>Ga0207676_10000496_pt1 | contig 33133 bp, 28 predicted proteins | sample KBSSwiS72_FD_184307 | JGI IMG/M metagenome (GOLD analysis project Ga0207676, IMG submission 184307) | Switchgrass rhizosphere microbial communities from Kellogg Biological Station, Michigan, USA - KBS Switchgrass S7-2 (SPAdes) (version 2) | ecosystem: Host-associated > Plants > Roots >...
AGTTGACCCTAGTACGAGAGGACCGGGTTGAACATACCTCTGGTGTACCTGTCGTTCTGCCAAGAGCGCAGCAGGGTAGCTATGTATGGACGGGATAACCGCTGAAAGCATCTAAGCGGGAAGCCTCCCTCGAGATAAGATTTCATAGGACGGTCGGAGACCACGACCTTGATAGATCGGATGTGGAAGTGCGGTAACGCATGGAGCTAACCGATACTAATTGTCCTATTCGCGCTTGAGAGTCCCGCCATCAACGACAATTCTGGAAACAGCATTGCGGTTGATCGGTCGGATGATCGAGATGTGACGCCTGATTAAACAACCTGAAACAAGGTGCATCGATTTAAGGGCACCCATCAAAGTATTACTTTGATGGGACCCTAAGAACCGTTTTTTGTGCGCACGCACCGGCTTCATTGCTTGGTGGCTATAGCGTCAGTGCCCCACCCGATCCCATCCCGAACTCGGCCGTGAAACCTGACTGCGCCGATGGTACTATTGCTCAAGCAATGGAAGAGTAGGTCGTCGCCAGGCATTGTAGCCGGTGCGCGTGCACGAGAAACGTTTTTAACAGGACCCATTCACTTGTCTTCCCGCCTTACGGCGGTGGCACATGTTTTCCCTGCCTCGAGGCAGGGTCTCTGGCGCGGGATGGAGCAGCCCGGTAGCTCGTCAGGCTCATAACCTGAAGGTCGCTGGTTCAAATCCAGCTCCCGCAACCAACAAAAGCCCGCTTTGGCTGACGCCTGGCGGGCTTTTTGTTTGTCCAGACCGTTGCCCCGCCCCACACCGCTGGCATCACCTGCGCAACAGGCGGGCCCGCAGGTCATGCATGTTGACGGCGGCCGCGGCCGCGACGCGATCTTGTGACGCCATGATGGCGCCGAGTTCGGCGAGGATCTGGCACGCGGCGTCGAGCTGCTGGAGTGCGCCGCCGTGGCGCTGGAGCATGATCGCGTCGTCGCTCAACGTATCGCCGACCGAGTCCAGGACGCGCCGGACATAAGCGATCTCTTCGGCGATCCGCCCCTCCAATATGTCCGAGCGTGGCGGCGCGAGCGTGGCCGCGCTGTCATCGGCCGGCAGCGGGGCGCCGCTGCGCACCGCGGCCTGACGCGCGTCGACGCCCGCCTGGCTGCGCTCGAACAGCTGCGCCGGCCGCCTTTTCCCGATCGCCCAGTCGTCGACGCAGACATTGCCCGTGAACCTGATGCCGCAGCGTCCGCCCGCGCGCCAGACGACGGTGGCGCCGATCTCGATTTCCAGCCGGCGCAACGTGAGTTCCGCGCCGATTTCGGGCAGCGCCGCGCCCTCGATCAGCGCCCCGGTTTCGGAAAGGTTGCGGATACGCACCGGCGCGGAAAGCGCGCCCGCTTCGATGCTGGCGGCGAGCAGCAGGTTTTTCCGCGGCATCCGCGCGTGCTGGTCAATCACCGGAACGGCTTCGATTGACGGATCGTCGCTTGGCAAAGCACTCCCTCCGCGTTGGTTCGTACAACGCATGATGGCGAAAAAGGTCCGAATTGAACATTCCGCCCCGGAAGCGTCGCCGAGCGGCCGCGCAAACCGGTGTCACCCGCACAGGATATGGCCCTTTCCCGCCGGCCGCGCCACCGCGGTCTTTCCCGCAAGCGCCACGCTCAAAGTTCGCGCAGCGCCTCGGCCGGCCTGGCGCGCAGCGCCGGCAGGCTCCCCAGCACGCCGATGCCCAGCGTCACCAGCACCGATGCCGCCAGCGTCAGGGCGACGATCGCCCAGTCCGGCGCCCAGGCCAGTTCGAAGACGCGCACCACCACATACCACCCGGCGCTCGCACCGACGAGCAATGCGACCAGCACCACGACCAGCGACAACAGCGCATATTCGAGCGCCTGGGCGGCCAGTACCTGGCGCGCGCTGCCGCCGAGCAGCTTGAGCAGCACCGCGTCATAGCGGCGCATCCGCGATGAGGCCGCGACCGCCCCGACCAGCACGGCGATGCCGGCCGCGACGGTGATGGCGGCCGCGGCTCGGATCGCCAGCGCGATCTGGCCGAGCACGACGCCGATCTGCGCGATCAGGTCGCCGACGCGGATCATCGTCACCGACGGCAGCGCCGCCGCGACATTGCGCGCCACCGCGCCGTCGCGCGCCGGGGCCGAATAGACGCTGGCCAGCAGGCTGTGCGGCGCCTCCTCGATATAGCCGGGCGAGAAGACGATCGCGAAATTGAGCCCGAGGCCGTTCCAGTCGATCTTGCGCAACGCCGCGATCCGCGTCGGCACGTCGACGCCGAGCACCGTCACCGTGATCGCGTCGCCGATCCTCAGCCCCAGTGCCGCCGCCGCGCGATCCTCGATCGAGACGAGCGGCGCCCCGCGATAATCGGCCGGCCACCATTTGCCCGCCACCACCTCGTTGCGCGGCGGCACACCGGCCGACCAGGTCAGCGTGCGGTCGCCGCGCAGCACCCAGGCCGCGTCGGGCAAGGTCTTCATGTCGGCGACCCGCACGCCCTTCACCGCGCTGATCGATCCGCGCAGCGACGGTACCGCCTCGATCGTCGCGCCCGGCGCCGCACCCTCGACCGCGGCACGGAAGCGGCCGGCATCCCCGGGCTGGAGGTCGATCGCGAAGAAGCGCGGTGCCTTGGCCGGCGCGGCGCCGGCGAGCTCGGCCGACAGGCTGGTGTCGATCACCGCCAGCGCGACGAACAGCGAGAAGCCGAGCCCCAGCGCGAGCACCAGCCGATCGGTCTCGGCACCCGGACGATGCAAATTGGCGAGGGCAAGCCGTAGCAAGGGCGTGCGTGGCCGGGGTAGCCGCGCGACGCCGCGCCGCACCAGCAGCCCGATCGCCCATAGCAGGAGGATCAGCGCCACGACCGCGCCGACAAAGACCAGCGCCAGCACCCGGTCCGACGCGGTGAGCACCGCCAGCGCGACCAGCGCGCCGACCAGCGCCAGCATCACCGCGACGACGCGCCACGATGGCAAGCTCGTCGGCGCGAGCGCATCGCGCAACAGCGTCGCCGCCGGCACATGCCGCGCCCGCGCCAGCGCGGGCAGTGCGAACAGCAGGGCGACGAGCAGCCCCAGCGCCGCCGCCGTCGCCAGCGGCAGCGGGTAGAGCGCGAGGCGCGGCGGCACGGGCAGTGCGTCGCCCGCCACCGCCACGACGATTGCCGGTACCATCGCCCCCAGCGCCAGCCCCGCCGCAATGCCGGCCGCCGCGACCAGGGCGAGTTGGGTCAGGAAGATCGCCGCGATCGTGCCGGCGCGCGCGCCCAGCACCTTGAGCGTCGCGATGATCCGCGTCTTGCCGGCAAGATAGGCCGCCACGCCGCTGCCCACCCCGACCCCGGCGATCGCCAGCGCGGCAAGGCCGACCAGCAGCAGAAACTGGCCGAGCTGCGCGATGCCGCGGCGCAGGCTGCCGGCCGCGCGGTCGCTGCTCTTCACCGCGAAGCCGGCCGGCCGGAACGCCGCGGTCAGCGCGTCGCTGACCGGTGCCGCGGCGTCCGGCCGCGCCAGCGCGATGCGGTAATGGCTTTCATACAGGCTGCCCGGCTGGACCAGCTGCGTCGCGTCGAGCCCGGCCATGTCGACCAGCACCGGCGGCCCGAGCGTGAAGCCGGCGCCGAGCCGGTCGGGCTCGGCCGCGATCAGGCCGATCACCTTGAGCCGCGCCATGCCGAGCCGCAGCTCGTCACCGACGCGCACCCCCAGCCGATCGGCTAGCGCGGGGGCAATGGCGATCTGGTCGCCGCGCGGCCGATCGGCGATCGCGCCGGGTGCCAGGCGGAACGCGCCGACCAGCGGCCAGGCGTCGTCGACCCCGCGCAAATCGACCAGCACCGGCCCGCGCCCGGCATCGGCCATGGCGCGCATGGCGACGGTTTCCGACACGCGGCCCCGCGCCGCGAACGCCGCCTTTTCCTCCACTGTGGCGCGGCGCTGCGACACGACCAGCTCGACATCGCCGCCGAGCATCTGCCGCCCCTGCGCGTCGAGCGCGGCGATCAGGCTCGCCGACAGGCTGCCGATCCCGGCCAGCGCGGCGGTGCCGAGGAACAGGCACAGCGCGAGCAGCAGCAGGCCCCGCCCGCCGCGCCGCAGGTCGCGCAGCGCCAGCCGCCAGGCGATGCTCATGGCCGCCGCCGGTCCGCGACGATGCGGCCGTCGGCCAGCTCGATCACCCGCGCGCAACGCGCCGCCAGCGCCGGATCATGGGTGATGACGAACAAGGTCGCGCCGCTCGCCGCGTGGCGCGCGAACAGCAGGTCCATGATCGCCGCCCCGGTCGCGGTGTCGAGATTGCCAGTCGGCTCGTCGGCGAACAGCAGCGCGGGTGCCGCGACCAGCGCCCGCGCGATCGCCACGCGCTGCTGCTCGCCGCCGGACAGCTGGGCGGGATAATGGCCGGTACGATCGGCCAGCCCGACCGCCGCCAGTTCGACCGCCGCGCGGGCGAAAGCGTCGCGTTCGCCAGCCAGCTCGAGCGGCACAGCGACATTCTCCAGCGCGGTCATCGTCGGCAGCAGGTGAAAGGCCTGCAGCACGATGCCGATCTTCCCGCGCCGCGCCACCGCCAGCGCATCCTCGTCGAGCGTCGCGAAGTCGCGGCCGGTGACGCGCACCGATCCACCGCTCGGTCGCTCGAGCCCGGCGAGCACCGCCATCAGCGATGATTTACCCGAGCCCGACGGGCCGAGCAAAGCGACGCTGTCGCCGGTCGCGACGTCGAGATCGATGCCGCGCAGGATGTCGACCCGCGCGGGCGGCTTCCCCAGCGACAATGTGACGTTGCGCGCGGCGATCAGCGCGCTATCGGCGGGGGATGATGAAATGGTCACTGCGCCAACGATATGGATGGCGATCGCGGTTTGTCCATCTCGCGATGGCGCTGGCGGCGTTTATCGCCACGCCCGCCGCCGCCGCGACGCGCGCGCCGCTGATCTGGGCGTTCGGCGACAGCCTCGCGGCGGGCTATGGTTTGCCGCCGGCGCAGGGCTTCACCGCGAAGCTGGAGGCGGCGCTGCGCAAGGCGGGCGTGGCGGCGACGGTGCGCAATGGCGGCGTCGCCGGCGACACCGCGGCGCAGGCCCGGGCGCGGCTGCGCTGGGGTCTGCGCGGGCTCGGCGCGACGCCCGATCTGGTGATCGTCGAGCTCGGCGCCAACGACATGCTGCGCGGCCTGCCGCCGGCGCAGGCGCGCGCCAGTCTCGACGCGATCCTCACCGAATTGCGCCATCGCCATATCCCGGTGCTGCTCGCCGGCATGCGCGCCGCGCCCAATCTCGGCCCGAATTATGTCAGGGGTTTCGAGGCGATGTACCCCGCGCTCGCCAAGGCGCACGGCGTGCCGCTCTACCCCTTTTTCCTTGATGGCGTAGCGGCCAAGCGGGAATTGTTGCAGGCCGACGGGCTGCATCCCAATGCGCGCGGCACTGACATAATTGTCGCGCGAATCCTGCCGGCGGTGCGCCACGCGCTGCGCTGAGGCGCTGGACTTTCCCACACCAGCCCTTACATACCGATCGTTATGGAAGCATTGGCCTGCCCCGCGACGAAAGGTCGCCCGCGCGAGTTCTGCGTCGATGCGGCGCTTGCCGCGGCGCTGCGCGTCTTCTGGTCGAAGGGTTATGAGGGCGCGTCGATGGCCGAGCTGACCGAGGCGATGGGCATCACCAAGCCCAGCCTCTACGCCGCGTTCGGCAACAAGGAGGCGCTGTTCCGCAAGGCGCTCGACCTCTACGAGCGCGAGAAGATGGCCTATGTCGGCCAGGCGCTAGCCCAGCCGACCGCGCGCAAGGTGGCCGAGCATCTGCTGCGTGGCAGCGTCGAGAACCAGACCAGCAACAGCGAGCCGCGTGGCTGCCTCGGGGTGATCAGCTCGGTCGCCTGCGGGGCGGAAGCCGAATCGATCCGCGCGGAAGTGCTCGACCGCGGCAAGGTGGCGCGCCGCGCGCTGGTCGAGCGCATGGAACGCGCCAGGGCCGAGGGCGATCTGCCCGGCCATGTCGATGTCGAGGCGCTGACCGGATATCTCTACGCGCTGATCCAGGGCATGGCGGTGCAGGCCGGTGCCGGCGCCAATCGCGCCGACCTCGACCGGCTGATCGATACCAGCATGCTGATGTGGCCGAGCCGCTAGGGCGGGCGCGCGACCGGCGAAAATATTTCTAACGAGCGGTACAGAAAGCGGTTGACGCCCCCGGGGGCGGGTTATATACCGACTGGTATAGAAGGTGGCGGCCGGCGGCGGAATCGGGTGGTCGCGATCGCGTCCGGTTGCCGCCAGACTTTCATCAAGAAGAAGCAAGGTCGGCGGCCCGCGTCGCCGAGGTCGCAGGCGCGTGCGCGCGCCGCATCGCAAGGAGGAAGAACATGGCCTATCTCGCCTTCGCCGAAACGACCGGCGGCGACGTCGTCGAAACCGCGCTGCACCAGCTGCTCTCCCCGCCGCTTGGCGAAAGCCGGCTGAGCGCGCTCGAATGGTCGGTCGTCGCGCTGGCCGGGCGTGACTCGCTCGCAACATTGCGTACCCCGGGCCGCGTGGCGGCCGCGCTCGGCACGCTGTTCGGCGAGCGCCCCAATCCGCGCCTCGCCGACGAGAAGCTGGAGGCGCTGCGCCGCATGGCGGTGCTCGCCTGGCACCATGGCTATGTCGTCCCGTCCTGGGAGATCCGCGCCTTCCTCACCGCCGGCTACAGCATCGCGCAATATGAAACGCTGCTGAAGAGCATCAGCGCCGGCCGCCTCGCCCGCCGGCACGAACACCGGTTCCGCGCTCCCGCCGTGTGAAGAAGGGGCTCTCGCCGGCCCGGTGCGGATCGGCTCGACCGAAAAACCGTGCGCGCCGTCGCAGAATGCGCGCTCGGTGGCGCTTCGCCCCGGCTCGCCCGGGCACCGGGGCGCGCGATGCGCGTTGACCGTCACCCTCCGCCGCGACGGCGAGGGCTTGGGAAGCGCGGCGCGTCGACGGGGAGCAAGGCCATTCGGCATCAAAAGGTCAGCATCGCCCGGCCGGATCTGACCGGTACCGCGCCCGTCCACCGCTATCGGGCAACCCGGCCCTGGTCCGTCGCCATCCTGGCAACCGTTGCCGCGACGGGCGTGGTGTTCCTGACCGGCGGGCTCTCCATGGCGTTCAGCGGGGCGAAGCTGTGGGGTGGTGCGTCGACGCGGCGGGTCGTCGCGATGGCCGGGCCCCGGATCGAGCGGCACATCGCCGCCGGCCGCCTGCGGCCGGGCGGACTGTTCGCCGCGCCCGGTCGCGCTGGCTTCGGCGCTGAGGGTCTGGATTCGTCGAAGCCGTTCAGGCCCATCGACGTTCGGCCGGTTGGCGAATAGCTGGGGTCGCGCGTGGTGATGCGATCAGGGGTGGGGAAGCGCCCGGCGGTCGAGACGCCGGCGACTAGTGCATGGCCAGCGCGAAGAGCGCCTGGCCGACAAACAGCGCGCCGACCAGCAGCAGGTCGATGGTTCGCGCCACCAGGTCGTCGTGCGTGCCTGTCGCCCTCATGCGGCTTGTCGTGCCACCGGCCCCCTTGCGAAAGGTTCTTCAGACATGCTTTCCCGCGCATTCACCGAACCGCCGGCGATGCCGCGGCGCGGACCGGGCGCGCGGCGCGAAGGCGCGGGGCCGGGGCTTGAACGGCTTCGAGCACGGCATCTCCGCTGACTGGGAGGAAATCCCGGGGGAGACGAGCACCGGCACGTCCCGTCCGCAATTTGTCGCCGCGCTGCTGTTCGCTTGCGCCTGGCTGGTGTTCAGCATCTGGGTGTCACAGCGCTGGCTGATCGACCTCGCTGCCCTGACCCATCCGCTGTTCGCGTTGTTCGCGCTGACCTTCATCGCCTATGTGCCCGGTTTCATGAACGCCTTCCTGCTCGTCAGCCTGGTGTTCGAGCCGGGGGCGAAGCGCCGGCCGCAGGCCCGTTATCCGGGCGTGAGCGTGCTCGTCGCCGCCTATCAGGAAGAGGCGGCCATCGCGGAAACGATCATCAGCGTGCGCGACGTCGGCTATCCCGGCCGGATCGAGCTGCTCGTGCTCGACGACGGTTCGGCCGATGGCACGTCCGCGATGGTCGATTATTGCCGGGTGGCGCATTGCGGGGCCTCGCCCGGCCTCGCGCTCCGCCTGCTGCGGTTCGATCAAAATCGCGGCAAGGCACGCGTCCTCAACTGCGGCCTGGGCGAGGCGCGGCACGACCTGATCGTCACCATCGACGCCGACACGCGTCCCCAGCCCGGCAGCCTCACCGCGATCGTCGAGCATCTCCTCTCGGCACCCGCGGAGACGGCGGCGACCGCCGGTACGGTGTTCGTCGGCAACGCCCATGACAGCCTGGTGACGGGCGCGCAGGAATGGGATTATTTTCACGGCATCGCCGCGGTGAAGCGCATGCAGAGCATGTATGGCGGCACGCTGGTGGCGCAGGGCGCCTTCTCCATCTATCGGCGCCAGGCGCTGCTCGACATCGGCGGATGGCCCGAGACGGTCGGGGAAGACATCGTGCTGACCTGGGCGCTGCTGAAGCAGGGGCACCGCATCGGTTATGCCGAGGACGCCATCGCCTGGACGCAGGCGCCGGTGACCTTCGCCGCCCTGGCGCGACAGCGCAAGCGCTGGGCGCGGGGCATGATCGAGGCCTTGTCGCATCACGGGTCGCTGCTGTTCCAGCCCCGGCTCCGCACGATGTTCATCTGGTGGAACATCTTGTTCATCTCGCTCGATCTCACCTTCACCGCCGTGTTCCTGCCGGGCCTCGTGCTGGCCCTGTGCGGAATCTACTGGCTCGCCGGGCCGTTGACGCTGCTCGTGCTGCCGCTCGCGGCGCTATGGAATCTGGTCATTTTCCGCATCCAGACGCGCATGGTGAAGCGCGCCGGGGTCGAGATGAGGCGGAGCCGGCGCGGCTTCGCCTTCTTCGCGCTGGCCTATCCGCTGTTCATGCAACCGGTCTCGCTCTGGGGTTACGCCGCCGAGATGTGCGGGCTGAGAAAGGAATGGGGACGCACGATGACGAAGATGGGGATGGTCGCGGCATCGATCGCGCTGGCCGCTCGCCCCGCGCTGGCCGGCGCCGAGCCCGCCGCGCCGCGCGCGGGCGTGGACTTCTTCTATTCCGCCGACAGCGACCGCAGCGAGGTGGTAAAGGCGGCATTCGACCTCGACCTGCGCAGCGTCGGCGAGAACCACTATCTCGGCATCGGTCTCGAAAAGGCGTGGTTCAACCCCGGCGACAGTGGCTGGCGGACGTCGAACCGTGTCTATCTGCGCGCCGCCGATGAGATCGGCGGCTGGCAGTGGAAGGCGCGTATCGGCACGGATGGCGACACGGTCATCGGGTCGCTGTCGGTCAACGACACGGCCGCGATGCGCAAGGAGCTGTTCGTCGAGCGCGACATCGTGGAGACCCGGCAGGGTCTGCAGCGCGGCATCTATGCCACCTTTGTCGGCGCGGCGATCGATTTGCCCGCCGACGATCGCAATGTCTTCACCGCCCTGGCCGGCGTCCAGCCCTTCACCGGCCGCAATGTCCGCCTGCATCTGCGCGGCAGCTACGTTCATGTGCTCAGCACCAGGCTCGGGCTGAGCGTCCAGCTGCGCGGCCGCTATTTCCACAGCAGCATGCCGGCGGAGTTCGACTATTATTCGCCGCGCTGGCACGCGGAGCTGCTGCCGGTGGTGCAGATGCGGCGGTTCGTCGGCGGCTGGGAGTTGCTCGGCGCCGCGGGTCTCGGCGCGCAACGCGATTTCGGCGCGGGCTGGCGATCCTCGCGCTACGCCCATGCCAGCGTGCGCAGCCCGGCCCGGTCGTCGCGCTGGGCGGTCAAGGGCGAGGTCATCTATACCAATACGCCGTCGATCAGCGGCACGTCGCAATCCGGCTACAGCTATGTCCAGCTCAATCTGGGCGTGTCGCGGCGTTTCTAGATCCGGCGAAATCCGCGCCATTTGACCGCGGTCAAAGCGCGGCCGGGCGGAGCGGTAAACATGCGCGCTCCACCGCCACCGGAAAGATCGCCATGTCCAACCTCGCCGAAAACTGGTTTCCCTATCTGGTCCTGGTCAGCATGATCGTCTTCCTGCTGGCGCTCACTATCGTGTCGATCACCGACGCGCGGCATGGCGCCTGAGGGACGGCGCGCACGCCGCGCTGGCGGGTCGGCGCGCCTGGCCTGACCCGTCCCGGCGGCCCGATCGACGGGTCCGCCGCGACCGGGTCACCCCGTGCGGCGGACTTCCGCATCAGAACTTCTTGCGAATGCCGGCGAAGAAGCCGCGCCGCGCGCCATATTGCGGCGCGCCGACCCCGACACCGGAACCGTCGCGGATCAGATAGGTCCGGTCGAACGCATTGACCATATCGAAGCGGATCGACACGCCCTTGAGCACGCCGGGACCGTCGAGATTCTGCGCAATGCCGAAATTGGCCGTGAAATAGGATGGCAGCTTGCCGCCATTGGGCACGATCCCGGCCGGGTCATCCTTACGCAGGCCATCGCCATAGAGGAAGTCGGCGGTCGGTACGAGCGTGCCCAGCCCGTCCTTGATCGTCACGCTGGCACCGCCCGACGCCGTCCAGCGCTGCGAATGGTCGGTGAAGATGCTGTGCGCCTTGATGTAGTCGAGCTCGTCCTGGGCGAAGAAATACTGGCTCGAGATGATGTTGCGGCCCTTCTCCTGGCCGCGCGCGACGTTGACGTAGAGATCGACCGGGCCGTGCGTATAGCTGGCGCTGAGCTCGACGCCCCAGGCGAAGCCGGTGGCGTAGTTGAACGGCGAGAGCACCAGCGAGGCGCCGAACTGCCCCTCGTCGAGCAGGTTGCGCTTGATCTTGTAATAGGCGTCCACCCCGACCTTCAGCCCCGGCGCGACGACCTGCTCGACGCCGCCGTCGAAATAATGCTCGCGTTCGGCGCGCACCGGGCCGGCGGTGGTGATGTCGGTCGCCTTGGTCGTGCCGGTGAACAGCGCCAGCGTCGGCGCGGCGATCAGTTCCTGCGGCGGCGGGGTGAAGTTGCGCGCATAGCCGAGATGGAAGGTCGTGCCCGGCGCCGCCTTCCACACCATGTTGATGCGCGGGCTGACCTGCTGCTCGCGCGTATAGGCGCGCACCGCGTCGAACCGCGCGCCGTAATTGAGCGTCAGCGTCGGCGTCAGCGACCATTCGTCCTGCAGATAGACGCCGTAGAGCTGCCCGTTGCGGCCACCGCTGTCGCTGATCGACAGCGGCACGTCGGAGGTTTGTGCGCCACCGCCATCGACCGCGAAGACCCGCGACGTCACCAGCGAGCGCGTACGCTCATTCTGGAAGAACAGCCCGAAACGCAGCATATGGCTGTCTGACAGCTTGTAGCTGCCGTCGGCCTGCACGCCGGCGGTCAGGCTGGACAGGCGCGCATTGTCCGCCACGCCGTTCAGGATCAGGTCGCCGCCCTGCGGATCGGGTGTGAAGCGCGTCTGCGAATAGCGCACGAAGGGCGCGATCTGGAAATTGAACGCCCCGCCGGCATATTGCCAGGCGAGCACGCCATAATGGGTGATCTCGCGCTGGTTCTGGTCAAGCTTCGCCGAATCGAAGGTCGCATTGCCGTTGAGGGTGAAATTCGTCGCCGGATCACCCTGGCCGGGATTGTTCGGGATCTGGAAATAGCCGATCGACGTCCCGCCGAACACGGTCAGCCGGCTGCTGTCCGACACGATATCGGAGAGATAGCCGAAGGCACGATATTGCCGGGTCCGATCATGGATCGCGTCGCGCGCCGCGGTCGGATTCTCCACCCCCAGATCGTTTTGCAGATAGCTGCCCGAGGCGAAGTAATTGAGGTTGCCGCTGGCGCCATGCACGCTGGCGCTCGGCTCCAGGCTGCCGCGACTGCCGCCGTAAAAGCCCAGGTCGCCGCCATTTTCGAACGCGCCGGCCTGGGTCTTGAGGTTGATCACGCCCGAGGTGCGATAGCCATATTGCGCCGGCAGCGTGCCGGTCAGCAGGTCGACCGAATCCGCGATATGCGGGTCGAAGGTCGCGCCGAAGCCCGAGATGCTCTCCGGCACGATCACGCCGTTGAGGCGATATTGCAGATTGCCATGCTCGTTGCGGACATGGACCGCGCCATAGCTGTCCTGCGTCACGCCCGGTGCCTGCAACAGCACCTGCACCAGGCTGCGATCGACCCCACCCGGCTGGCTTTCGAGGATCTTGCGATCGATATGATAGTCGCTCGCGCCGAGCGACGGCTGGATCGCATCGCGCGCGGTGTCGAGCCGCTGGGCGGTGACGACGATGTCCTTCGGCTCGCCGGCCGATGTGTCGCTGGTGGTGGCCGGCGCGGTCTGCGCGGCGGCGGCGAACGGAATCAGTGCGGCGCCGGCGGCGCCCAGCAGGAAGAGATAACGCATTTAAAGAAACTCCATGACCCTGGCAGCGGATTCGCGCGCGGCGCAAATCCGATGTGACGCGAGAGCAAGCGCGAACCCGCGCTCCTGCGTCGTTATCGTTCAGGCGTGGAGGGGGCGTGGTGGCGCGCGGCTGCGCCAGGCATGCGAATACTGGCTTGGCGCCAGCGTGCGGGGCGGCAGGGCGACGCGCCACACGGTAACGGGCGCGATCGTCTGGAACGCGATCGGCACCGCGGGGAGGTAGGTTCCGCCATGGGCGATTTCGCGGCAGATCGGACAGTCCGGCAGGGCCGGCACCGGTTGCCCGGCCTTCGCCGCCGGCGTGGCGGTCGCGCCGGCCTGCGCCACCGATGTGACGGTGAGATCGCTATGCAGATGGGTCTGGGTGACGAAGCTCTGGCACAGGAACGCCAGCATCGCCGCCAGCGCGATCGTGGCCCATCGGCCGCGCGCCATCGCCGCGCCGTTGTGATTCCACGCCGTCATGTCGTCAGTCTATCACCAGCAAGCACCTGCCGCTACAGCGGTGCCTCGTATGTTGTAACGTCACATAGATCAAGCCCGCAAGGAGGCCCGCGCGTTTCAGCGAAAAGCGATGCGACAACAAATATCCAGAGCAGTGTGACCGATTCCGATGTCGGCTGCGATGCTCTGGCGTCGGAGCGTCGCGCTTTCCCAAAGGGCTGAAGTGCCGCACGCACTGCCGATATGCTTGCGCGGCTATTGCTCGTTGCGCGGCGCTTCGTAGGATCGGCGCTGGTCCTGCCGCTTGGCCTCAAAGATGAAGTCCTTCCAGCCGAGCGAGCGATCGTCGTCACCGCGCAAACGATAAGAAAGGTAATTGCTGAGCGGGACGACGGCGTAGGGCGCGAGAATCAGCGCGATCGAGAAAGAGAGCGGTGCCATCGGCGCCAGGCCAAAAACCACGCGCAGCAACACGCTTAAAAAGCCCAGCGCCACCAGCACGGTCGCGGCGACGATGCGTGGGCGCACGGTCGAGAGCCAGAGCATTTCAGCCAGGTAGCTGGTCCAGCCGACTGCAAGTGCGAGGAGCGCGGGTACGCCGAGCACGAGGATGAGGGCGTAGAGGATATCGGCGGCCATCGTGCTCAAGACTCTGGTGCTTCGACAGGGGGTGGTTGGTCGGGCGGGACCACCGGCTTGCGTCTGGCTCGCGGTTTCTTGGGCGGTGCCAGTGCAGCGGGCGCCGCGATTGTCTCGACCGGCAGCGTTTCGAAAGCCCCATCTTCGGCGGGCGGCGTTTCCTCGACCTCGTCGACGATCTCGTTGGAGACGTTGTGGATCACGATATTGCGGATCACACTGCCGTCCAGCGCGACCAGGCCGCCGACCCATTCGCGATCATGGGTGGCGAGACGCGGCTTGCGGCGGGGCTTGTCCGGATCGTCGGTCACGATCTGGTAGATGAAACGCTGCGGCTCGGCGAGGCCGATCGACTTCAACTCGCCATTCTCTCCTTGACGGATGTCCGCGACGATTCCCTCATAGCCGATGCCATATTCCCCATGCGAAGCAGTGGTCAGAACATAGGCGATTGGCGTGTAACCATGGCGGAGCGGACGGACGATGTGCTGGAAGACCCAACCCTGAGAGCGTACGTCTGAGGACTCCATCGCGATGTCGAGGCCGTTTGACCCGATGAGGCGCCAAGCCAGCAGGCATTCGAACAGGATTATGATGAGGAAGGTTTCAATCGTGCCTGAGGCTGGCTTGCTCGTGCCAACCGACAGCGCCAGCGCCATTTCGTAAGGGTTCTGCATGATCTCGCCGACGGGGGTAACGTGCGTGCCCAGTTCGATGGCAGCCGCCCAGAAAAGCGAGACGAGCGCATAGCCGAGCACGTGCATTACGATCGCGATGCCGAGCGCGACGAAGAGTGCAGTGACCGAGGAAAGCTGAAGCTCGGGCCGCTTGGCGCCATGTGTTGCGCCCTGCAGGTTCCAGCTTACCAGCGCGGTGATGCCCGGAAGCAGCAGAACCAGGCCTGCGAGCAGGGCAATCGTGAAATTCAATGGCGCTCGTCAGCTGGCGCGCGGCCGCACCGACCATTGGCCAGTGATCGCATTGCGCGTCACCATGCTCCCGGCACCGCTGTGACCACGCTCGGCGGACAAGCGGATCAGCTCGGAATATCCCCCGACGCGACGCGCGGCGGCTGCGGTATGACGCTGATGCTGACGCGTTGTGATCGTTGCCATCGAGTTCCTCGCTTCGCTTCGTAGATAGGAGCTTGCGCGAGGCGCGTAAAGATCGCCGTTGGCGCCGGGCACCGCCAAGTCGAAGCGCCGGTCGTCGATCTCGCATCGAAAGCTGCCAGCCGGCTAATGGCGACAAGCCGCCTTATGCCGCTTGCATCCGGACCTGGCGAACGCGCGAAGATAAACTTTGGCCCGCTCGCTCAGCGCACCACCAGCCGGGTGTAGAGATGCCACGTCGCATAGCCCAGCCAGGGCAGCACCACGGCCAGCCCGATCGCGAACGGAATCAGTCCGACCAGCAGCAGCAACGCGACCCGCACGCCCCAGCCGAACATCTCGCGCGGATTTTCGCGCACCGCCTTCCATGACGTGCGCACCGCCACGCCGGCATCGACCGGCTTGTCGACCACCATCGGGAACGCCACCACCGCGCACACCAGCGTGATCACCGCGAACACGCCGCCGGCGAGATTGCCGAAGATGATCAGCGCCCAGCCCTCGCGCGTGGTGAACAGCTGGTTGGCGAAATCCGCGATCCGCGCGCCGGCCTGGGTCGCGAAGCTCGCGCCATAGGCGGTCTGCGCGCCGAAGGTCGCGCCATAGATCGCATAGGCGACGATCAGCCAGCCGGCGAACAATGCGAGCAGGCCGACGGTCAGCGTCAGCAGCGGCGTGCGGCTGCGACCGCGCAGCGGATCGAAGAAATGCCACCAGCTCTCGTCGGCGCCTTCCTCGCGGCGGCGCGCCAGCTCGTAAAAGCCTGAGGCGACGGCGGGGCCGGCGATCGAGATGCCGGCGACCAGTGGGAAGAACAGCGGCAGCAGCGGCGCGTTGAACGTCACGATCGCGGCGAGGAAGCAGATCACCGGATAGAGCAGCCCGGCAAAGATCAGGTCGCCGCGCTTGGCGGTGAAGTCCTTCCACCCTTCCGCCAGCGCCCAGCGCAGGTCGTCACTGCCGATTCGTCGGACCTCGGGCAGGTCGGCATCGGTGGACGTGGCTTCGGCGACGATGGCTGACATGACGGCTCTCCTGGGTTCGGTCGGCAATTCCCTTTTCTTGTCAGACCGAAATACACCCGTTCGGCCCGCCACTCAAACCTTATGGTCACGCGTGCCCGTTCGACCTGTTTGAAGAAGAAAGTGGTTCGCGCAGAGGCGCAGAGGCGCGGAGAGGTCGTGTTCGCGGCTTCCGTCTCGCGTCAGCAAATTCTTGCGACGCCCGTCCGGGGCGGGAGTTGCGCTAATCGCGCGGAGTGGCCGCCACGCGCGTAACGCCTCCGCGTCTCTGCGCCTCTGCGCGAACCACTCTTCTTTTTATCTGAAGCCGACCGGTTCCGCCGGCCCTAGATCAGGCCGCCATGGCCCGGCGCGACAGCGCGCATTGCGACCAGATGTCGCTCAGCGCCGTCACCAGCCGGTCGATGTCGCGCTCGCTGTGCACCGGCGACGGCGTCAGGCGCAGGCGCTCGGTGCCGACCGGCACGGTCGGATAGTTGATCGGCTGGACATAGATGCCATGGTTGTCGAGCAGCCAGTCGCTGATCATCTTGCACTTGCGCGCGTCGCCGACCATCACCGGGATGATGTGGCTGGGATTGTCGAGCGTCGGGATGCCGATCGCGTCGAGCCGCCGGCGGACATGCGCGACGCGCGCCTGGTGCTGCGCGCGCTCGACCTGGCTGTGCTTCAAATGGCGGATGCTCGCCGTGGCGCCCGCCGCGAGCGCGGGGGGCAAGGCGGTGGTGAAGATGAACCCGCTGGCGAAGCTGCGCACGAAGTCGATCAGGCTGGCCGATGCGGCGATATAGCCGCCCATCACCCCGAACGCCTTGCCGAGCGTCCCCTCGATCACGTCGATCCGGTCCATCAGCCCTTCGCGCTCGGCGATCCCGCCGCCGCGCGGGCCGTACAGCCCGACGGCATGGACCTCGTCGATGTACGACAATGCGCCATGCGCCTCGCACACGTCGAGGATCTCGGCGATCGGCGCGATGTCGCCGTCCATCGAATAGACGCTCTCGAACGCGACCAGCTTGGCGCGGCCCGGCTCGATCGCGGCGAGCCGGCGGTCGAGATCCTCAGGCGAATTATGCGCGAAACGCTGGCACTCGGCCCGGCTGTGGCGGATGCCCTCGATCATCGAGGCATGGTTGAGCGCGTCGGACAGCACGACGCAGCCGGGCAGCCGCGATGCGAGCGTCGACAGCGCTGCCCAGTTCGAGACATAGCCCGAGGTGAACAGCAACGCGGCATCCTTGCCGTGCAGGTCGGCCAGTTCGGCCTCCAGTTCGACATGCGCATGGGTCGTGCCCGAAATATTGCGCGTGCCCCCGGCACCGGCGCCGCACTGGTCGAGCGTGCGGTGCATCGCGTCGAGCACCAGCGGATGCTGGCCCATGCCGAGATAGTCGTTCGAGCACCACACCGTCACATCGCTGATGCCGTCCGCGCTATGGCGGCGGGCATGCGGAAACGCCCCGGCCTTGCGCTCGAGCTCGGCGAAAACGCGATAGCGGCCGTCCTCGCGCAGCGTATCCAGTTCGCCTGCGAAAAACGCCTCATAATCCATGACGGGCCTTCCCCTGCATTCCCGAGAGCGCCCCGGCGGTCTCGTCCTCATGGTGACGCGTCACGCGCGGCCCGGCACCACATCGCCGCATCGTCCAATCGCGGCACCAGCGCAGGTGCGCGCTGAACCGCGCCACGGCAAGTGCGGGAAATTCCTTATTGGAAAGCCGCCCGGTATGACGCCGTGATCGCGCGTTGCTTCAGTTCGCCCTGAGATAGGCGATGATGTCGGCGCGCTGCTGCGCGTCGCCCATCCCGGCAAAGGTCATCTTCGTGCCGGGCATCACGCGCTGCGGCTTTTCGATGAACTGGAACAGCTTTTCGGGCGTCCAGGTGATGCCGCTATTCTTGTCGGCATCCGAATAGGTGAAGTCCGGGATGGCGCCGGCCTTGCGTCCGATCACCCCGTGCAGCTGCGGCCCGATCACGTTCTGGTTGAGCTGATGGCAGATCTTGCATTGCAGGAAGGCGGTTTCGCCGCGCGCGGGGTCGCCGGCGAAGCTGGCGAGCCTGGTGCCGTCGATGGTGTCGACATTGGCGGCGGCGGGGGCATCGCTCGTGGCCGGGGCCGCGGGAGCGCTCACGGCCTGCGTCGTCGTTGTTGCCGTCGCTGTCGTCGTGGTGTCGGCTTGCTCGGCCTTTTTCGAACATGCCGCGAGCGCGAGCGCGGAAACGGCAAGGGTCAGCGCCAGCCGGCCGTGGCGTGACGAATGCATTGGCGGGCTCCCCTGCGGCGAATCAGTGCGGCCCGCTCTAGCCGTGTCGAACGCCGCCGTCAGCCCGCCGCGCGTTCGAGAAACAGGCGCCGCACCGCGCGCGTGCCGCCGAGAATGCGCGAGAGAATCAATTCGTCGATCCCGGCATAGCCCAGGCCGAGATGGTCGGGCCGCACCGCCGCCGCGTCGGCCAGGCCCAGCGTGCCGCTGCGCAGCCCGATCTCGCCGATCCGTGCCCAGCGTCGCGCGGTCTCCCAGCGGATCAGCGCGCGGCTTTCGGGGTCAGGGCGACAGCGGGCGAGATAGTCGTCCTGCAGGCGGATGATCGTCTCGCCGACCCGGCGCAGCGTGATGCGGTCGGGCACCGCCACGCGGCCCATGACATGGCGCACGATCAGCGCGGCATGGCTCGCCGCCTCGTCGCCGAACACCTCGGCATAGTCCGCCGCCAGCACATCGGTCGCGCGGTCGGTCATCGCGTCGATATGGGTGCGCGAGGCGCTGCCGGCATGCTTGCGATAGGTGACGAGCACGTCGTCGAGCCGCGCGATGCGGCCGAACTTCCCGATGCGATGATAGAGGTCGTAATCCTCGGCGAACACCATTTCGGGGCGCTGGAACGCCTCCATGTTTCGTGCCGCGTCCGCGCGCATCATCACCGACGACCAGACCAAAGGATTCTCGATCCTGAGCAGCCATTCGACCAGCGGCGGGGTGGTCAGCGGCGCGAGCGTCGAGGGCGAGATCGCGCCGTCCTGCAGATTGTTCGAGGCGGTGCCGAGCAATACGGTGTCGGGATGCGCGTCGAGATAGGCGACCTGCCGCGCGAAGCGCTCGGGATGGCACAGATCGTCATGGTCGAGCGCGGCGATGTAGCGGCCGCGCGCCGCGGCAAAGGCGCGATTGCGCGACAGCACCACGCCCTGGTTGCGCTCGGCGGCGATGATGCGGAAGCGCGGATCGCCCCACCCGCGCAGCACCGCGAGCGTGTCGTCGGGCGAGCAATCGTCCACCACCACCAGCTCGAAATCGGCCAGCGTCTGCGCCTGCAGCGAGGCGAGTGTCTCGCCGATCACCGCGGCGCCCTTATAGGCCGCCATCACCACGCTGACGGTGGGGCTGACGGTGGGGCTGACGGTCGGCCCGCTCATGCCGCCGCCCGCGCGCCTTCGCCGCGCAGCTGGTCGATGATCATCATCCCCACGTCATTCTGCCATTGCCACAGGCCATTGGCCTGGCCGCGAAAGCTCGGCTCGCCACCCATCGCGCCCCACGGCACGAAGCCCGCGGCGAGGCCGATGCCGAACAGCCCCGGCAGCGGCGCGCCGTGCGCATCCATGACGCGGCAGTGCCGGTCGACCATCGCGCCGCCGGCGTCCGCCGCCAGCGCGATCGCGGTGCCGTCGCACGCCGCGACCGGCAGCGCGAACGGGCGGTAGCCCAGCGCGCCGATCACCACATCGGCTTGGGCGATCAGGTCGCGCGCCGTCGCATCGTCGTCGGCGATCCGGTGCAAGGCGACGCGCGGGTCCGGCGCGCGGCCGTCGACGCCGAGCATGCGCAACACCAGTTCGCGCGCTTCGAGCCGGAAGCCGCCAAGGCGATAGACGAAGCCCGATGCCGGACAGATGTCGTCCGGGCCGAAGTCGGTGAAGCCATCGGCATGCGCCGCCTCGACCGAGGGATAAAAGGGGTGAAGCGGGCGGCGATGGAGCAAGGTCACACCGCCCGCGCCAAAGGCGATGCCCGGCCGGCTGCGCAGCAGCAGCGCAACCGTCGCCAACGCGCTGGTCGAGCCGCCGACCACCACGACACGCGGCGCGCGCCGGTTCGCCAGCAGGCCCGCGATACGGTCGACACCGCCAAGGCCAAGCACGTCGTCGGACGGGTGGAGGCGCTCGCCGGCCAGTTCGCCCAGCGCAGCGCCGGCGACCCGCTGTGCCGCGAGCCGTTCGAACGGCTGATGCCCGCCGGTCGCGATCACGACGTTGCGCGACAGCCGCTCGAAGGTCTCGCCATCGGGGCGGCGCAGCATGGTCGCCCACAGCCCTTCCGCCGTCCGTCGCGTGCCGGTCGCCTCGTGCCCGGTCAGCACGGTCCCGCCATGCCGTGTGACGATCCGCGCCAGCCGTTCGCCGGTCTCGCGCAGCAGCGGCCCGGCCTCGAACAGCGGCACGCCGAGCGCATCGGCATGGTCGGCGACGGTGCGCCCGACCGGGTGATGTTCGAGCGCGGCGATCTCGGGATGCGGGTTGCCCGCAACGGCGCTGAGAAAGGTCTGCGCGGTGCTGTCGGAGGTGATGGCGTAGCCGCCCAGCCGACCGCCGCCGAGTGCCGCGTCGCGCTCGACCAGCACCAGTCCGCGCGCCAGTTCGGGCAGCAGCCCGCGCTTGCTCGCCGCGGTGAGCAGCGCGGTGCCGGCCGGGCCGCCGCCGATGACCAGCGTCTCGGCCAGCTGCGTGCCGACCGTCGCGGGCACGACATGCTGTTCGTCGCGGCAGATGTCGGCCAACGTGCGCGCGACACGCACCGCCTCTTTGGGCGTCATCGAATCGGTGATCGGCAGCGACAACAGCCGGGCCGACAGCGCATCGGCGACCGGCGTCGGCTCGATCAGCGCGACCGATTGCACCCAGGGCTGTTCGCCGAGATGCGGGCTGAAGTAGCGGCCGGTACCAATGCCCTGCGCCGCCAGCGCATCGGTGATCGCCTCGCGGTGCGCGGCCAGACGCGCCGGCAGCGCGACCGGCATGAACTGGCCGACCTGGCGCTGACCCCAGACCTGCTGGACATCGACCCCCGACAGCGCGTCGCGATAGGCCCGCTCGATCGCCGCGCGATGGCCGCAGGACGCTTCGAACCCGCCGAGCTTGGCCCGCGCCATCACCGCGATGACCTCGGACAGCTTGGCGTTGAGCCCGGGCAGGGTGGCGCTCCTGCTGCCGTCGAAGCCGAAGCACGCCATGGCGCGCAGCCGTTCGATCAGCGCGGTGTCGCCGCTATGGATCAGCCCGCCCTCGGCCACCGCGAACGGCTTGGTCGCGTGCATCGAGAAGACGGTGGCGAAAGGCGCGCCGGTGCCGAAGCCGCGACCCTGCGCATCGATCGCGCCGAGCGAAGCGGCGGCGTCGACCACCACGCCGATGCCGTGGCGCCGCTTGAGCCAGGCATAGCGGTCGAGGTCGATCGCATTGCCGAAGGTCGCATAGGGCAGCAGCACCGCGATCCGCTCGCCATGGCGCGCGATCAGCCGCTCCTCCTCGCTTGCCGCCATGCCCCAGTCGTCGGGATCGACATCGCAGATCAGCGGCGTGAGCCCGGCCCAGTGCGCCGCCTGCGCGGTCGCGGCGAAGGTCAGCGCGGGCATCAGCGCCAGGCTGCCTGGCTTCGGGTTGCCGCCTGCCGCCTCCTTCAGGGCGATCATCAGGCCCAGCGTCGCGTTGGCCACGGCGAGGCTGGCGCCATGGCCGCCGAACAGCTGCGCCGTCGCCTCGGCCTCGAACGCACGGACCTCGGGGCCGTTGTTGGAGAAGATGCCGGACGCCTCGACGCGGCGCAGGTCGTCGCCGAGCGCGCTCAGGCGCGGCGGGTTGGGCTCGATCAGGGGCAGGTGGCGCATGGGGCAACACCTAGCCGACACGCTCCTAAGAAGCGGTTACGCGAACTGCTCGGTCGACACGCCCGCCTGCGCCGCCGGCGGATAGCGCGGGCCGGCCACCGCCGCGGGCGTGAACAGCGCGTCGATCCGCGCGGCGACGTCGGCCGGGATCACCCAGTCGCGGCGGGCGAAATTCTCCTCGAGATGGGGGATTGCGGCGGTGCCCGGGATCGCCACGACGTGGCGGCCGCGTGCCAGCACCCATGCCAGCGACAGCTGCGCCGGTGTCACGGCCTGCTCGGCGGCGATGGCGTTGAAGGCATCGACCAAGGCGAGATTGGTCGGCCAGTTCTCGGCGTTGAAGCGCGGCATCGAGCGGCGCAGGTCCTGATCGGCCAGCGTGCCCGGATCGCGCAGCGCGCCGGCGAGCACCCCGCGCGCCACCGGCGAGAAAGCGACGAAGGTCGTGCCGAGCTCGGCGCAGGCGGTGAGCACGGCGATCTCGGGGTTGCGCGTCCAGGGCGAATATTCGGTCTGCATCGCCGCGATCGGGTGGACGGCGGCGGCGCGGCGCAGCGTGTCGGCCGACATCTCGCTCAGCCCGATGCTGCCGATCTTGCCGGCCGCGACCGCGCGGGCGAGCTCGCCGACCGACTCCTCGATCGGCACGGTGAAATCGGGGCGGTGGAGATAATAGAGCTCGATGTGATCGGTCCTGAGCAGTCTCAGGCTCTCCTCGATCGCGCCGCGGATCGTCTCGGGACGGCAGTCGATGCGGCGCTTGTCGCCATCGACGATGATGCCGGTCTTGGAGGCGAGGAAGAATTCGCCCCGGCGACCCGCCAACGTCTCGCCGATCAGCGCCTCGTTACGCCCGACGCCGTAGATGCGCGCCGTGTCGAGATGGTTGTAGCCGAGATCGAGCGCGCGGTGCAGCAACGCGGCGCCGTCCTCCGGCGATGGCGGGGTGCCATAGGCCCAGCTGAGGGACATGCAGCCGAGGCCGATCGCCTCGATATCACGGCCGGCGAGTATGCGCTTCATGCGGGATTCCTGGCTTGATGTGGGTCCTGGTCGGCATAATGCCGCGCGATGATGGCGCAGGCGATCAGCTGGATCTGGTGGAACAGCATCAGCGGCAGCAGCACCACCCCGACCTGCGCGGCGGGGAACAGCACCCCGGCCATCGGCACGCCCGAGGCGAGGCTCTTCTTCGAACCGCAGAACAGCAGCACGATGGCGTCGGCGCGCGGCCAGCGAAACAGCCGGCCGAGCGCCCAGGTCGCCGCCAGCACCACGCCGAGCAGCAGCGAGCAGAGGATCAGGATCACCGTCAGGTCGAGGCCTGAGACGCGGTGCCACAGCCCCTCGACCACCGCCGCGCCGAACGCGGTATAGACGACCAGCAGGATCGAGCCGCGGTCGACGGCCGTCACCATCCGCTTGTGGCGCGCGACGAAGCCGCCGATCAGCGGGCGCAGCAGATGCCCCGCGACGAACGGCACGAGCAGCTGCATGACGATCTTCTCGACCGATGCCAGCCCGCCGCCATTGGCCCCGCCGATATGCATCAGCAGCGCGACCAGCGCGGGGGTCAGCACGATGCCGAGCAGGTTGGAGAAGGACGCGCTGCACACCGCCGCCGCGACATTGCCGCGCGCGATCGCGGTGAAGGCGATCGACGACTGCACGGTCGAGGGCAGCAACGTCAGGAACAGCAGCCCCGCCGCGACGGGCGCGGCGACGAACGGCAGATGGCTGAGGCCGAGCCCGAGCAACGGGAATAGCACGAAGGTTACCGCCAGCACCGAGAGGTGCAGCTTCCAGTTGCGCATCCCGTCCCAGATCGCCTGGCGCGACAGCCTGGCGCCGTGGAGGAAGAACAGCAGCACGATGCCGCTGGTCGCGGCGACATCGAAGACGCGCACGAACGCGCCGCGCGGCGGCAGGAAGGTGGCGAGCAGCACCGCGCCGAGCAGCGACAGCACGAACGGCTCGAAGATCGTCAGGAACTTCCTCAACATGGGCTGCCCCGGCGATGAACGCGCTTGCCCGCCAGCCAGGTCGCGGCGACCGCGCGGTCGTCGCCGAGGATCTGCAGCGCGAACAGGCGGTCGAACAGGCTGGCGCCGGCGGTGCGGCGGGCAAGCAGCGGGGTGGCCTTGTCGTCGAGGAGGATGAAGTCGGCTTCCTGCCCCGGCTGCAATCCGCCGATACGGTCGGCGAGACCGAGCGCGCGGGCGCCGCCGGCGGTGGCGAGATGCAGCGCGCGGAACGGGTCGAGGCTCGCGCCCCGGAGCTGGCAGACCTTGTACGCCTCGGCCATCGTCGCGAGCAGCGAGAAGCTGGTGCCCGCGCCGATGTCGCTGCCCATGCCGACCTGTACGCAGTGCCGGTCGGCGGCGGCGAGGTCGAACAGGCCGGAGCCGAGGAACAGGTTGCTGGTCGGGCAGAAAGCGATCGCGCTGCCCGCTTCGCCCATCCGGCCCAATGCGCGGTCGCTCATATGGATGCAATGCGCGAACACCGAACGATCGCCGACCAGCCCGAAGCGGTCATAGACGTCGAGATAGTCGGCCGCGTCGGCGAAGCGCGCGGCGACGGCGGCGCACTCGCTCCTGTTCTCGGCGAGGTGGGTGTGGAGCAGGGCGTCGGGATGCGCGGCGAGCAGGGCGCCGGCATCGGCAAGCTGGTCGTCGGACGAGGTCAGCACGAAGCGCGGCGTGACGGCGTAGCCGAGCCGCCCGCGCCCGCGCCAGCGCGCGATCAGCGCCTCGCTGTCGGCGCGCCCGCTGGCGACGGTGTCGCGCAGCGTTGCGGGCCCATCGTCCATCAGCACCTTGCCCGAGACGATGCGCATGTCGCGGCTGAGCGCCGCCTCGAACAGCGCATCGACCGACGCGGCATGGACGGTGGCGAAGACCAGCGCGCTGGTCGTGCCGTTGCGCAGCAGCTCGTCGAGGAAGAAGGCCGCGACGGCATCGGCATGGCCACGATCGGCGAAGCGCGCTTCCTCGGCGAAGATGTGGCGCTCGAGCCAGTCGAGCAGCTGCGCCCCATGCGCCGCGACGCGATCGGTCTGCGGGTAGTGGACATGCGTATCGACGAAGCCGGGGACGATCAGGCCGCTCAGTTGCTCGACCGGCACATCGGCGAAGCGCGGCGCGAGATCGGCATGGGCGCCGAAGGCGACGACCAGGCCGTCCTCGACGACGAGCAGGCCATCGGCGTGGTGCAGCGGCGCGGCGCCGGTGATCGGATCTTCGGGCACGCTGAGCAGCTCGGCGCGATAGGCGGTGAGGGTCATGGCCGCGTGCCTCTATCGTGCTCCTGCGAAAGCAGGAACCCAGAGCCACGAACGGTGGCGCTTGCGACTCTGGGCTCCTGCTTTCGCAGGAGCACGGGGGAGGATTGCGCGCCGCTCACAACGCACCTTCCAGTGCCAGCAACTGCGCCAGCGTCGCAACCGCGATCACCTCGGGTGCCTTGCCGGGGATGCCGGGCTGGCCGATCGGGCAGGTCAGTCGCGCGCTGTCCACGCCGTCGGCGGCGAGGCGCGAGAGGAAGCGGGCGCGCTTGGTCGAGGAGCCGATCATGCCGATATAGGCCGCTCGAGAAGGCAGCGCGGCGGCCACGAGGCGGTAGTCGAGCGCATGGTCGTGGGTGAGGATCAGCACCGCCGTTCCGGCACCGGCCTGGCCGGCGCAGGCGACCAGCGCATCCTCGCTGTCGACGGTGACGCCGGGGATGTCGGCCAGCGCGGCGCGGCTGTCGAACCAGGCGAGATCGAAGGGCAGGCCGGGCAGCATGCGGGCGATGGCGCGGCCGACATGCCCGGCGCCGAACAGCAGCAGCGGGCGGCGTGCGCTGTTATCGGGCTCGACGAAGCTGAAGCCGGCGACGGGCAGCGGGCCGCGGCTGGTCAGCGGGTCGGCCCCGACCGCGAGTTCGGCGCGGGGCCAGCGATGTTCGTCCTTCGCGGCGACGCGCTCGACATGGTCGTCGCGCAGCGTGGCGCGGACCACGGCGCCCTCGGCGAGCGCGGCGATCCAGCCTTTGTCGCCGAGATGCTCGACCAGCAGGCGGACCCGGCCACCGCAGCATTGGCCGAGCAACGGCCCGAGCGGATAGTCCTGCACGCGCCAGCTGCCCGGTGGGAGCGCGAGGATCGCGCGGGCCTGCTCCGCCGCGCGCCATTCGAGCGCGCCGCCGCCGATCGTGCCGGCCTGCGCGTCGGCGGTGACGAGCATCCGTGTGCCGGGGCCGCGTGGGGCGGAGCCTTCGGTGGCGAGCACGGTGACCAGCGCGGCGGGGGCGGTCGTGCTGGTGGCGAGGGTGGACCAGTCGCTCATTGGTGCGACTCGCGCGCGTCCAACAAAGGGCGCGCGATTTTCCCTGCGGTGCCGCCGCCGGCAGGGAATTTGGCAGGGAATTTCGAAAAATTCCTGTGTCCAACAGCGAGGGGGTGTGGCGACGACATTCGGGTGGTTATGCGGGGTTTTGCGGGGAAGTGAATCAGGCAGGCCTGGAATCGGGGCCGCCGTTCTGTCCTCACCCTTTCGCGGCTTCGCCGCTCTTTCCCTCTCCCAATGGGAGAGGGAAGGGGCCCGCCGCCTTGGCGGCGGGAAGGGTGAGGGCAGGGCAGCATTATCTCGCGCGCAAGGCAGTGATCGCCGCGAGCATCCGCTCCGGCGTGGCAGGCGCATCGAGATCGGGCAGGCCCTTGCCCGGCACCGCCGCCGCGACCGCCTGCGCCAGCGCGGAGAAGACCGATATCGCCAGCATCAGCGGCGGCTCGCCGACCGCCTTGGAGCGGTGGATGGTCGGGGCGACGTTGCGGCCCTTCGACCAGAGCCGGATGTCCATGCGGCGCGGGCGATCATTGGCGGTGGGGATCTTGTAGGTCGAGGGGGCGTGGGTGAGCAGCCGGCCGCGATCGTCGTAGACCAGTTCCTCGGCGGTGAGCCAGCCCATGCCCTGGATGAAGCCGCCCTCGACCTGGCCGAGGTCGATCGCCGGATTGAGCGAGCGGCCGACATCGTGGAGGATGTCGACCGCGACGACGCGGTGCTCGCCGGTCAGCGTGTCGATCACCACCTCGCTGAGCGCGGCGCCATAGGCGAAATAGAGGAACGGGCGGCCGGTATGCGTCGCACGGTCATAATGGATGTCGGGGGTGGCGTAGAAGCCGGTCGAGGACAGCGCTATGCGGCCGACATGTGCCATGCGGGTCAGCGCGTCGAACGGCGTCACCTCGCCGCCGGCGACGACGCCGTCGCGGGTGAAGCGCACCTCGTCCGCGGTGCCGCCGAACGTCGCCGCGGCGAAGGCGGCGAGGCGGGCGCGGATCGTCTCGGCAGCGTTGAACGCGGCCATGCCATTCATGTCGGCGCCCGACGAGGCGGCGGTGGCGGAGGTGTTGGGCACCTTGTCGGTGCGCGTCGCCGTCACCTTCACCCGGTCGAGCGGCACGGCGAAGACGTCGGCGACGACCTGGGCGACCTTGACCATCAGCCCCTGGCCCATCTCGGTGCCGCCATGGTTCACCTGGATCGAGCCATCGGCATAGACCAGCACCAAAGCGCCGGCCTGGTTGAGATGGGTGGTGGTGAAGCTGATGCCGAACTTGACCGGCGTGAGGGCGAGGCCCTTTTTCAGCACGGTGTTGCGCGCGTTGAACGCCGCGATAGCGGCGACGCGCGCGTCATAGCCGGCCTGTTCGGCCAGTTCGTCGATCAGGTCGGGCGCGACATTGTCGGTGACCTGCATGTGATAGGGCGTGAGGTCGCGGCCGGGACCGTAGAGATTGGCGCGGCGCACGGCGAGCGGATCACGCCCGGTCGCGGCGGCGACGGTGTCGAGCACGCGCTCGATCGCCATCATGCCCTGCGGCCCGCCAAAGCCGCGGAACGCGGTGTTCGACACGGTGTGGGTCAGCAGGCGGTGGCTGACGATCTCGACCGCGGGCAGGAAATAGGCGTTGTCGGCATGGAACATGGCGCGGTCGTTGATCGCCGGCGACAAATCCGCGGTGGCGCCGCAGCGCGAGGCGAGATCGAGCTTCAACGCGTGGATGTTGCCCTGATCGTCGAAGCCGACATCATAGGCGGCGGTGAAATCATGGCGCTTGCCGGTCATCGCCATGTCGTCGTCGCGGTCGAGCCGCATCTTGGCCGGCCGCCCGGTCAGCGCGGCGACCAACGCGCAGGCGACGGCGGGGGCGGCGGCCTGGGTTTCCTTGCCGCCGAACGCGCCGCCCATGCGGCGCACCTCGACGACGATATCGGCATGGGCGCGGCCGAGCAGCTGCGCGACGAGGTGCTGCACTTCGCTGGGGTGCTGGGTCGAGGAGACGATATGGATCGCCTTGCCCTCGCCGGGGCTGGCCATGGCGACCTGGCCCTCGAGGTAGAAATGCTCCTGCCCGCCGATCGCGATTTCGCCCGACAGACGGCGCGGGGCGGTGGCGAGCGCGGCATTCGCGTCGCCGCGCGCCATCACCTGGCTGTCCTCGATCAGCGAGCCGGCGGCGCGGGCGGCGGCGATGGTGGTGAGCGCGTCGCGCGGCGTGGCGCGGACACCGGCGTTGCGCGCGGCGCGGCGGGCGGCGTTCACGCTTTCGGCGGCGACGAGGAACAGCGGCTGGCCGGGGAACAGGATGATGTCATGCGCGAGCAGCGGCTCGTCATGGCGGACCGGGCCGACATTGTTCTCGCCGGGGATGTCGGCGGCGGTATAGACCGCGACCACGCCGGGGCTGGCGCGCACCGCATCGAGATCGAGGCCGTCGAGCGAGGCATGGCCGTCGGGCGCGAGACCGAAGGCGAGATGGAGCAGGCCGGGCGGCTCGGGCAGGTCGTCGACATAGCGCGCGATGCCGGCGACATGCGCCTCGGCGCTGTCGTGCGGCCAGGGCGCGGCGACCGCGCCGGCGGGGATATCGGCCTCAGCCATCGACATCGTCCAGTACGCTGACGGGTGTGCCGGACTGCTCGGCCCAGAGGCGGCGCAGCAGGTTGGCGGCCACGGTAATGCGGTAGCTCGCCGAGCCGCGCAGATCGTCGAGCGGGGCATAGTCGGCGGCGATGGCGGTGGCGGCGGCTTCGAACGTCGCTTCGGACATTGGCGCACCGGTCAGCGCGGCTTCGCAGGCGGTGGCGCGCCTGGGGGTGGCGGCCATGCCGCCGAACGCGACGCGGGCCTTGGTGATAATGCCGTCGGCAATGTCGAGCGCGATCGCGCCACAGACGGCGGAGATGTCGCTGTCGAAGCGCTTCGACAGCTTGACGATGCGGATCAGCGCGGAGTGTGCGGGACGGGGCACGAAGATGCTTTCGACGACCTCGCCGAGTCCGCGGTCCTGCTTGCCATAGGCGATGAAGAAGTCTTCGAGCGCGATGGTGCGGCGCGCGTCGCCCTTGCGCAGCGTCAGCGTCGCGCCGAGCGCGATCAGCGCAGGCGGCATGTCGCCGATCGGCGAGCCATTGGCGATGTTGCCGCCGATCGTCCCGGTGTTGCGTATCTGCACGCCGGCGATGCGCCGGACCAGCTCGCCGAGATCGGGATGGAGGCGGGTGAGCGCCTCGCGCGCATCCGAATAACGTGCGCCGGCACCGATGGTCAGGCCGGCGTCGGTTTCGCTGACGTGGCGCAGATCGGCCACGTCGCCGAGGAAGATGACGGTGCCGAGCGCGCGATGCTGCTTGGTGACCCACAACCCGACATCGGTGGCGCCGGCGACGATGCGCGCGTCGGGGTGCGCGACGAGCAGCGCGGCGAGTTCGTCGGGGGTGCGCGGGGCGAACCAGTCCCGGCCTTCGCCACGCGGCAGGGCGCGGAGGCGGGCGGCGAGCGCGCTGTCGTCGCGCGGGGCGGGGGGTACGGCCGCGCCGGCGTCGAGGATCGGGCCGTAGCCGGTGCAGCGGCAGAGATTGCCGGCGATGACGTCGCCGACCGCCACTCCCTCGGTGCCGGCGGCGGTCATCGCGCGGCCGGCCAGCGACATGACGAAACCGGGGGTGCAGAAGCCGCATTGCGAGCCGTGCCGCGCGACCATCTCGTGCTGCACCGGGTGGGTGCCGCCGAGGCTCTCGACCGTCATCAGCGCCTTGCCGTCGAGCATCGGCACGAACAGGATGCAGGCATTGACCGCGCGCCACGCCACCGTGTTGCCGACGGGTTCGCCGAGCAACACGGTGCAGGCGCCGCAATCGCCCTCGGCGCAGCCCTCCTTGGTGCCGGTGCGGCGCAGGCGATAACGCAGCAGGTCGAGCACGCTGTCGCTGGCGGCGGCGTCGGTTTCGATGATCTCGTCGTCGAGCAGGAAGCGCACGGTCATGCCTGCGCCCCTCGTGAGATTGGGTTCACGCGAAGGCGCGAAGGCGCGAAGAGCAAGAAGAAGGGGTTCGCGCAGAGGCGCAGAGGCGCGGAGAAGAAGGGGTTGTTCACGCGGAGGCGCGGAGACGCGGAGTAGGTTCGCGCGAGCCCACCACCCTCCGTCACCCCGGACTTGTTCCGGGGTCCAAGGTTCCGCACACGCACCAGCCGCTTCTCTCGCGGCACGTTGGACCCCGGCACAAGGCCGGGGTGACGAAGGGGGAGTGTGGGGCGCGTCACCGCAATGCTCCGCCGGCGATCCATGCGCCGAGTTTGTCGCGCTCCGCCCTGGTCATGTGGGTGGTGTTGCCCAGTGGCATCGCCTCGCTGTCCACCGCCATCGCCCTGACCCGCGCGGCGGCCGGGGCCGCATGGTCATAGCTGTCGAGCATCATGCCCAGCGGCGGCGCGGTGACGGCCGGGTTGGTGGGGCGCTGGCTGTGGCAGCCGGTGCAGTGGGTGGCGAGGATCGGCTGGATGTCGGCATATCGTGGCGCCGGCCCCGAGGCGGCGCCGGCCGTGCCCTTTTCCAGCGTCACATAGGTCACGCTGACCAGCGCCATCGCCACCGCCACGACGATCGCGCCGCCGGTCTTCTGCGCGCGGTTGCGCAGGTTGAAGACGTGGCGCACGGCGACGCCGGTCAGGCCGAGCAGCGCCAGCACCAGCCAGGGTCGCCCGGCGCCATAGGTCATCGGATAATGGTGGCTGATCATGATGAACAGCACCGGCAGCGTCATGTAATTATTGTGCAGCGAGCGCTGCTTCGCCGCCGCGCCCAGCGCGGGATCGGGCGTGCGGCCGGCGACCAGGTCGGCGACGACGATGCGCTGGTTGCGGATGATGATGAAGAAGACATTGCCGACCATCACCGAGCCGATGATCGCGCCGATATGCATGTATGCGCCGCGGCTGTTGAACAGGCTGTCGAGCACGACCGCCATCATCAGCAGATAGACGAACCATACCATGCCGAGCAGCAGGTTGTTCGTGCCGAGCGTCGAGCGGCACAGCAGGTCATAGACCAGCCAGCTCAGCGCGATCGAGGCCAGGCCGATGGCGATCGCCGCCGGCACGCCGAGCGCGACCTTGGCCGGGTCGATCAGGAAATTCGACGCGCCGACATAATAGACCAGGACGAGCAGCGAGAAGCCGCTCAGCCAGGTGAAATAGGCCTCCCATTTGAACCAGTGCAGCTCGGCCGGCATGGTGGCGGGCGCGACCTGGTATTTCTGGTTGTGGTAGAAGCCGCCGCCATGCACCGACCACACTTCGCCCGAGGCCTCGCCTTGCGCGGGCGGCTTCAGATGCATGTCGAGCCAGACGAAATAGAAGGACGAACCGATCCAGGCGATCCCCGCCGTCAGGTGCAGCCAGCGGATCGCGAGGTTGAGCCATTCGACCAGGTCGAAAGTCATCAGCTCCCCCGATAGGTCGAGTAGGCGAAGGGCGAGACGAGCAGCGGCACGTGATAATGGCCGCCACCCGCGGCGATGCCGAAATCGACCGTCACCTCGTCGAGGAAGGGCGGGTCGGGCAGGTCGACGCCGAGCCCGCGGAAATAGGCGGCGACGGAAAAGGTCAGCGCATAACGCCCGGGCGCCAGTTCGCCGCCCACGAGGCCGGGGCAGCGGCCGTCATTGTTGGTGGCGCCTTGGGCGACCTCGCCGTGCGAGCCGGTCAGAACGAGCTTCATGCCGGCGGCGGGGCGGCCGTGCATCGTGTCGAGCACATGGGTCGAGAGGCTGTTCATGCTTGGCGCATATCCCGTTCAGGCACGTCTCGTGCTCCTGCGAAAGCAGGAGCCCAGGGTCGCAGGCGTTCCGTTCGTGGCTCTGGGTTCCTGCTTTCGCAGGAACACGATACCTTGTTCGGCGGCGATATGCGCCTTCATGCTTTCGTCACCCGCCCGATCAGCCGCAGCCGGCTGACGCCGCCATCGGGGATGATGTTGAGCCGCACGAAACGCACTGGGCCAAGATCGGCCAGGCCATCGCGGAAGACATGGATGTGATCGGCCTGGAGCTTCGCCTCGGGCAGCAGCACCGGCCAATGCTCGGCCTGGACGGCTATTTCCGCGGGCGTGCCGTGCGCCTCGGGCGCGGCCTGGAGGAAGCAGCGGTCGGGGTAATTGCCCTTGAAATGCGCGGTGTCGACGATGACCTCGTCGATCACGCCGCTCGTGCCGAGTTCGAGGATCGCCCAGTCATGGCCCGGCTCGCGGCGGCGGCGGGTTTCCCAGCCATCGCCCATGTCGATGCCGCGGCCCGGTGCGGTGAGGTTCTCGACCCGGCCGAAATGCTCGTCATTGGCGATGATGCCACGACCGCCATGCTCCATCGCCAGCAGGTCGAGGCGCGCCGTGGGATCGACCGCCGACCAGTCCTTGTCGACCCGGCCCCACACGCGCAGCCGCGCCACGCCGCCATCGGGGAAGATGTGCAGGCGGACATGGGTGACGGGTTGAGCGTGATCGACGGCGACATAGACACGGTCGTCGCCACCCAGCGCGAGGCGCGGCGTGACCCTGGTCCAGCCGGCATCGTCACCGGGCACCGTCTCGGCGCTGCGGCAGACCTCGATCTCGGCGCCGGGCGGGTAGTTGCCGGTGAAGTGGCGCGTGTCGATCTCGAAGCCGGCGACGATGCCCGGCGCGCCCAATCGCACCACGCACCAGTCATGGCCGGGCACGCGCTTGCGGCGGCTTTCCCAGCCGTCCATCCATTTGCCATTGTCGTCATATTTGCCGGGGATGAACACGGGCTCGCTCGGCGAGATCAGCCGCGCCTTGTCGGCGAAGAAATCGTCGGTGGCATAGACCACCTCGGCGCCCAGCCGTGGCTGGGCGAGGTCGACATATTCGCGGCGCAGGTCGTCGAACATCATGCTTCCCGGTCGAACAGATCGGCGAGGCGGAACCCTGCGATACGGTGGATTTGCGTCATGGCGGTGGCGAACTCGGTCTCCGCGTCATTGTTGAGCCGGGCGGCGAAGGCGGCGAGGATATCGCCGCGCGTGAGGCCCTTCACCGCGATGATGAAGGGATGGCCGAAGCGATCGAGATAGGCCTGGTTGAGGCGACGGAACTCGGCCAGTTCCTCGGCCGAACATTGGTCGAGTCCGGCGCCGCGCTGCTCGCGCACCGAGGCTTCGGCCATGCGACCGGCGACGGCGAGCTGGGGATGGGCGCGGATCAGCGCGAGGCGCTGCTCATATGGGGCGGTGTCCACCACGGCGCGCATCGCCTCGGCCAGCGCCTG
>Ga0207676_10000504_pt1 | contig 32958 bp, 30 predicted proteins | sample KBSSwiS72_FD_184307 | JGI IMG/M metagenome (GOLD analysis project Ga0207676, IMG submission 184307) | Switchgrass rhizosphere microbial communities from Kellogg Biological Station, Michigan, USA - KBS Switchgrass S7-2 (SPAdes) (version 2) | ecosystem: Host-associated > Plants > Roots >...
TGGCTCGGGCTCGCTCACCGCGCTGCCGATCATCGAGACCCAGGCGGGCGACGTGTCGGCCTATATCCCGACCAACGTGATCTCGATCACCGACGGCCAGATCTTCCTCGAAACCGACCTGTTCTTCGCCGGCATCCGTCCCGCGATCAACGTCGGCCTGTCGGTCAGCCGCGTCGGCTCGGCCGCGCAGACCAAGGCGATGAAGAAGGTCTCGGGCTCGATCAAGCTCGAGCTGGCGCAGTATCGCGAGATGGCGGCGTTCGCGCAGTTCGGCTCGGACCTCGACGCCTCGACCCAGAAGCTCCTGAACCGCGGCGCGCGCCTGACCGAGCTCCTGAAGCAGCCGCAATTCTCGCCGCTGCCGTTCGAGGAGCAGGCAGCGTCGATCTTCGCCGGCACCAATGGCTATCTCGACACCGTCCCGGTCGATGCGGTGGTGCGTTACGAGCAGGCGATGCTCGCCGACCTGCGCGCCAACCACAAGGACGTGCTCAAGACGATCCGCGACACCAAGGATCTCGGCGACGAGGCCAAGGCCAAGCTGAAGGACGCGCTCGACGCGTTCGGCAAGACGTTTGCCTGAGACAGTTTGGGTTCCTGCGAAAGCAGGAGCCCAGAGTCGCAGGCGACGGACATAGTTACCCTGGGCTCCTGCTTTCGCAGGAGCACGTGAAGGACCAAGATGGCTAGTTTGAAGGCCCTCAAGATCCGCATCGGCTCGGTGAAGTCGACGCAGAAGATCACCAAGGCGATGAAGATGGTCGCCGCCGCCAAGCTGCGCCGTGCGCAGGAGGCGGCGGTCGCCGCGCGTCCCTATGCGCTGCGGCTCGAAAAGGTCATGGCCAGCCTCGCCGCCAAGGTGACGGTGTCCGAATCCTCGCCCAGGCTGCTCGCCGGCACCGGCCGGGACCAGGTCCATCTGCTGATCGTCGCGACCAGCGAGCGCGGTCTCGCCGGCGCGTTCAATGCCAACATCGTCCGCGCCGCGCGCCGCAAGGCCGAGGAGCTGGAAGAGGCCGGCAAGACGGTGAAGATCTACATCGCCGGCAAGAAGGGCCGCGTCCTGCGCCGCTTCTTCCCGACCCAGATCGTCGCCGATCATGAGATGGGCCACATCAAGAACGTCGCCTTTGCCGATGCGAAAGCGATCACCGACGACGTGATCGCGCGTTTCGAGGCTGGCGAATTCGACATCGCGCACCTGTTCTACGCCCGCTTCCAGTCGGCGCTGGTACAGGAGCCGGTCGGCCGCCAGATCATTCCGGTGGCGATCGACACCAGCGCCGCGGCGGCGAACGACGATGGCGCCGCGGTCGAATATGAGCCCGACGAGGAAGGCATCCTCGCCGAGCTGCTGCCGCGCAACATCGCGATCCAGATCTTCGGCGCGCTGCTCGAAAACGCCGCGTCGGAACAGGGCAGCCGCATGACCGCGATGGACAATGCCACGCGCAACGCCGGCGACATGATCAACCGGCTGACGATCCAGTATAACCGGACACGTCAGGCAGCGATCACGACCGAGCTGGTCGAGATTATTTCGGGGGCGGAAGCCCTGTAACTTGGCCCACCCCGGCGCAGGCCGGGGCCCAGTATCGGGCCGCTCGTAACTGGACCCCGGCCTTCGCCGGGGCGGCAAGATTTAGAAGGCAGGACGAAAAAGATGGCTACCGCAGCACCCAAGACCAAGGCGCCGGCAAAGAAGGCAGCCCCCAAGGCGCCGGCCGCGCCCCAGACCGCCGCCTCGGCGGGCACCACCGCGCCGATCGCGACCAGCAACAATGTCGGCCGCATCAGCCAGGTGATCGGCGCCGTCGTCGACGTGACCTTCGAGCAGGGCCATTTGCCCGCCATTCTCTCGGCGCTCGAGACGAGCAACAACGGCAACCGCCTCGTCCTCGAGGTCGCGCAGCATCTCGGCGAGAACACCGTCCGCACCATCGCGATGGATGCGACCGAGGGCCTGACCCGCGGCCAGACCGTCACCGACACCGGCTCGCAGATCCGCGTCCCGGTCGGCCCCAAGACGCTCGGCCGCATCCTCAACGTGATCGGCGAGCCGATCGACGAGCGTGGGCCCGTCGGCCACACCGACACCGCCCCGATCCACGCGCTCGCGCCGCTGTTCGTCGACCAGTCGACCGACAGCTCGATCCTGGTCACCGGCATCAAGGTCATCGACCTGCTCGCGCCCTACGCCAAGGGCGGCAAGATCGGCCTGTTCGGCGGTGCCGGCGTGGGCAAGACCGTGCTCATCCAGGAACTGATCAACAACATCGCCAAGGGCCATGGCGGCACCTCGGTGTTCGCCGGCGTCGGCGAGCGTACCCGTGAGGGCAACGATCTCTATCACGAGTTCCTCGACGCGGGCGTGATCGCCAAGGACGCCGACGGCAACGCCATTTCCGAAGGCTCCAAGGTCGCGCTGGTCTATGGCCAGATGAACGAGCCGCCGGGCGCCCGCGCCCGCGTCGCGCTGTCGGGCCTGACGATCGCGGAATATTTCCGCGACGTCGAAGGCCAGGACGTGCTGTTCTTCGTCGACAACATCTTCCGCTTCACCCAGGCGGGCTCGGAAGTGTCGGCCTTGCTCGGCCGCATTCCGTCGGCGGTGGGCTATCAGCCGACCCTGTCGACCGACATGGGCGCGCTGCAGGAGCGCATCACCTCGACCAACAAGGGCTCGATCACCTCGGTGCAGGCGATCTACGTGCCGGCCGACGATCTCACCGATCCGGCGCCTGCCACGTCCTTCGCCCACCTCGACGCGACGACCGTGCTCAACCGCGCCATCTCGGAGCTGGGCATCTACCCGGCGGTCGATCCGCTCGATTCGACCAGCCGCGTGCTCGAACCGCGCGTCGTCGGCCAGGAGCATTACGAAACCGCCCGCGCCGTCCAGTCGACCTTGCAGAAGTACAAGTCGCTGCAGGACATCATCGCCATTCTCGGCATGGACGAGCTGTCGGAAGAGGATAAGCTCACCGTCAGCCGCGCGCGGAAAATCCAGAAGTTCCTCAGCCAGCCATTCCACGTCGCCGAGGTGTTCACCGGCATCCCGGGCAAGTTCGTCGCCATCGAGGATACGGTGAAGAGCTTCAAGGCGGTGGTCGATGGCGAATATGACCATCTGCCCGAGGCGGCCTTCTACATGGTCGGCGGCATCGAGGAAGCGATCGCCAAGGCCGAGAAGCTGGCCCAGGAAGCGTAACCACATTTAAGCCCCTCCCCTTCAGGGAAGGGGTTGGGGTGGGGCAGCGCCGCTAACGCGCGTTCGCGGAGAGGCCCCACCCCCTACCCCTCCCCTGAAGGGGAGGGGCTAAGGAATTAGAAATGCTGCACTTCGAACTCGTCACGCCTGAAAAGCTGGTCCGCTCGGAGGACGTCTATATGGTCGTCGTGCCCGGCACCGAGGGTGATTTCGGCGTGCTCGAACACCATGCGCCGGTCATGTCGACGATCCGCGACGGCGCGCTGGCGATCTATCACAGCGAGAAGGGCGAGCCCGAGATCCTCGCCATCCAGGGCGGTTTCGCCGAGGTCAGCAAGACCGGCCTGACCGTGCTCGCCGAAACGGTCGGCTGAAACCGCCGCGCGCGCGGTAGAGCATCGGTCGCGCTGCTCCAGATATTTGTTGTCGCATCGTTTTCGCTGAAAACCGGTTCCCACTTTTCAGCACGATGCTTTAGCGGTCGCGCTTGTACCGCCAGCGCATCGCCCTGCTGCCGTCGATCAGCGAAATCTCCGCGTTCAGCATCGCGCCCTCGCGCCAGTAGCGGATGCGCTGCGGGTAATCATGGCCCGCATTGGCGAAGACGATCTCCGTCGGCCCGCGCGACGCCTCGGTGAAGCCGACCCGCGCCGCGCCGCCGGGCGACGCCCAATAGACCAGCCTGCCATCCGGCCCGGCGATGATCTGCATCGCCTCCCATTCGTCGAGCCGGTCGCCGCTGCCGGCGCGGCCCGCGCCGAGCATCACCCCGCCGCGCGGCGCCATCCAGCATTCCTCGGTCCATTTCGGCGCCGCGCCCTGCGACACGCTGTCCTGCGACCAGCATCCCGCCATCCAGCCGGGCGCGCCGCTATCGGGCGCAGCCGCTTGCGCGCCGGCCGGCACCATCGCCGCCAGCGCGATCGACAGGCTGATGAATGTTCGCATGCCGCCGCCCCCCATTTTTGTCTCCGGCCGCCGATCATAGCGTCGTTGCGCGCGACGTGCGAGCGAGCCGAAATAATGGATTGTGTCGCGCAAGCGAGATTTGGTTAGGCAATTGTCAAGCCTTCGCCGCTACCTCTCGGCCTCGACTATGAGGGATCAACGGGCATGAGCGCATTCGGACGCCGCAGCGGCGTGGGGCAAGGCCCCGGCGCGCGTCCGGCTTTCGGCGTCGCCCGCCCGATGCAGGGCGGCCCGGCCCGGGCCACCGACGCCGATGGCGGAGAACAGTTTCCGCCGCTCCCCGTGCCCGCGGCCGGCGATGCCGAACCGCCGGCGGGCAATATGCCCGGCACCCAGCAGGATGCGCTGCAGCGCCTGCAGGAGCGCCAGAACGCCTCGGGCGAAGCCGGCAATTCCCGGATGGAGGGCTTTGAGAGCTCGATCCACAAGATCAAGGAACAGGTGCTGCCGCGCCTGCTCGAACGCGTCGACCCCGAGGCCGCCGCCACGCTCAACAAGGACGAGCTGGCCGAGGAATTCCGCCCGATCATCGGCGAGGTGCTCGCCGAACTCAAGCTGACGCTCAACCGCCGCGAGCAGTTCGCGCTGGAAAAGGTGCTGGTCGACGAGCTGCTCGGCCTCGGCCCGCTCGAGGAATTGCTGGCCGATCCGGCGATCACCGACATCATGGTCAACGGCCCCGAACAGACCTTTGTCGAGCGCAAGGGCAAGCTCGAGCTGGCCAACATCCAGTTCCGCGACGAGGAGCATCTGTTCCAGATCGCCCAGCGCATCTGCAATTCGGTCGGCCGCCGCGTCGACCAGACCTCGCCGCTGGCCGACGCCCGGTTGAAGGACGGCAGCCGCGTCAACGTCATCGTGCCGCCGCTCTCCCTGCGCGGCACCGCCATCTCGATTCGTAAATTTTCCGCCAAGCCGATCACACTCGACATGATGGCCGGCTTCGGCTCGATGTCGCCCAAGATGGCGACCGCGCTGAAGATCGCCGGCGCCTGCCGCTTCAACGTCGTCATCTCGGGCGGTACCGGCTCGGGCAAGACGACGATGCTCAACGCCCTGTCGAAGATGATCGACCCGGGCGAACGCGTGCTGACGATCGAGGACGCCGCCGAGCTTCGCCTGCAACAGCCGCACTGGCTGCCGCTCGAAACGCGCCCTGCCAATCTCGAGGGCCAGGGCGAAATCAGCATCCGCGACCTCGTCAAGAACGCCCTGCGTATGCGGCCCGATCGCATCATCCTCGGCGAAATTCGTGGCTCCGAATGTTTCGACATGCTCGCCGCGATGAACACCGGCCATGACGGCTCGATGTGCACGCTCCACGCCAACTCCCCGCGCGAGGCGCTCGCCCGCATGGAGAACATGGTGATGATGTCGGACATCAAGGTGCCCAAGGAAGCGATCAGCCGCCAGATCGCCGACTCGGTCGAGCTGATCATCCAGGTCAAGCGCCTGCGCGACGGCTCACGCCGCGTCACCAACGTCACCGAGGTGATCGGCATGGAAGGCCCCGTCATCGTGACGCAGGAGCTGTTCAAGTTCGAATATCTCGACGAGAGCGCCGACGGCAAGATCATCGGCGAATATCGCTCGATGGGCCTGCGCCCCTATACGCTGGAAAAGGCGCGCCAGTTCGGGTTCGACCAGGCGTATCTCGAAGCCTGTCTCTGATCGGCGGATTGCCGCCGTGCCGGTAGCACCTGTCCCACTCGATGTGCTCCTGCGAAAGCAGGAGCCCAGGATCACAGGCGCGGCATTCGTGGCTCTGGGTTCCTGCTTTCGCAGGAACACGGCTTGGCCAGCCGATCGACCACGCCCATGAAACTCATCTACCCCATCCTGCTCGTCGCCGCCGCGATCCCGATCGCCGAACGGGCGATCGAGAACTGGCTGGCGAGCGACAGCGAGGCACGCTGGGTGCCCTTCACGCTGACCAGTGGCAACCAGATCCGCTTCGTCGCCACCGTCGACGGTCGCCCGGTCGGCGCGATCCTCGATACCGGTGTGAGCGATTCCGCGCTGTCGCGGCGCCTCTTTCCCAAACAGGCGCCGCGCGGCGCGCATGCCGGCACCGCCAGCGCGATCGGCGGCGCGGTGGCGATCGGCTGGACGGCCTCGCCGCGCGTCGCGTTCGGCGGGCTCGATCATCGCGGCGGCCGCATCGCCGTGGTCGACGCGCCCGGCAATGCGACCGGGAACGAGACCGTCGATCTGTTCGTCGGCCGCGATCTGCTCGCCGGTTTCGCGCTGGAAATCGATTATGACGCCGGCCGCTTCCGCCTGTTGCCCTCGGGGCGGATGCCGTTTCGCGGCGTGCGCCTGCCGCTGACGGTCGGCGGCGCCGCGCCGACCTATCTCAGCGACCTGACGATCGGCGGGCGGCGCGCGCGCATGATCGTCGACACCGGCGACGGCAATGCCGTGACCCTGTCAGCCGCGACCTGGCGCACCCTCGCCTCGCCCGCGCGCGTCACCACCACGCTGTCATACGGCATTGGCGGCACGTCGATAACCGAGCTCGCGGTCGACCCGGCGCTGCCGCTCGGGCCGCTCCCCGCCCAGCCGACCGAGGTCGCGATCGAACCCGATGGCGGCTATTCGCAAAGCTCGGGTGTGTCCGGGCGGATCGGCAACGGCCTGCTGCAACGCTATCATGTCCTGCTCGACCCCGGCGCCGGCCAGATGGTGCTGGCGCCCGGCCGGCTCGCCGGCGCGCAACCGCCCCGGTCCACCAGCGGGCTGTTGCTGCGGCGCGACGGCGACCGGCTGAACGTCGTTCATGTGATGCGTGGCGGGCCCGCCGCGGCGGCCGGCTGGCATACCGGCGACATGATCTGCAGCGTCGATGGCGCGATCATCGGCCGCGTGCCCGGCGAGGCGGCCTTGTCCTGGCCGATCGGCCCGGCCGGCCGCACCGTCCAGCTCGGCCTGTGCGACGGCAGCAACCGCGCGCTCACGCTGCGCAATTTCTACTGAATCACATCAAAGGCGAGAAATAGGCGGCGGTGAGGAAGGTCTTCGCGCCTTTGCGTCTTCGCGTGAATCAAATCCAATAGTTCACGCGAAGGCGCGAAGGCGCGAAGAACAACCTGCTGCTCGCAGTAATTCGGCCTACTTCGCGAGCTTCTCGATCTTCTCGTTGAGCCGCCCGAGTTCGGCCTTGAGCGCGGAGATTTCCGCCTCGGCATCCTGGCTGGCTGCGGGGGCCTGGGCGGCCGGCTTGGCGCCCGGTTTGAACGCCTGGGTCGCCGCCTCGAACATCGCCATGTTGCGCTTGGCCAGTTCGGCGAAAGGCGAGTTGGCGAAGGCGCCCTCGACCGCCGACTTGAACTGCTCCTGGTTGCGGCGGAAGCTGTCCATCGACGCCTCGAGATAGCCCGGCACCATCGCCTGCATCGAATCGCCGTACATCGAGATCAGCTGGCGCAGGAAATTGACCGGCAGCATCGTCTGGCCGCGCGATTCCTCCTCCATGATGATCTGGGTGAGGATATTGTGGGTGATGTCTTCCTCGGTCTTGGCATCGACGACCTTGAAGTCGCGGCCCTCGCGCGTCATCGCGGCGAGATGGTCGAGCGTGATGTAGGATGAGGTTTCGGTATTGTAGAGCCGGCGATTGGCGTACTTCTTGATCGTCACCGGGCCGTCGCCCGCATTGTGCTTCTTCATATAGAAGGCCTCCGACCCGCCCGTGTTTGATCCATCTCTACCACCAAGCGATACCGCACCGCAACACGGGCCACGGCCCCTGCCGTTGTTTCTCGACATGCTGCGCAGCGAAACCGCAACATCGCCCGAACGGCGCGCGGCGGCGCTCGCCGGGCTCGCCGCGTACCAGCAGGCGCCGCGTGCAAAGCGAGGTCGGCTGGCGCCCGCGCGCTATCGCAAGGGCCGGGCGCGGCTGCGCGATTATGGCCTGCGCGGCGGTGGCGGCCGGCCGGTGATCCTCGTCCCGTCGCTGATCAACCCGCCCATCATTCTCGATCTCGCGCCCGATGTATCGCTAGTGAAGTGGTTGGGAACACAAGGATATCATCCATATTTGTTTGATTGGGGCGCCCCGCTGCCAGCCGATCGCGATCTCGACGTGACGGCCCATGTCGAGCGGCGCCTGCTGCCCCTGATCGCCAAATTCGACCAGCCGCCGGTGCTGATCGGCTATTGCCTTGGCGGCACGATGACGCTCGCCGCCGCCTGTACGGCGCGGGTCGCGGGCCTCGCGTTGATCGCCGCGCCGTGGCACTTTACGGGCTTCGGCGCCGCGCGCGAGGCGATCGCCGAGCTATGGCGCACCGCACAACCGACCTGCGAAGCGCTGGGCATGGTGCCCATGGAGGTATTGCAAGCGGGCTTCTGGCGACTCGACCCGGCGAGGACGATCGGCAAATATGAAGCCTTTGGCCGCATGGCGCCGGGCAGCGCGGCGGCGGCGTCGTTCGTCGCGCTGGAGGACTGGGCCAATGCCGGCGCGCCCATGCCCTATGCCGCTGGCCGCCAGCTGTTCGACGATTTTATCGGCGGCGACCTGCCCGGGCGCGACGGCTGGAAGATCGGCGGCTCGGTCGTCTCGCCTCGCGCACTGGATTGCCCGGCGATCGAGTTCGTCTCGATGAACGACCGCATCGTCCCCGCCGCCAGCGCCGCCGACCTGCCCGACCGCCACGATCTCGGTGCCGGCCATGTCGGCATGATCGTCGGGCGCGGCGCACGCTCGCAACTGTGGGAACCCTTGCTGCACTGGCTAAATGCCCTCCCTGCGACTAGGTAGCGCGCGACAGCGAAATCACCCGGAGTCGAGCCATGCAGGACATCGTCATCACCGCCGCCAAGCGCACCCCCGTGGGCAGCTTCCTCGGCGCGTTCGCTGCCACTCCGGCGCACGAGCTCGGCCGCATCGCGATCGAGGCAGCGCTGGCGCAGGCCGGCGTGACGGGCGACGAGGTGTCTGAGGTGATCCTCGGCCAGGTGCTGACCGCCGGCCAGGGCCAGAATCCCGCGCGCCAGGCGTCGATGGCGGCGGGCCTGCCCAAGGAGATCCCGGCCTGGGGCGTCAACCAGGTGTGCGGCTCCGGCCTGCGCGCGGTGGCGCTCGCGGCGCAGGCGGTCGCGACCGGCGACGCGCGCATCGTCGTCGCCGGCGGACAGGAGAGCATGTCGCTCAGCATGCACGCGCAGAATCTGCGCGGCGGCACCAAGATGGGCAATCTCAGCCTGGTCGATACGATGATCAGCGACGGCCTGACCGACGCGTTCAACGCCTATCATATGGGCATCACGGCGGAGAATCTCGCCGAGCAGTACCAGATCACCCGCGCGATGCAGGACGAGTTCTCGGTCCGCTCGCAGAACCTTGCCGAGGCCGCGCGCGGCGCCGGCCGCTTCAAGGACGAGATCGCCCCGGTCACGATCAAGGGCCGCAAGGGCGACGTGACCGTCGCCGACGACGAATATATCCGCGCCGGCGTGACGATCGACAGCGTGTCGGGCGTGCGCCCCGCGTTCAAGAAGGACGGCACCGTCACCGCCGCCAACGCCTCGGGCCTCAATGACGGCGCCGCCGCTCTGGTCGTGATGACCCGCGAGGAGGCCGAGAAGCGCGGCAGCACCATCCTCGGCCGCATCGCCAGCTGGGCCTCGGCCGGCGTCGACCCTTCGATCATGGGCATCGGCCCGGTCCCCGCGACGCGCCGCGCGCTGGAAAAGGCCGGCTGGAGCATCGCCGACCTCGACCTGATCGAGGCGAACGAGGCGTTCGCCGCCCAGGCGCTGTCGGTCGGCAAGGAACTCGGCTGGGACGCGGCGCGCGTCAACGTCAATGGCGGCGCGATCGCCATCGGCCACCCGATCGGCGCAAGCGGCGCGCGCGTGCTGACCACCCTGCTCTACGAGATGGGCAAGCGCGACGCGAAGAAGGGTCTCGCGACCCTGTGCATCGGCGGCGGCATGGGGATCGCGCTGTGCATTGAGCGGTAATCCGCCGCCAGCCATGAAAAACAACGGCCGCCCGGGAGACCGGGCGGCCGTTTGTTTTTCCGGCAAGATGCGACCCGGCCCGCGTCCCGGCGTTCGACCTTCTCGCGCTCACCCCATCTTGCCGCTGCCGCGAATTCGCTTATCACACCGGCGCGAGGGGAATGGGCATGGCGACAAGTGCGGATTCGAACGTCGGTATCGAGGGGGCCATCGAGCCAGGCCGGCGCGATATCCAGTTGATCATCACCGCCTCGTCGCTCGGCACGATCTTCGAATGGTATGATTTCTTCATCTACGGCACGCTGGTCGCCTCGGGGGTCATCGGGCGGGTGTTCTTCCCCGCCGGCAACGAACTGGCGCAGACGCTTGCCGCCTGGGCGGTGTTCGCGGTGGGCTTCGGGTTCCGGCCGCTCGGCGCGGTGCTGTTCGGCTATCTCGGCGACCGGCTCGGGCGCAAATACACCTTCCTCGTCACCATCACCCTGATGGGCGTGGCGACGGCGGGGGTCGGGCTGATCCCGTCCGCCGCGGCGATCGGCCTCGCGGCGCCGATCCTCGTCATCAGCCTGCGCATCATGCAGGGGCTGGCGCTGGGCGGCGAATATGGCGGCGCGGCGATCTATGTCGCGGAACATTCGCCGCCGGGCCGGAGCGGCTATTATACCAGCTTCATCCAGGCCAGCGTCGCGGGCGGCTTCGTCCTCAGCCTGGTCGTCGTGCTGCTCACCAAGTTCGTGATGCCCAAGGCGGTGTGGGACGATTGGGGCTGGCGCTTCCCGTTCCTGTTCTCGCTGCTGCTGCTCGCCATATCGCTGTGGATGCGCGTCAAGCTCGCCGAGAGCCCGGTGTTCAAGGCGATGAAGGCGGCCGGCGAGACGGCCCGCAACCCGTTCGTCGAGAGCTTCACCTATCAGGGCAATCTCAAGCGCCTGTTCGTCGCGCTGTTCGGCATCGCCGCCGGCCTGACCGTCATCTGGTACACCGCGATGTTCACCGTGCTGTCGTTCCTGCAGACGACGATGCGCGTACAGGAAACCACCGCGCAGCTGATCGTCGGCGCCGGGGCGCTGGCGGGACTGGGCTTCTTCGTCCTGTTCGGCAAGCTGTCGGACAGCGTCGGCCGCAAGACGCCGATCGTGCTCGGCTATGCCATGACGCTGGCATTGCTCTTCCCGATCTTCTGGATGATGGGCGGTGCCGCCAATCCGGCGCTGGCCCATGCCTCGAAGCGCGCGCCGGTGGTCGTCTCAGGCCCGAGCTGCGCCTATGATCCGTTCGTCGCCAAGCAGGCGACCGAGTGCGGGCACCTGCTCGACTACTTCTCCAAGAAGGGCATCACCTACACCAAGGCCAATACGCCGGTGACGGTGGTGACGATCGGCGAGGTGCCCGTCACCGACATCAGCGATGCCGGGCTCGACGCGGCCCTGGCCAAGGCGGGCTACAAGCTCGACAAGGTCGTGCCGACGATCCCCAACATCCTGCTGATCCTGCTCGCCATCCTCGGGCTGAGCGCATTGTCCGGCATGACCTATGGCCCCGTCGCGGCGCTGCTGACCGAGATGTTCCCGCCGCGCATCCGCTACAGCTCGATGTCGATCCCCTATCACATCGGCACCGGCTATTTCGGCGGCTTCCTGCCGGTGATCGGCCAGTATATCGTCGCCAAGACCGGCAATCCCTATGCCGGGCTGTGGTACACTTTCGCCGTCGTGGCGATGGCGCTGGTCGTGACGGCGTTCGGCCTGCACGAAAGCAAGCCCGGCACGGCGAGCGCGGACTAGGGTCTGTACGCAATAGCGGCAATGGCCGTGACGGAGCGGATTTTGGCGCAGGGGTAGGAACAAGGAGGGAGCGATGGCTTCCCATCGTGACCCCAAGGACCCTTTGGCGCGTGACGCCGCCCTGCGCCAAAATCCGCCCGCCGCGAAGCGGTCGCCCGGAGCGGGCTGCTGGACGTCGTCGCTTGCTTGCGCGTAGCGAATGCTACGCGTCTGCGCTGCGCTCCTCGCCAGTAGCCCGCTCCGGGCGATCACGACCGTTACCGCTATTGCGTACAGACCCTAGCGTCCGCGCCCCGCGCCCGCTAACCGCCCGACATGCCCGCTCCCCTGCGCCTGCGCCTCGACGGCGCCGCCCTGACCGACAATTGGCGCACGCTCGCCGCGATGAGCGGGCCGGCGGCATGCGGCGCGGCGGTCAAGGCCGATGGCTATGGTCTCGGCGCGGACGCGGTGGTGCGGCGGCTGGCAACGGCGGGGTGCCGCGACTTCTTCGTCGCGACCTGGGCCGAGGCGGCGGCGCTGGCGCCGTCGGGCGTGTCGCTGGCGGTGCTGCACGGCGTGCGCGATGAGGACCTGTCGGCCGCGCTTTCCGGCGTGGCACGACCGGTGCTCAACAGCGCGGCGCAGGTCGCACGCTGGAAGGCGGCGGGCGGCGGCGCGTGCGACGTGATGGTCGATACCGGCATGAACCGGCTCGGTGTGTCGGTCGAGGACGTCGCATCCGGGCTGCTCGACGGGCTGGCGATCGACACATTGATGAGCCACCTCGCCTGCGCCGACGAGGACGTTGCGATGAACGCGGCCCAGCGTAGCGCCTTCGCCGCGCTGGCCGGCAAGACGCAGGCCAAGCGGATGAGCCTCGCCAACTCGGCCGGCATCGCGCTCGGCACCGACTACGCCTTCGACCTGACGCGGCCCGGCCTCGCGCTGTACGGCGGGGTGCAGCGCCCGGCGTTTGCCGGGCGCATCAGGCAAGTGGTCACGCCCGAGGCGCAGGTCCTCCAGCGGCGGCGCGTGCCGGCGGGCGGCAAGGTCGGCTACAACGCGACCTGGACGGCGCTCGCGCCGACCGAGGTCGCGATCCTTAACCTGGGCTATGCCGATGGCTATTGGCGCGGCTTCTCCAACAAGGGGATCGCCCGAGCCGCCGGCGGCTCCCTCCCCGTCATCGGCCGCGTGTCGATGGACCTGACGGCCATCGACGTCACCGCCGCGCCGGACCTTGCCGAGGGCGACTGGGTCGCGATCGACTATGCCCTGCCCGAGGCGTCGGCGGCGAGCGGCATGTCGCAATATGAACTGCTCACCGGCCTCGGCGCCCGCTACGACCGCATCTGGTCCAACTAAAGCCCCTCCCCCAAAGGGAGGGGCTTGAAACGGTCTACTGCAGCGTCTTGATGATGGCGGAGAAATCGAGCCCGCCATTGCCCGCCGCGGCGAACGCCTCGTAAAGCTCGGCCGCGCGCGCGCCCATCGGCGTGTCGGCGCCCGCATCCTTCGCCGCATCCATGGCGAGGCGCAGATCCTTGAGCATCAGCGCGGTGGCGAAACCGCCCTGATAGTCGCGATCGGCCGGGGTTTCCGGCCCGACGCCGGGGACCGGGCAATAGCTCGTCATCGACCAGCTCTGGCCTGACGAGACGCTGGCGATGTCGTAGAATTTCTGCGGATCGAGCCCGAGCTTCTCGGCCAGCGCAAAGGCCTCGCAGGTCGCGATCATCTCGGCGCCGAGCAGCATATTGTTGCAGATCTTGGCCGCCTGCCCCGCCCCGCTGCCGCCGGCATGGATCACCGCTTTGCCCATGTCGGCGAGGAACGGCTCGGCGCGATCGAACGCCTCGGCGCCGCCGCCGACCATGAAGGTCAGCGTGCCGGCATTGGCCGCGGCGATGCCGCCGGACACGGGCGCGTCGACCATCGTCAGCCCCTTGGCCCGCGCCGCCTCGCCGACGCGCTTCGCGGTGGCGACGTCGATCGTCGAGCAGTCCATCAGGATCGCCGAGGGCGGCGCCGTGCCGAACACGCTGTCGGCATAGACGCTTTCGACATGGGTGCCGGCGGGAAGCATGGTCACCACCGCCTCGGCGCCGTCGCACGCCGCCGCCGCGCTCTCTGCCGCCAGGCAGCCGGCGGCGGTCGCCTTTTCCAGCGCGTCGGCCGACAGGTCGAAGGCGCGCACGTCATGCCCCTTCTTCGCCAGATTCGCGGCCATGCCGCCGCCCATATTGCCCAGACCGATAAATGCTACGCGTGCCATGTCTTCTTCCTTCATTCTTCCCGCTCCCCTTGTGGGAGAGGGAGGGGCCCGCTGCCGAAGGCAGCGGGAGGGTGAGGGGGAGTAACGCGGAGGTCGCGTTCTGGACTGCCCCTCATCCGGCGCTTCGCGCCACCTTCTCCCACAAGGGGAGAAGGGCTTATTTTCCCGTCCACTTCCCCGGACGCTTCTCGACAAAGGCGGCCATGCCTTCCTTCTGGTCGGCCGAGCCGAACAGCGAATGGAACAGGCGGCGCTCGAACAATATGCCCTGCGCGAGGCCGCTCTCGAAGGCGGCGTTGACCATCTCCTTGTTGGCCTTGACAGCGAGCGGCGCCATGCCGGCGATCTGGGTCGCGACCTTCACCGCCTCGTCGACCAGGTCGGCGGCGGGGATGATGCGGCTGACCAGCCCGGCGCGCTCGGCCTCGACCGCGTCCATCATGCGGCCGGTGAGGCACATCTCCATCGCCTTGGCCTTGCCGACCGCGCGGGTCAGGCGCTGCGAACCGCCCATGCCCGGCGCGACGCCGAGTTTGATCTCGGGCTGGCCGAATTTGGCGGTGTCGGCGGCGAGGATGAAATCGCACATCATCGCCAGCTCGCAGCCGCCACCGAGTGCGAAGCCGGCGACCGCGGCGATGACCGGCTTGCGCGTGCGGGTGAAATTCTCCCACCCGCCGAAATAGTTGCTGCCGTACATGTCGGCGAACGACTGATCGGCCATCTCCTTGATGTCGGCGCCGGCGGCAAAGGCCTTTTCGCTGCCAGTCAGCACCGCGCAGCCCTGGCTGGCGTCGGCGTCGAAGGCGGCCATCGCGGCGTTGAGCTCGGCCAGCACCTGGTTGTTGAGCGCGTTGAGCGCCTGGGGGCGATTGAGCGTGACCAGCGTCACACCGCCACGCCGTTCGACCAGCAGGGTTTCATAGTCGGCCATCGTCTTTGTCTCCGTCATTGCGGCGTCCATGCCTCGTCCTCGGGCAGGGGCGCGAAAATCTGTTCGATCACATGGTCGGTGACGCCTTCGGGCGTCGCCGGGTCCCAGCGCGGTGCATTGTCCTTGTCGACGATCACCGCACGCACGCCTTCGAGAAAATCATGGCGCTGCACGACGCGACTGCCGACGGCATATTCCTGACGCATCTCGTCGGCGAAGGTCGCCATCCGCGCACCGTCATGGAGCAGGCGCAGCGAGACCTTCATCGTCTGGGGCGACTTGGTCTCGAGCGTGGCGAGCGTCGCCGCGGCCCATTCGCCCGGATCGGCGGCGAGCGCGGCATAGATGTCCTCGAGCGTGTCGGCGGCGAACAGCCGGTCGATCTCCGGTCGATGCGCGAGGATCTTCGCCTCGGGTGCCGGCGCCGACAGGTCGTCGAGGATCGTCGCGATCGTCTGCGGATCGGCGGCAATGCGCGCCTTGCCCTCCTCGACGCTATCCCCGGCGAGGTAATGCGTGGCGAGGCCAAGCGCGAGGCACTCGGCGCCGTCGAGCCGATGCCCGGTCAGCGCGAGATACTGTCCGATCCGCCCCGGCAGCCGCGAGAGATACCAGCCGCCGCCGACATCGGGGAACAGGCCGATGCCGGTTTCGGGCATGGCGAGCCGCGTCGCCTCGGTCGCGACGCGGTAGCGCGCCGGTAGCGCGATACCGACCCCGCCGCCCATGGTGATGCCGTGCATGAAGGCGACGACCGGCTTGGCATAGGTGAACAGCCGGTGGTTCATGCGATATTCGGTGTGGAAGAAGCGACGCGCCTCGTCCCCGTCGCGCGCGCCGCTGTCGGCGAGCATGCGGATGTCGCCGCCGGCGCAGAAGCCACGCCCCTCGGCATGGTCGATGATCACCGCCTCGACCGCGGGGTCGCCGCGCCACGCCTCCAGCGCGTCGAGCACGCCGTCGCACATCGCGGTGTTGAGCGCGTGTAGTGCCGCCGGACGGTTGAGCCGGAGGCGGCCGGCCTTGTTGTCGATCTGGGTGATGAGGTCGGTGGTCATAGGGTGCTTTCGGATAGCTTCTCCCTCGCCCCTGGACAGGGGAGAGGGATACCGCAGCTTGGCAGCTTGCTGCCTAGCGGAGGTTGGGAGAGGGGTTGAGCGGTCGCGAGCGACCGCGCGGCGCGAGTGCGCCGCCCACCCCTCTCCCAGCTTCGACTAGGGCCGCGCGGAAGAGCGCGACCCAAGTCTGCGCAACCCTCTCCCCTGAGGGGAGAGGGAGATAAGGCGATCGCACGCGTCACTGCCGCGTCATTTCGCGGCCGATGATCATGCGCATCACCTGGTTGGTGCCTTCGAGGATCGAATGGACGCGCAGGTCGCGCCAGAAGCGTTCGATCGGATAGTCCATCAGATAGCCATAGCCGCCATGCAGCTGCAGCGCGCGGTCGACCACCGAGGAGCCGGTGTCGGTGGCGAGGCGCTTGGCCATCGCCGCGAACCTGGTCTTGTCGGGCGTGTTCGCGGTCACCTTCGCCGCAGCAGCGTAGAGCAGGATCCGTGCCGCCTCCAGCTCGGTTGCCATGTCCGCAAGGGTGAACTGCGTGTTCTGGAAATCGGCGATCGCGGTGCCGAACTGCTTGCGGTCCTTCGTATAGTTGACCGTCTCGTCGATGCAGCGCTGCGCGCCGCCGAGCGAGCAGGCACCGATGTTGAGCCGGCCGCCATCAAGGCCCATCATCGCGATGCGGAACCCCTCGCCCTCGCCGCCGACCAGGTTTTCGGCCGGCACGCGCACGCCGTCGAAGATCACCTGGCGGGTCGGCTGGGCGTGCCAGCCGAGCTTGCGCTCATTGGCGCCGAAGCTGACACCGGGCATGTCCTTCTCGATCACCAGACAGGAGATGCCCTTCGGCCCTTCGACGCCGGTGCGGACCATGGTGACATAGATCTCGTTCTCGCCGGCGCCGGAGATGAACTGCTTGGAACCCGTGACGATATAGTCGTTGCCGTCCTTCACTGCCTTGGTCTTGAGCGCGGCGGCGTCGGAACCCGAGCTTGGCTCGGTCAGGCAATAGCTCGCCATCTGGTCCATGGTGACCAGACTGGGGAGATATTTGTCCTTCACCGCGCGCGCACCGAAGCGGTCGATCATCCACGATGCCATGTTGTGGATCGAGATGAACGCCGAGGTCGCCGGGCAGCCATAGGCCATCGCCTCCATGATCAGCGCCGCCTCGAGCCGACCGAGATTGATCCCGCCGCTTTCCTCGGAAATGTAGATCGCGGCGAAGCCGAGCGCGGCTGCTTCCTTGATCGTGTCGCGCGGGAAGATGTGCTTCTCGTCCCATTCCCCGGCGAACGGCGTGATGCGGTCGGCGGTGAACTTGCGCGCCAGGTCCTGGATCTCGCGCTGGTCGTCGGTGAGGTCGAACTGGATGGTCATGCGGATGTCCCTGAACGGCAATTGTCGATGCGCTGCGAACGCGCCAGCGGGGTGAGGCGGCGCGGCGCGGCACAATCGTCGCGCCGGGCGGCAAGCGGCTTGACCGGCACGGTCGATGATGGCGCAGCGGCAGGGCGCAGCACGCGTTCGGCGAACAGCGCGTCGGCAACCGGCATGTCGTTGCGATCGTAATAAAGCGGGCCGGCGACGTGCCGCGCCCAACCAAGCGCTTCGGGCAAGGTGGCGTTGGCCGCGATCAGCTCGGGCCAGGGCTGGTAGACCGGGTCGGCATAGGCCTGGTCGGCGGTGACGATCTCCCACCCGTCGTTGCGCAGCGCGGTGACGAGATCCCCGATATAGCGCGCGGCGAGATCGGTCTCGTGGAGCAGCATGACATGCGGCGGCGAGCGGCCGATCGAGCGGCGCATCACTGCGTCGGACAGGTCGGCGGCCTGGACCATGGTCTCGACATAAAGGTTGCGTAGCGCCGCCTCGTCCATCGGCTTGCCCGCGCGCCTCGCGTCGATCGTCAGCCGCTCCATGTTCCAGTCCGAGCCATCGACGGTGACCCAGGCGATCCGCAGCCCGCGCGCCTTCAGACCGTCGAGCACGGCATGGCGTTTGGCGACGTCGCGGCCGCCCTGGTTGAGTCCGGGAAAGCGCAGCCACGGCCGATAGCCCGGCCGCCCCTTGAGCCAGCTTTCCGCCTTGTCGACGTCGGCGAGGAAGGCTTCGGCCGATTGCGACGACACGTCGCGGTGCGAGAAGGTGTGGTCGGCGATGACATGGCCGGCGGCGACATAGGCGGCGATGCGCGCAGCGCCGTCATTGCTCGGCCCGATCCGCCCGGGATTGGCAAAGAACGCCGCCTGCCTGACATCGGCCTTGCGCAGGCCCGCGATGAGGAGGCGGGTACGCTCGGCCGGGGCGTAAAAGGCGCCGGGGCCGCGCGGCACGTCGTCGAAGGTCAGCGCGATGGTCTTTTCGCGATGCGTCGGCGGGCGTCCGTCATGGCCGAACGGGTCGATCGCGATCCAGGTCACGCCCGCCGCGATGGCGAGGATGAGAAAGGCGCGCAGCCGGCTCATGCGGCAAGCCCCGGGCATCGTGCAGGCGAACGCATCGGTCTGATCCATCCAATCGCGCGGAACCGCGATGTGCCAGGTACTAGCCGTTCGGTTCGCCTTTTGGGAGCATGCCTGTGCGGAAAGTCCTTCTCGTTTTGACGCTCGCGCTGCTCGGCGGTTGTGTCGAGGACAATCTCAACGCGCTGGCGGTGGGTGCGTGCCAGGATAGCCGCAACTGTACGGTCACCGACACCACCAGCGCCGGCGGCCCGCCGCAGCAGCGCGCGATCGCGCCGGAGAGCCAGCAGCGGCCGCATTGACCCGCTGGAACACGGGGAGCGATGGACGCCCCGCCGGCCCCGCGCCATAAGCACGGCATGGACCGGCTGGCGCTCCTCGACACGATCCTGCGCATGCTGGCGATCGGCCAGCTGCTGCTGATCGCGATGGTGATCGGCCGGGGTCGCGCGCCACGGCCGATCAGGGTGACGACGGCGCTGCTGCTGCTCGGCGTCGCCTCGTACCTGACCATCGCGACACCGGTGTTTCGTGCCGGCGCCAGCCCGTTCTGGGCGCTGCTCCAGCTGCTCGCGCAGAGCGTGCCGCTGATGCTGTGGGTGTTCGCCCATCTGCTGTTCGAGCGGCCGATCGACCGGCGCGTGGCCGTTGCCGGGGTCATCCTGCTGTTCGGCTGTTGGGCGGGCCTGTTCTACGCGCGACTTTTCGACTGGGACGGACGCGGGATGATATCGCTCGTGCAGCGCGTCTCCTCGTTGCTGTTCGCCGGCCATGCCATCATGCTCGCGCTGAGCGAGCGCGGCGACGACCTGATCGAGAAGCGGCGCCGGCTGCGCGTCGGCTTCGTCGTGGTGGTCGGGACGCTGGCGTTCGTCGTCATCGCGCTGGAGCTGATCTTCGGCTATCGCATCGGCACCTATCTCGCGATCGGCCAGGCCTTCGCGATCCTGATCGCGACCAGCGCGATGGGCGTCGCGCTGTTGCAGAGCGACCCCGATTTGCTGTTCGACCCCGACCGCCCCGCACCCCTGCCGAGCCTCAGCCCGGCCGAGCATGTGCTGAACGCGCGGGTCAGCGAGGCGATGGCCGCTGCCGTTCACCGCGAGCCGGGGCTGACGATCGGCGGACTGGCCGAGCGGCTCGGCGTGCCCGAGCACCGCCTGCGCAGCCTGATCAACCAGCGGCTTGGCTACCGCAATTTCTCGGCGTTCCTGAACCATCACCGCATCGCCGATGCGCGGGCGTGGCTGGCCGATCCGGCCAGGGTCGACCTGCCGGTGCTGACCATCGCGATGGACCTGGGATATGGCTCGCTCGCGCCGTTCAACCGCGCGTTCCGCGAGGATACCGGGCAGAGCCCGAGCGAATTTCGCCGCCAAGCGATCATCGGGATTCGAAAAATGCCGATCGATTCCGAAATCGATCGTGCTTTTCCAGCGCCGCGCAGCCGGGCCGGCGATGATCGGCTAGCGACCGACGGGACAGCCCTTCCCGACGGAGCCGCGTGATGTTCGATATCCTTTCCCGCTTTGCCCAGCACTGGGTGCACAGCTTCGAGACCGAGATGGTACGCTATCTGTTCGGCGCGGCCGGCGTGGCGCTGACCTATTGGGTGCTGCGCCGCTGGACCGCATCGCGGCGTATTCAGCAGCGCGCGGCGACCTTCACCGACCGGCGGCGCGAGTTCCTGCTGTCGGTACAGACGATCGCGGTGTTCGGCGTGGTCGACCTGATCGCCTTTGCCGGGATCGCCAGCGGGGCCATTCCGATCCATCATGGCGCGTTCGACATTGCCGTGTTCGGCGCGCAGCTCATCGCGATGGTCGTGCTGCACGACACCTGGTTCTACTGGATGCATCGCGGGCTGCACCTCAAGGCGCTGTTCCTCAAGGCACATGCCGCGCACCACAAGTCGCGCACCCCGACCAGCTGGGCGGCCTATGCCTTCGCGCCGCTGGAGGCGGTGTGCGAGGCGCTGTACGTGCCGATCCTGCTGTTCGGCATCGCCTGGATCTCGCCGGTCTATCCGCTCGCCATCTTCGTGTTCCTCGGCCACCAGATCGCGCGCAACGCGATCGGGCATAGCGGGCACGAACTGGCCTGGCCGGGCTTCACCCGCTCGCGCTGGACCGGCTGGCTGACCACCACCACGCATCACGACCTGCATCACAGCGAGGGACGCTACAATTTCGGGCTCTATTTCAGCTGGTGGGACCGCATGATGGGCACCGAGCATCCGCGTTATCATGAGCGCTTCGAGGCGGCGGCGCAGCCCTGGGTCGGCGGCGGTGCGCGGGGTCAGGTCGCGACCGAGGGCGCCTGAACACGGCACCGGCCGAATTCCCTGCCATCGGGTGGCTGGCAGGGAATTTGGCAGGGAATTTCGATTTTTTTCTACCGCGCCGGCAGGGAATACTTGCCGGGGACGGTGAGGGTTCGGAGGGGCGGTCGGGCGCATGGAGTTAGTCATGCGCGCTTTGGTGGGCGGATTGAATCGGGCTCGCACGATCCCGCTGTGTCTTCTTCGCTGAAGCGGAGGGAAGGCAGGCGAGGATCAACGGCGGGCTCTCCCAGATCAATTCCTCCCCGGAACGGGGAGGGGGACCACGAAGTGGTGGAGGGGGATCACCACGAGCGCCGCGCTTGCGGCCCGCCCCCTCCACCACGCCGCTTCGCGTCGCGGTCCCCCTCCCCGTTCCGGGGAGGTGTTTAGATTTACCCCATGGTCGGGATGACGAAGGCATTGGCGCCGTCACCCACGCCGCCGTCGGGCCAGCGCTGCGTCACCGTCTTGACCTTGGTCCAGAACTTCACGCCTTCCATGCCGTGCTGGTTGGTGTCGCCGAAGGCCGAGCGCTTCCAGCCGCCAAAGGTGTGATAGGCGATCGGCACCGGGATCGGCACGTTGATGCCGACCATGCCGACATTGACCCGCGCGGCGAATTCGCGCGCGGCGTGGCCGTTGCGGGTGAAGATCGCGACGCCGTTGCCGTACTGATGCTCGCTCGGCAGGCGCAGCGCCTCCTCGAAATCATTGGCGCGGACGATCTGCAAGACGGGGCCGAAAATCTCTTCCTTGTAGGACTGCATGTCGGTGGTGACATGGTCGAACAGTGAGGGGCCGATGAAGAAGCCCTCCTCATGGCCCTGCAACTTGAAGCCGCGGCCATCGACGACCAGTTCGGCGCCCTCATCGACGCCGGTCTGGATCCAGTTTTCGACGCGCTGCTTGTGCGCGGCGTTGATCACCGGGCCGTAATGCGCCTCGCTGTCGGTCGAGATGCCGACGCGCAACGCGTCGATCGCCGGGATGAGCTTCTCGCGCAACGCGATGGCGGTCTTTTCGCCGACCGGCACGACCACCGGCAGCGCCATGCAGCGCTCGCCGGCCGAGCCGAACGCCGCACCCGACAGATCGGCGACGACCTGATCGAGATCGGCGTCAGGCATGACGATGCCGTGGTTCTTGGCCCCGCCCATCGCCTGGACGCGCTTGCCGGCGGCGACGCCGCGCGAATAGACATAATGCGCGATGTCCGACGAGCCGACGAAGCTCACCGCCGCGATCGCCGGGTGATCGAGGATGGCGTCGACCATTTCCTTGTCGCCGTGCAAGACCTGCAGAATGCCCTCGGGCAGGCCCGCCTCGCGGAATAGTTCGGCAAGGCGCACCGGCACCGACGGATCGCGCTCCGAGGGCTTGAGGATGAAGGCGTTGCCGGTGGCGATGGCGACGCCCGACATCCATAACGGGATCATCGCCGGGAAGTTGAACGGGGTGATGCCGGCGCCAATGCCGAGCGGCTGGCGCATCGAATAGACGTCGATGCCGGGGCCGGCGCCCTGGGTATATTCGCCCTTCAGCGCATGCGGGATGCCGCAGCAGAACTCGATCACCTCGAGCCCGCGCTGGATGTCGCCCTTGGAATCGGCGATGACCTTGCCGTGCTCGGACGAGAGCAGATGCGCCAGCTCCTCCATGTTCCGCTCGACCAGCGCCTTGAAGTTGAACAGCACGCGCGCGCGGCGTTGCGGGTTGGTCGCGGCCCAGCCGGGCTGCGCCTTTTGCGCGGCGGCGACGGCGGCATCGAGCTCGACCTGGGTGCCGAGATTGACCCTGGCCTGGACCTGGCCCGTGTTGGGATCGAACACGTCGCCGCTACGCGCGGCGCCCCCGCCCGAATGACCGACAATCAGATGATCGATGACGCGCATGACACTCTCCATGGGACTTCATTAGGCCGGGGCATTGGTTGGCGCCCCTATCTCACCGCGCATTTATGCATACAAGCCTCCATCTTTGCGGGTAGCATATGCATTTTTGCGGGGGTTCGATGCGGAACTGGGACGATCTGAGAATCTTCCTCGCCGTGGCACGGGCGCAGAAGCTGGCGCCGGCGGCGCGGCTGCTCGGCGTGGACGTGACGACCGTCGGGCGGCGGCTGGCGCGGCTTGGCGAGGCGCTGGGAGCGCCGCTGTTCGACACGATCGGCGGCGAGCGGCGGCTGAGCGAGACGGGCCAGGCGCTGCTGCTGCATGCCGAGACGATCGAGGCGGCGGTGCTGGCCGCGACCGAGGGCGACCGCCAGGGCTCCGCGCTGTCGGGGCATGTCAGGCTGAGCCTTGCCGAAGGGCTGGCGACGCATGTCGTGGCGCCGGGGCTGGCGCGGTTCCGCGCGGCGCACCCGCAGCTACGGCTCGACCTGATCACCGCCTCGGGCTTTCTCAACCCGTCGAAGCGCGAGGCGGATATCGCCGTTATGCTGGCGCGGCCGCGCAACCGCCAGCTGCAGGCGAGCCGGCTCGCCGATTACCGGCTGCACCTTTATGCGACGCGCGACTATCTCGACGCGCACGGCACGCCGGCAAGCGCGGCGGCGCTCGGCGAGCATGCGCTGATCGGTTATGTGCCCGAGCATATCCATGCCGTGGAGCTGGATTATCTCAGCGAAATCCATGCCGGGCTGGTGGCGCGGGCGCGCAGCACCAGCATCAACGTGCAGCATGCGATGATCCGCACCGGCGCGGGGATCGGCATCCTACCCGAGTTCATCGCGCGGCGCGATGAACGGCTGGTCGGTGTGCTGGGCGATCAGGTCGCGCTGGAACGGACCTTCTGGCTGGTGACGCATGAGGACACGCATGCGACGCCGCGGATCGAGGCGGTGACGGGGTGGCTGCGCGAGGTGGTGGTGGGTATCGGGTGAAACAGGCAATGAGAGACGGGGACGGTGGATGATCGAAACGGTGGTTTCCTATGAGGGCGGCCTGCGCTGTCGCGCCGAACATGCCGAATCAGGCACGGTCGTTCTGACCGACGCGCCGAAAGACCATCACGGTGAGGGCGAAAGTTTCTCGCCGAGCGAGATGCTCTCGATCTCATTGGGCAGCTGCATCCTTAGCATCATGGGTATCGCGGCGCGTTCCATGGGCATGGATATCGCCGGCGCGACCGCCTCCATCGCCAAGCAAATGGCGGATGCGCCACGAAGGATCAGCGCCATGTCCGTCACGCTTCGCATACCCGGCGATTTCAACGCCCGGCAGCGCGCCAAGCTGGTGGGAGCGGCACATGCCTGCCCCGTGCACAATGTGCTCGGCATCGACGTGCCTATCGCCATCGAGTGGACCGGAGCAGGGAGTGCGGCCGGTGAATGACATCGGCGTCGGACTGATCGGCTATGGCCTGGGCGGCAGGGCCTTCCACGCGCCCTATGTCGGCGTAACGCCGGGCATGACGTTGCGCGGGGTGGTATCGCGGGATGCGGCCAAGGTGCGGGCGGATTTGCCGGACATGCGGGTGGTGCCCGACGTGGCGGCGCTGCTGGCCGAGCCGGGAATCGAGCTGGTGATCGTGTCGAGTCCCGACGCGCTGCATGCCGAGCATGCGCTGGCGGCAATCGCGGCGGGCAAGCATGTGCTGGTCGACAAGCCGTTCGCCACCACGCTGGCCGATGCGCGCCGCGTCGCGGCGGCGGCAGAGGCGGGCGGGCGGTTGCTGACCGTGTTCCAGAACCGGCGCTGGGACGCGGATTTCCTGACGCTCAGGCGATTGATCGGCGAAGGCGCGCTGGGCGAGATCGTGCAGTTCGAAAGCCATTTCGACCGCTGGCGGCCGACCCCGTCGCCGCTGTGGAAGGAGGCGCGCGCGGGCGGTGCGTGGCTCGATCTCGGGCCGCATCTGGTCGATCAGGCGCTGCAACTGCTCGGCATGCCGGAGGCGATCGACGCGGATCTGGCGGCGCTGCGCGCGGGCGCGCCGGCGCCCGACTATTTCCATGTCACGCTGCGTTATCCGCAGCGACGCGTGATCCTGCATGCGAGCAAGCTGGTCGCCGCGCATGGCTTGCGTTTCGCGGTGCATGGGACGGGCGGAAGCTGGATCAAGCACGGCATCGATCCGCAGGAGGCGGCGACCGTGGCGGGCACGGCGCCGGGCCAAGGCGATTGGGGGCTCGATCCAACGCCGGGTCTGCTGACGCGCGGTGACGGCATAACGATTCCGGTCGCAAACGAACGCGGCGATTATCGCCTCTTCTGGGCGGCACTGGCGGCAGCGATCCGCAGCGAGGGGGCGAACCCAGTGCCGGCGTCAGAGGCGATCGCGGTGATGACGGTGCTGGACGCGGGGTTGCGAAGTGCGACCGAAGGGCGTGTGGTCAGGTTGTAGAGGGTGCGCGGCGCGGGGCCGCCGCCGCACCAAGGCCGGCCTGCGGCGATTGACGGTGCCAATCGACCCGGGTGAGGTGAAAGACGGCGGTATCGCGGACATAGCCCGTCCAGGTCGTCAGGTTCCTTTCCAGCGTCGCGACGCGCCGCGCGCCGAGCTTCTCGACCGCGCGCATCGATCGACCGTTGCGCGTGTCGACCCGGAAGGCGACCATGTGCATGCCATGCGCAAAGGCGTGGTCGATCAGCAACGCCTTCATCGTCCGGTTGAAGGCCGTGCCGCGCACCGATGGCGCGATAAAGGTCCCGCCGATCTCGACCATGCCAGCCGCTTCGTCGGGGTCGATGAAGCTGGTCATGCCGACGACCGTCTGCCCATCCAGGACCGCGAAGCGCAGCCAATTCGACCTGGCCGCGAGGAACGCCAGCGAGCCATCGAAATGCTCCCCGAACAGGCAGAGCGGATAGATCTCCCATATATCGGGATCTTCGGCGCAGGCCGAGCGCAGCGGCTCGATATGGCAATCCTCGAACGGCACGAGCGCGACCGGCGGATCGAAAAGTGGTTGCAGCAATCCCATGCAGACCTCCCGCGGCGTCGGCCTCGGGATGGCGGTGGAACATGGCGAAACTGCAGCGGGCGAGCGGGCCAATTCGGGCGAAGGAAAGGCGGGGCGGCCTGAGGAGCAAATAGTGGTCGGGTCCCCCCCATCACCGGCCCCAACGAAGGCTGCAGTCCCGTTTGGAAAGGCGAAGGTAACGGAGCGCGGATTCGCCCATAGGCGCTAAGTTAGAAATATATATTATTGTAACAAAATAGTTTTTATTCCCATCTCTTTCCAAAATCGTCATGCCGGACTTGTTCCGGCATCCACTGAGCCGGTGTCCGAACCGCCGAAACGTGGAGAATGTGGCCCGGCGGATGCCGGAACAAGTCCGGCATGACGGAGATACTTTGAAATTACAGGATATTTTATTTAACCCAACGCCTATGGGTCTTCGCCGGGGAGCAATGGCGGTTTTGGAAGCTAGACTCGCCCCACGGGCACCAGCATCCGGCCTTCGTCAGTATCGACCCAGCGCACCTTTACCTCGAACACCTCGGCCACGCGCTGTTCGGTCAGCACCTCGGCTACGGGTCCGAAGGCGGCGACCCTGCCCGCCTTCAGCAGCAGCACGTCATCGGCGACGCTGGCGGCATGGCCGAGGTCGTGGAGCACGATCACCACCCCTGCCCCGCCATCCGCCACGCCGCGCAGCCGGGCGAGGATGTCGAGCTGGTGCGCGGGGTCGAGGCTGGCGAGCGGTTCATCGGCGAGCAGCCAGCGCGGTTCGCCGGCCAGCACGCGGGCGAGCAGGACGCGGGCGCGTTCGCCGCCCGACAGCTCGTTGACCGCCCGGCTCGCGAGGTGCGTCGTCTCGGTCGCGGCGAGCGCGCGGGTCACCGCCGCCTCGTCTTCTGCCGACGCGCCGGCGAAGGGCGAGCGGTGCGGCAGGCGGCCGAGCGCGACGAGCTCGGCGGCGGCGATGTTCCAGGCGGCGGCGCCGTCCTGCGGGAGATAGCCGATCAGGCGGGCGCGCTCGCGCGGATCGATGCGCGCGACGTCGCGGCCGTCGAGCGTGACGGTGCCGCCCCAGGGCACGATCAGGCCGGCCATCGCCTTGATCAGGCTCGACTTGCCGGCACCGTTGGGGCCGAGGATCGCGGTGATGCGGCCCGGCGCCAGGTCGGCCGCGATGGCGTCGAGCACCTGGCGCCCGCCGAGCGATACGCTGGCGGCCTCGATCCTCAGTTCCATGAGCGGCCCCCGCCCCTGAGCAGCAATGCGAGGAAGAAGGGCGCGCCGATCAGCGCCATCGCGACACCGAGGCGGACCTCGCCGGCGCCCGGCGCGAGCCGGCACAGGCTGTCGGCGACCAGCACCAGCGCCGCGCCACCGAGCGCGCTGGGCAGCAGCAGCGCGGAAGGGCGGTGGCCAAAGATCGGGCGCAGCAGATGCGGCACGACGAGGCCGACGAAACCGACCACGCCGGTCACCGCGACGCTGGCGCCGATGGTCAGGCCGGTGCCGAGCACGATCAGCGCCTGAAGGCGGCCGAGCCGCACGCCGAGCGAGCGCGCCGCCGCCTCGCCCAGCGTCAGCGCGTCGAGCGCGCGGCCGGTGAGCAGCAGCAGGGCCGAGCCCGCCGCGATGAACGGCACGGCGAGGCGGACATCGTCGATACCGCGATCGGTCAGCGCGCCCATCAGCCAGTCGATCGCCTCGGCGACGGCATAGGGGTTGGGCGCGAGCGAGATGAGGAAGGCGGTGAGCGCGCCCGACAGGCTGGCGAGCACGGTGCCGGCGAGAATGAACTGCACGCTGCTTTGCGCGCGCCAGGTCAGCGCGGCGAGCAGCGCCATCGAGCCGCCGGCGGCGAACATGGCGCAGGCGAAGATGCCGAGCGCACCGCCGCCGATGCCGAGCACGATCGCCGCGACCGCGCCGAGCGCGGCGCTCGACGAGACGCCGACCACCGCCGGATCGGCCAGCGGGTTGCGCAGATAACCCTGCAGCACGGCCCCCGACAGGCCGAGACCGGCACCAAGCGTGAGGCCGAGAATGGCGCGCGGCAGGCGCAGCTCGGTGACGATCGCCCAGCGTGGGTCGGGCGAGAACCACATTGCGGGGGGAATCCAGTATTTGCCGGCGATCAGCGACAGCAGGAAGGCCGCGGCGACGAGCGCGGCGAGCAAGGCCAGCCGGCGAGTCACGAGGCGAGGCTCCGGCGGACTTCGCTCAGGCGCTGGAGCGCGGGCACGATCGCCGGGCCGCCGCAATTGACCAGCCTGCGGGGGAAGTTCGCTTCGGCGACGGGCGCGCCGGTGCGGGCGAGGACGCGGGCGCGCAGAAGGGCGGTGCGCGAGGCGTCGGGGGCGAGGATGACGCGCGGCGGGTGGGCGGCGATGGTCTCGATCGGGAGGCCGCCGGTGAAGCGCAGGCCGTAATCGGCGGCGGCGTTGCGGAAACCGGCGCGGGTCATCAGTTCGTCGAGCAGGGTGCCGGAACCGTTGGCGAGGTCGCCGGCGATGAACAGCAGGGCGGAGGGGCAGCCGACTGTCCCTCTCCCTTTGGGCGCATCGGGTAAACAGCACCCCGTGCTGTTTAAGCCATTCCGGGGGAATGGCTGACCCGATGCGGGAAGGAGCCGCGCAGCGGCGGGAGGGTGAGGGTCGATCTGAGCGAGGCCGGTGGCTGGAGCAAACGCCCTGCCCTCACCCTTCCCATCGCTGCGCGATGGGCCCCTTCCCTCTCCCACAGGGAGAGGGAGACAAGGCGCGGCGTTCGCCGCTGCCTTCTCGATTCTTCCGACCATCGCCTCGCCCCGCTCCGCCGCGCCAAGCGCCGCCGCCAGCGTACGGATCTGCGCCTCGCTTGCGGCGATGGTGGTGGGCGAATCGAGCGTCAGCATCTTCAACCCGGCGCGCTGGTACGCCGCCAGCGTCGCCGGCGGGGTGAAGCTCGACGTCACCACCAGATCGGGATGTAGGCCGATCACCTCCTCGGCCGTGCCGGTGGTGGTGGCGAAGCGGCGGGCGACCGACAGCGGCATCGAGCTGGCCTCGGCCTGGACCGAATAATGGCTGATCGCGGCGATGCGGCTGGCGGGCACCAGCTCGACCAGCATCGCATCGGCGCAGGGGTTGGTGGAGACGATCCCGCCGCCCGACGCCGCCGGCTGGGTGCAGCCGGCGAGCATCAAAGCGAGCAGCGGGATCGTCGGTTTCATCGCCTCACAGCTTCACGCGGACGCCGCCATAAGCGGCGCGGCCGAGCGTGCCATAGCCCGACACGGTCTGATAGCGTTCGTCGAACAGGTTATCGACCCGGCCATAAAGGGCGAAATGATCGCCGATCGGCATTTCCGCGCGCACGCCGGCCAGCACATAGCCGTCGAGCCGGGTGAAATTGCCGGCATCGTCGAAGCTGTCGCTGACATGGCTAACCGTGCCGCCGAGTGACAGGCCGAAGGGCAGTTTATAGTCAAGCGAGACGTTGACCGTCTGGCGCGGCCGCCGGGCGAGATCGTTGCCGAGATTGGCGCCGGCGGCGCGATTCTCGGCATGGATGTAGCTGTAGTTGGCGGTGAAGGTCAGATCGTCGATCGGGCGCAGTGTGAGCTCCGCCTCAACACCCTGGGCGCGAGCGCGGGCGACATTGTCATAGGTGCCGAACGGGCGATTGTAGCAGATCGTCGCCTTGTTGAGGACGTCCGCCGCTGCGCAGCCGCGGAAATCGATCTGGTTGACGGTGTCGCGGTGGAAATAGGTCACCGCGATGACGGCACGGCGCTGGAGGAAAGATTGCTCGACGCCGACATCGAAATTGCGCGCGGTTTCGGGCCTGAGCGACGTGGTGCCGAAGTCGCCATATAATTGGTACAATGTCGGCGCCTTGAAGCCCTCGCCGTAGCTGGCACGGATGGTGGTGCCCTCGTCGAACGCCAGCGCAGCATCGGCGCCAAGGGTGGTGTGACCGCCATAGGCGCGATGCTGGTCGTGGCGCACGCCGCCGGTCACGGTGAGCTGGCGGATCGGTTTGACAATCGCCTCGCCATAGAAGCTCGTCACACCGGCCGAGGCGAAGGTGAAGCCATCGTTGAAGCGCGTATCCTCACGCTCGGCGCCCGCGACGAGGCGCAGTTGGTCGACGACCTTGAAATCACCCTGATATTCGTAGCGCTGGCTGCGCCCGCGACCAAGGAAGCTCGGCGTGGTGCTGGCGGGCGAGTCGAAATTGTCACGATTGATATCGGCGATGGTGAAGGCGACGCGATTCTTGAAGCGGCCATCGAGGAAATTGGCGTGCGCGCCGGCATAGCCATAGAGTTCCTGCGTGGTCGAATATTCCGGATCGTCGGCCAGCGTGAAGTTGGGCGCCGGGAAGCCATCGAGTTCGACCCGGCTGTGCGCGTAATAAGCGCGCAGATCGATACCGATATCCTGGGCGATGTTGATGCCGAGACGGCCGGTAGCGCCGAATTGGCGATAGCCGTCGGGCTCGGTGCCGACCGCCGCCGACGAAATACCGTCGGAGCGACGATACGTCGCGGTCAGCGCGCCGGACAAACGATCATTGGCGCCCGAGATCGCGGCGTTGGCGACCAGGCTGTCATGATCACCATATTCGATATTGCCGCGTCCCTGCACGCCATAGCTGGGTGCGGTAGTGACGACATTGACAACGCCGCCGATCGCCTGACTGCCCCATGGCACCGAATTCGGCCCACGCAGCACCTCGACGCGATCGACCGATCCCGACAGGAGATTGGCGAAATCAAACCCGCCGCCGGGCGCGGAGGGATCATTGACGCGCACGCCATCGATGATGGTGAGTGTTTGCTCCCCTTCCGCACCACGGATGTGCAAGGTGGTGAAGCCGCCGACCGGGCCGTTACGCGACACGGTGATACCCGGCGTGGTGGCGAGCAGATCGGCGATCGATACTGCCTGGCGCTGCTCGATCGTCGCGCGGGTGACGATGGTCACCGACTGGCCGACCTCACGCGCATATTGCGGCACGCCGGCGGCGACGATGATGTCGGGTGGGACGAGCCGATCGGCGACGGCGATGCTCTGGTCGTCATTGCCGGTCGGCGGTGTGGTCTGGGCGAAAGCTGGCGCGGCAGCAAACGCCGCAGCGGCGAGAAGTGCGGATCGGTGGAAAATCTTCATGTAACGTACCCCTGTGCGAGGGACCACATCACCGGATGACGCAACGTCGCGACGCCCGGCCACGCGGCCCGGTGATGTCGCTCGCTCGAAGGAATCCCCTCGTCCGCCCGGTGCACCCCGCCCGCGCAGTGGATCGACATGGGACAGGCAGGTTTCCTGGCTCCCGGGTCACGGCCTGATGCACCTCGCCTTCCCAGGTCGAAACCCAGTGGCTGATTGAGGCGCCGGCTATCCGGTTACAGTTGCGGGGGCAGCAGCGGCTTTGCGGGAGTTACCCCACGCACCGCTTTCCCTTGGATCCCGTCTCCGGGAACCCGTCTCGGCGCCGCCCCTAGCCCCATGCCGTCCGATCGGCAAGCGGGAGCGCGCGCATGGGGCATTGAACCAAAGCGGGCACGGAGGGTTTATTCTTTGCAAAGGGTGTTCCGGTACAACGACAATAGTCGCCGTTCCTGTGAGGAGCACGAAAATGAAGACCTTGTCCCTGAAGGGCGCACCGCCGCTCCGACGATATGAGGAAACCCTGCCCCCGGGCAGCGGGCTGTTGATGACCGCCGCCTTGTCGGTCATGATCTGGGGTATCGTTGCCGCGGTGGCTTTGCTGAGCTGATCAGATCTCCGCCACGCCGGACAACAGCGTGGCGGTATTGCCGCCGATCCAAACCTGACCATCGGCATCGCGATCGACGCGGACACGGCCGCGCCGGCCCAGTCGCGTGCCTTGCGCGGCGACATAGGGCGCAGTGACGCGCCCCGCGCCGAGCAGCCACTGGGCGACCGAGGCATTGAGGCTGCCGGTCACCGGATCCTCCACCAGGCCGCCGAACGGATCGCTGAACAGGGCGCGAATCTCATACGTCTCCGCGCTGCCGGCCGGCGAGAAGCCGACCACGCCGATCTCGACCCGTTCGGGATGATGGCGCGCCGGCTCGACCGCCAGCACCGCCTCGGCCGAATCGAGCAGCACGGCGACCCAGCCGGGACCATTGTCGACCCAGGCGGCGTCGACGATGTCATCGACCGCGATGCCCAGGATCGCCGCGATCTCGCGGCGCTTGTCCTCCTCGACCGGGCCGGAGCGGATCAGCGGCGGCGCGGCAAAAGCGAGACCGGCGCCATCGCGGCGCACCCGCACCAGGCCCGCGCCGCATTGCTGCACCACCATGTCGCCGGCTTGCGGGGCGCCTCCGGCGGCGAGCCAGGCATGGCAGGTGCCGAGCGTCGGGTGACCGGCAAAAGGCAGCTCGCGATCGAGCGTGAAGATGCGCACACGATAGTCGGCGGCCGGGTCGGTCGGCGGCAGCAGGAAGGTCGTCTCGGACAGGTTCAGCCAGCGCGTGATGCGCTGCATCGTCGCCAGGTCGAGATCGTCCGGCGTGGTGACCACCGCGAGCGGATTGCCGGCAAAAGCGCCGTCGCCGAACACGTCGATCATCTGGAACGGATAGCTGGTCATGGCGTCGAACTCCCGGGCGCCGAAATGACAGCCGGGCTTGACCAGGGCAAGCGTGTCGCCCGCCATCGCGTCCCAAATACCGCAACCCTGACGGCCTTATGCGAACACCACCTCCACCAATGACGGTCCGGTGCCGGTGAAGGACGTCTGCAGCGCGGGATCGAGTTCGGCGGCCGCCGTCACACGCACCGCCGGCACGCCCTGGCCCTGCGCCAGCGCGCAGAAATCGATGCCGGGGAGCGTACAGCCGATCGGTTGCTGCATGCCGAACACGTTCGCAAAGCTGAACATCGCCTGGTAGCGACGATTGTTGACGATCACGAAGCTGATCGGCAGCGCCAGCTGTGCCGCCGTCCACAGCCCCTGGATCGCATACATCGCCGATCCGTCGCCGAGACAGGCGATGACCCTGGTGCCGGGGCGGCCGAGCGCGACGCCGATCGCCGCGGGCAGACCGTGGCC
>Ga0207676_10000507_pt1 | contig 32853 bp, 23 predicted proteins | sample KBSSwiS72_FD_184307 | JGI IMG/M metagenome (GOLD analysis project Ga0207676, IMG submission 184307) | Switchgrass rhizosphere microbial communities from Kellogg Biological Station, Michigan, USA - KBS Switchgrass S7-2 (SPAdes) (version 2) | ecosystem: Host-associated > Plants > Roots >...
CGCCCGCGTCGCACGTTTGCACGCTGCGCATGCCGCTCTTTGCACCCGCGTCGAACTGCACGACTTCGGGCACGCAGCGGATGCCGTGACCGATCAGACGCGCGAGGATGCGCCACTCGCGTTCCGTCCACGGCCCGAAGTCGCCGTTCGTCGTCGCGAGGAAGCGCTTGGTGTAGCGCCGAGGCTCGCCGGGAGCGACTGCCTCGCGATACACCTCGACGTGCTCGCCGGTAACCATCTTGAGGCGTTCGCGACCGAATACACGGTCGATTTGTGCTGGTGTCATGGCTGCACCTTTGGGACATTGACGTTCGCCTGCGCGAAGAGGCGCGACACCGAGTCGTGCGTGGCGAGCCACGCACCCGCTGCCGCGAGAAACGCGACGATTAGGGCCAACGAGAATCCGCGCGCGATCCTCGCACTGATGCTGGTCGACGGCTGCACGACGAGCACCGTGGCGTCGTCGCTGCTCCCTCGCTGCCGAGCGAATTCGACGAGCCGCGCACAGCGCTCGCCGAGTGGCGCAGAGGTGCGAAGAACACGCGCGATATCGCCTGCTGCTGCGTGCCGATGGACGCCGTCGCTGCACAGAACCAGCATCTCGCCCGCCGAGAGCTCGACCTTCCGGACATTCGGGGCATCGACGGCGCCGTTGCCGACCATCCGCGCCGGATCGTCCGGGCCTGCGCCCGAAGGCGAGCGCTCATTGAGCTGCCGATAGGTGTCGTCGACGGTGAGAAGCTCGGTCCCGTCTTCGCGCGACGCACGCAGTCGATACGCGCGGCAGTCGCCGACCCACGCGACCAGCCACTGCGAGCGCCGTGCATTGATCGCCACGCACAGCGCGACCGTCGCTGCGCCGGGCGTGCTCGTGCGCCGCGCGATGCTCCGCGCGATCTCGCGGTCCGCTTCGAGGATCGCTGTCCTGACCGCGTCGGCACCGACGCGTCCGTGACCGAGCACCGCGTGAATGTGCGCCACGAGCTCGCGGCTCGCGCACGACGCCAACGCGCCCGACCCGACGCCGTCCGCGACGACGAAGAGTTCAGCGTTTCCGTCGAGCGGACTGTGTTGGTCTTCGTTCACGGCATGCTGCCGCCCGCGCGACGACGCGACGGCCGCATGAACGCGGGCCCATCGCGTTGCCGTCACCGCTTCGCGCACGCGCGCGGCGCCGCAGGCGCTCGTGCGCGGGGTAGGCGTAGGCGAAGGCACCCGGATTGCTTCGACGTTTGTCCTCATTCGACGAGGCCTCAGCCGGCGCGTGACAGCGTGAGCTCGCACGCCGCGACGCGGTCGGTCCCTTGATCGAGCTTGAGCGTCTCGCCCGGTTGCCAGCGGAACTCGGTGCCGGGCCCGTGAAATGTGCCATCGACGGTGACGCCGTTGTCGCCAAGCACGAGCGCCGTGGCGCCGCTTTCGTCGACCGAGACGATGTCGAGATGGTGTCCCGAGACATCGCTGTGATCCCAGTCGACGACGAGCGCCTGGTTGCGCGAGCGGCCGATGCGCAGCGGCAGCGCATCGTTGCCGATGTCGATGTTGCGCGAGCCCGACGCCATTCGAGCGGTGAGCGTCCACGCGTGATCGCGCCGTCGCGGTGGAGCGATCGGCGTCACTGGCGTCGCGACGGCTTTCGCGGGCGTTCCCTTGGCCGGTGACTGCTCGAGGTCCCCACCCAGATGCAGTGACAAGCGCGGATATTGAGCCGGCTCACCGCGCATGCGCGCGGAAAGGACGAGCCACGCGCCGAGAGGCAGCTGGACCGTCGCCGGACGTGCGGAGATCCCGTCCGAAGGCAAGCGCGCGATCACGCCGGTCGTCGACTCGATGCGAATCCCGTTCGTCGAGCCGGTATCGGCCACGCGCCATGTCCCGTTCTCGAGCCAGATTTCGCAATGCCGTCGGCTTACATAAACGCCGTCGACCACGATGTCGCAGCCCTCGCCTTTGCCCACGGAGTACCGCCGGCCCGCCGCGATCGACTTGAGCTCGATGTGGTGCGTGCCAGCCCCGTCCTCGATGTCGACCTGGATCGCGCGCGCGGCGAGCGGTGTTCGCAGCGCCTCGGACCCCGGCGCTTGGTCGTCGCGCGATTGCGCGCGCGCATCGACCTCCGCCCAGCGCCCCACGAGCGTCACGCGATACGGGTTACCCGCGCTGTGCGGCATGGCGGACGAAAGCTCGGCAATGAGATCGCCGTAGCGCTCCTCCTCGCGCTCCCGGGCGAGATCAGCGGTATCGACTTCGGCGTTCAGGCCCGCGAATTGCGACAGGTCGATCGCGCTTGCGTTGCGCAGTCGCGCGATCACTTCCTTGGCGAGATAACGCTTGATCTGATCCGGCCGGAACTCGCGGACGAAGCGGCGCAAGAGCTCCCGTTCGTGGTCATTGCCTTCGCACTCGAGCTCGATCGAGGTAAGAAGGTAGCGGTCACGCTCGGCGATCGCGAGATGCAGCCGAAGCTGGCTCGCTGCGAACTGCTCGAGCTCGCTGCGTATCGAGCCGATCAGCGGCGCGTAGGGGCCCAGGTGCTCGGCTTCATCGATTGTGCCGGGCCCATGCTCGAACACACCGACACTCGGCTCGCGCATCCGCGCCGCGCCCGGAGCGTCGCCACGCGCTGCATCACGCGCTTGCGACGGCGGATCTTGTCGCCCTCCGGCGTTCATCTTTCCCAGCATCCAGCGCTTCACGGCCATGATGTCCTAGCTCCTGTAAGCAATGACGAGGATCGCCAGCGGCCCGTCGTCGCGAAGCGGGCGCACGCGTGCAGCGGCAGGCAGTCCATACCGTTGTGCGAGGCGGTCGAGGAATTCGCCCCAGGCGGGTTGGACCGCGTCGCCCGCATCGACGCGCCGCTTGAGCGCAGGCAGCGACAGCTCGATCAGTACGCTGATCGCCGCGACTTCGCCCAGCTGCACGATCAGCCGTCGCAGCGTGTCCTCCATATCGGCGATGCAGGTCGCTAACGGACCGTCGAACGTCCATACGAAAGGTCCGCCGATCGCGCTCGAGGCGCGTCCGATCGACCGCCGCCGAATTCTGTGCGACGCGGGCTTCACTCGGACGTTCCCGGTATCACACCCGCGTGGCGCGCGGCGATCTGCATGCCGATCTCGGCCGCAGGATTCGGACCCTGGTCGCCGGCACCGTGAACGCGGCCCGACGCGACGAACCAGTTGCGTTCGGTCAGCACGCCGATCACCTTCGTCCACCGCGGGTCGTCGGGATTCGTCCGATATGCCGCGACGTACCACTTGTAGGGCCGCAGTGGCCCGCAGGCATCGCGGTCGCGCCGAGTCCTCAAGACGGGCCCGGCGCACAACCGGGCGAGCTCGGACAGCGAGCGCGTATCGTTGGGAAACGTGGGCGTGCCGGTTTTGCCGGCGATCCAATCCATGCGCGCGCAGGTGCTCGCATCGAAGACCTGTTCGCAGGCGAGGCGGGCAGTGCCCGCGCGGTGGCTGAAGGACAGGCCGTCGATGATGACCTCGGCGGCTTCATGCGGAATCCGATTTTGCCTCGCTTCGACGAGGCTCACGCGCGCGGCGGCCGCCTCCGCTCGCTGGCCGCCGGCAGCCGCCACGCCGCGCAGCGCGTCGACCAGATGTGGCGCCCGCACCTCGGCCTGGCCGTTGGCGGCTGCTGCGAGCATGGCCATCATGCCCGCGACGCCGAGCGCGCTCGCGCGCGCCTGGCCCTGGCCCCACCCTTCCGCGACGATGTCGACCACGCTGCTGCGGCATTTCCCCCAGTCATCGCGATTGAACCGCTTGCCATCGGCACCGGCGGCACATTGCTGCAACCGGGCGCGATCCAGCGCAACGTCGGGGCGCAACTTGAAAGGCGCCCCGACCTTCGTGCTCACGGGCTGCGTCAGCAGCCGGCCATACGGGATGTCGAGCGAGAGCGGGCGGATGCCGCCGTCGTCCACGCGCGCGTCGGGAGGGCGCCCGAACAGAAGGTCCTGTTTGCCGCATTGGTCGCTCGGCTCCGCACACGCGCCGTTCCATCCGAAAGCGAGCGCCATCGTCTGGATCTCCCGCGGACGCGCGCACGGCGCGAACCCGAGATCCGCGCAGAACATGCGATCGAGAAAGCGTGCGGAGTTGGAGCGCGCGAGTTGTCCTCGCAGGCTCTCGGCCGATGGAATGGCCGTGGGAGATCGCGTCATGTCGGCGCGTTCGCTGGCGAGCCATGGCGGCCCGACCGAGGGGTCGGCGAGGAATGCCGCGGCCATGATCGGCTTGATCGTCGAGCCCGGCATCGCATCGTGAAAGACGGCCGGATTCAGCAATGCATCCGGACGATAGCGCGTGGCATACGGCAAACGCTGATCGCAACGCGCCGAGCGAGCGGGCCCGTCGTACTCCTGTCGTGTGCAGGGGGAAAGCGCACCCGCGAGCGCTTCGATACGGCCGGTTTCGACGTCGATGACGGCGACCGCCGCCATGCGCACCAGCGCGTGCTCGAGCAGCCCGTCGCCGACCGCGCGCGCGCCGTCGTCCTTGCGCACGATGCCGAAGGCGCGACAAACATCGGTGCGGCCGGTGTAGCACGCGGCCATCCTTTGGGCGATCTCCTGCAGCGTCGGATCGATCGTGAGATCGATGGAGTACCCGACGTCGACTCCGGCGCCGTAGAGCTCGATGCGGTTCGGCCCGTAACGATACGCGGTGCGCATGGCCTGCGCGTCGCTTTGCGCCCCGGTATACGCGCGATACAGCGCGCCGGCCGGCCGATGCAATGCCTCGAGCGGCTGCAGTATCGCTCCGAGCGAAGGCGGGATCTTCCAGCGCTCATCGTTGACCGGCATGTCGAGAGTCGGCTCTCCGGCGATTGAAAGGGCCGGCGAACGCTGCGCATCCTCAGCGGAGATTCCACGCATTTCGGCGCGCGCGCATACGAGGTCTTCGATACCGCGCGCTCCGGCGGCGAAGTACGTCTTGGCATCGCTCCCTGCCGGCGCCGATGCACCGAGATAGATGCAGCCCGGAATCCCGGCCCATGGATTGTTGCGCCCGAGGCCGTGCGCAGCGATCGCGACGAACTGTTCGGGACGCCAGGCGGCGACGACGCGCCCTACTTCCGTGCCCCGCCATGCGAAGGCGGCGAGGATGCGCCCGTCGGAACGCGCGAGAGCGGCAACGGCAGCGGCGATGTCCTCGCACCGCAGCGCGAAGCGCTGGTCGGGATACTCGGGCGTTTCGATCGGTGTGCCCAGCGCGGCGATGACGGCGTCGAACCAGCGTCCGGCATCGAAGCCGACGACGTCGCTGACGCGGCGATTGTCGATGCTGCTGAAAGCGGCGAGCGCGTGGTCGATCGTTTGCAGCTGTGCAGCGATTCGGGACGCAGGCGATGAATCCGTCCGCGACTTTCGCGAGAGGAAGCTTCGCAGCGCGGCCAGCGCACCCGGATTCGCGCCCCATTGCGCGCGGCAGGCCGGAAGCCGGTCGAGCAGCGTCTGCGCCGACGGCAGCTCGGACGCGACACGGTCGCGACGAACGATCGCGTATTCGAACGTCTGCAGCGCCGCGACGTGCCGGACGCTGATGTGGCGATCACCGTTGCGCGACGCGGGTCCGGCGTCCTGCCGGGCGGACGCGACGATCAGCAACACGCCGCACAGGACCGGCACGACGGCGGTGGTCGCCGCGATCGCAAACTGCAGCAGCGTTGCTCTCCGCCGCTCAGCCATGCGCGTCGCCCGACGTCGCGTTCACGTTGATTGCGAGACCCAGCATCGCCGCATTCGCAATGAGCGAAGTCATCCCGAAGCTTACGAAGGGAAAGGTCACGCCGGTGAGCGGAATCACTGCGATGTTGCCGGCGACGGTCACCGCGAGCTGGCACATGCTGAGAACGACCCACGTCACGCAGATCCAGCTCAAGAATGCCTGCTCGTCGTTGCGGATACGCGCCCCGGCGCGAACGAAGCGGGGCTCGCCGCGCGTGGCACCGGCATGGCATCGCGCCATCCAATGAAGCCACACCGCGCAACCGATCGTGAATGCCCACGCTGCACTCCAGCCGAATTCGCCGATCAGCGCCGTGAACGTGTAGTCGCTCTGGATCTGTACCGGGACGCCGGCGCACGTGCCGGCCGCCCCGAATCCGCACCACGGAACCGAGCCGAGCCCGAAACCGGCTGCCGGCGACGCTCGCTGGAACCACGTGACGAGCGCGAGCTGGTCGCTCGCTGACGCGAGCGGGGCGGTGAGATTTTCGAGGCGCGCGGCGCCGACATCGTCGAGCGAGCCCAATCGGAACAGTGCGCCGGTCGTGACGACGATCCACGCGACGAAGACCGCCACCGCGACCCCGTACGCCACGCCGGCCGCTCCACGGCGCTGGTACCACCACATCGCGACGGATGCTGCGACGAACGCGCCCGCCCCGTAGCCCGCGATGAGGAGCGGTCCCATGTCATGGGTGACGAGCATCGCGCCGATCAGCACCGCGACCACGAACAAGAGCGGCCATACGTAGCGGGCGAGCGAGCCGATCGATGTGCCGCTCCGGCTCATCCGCTCGGTGAACGGTGTGCCGCGGAGGAAGAAGAACCACGCTGCGCCGACGATGAGCCAGAGGCGCCCGAGCTCGGAAGTGAGCTGGCGAACGTTGAGGAGCAGCGAGCCGACGAGTCCGATCAGCACGATGAGCAGCGCGATGAGCATCGCGGCGCCGCCGACAGCGCCGCAGCGCGCGGCGACGCGGCTTGCGCTGCCGTCCAGCATCGACAGCGTCCACGAGAGCGCGCGGCCGATCGGCTGGCGCGCGAAGGCGACGACGCTGAAGGCAAGCATGCCTACCCAAAGGTGACCCTGGTGGTACAGCGCGAGGTACCGATTGCTCGGGTGGCCGTTCGCCGACAGATCGAGCAGGACGAGCCACCCGATGCCCGTCGCGAACACGAGACCGGGGTATCCGAATGCGGACGAAGGCCGCTGGGCGCTGGTGGCGAACGCCCTGGAGACCCACGGCGCGCTGAGCAACAGCAGCACCCCGGCCGCGGCGAGCGCAAGCACGAACGGCGCGGGCATCGACCAAAGCGACGTCGACTCACGCCCCAGCACGAAGGCATGATCTGTCGCAAGCGGCAAGGGCACGCGCCCGAGCCATGCGGCGGCAGCGGCAACGATGAGCGCAGCTGCGATGCCCGGCGCGGCAAGTCCCGCACGGCGGCTCAGTTGCAGCAGCAGGAGCCCGGCGATCATCCATCCTGCCCATTGCCAGCCCGCGGTGTGCAGCAGCGCGCGCATGGCGGCGTTCTTGGCATCGCTCGTCGCCGCAGCGCGCGCATCGCTGGTCAGTGCGGCGACTCGCGCCAGCGCGTCGACCAATCCCATGTCGGCGCAGGCACGGCGCGGGGCGGCGGGCTCGATCGCCGTTGTCCTCGCCAGCACAGCGGTTGCGGGGTGTCCGTCGAGCGCGGCGGCCAATAACATCACCGCGTTCGCACGCGCGGCGGCGCCGGCGCTGCTGGGGTCGGGCGCGGGTTGGGCGAGCGCGGCACGCGCGCCCTCGAAAGCGCACGCGAAAGCGAGCGGTTCGGCGCCTGCAGCGGGCGCGATCGCGAACCGCGTTGAGTAATGCTGGATCTGGGATTCTGCGGAAGCGATCGCCTCGCGCAGCACATCGGGATCGCCTACACCCTCGCGTTGCGCCTGCCGAAGATCGGCGAGCCGTGCATCGGCCGCGACGACCGGCGCCTGGAGAGCCTGCCGCAGAAGCGCGCGCGCGTCGATGAGAGCTCGCGGCACGGCATCGATGCGCGCGCGATCGACCGGTGCGCCCTTTTGGCTACCGCAGAGACGATCGCCAAGGCGCTCGTCGACGCGCCCGGCGAGCGCTGCGCAGACGCTCGGCAGCACGGGGCCCGGCAGATGCGAGACCCCGACGATCGCGTCGGCGAAGCGCCCGTCGCGTCCCGACGCGTGCATGGCAAGCGTTGCGAAGCCGGGGAGCAGCGAGACGATCGCGGCGACGACGAGCAAGGCTTCGATCACCACCGTCCGGACCGTACTCGATGCCTGGTTGATGGCACCTGCGATCGGCGTGGTGCCAACGGTCACGGACAGCGCCTTCATTTGTGAGCGGTAACTGCTGCCGCTCCTCCTTGCGTTGAATCAGCGATGCGCGGTCCGAGAGATTTTCAAGCGCGAGCGATAAACTCGCGCGTTCGCTGCGGATGCTCTGCGAGTATATGCCCGCTTTTTTACGGCGAGCAAGGTCCGTTTGTCTGGAGCGCGGAGCCCATCCAGCTTGCGCGGCGTGGAAAGCGGTTCTGACATGAATTGATACAAATGTTGATACAAATCGCGTTGCCGCGGGAACGCCCGATTTGCGTGCCCCATGTTTGTTGATCGAACATCCACGATCGAGCACTCGACCGCGCGACCACCGCGGTCTTGGCGATGAAAGGTCATCAGGCCGGGACCGACGGCGCCTGCAGACCGGGGCAGAAACGTGACAAACTCTGCGAGTCTTGGTGGTGCTAACCGCCCGAGGGCGAGCATGTTGCTGGTAAAACAATGAGTTATAACCTTCGAAATCCAATGGTCATAGATTCGGGTGCAGTAAGGCCTGCCAACAAATGAGAACAAGGATCCCGTCGACTGCCATGGCGCTGTTTGCCGCTGCGCTGCTGCTCGTCGTTTCCGGCTGCCAGCAGGCGATCCGCCCAGCGGCGCCTGCCTCCACCCCGTCTCGCGCCGTTGCATGGGACGAATACGTGACCGCTCTGCTGGAGTCGGAATTCAACGCCGACCCGCCGACCGCCGTGTGGGCCGGAAGGCACGAATTCGACGGTCGGCTTCCCGATTGGAGCCGGTCCGGCATCGACAACGAAATCCGCCGCATGCATGCCCAACGCGAGCTCGCGCTTCAGTTCGACGACGCTGCTCTCGACGAAGGCCGGCGCTTCGAGCGCGATCATGTCGTGGCGAAGCTCGATGGAGATCTGTTCTGGCTCGAGTCGGCGCAGTCGGCCTTCAACGACCCCAGTTATTACGGCGGCGGGCTCGATCCCAACGTCTATGTCGCGCGGGAGTACGCGCCGCTTGCCGATCGACTGCGCGCGTACATCAAGTATGCCGAAGCGGTCCCGGCCGCAGCGGCGCAGATTCGCCAGAACCTCCGTACGCCGATGCCGCGCACGTACGTGCAAATCGGACGCATCGTGTTCGGAGGGCTGGCGACTTTCTACGAAGAGGAAGTCCCGGGCATCTTCTCGGCGGTGACCGATGCGAAGCTTCAGGGGGACTTGCGCCGAGCCAACGCCGGCGCGATCGCCGCGATGCGCGGCCTCGACGCCTGGCTCGGCACGCTCGAAGCGACCGCCACCGATCGCTTCGCGCTCGGGCCGGAAAAATTCAGCGAGATGCTGCGCAGTACCGAGCTCGTCGACATCCCGCTGGCCCAATTGAAGGACGCGGCCGAGCGCGATCTCGCGCGCAATCTCGCGACACTTCGCGCCGCATGCGCGGCATACGCGCCCGGGCAAAGCGACGAATCCTGCATCGCCAAAATGCAGGCCGACAAGCCGCGGGATGCCGCCGTCGCCGGAGCGCAGTCCCAACTCGCAAGCCTGCGGGCCTTTGTAGAAGAAAACCGCGTCGTGACGATCCCCTCTGCCGACCAGGCGGGCGTGGCCGAAGCGCCCGCGTACGAGCGCTATAACCTCGCCTACGTGCGCATCCCTGGACCGTACGAAAAAAATCTTCCCGCGACCTATTACATCGCGCCACCCGACCCCAGCTGGACCCGGGCAGAGCAGGATGCCTACGTCCCGGGGAAGGCCGCCTTGCTGTTCATCTCCGTGCACGAAGTCTGGCCGGGCCACTTCCTGCAGTTCCTGCACTCGAAGCGGTCGGCGTCGAAAATCGGACAGATATTCTTCAGTTATGCGTCCAACGAAGGTTGGGCGCACTACGTGGAAGAGATGATGTGGGAAGTGGGACTCGGGCAGAGCGATGCTGAAACGCATGTCGGTCAGCTGCACCTGGCGCTGTTGCGCAACGTGCGCCTGCTGTCGGCCATCGGGCTGCACACCGGCGGCATGACGGTCGCGCAATCCGAGGCGCTGTTCCGCGAAAAGGCCTTTATGGATCCGGCTAACGCTCGCCAGCAGGCCGCGCGCGGCACCTTCGATCCGGCGTACGGCAACTACACGCTGGGCAAGCTGATGATCATCAAGTTGCGCAGCGACTGGACCGCGACACGCGGCGGCCGCAGCGCCTGGAAAGACTTCCATGACAAGTTCTTGAGCTACGGTTCGCCGCCGGTGCCGCTGGTGCGGCGCGCGATGCTGGGCGAGGGAGCCGGGCCGCTGTTCTGAGGGCGACTCCCGTTGCCTTGGGACACTCAGCGCGCGTATAATTTGCTTGCTGGACGAAGCCGATTCGATACCAAAAAAACTTCGGCCAGCCGAACACACCGGGTCGTTAGCTCAGCTGGTAGAGCAGCGGACTCTTAATCCGTTGGTCGTAGGTTCGATCCCTACACGGCCTACCAATCAAAAGCGGTTAGTGGCGATGATCGCCACTAACCGCTTTGTTTTTGGGCTTCTCGAACTGCGCGTAGCTCACGCTCCGCTCCTCAAGCGCTAGCGCCGGATTCTGGGCACCGAAGGCGATTCAGGATTGGAGCCTCTGGTCAGCGGATTGGCGTGCGCTGTGAAGCGCTTGGCGCGCAGGGCGAAGCGCAACCGGGCCCGCGCATGGAAACTCCTGTTCAGCCACTAAGACCGCGCAGGTCGTAGAGGGCGCAAGCACCCGTTCAGGAGAATCAAGATGCCAACAATGATGACAGACATTGAACGCCGAGAGTTTTTCGAAATGATGCGACAGATTCACGCTGATAGGGCGCTTCGTGCCAAAGTCGTTGCTGATGTTCGCCAGCTTGCCACTGATCCGATCTGGTGCGCGGAGCGTGCGGCGGAGTTAACAAAGCGAGCCGCGTCGATACCTTCAGACGGCCTCGGTGAGGACGCATCGCTCGATCTCCACCACGACGCCGCGGTAGCCGAAGGACGGCGGAAATGACGTCAATCTCCAATGAAGTCGAACCCGTCTACATTCACCTGGCAATCACCGATCCGGAGGCGCTTGCCGCGCTTTGTGACTACCAGAACTGAAAAGCAAGTTGAAATTCTGAGCGATCAGATTGCTTGCGGTAAGGAAATCGAAAGCCACGACGTCGGCTAATCTTCGCGTGAAAAATAGTAAAAGTGCGCTATACGCAGAGGCGCGCTTCAAGTTAGGGTGCACGCCCGCAGGGTATAGTGGGTCGTGCGCTCCTTGCCACGCACTAAGGCAGCTATACGGCGCAGAAACGCTTGAGCGCGCAGCAATCCAATAAGAATCGCAAAATGAATGACACCTGGACTGGCCCGGAATACAGCATTTTCAGCAACTCAACCGGCGAACCGCTGCATACAGTCGAGATGCATGTGCTTGCTCGAGCGTACCGGACAGTTTGGCGGTCGCTCTTCGCGAGCGATCCGTTCGGTCCTCACGTCATTGGCGCGCTCGATGTGCTGATCGTGTTCTCGGCGGGACGTATCGAGGGGCGGCAGCTAGCGCCCTGACCGGTCGGCCTGCGGCTCCTGCTATAGTCGCCCGACTTCCATTCGCGTCCCCGCCCGTGAAAGACGCCACGCTCGCCAGTGTGGGCCAAATCGTCTGGCGATTGATCGAACGCCACGATCTAGCGCCCGAGCCGCTCTTCCGAGCAGCGGGGATCGACCCGGGGATCATTCACGACCCGCATGCGCTCATCGCGCGCCCGAAGAGCGATGCGTTGATACGGGCGATAGCCGAGCGGATTGCCGATCCTGCCTTTGGCCTGCGGGCCGCGCAATGCTGGCACCCGTCGAACCTGGGCACGCTGGGATACGCCTGGCTGTCCAGTTCTACCCTGCGCACGGCCTTGAAGCGCCTAGTGCGCTATTGGCGCATCGTGATTGCCGACGTGGCAGTCAGACTGGATGAGACACCGGAGGGCGTTGAATTCGTCCACACGCCGCCAAGGCTCGACAGCGCTCCCGACGCAATTCGGGGCGACATCGTGATGGCGATCCTCTACGACATGTGCCGGACCAATTTCGGCCTTGCGTTTAGCCCCCGGCAGGTGGCGTTCCGGCATCCGGCCCCTGCCGATGCAAGTCCATACGAGAGGCTGTTCGGTTGCCCGGTCGCATTCGGCGCGGACGCCAACCGGTTCCTCATCGGCCGTGCCGAAGCCGACCAGGCACTTCCGACAGGAAACCGCGACCTTGCAGCAGCCCATGACCGCATCCTGGTCGAGCAGCTTGCTCGTTTGGACAAAGGGAACGTAGTCGCGCGCTTTCGTGCCTCGCTCTTAAAGCGAATGACTTCGGGTGAGGTTTCGGAGGAGGACATAGCCGGTGATCTGCATATGAGCCGCCGGTCGCTGCAGCGCCGGCTCGCGGAGGCTGACGCCAGCTACCAGTCTCTCGTGGACGATACGCGGCGGGACATGGCGCTAAGGTATATCCAGGACCCCGCCATGTCCGCTACTGACATCACCTTTCTCCTGGGCTACTCCCAGCAGAGCGTGTTCACCCGGGCCTTCCGAAGGTGGACCGGCATGAGTCCGTCCGAATACCGCTCCAGCAAGTCCGCAACGACCGTCTAGGTCGAAGTCGTTCGAGTGTCTTGGCGGCTGCCTGGCCGCACCCTCCCGTCCTGAGTTCCGCCGATTGGCGTGTCCTGTAAAGCGCTTGGCGCGCAGGGCAAAGCGCGGTGATGCCTAAGCGCGGAAACTCGTGGCGTTGTCAATGCCGCGGCTCAACCAAGAACGGACGAGTCACCGGGTGAATTCTTAACCAATCATCGAGGAGATCCAATGAAATTACGACCGATCGTGGCTGCGCTTGCAGCCGTCTCAGTAGTGGCTGCGGGCTCCGCTTCGGCGGCCATGCCGACGCACGCCTATGTCTCGCACTCGGCCAAAGGAGCCAACAAGAGTTGCTCTTCGCCGGGCTTCAATTCGGTGCAGGCAGCGGTCGACGCGGTCGCGCCCAACGGGACTGTGTATCTTTGCGGCAGCGAACCATTCCTAGAACAAGTCTTCCTGACTAAGTCGGTGACGGTCACCGGTGGTCCCGACGCGTCCATCGGCTCGCCGCCGATCGGCGGGTTTGCCGATGCATCCCATTTTCCGTCTCAGTTCGCGGCCAAGAATCTGGTCGTGCCGCAGGCAATCGTGGTCGTGACGGGCCCCACCACCAAAGCGACGATCAAGGGAATCGACATCAATGGTCCCCTTCCCGGCAACGGCGGTTGTGCGAACCGCGAGTATGGCGTGCTCGTGCTTGAAGGCTTCCTCAACCTGACCCAGGCATCCGTCACCAACGCGCGGGATGCGAACGAAAGTCTGAACGGATGCCAATTCGGCGTCGGCGTCCAGGTCGGCAGCACGCACTGGCTAAAGCCTGACGGCAGTCCCACCGACGCGAACTCCGACCCGCACTTCACCGCCGACGCGGAGATCGATAACACCTTCGTCAGCGGTTACGCGAAGAATGGGATCGTGATCGATGGGCTCGACAGCGACGGAGACATCCACGACAACACCGTCATCGGTTCCGGACAAACGACCGTCGTCGCACAGAACGGCATCGAGATCGTCCGCGGCGCCACCGGAGAGGTGTACAACAACAGCATCAGCGCCAACCAGTACACCGGGGCTGGCGTGGCCTCGTCCACCGGGGTTCTGCTGTTCGGCGGCTGCGGCGACCCGCTCGTGACGAACGTCGACGTCCACAACAATACGGCCGTCAACAACGACGTCGGGATCTCGATGAATAACTACAGCGCCGACCCGAATTGCGTCGCTCCTGCGACGACACCGACCAAGGACAGGGCCTACAACAACAAAATCTCGAACAGCGCGGTCACGAACGTCAGCGGGTTCGGTGGCGGGCAGGGCTATCAGGCGGGCGTTGCCGACGTCGGCAATCTCGACCAGATTGGGAACAACAAGATCTCAGGCCCAGGATACGCGCAGAGCACGACACCGGCTTGGGTATCGCCGATCGACACCACGTCGACGATCAAGGCGAAGACGTACCGCAACCCCTATAAGCCGTAATCGATAGCAGGTGACGCCGTGACGGCCCGCGAGGGGCGACACGGCGTTTTTATTTGTAGCCGCGTGCTTGCTCGCCCGACGCGCCGGGCCGCGAAAGCGATAGGCGCGTGGGGACAAGCGGAGAGTGTCCCTATGGCAACAACCTCCGCAGTACGAGCCGGGCAACCTTTCAGTCGTGCTTATCTCCGGCTCGGTGATCGTACCAATTGACGCGCCGTGACCGCCCGCAATGGGTGGCATGGTGCGGTCCTTTGCCGACCAGGGCGGGATCCTTCTACGAGATTACTTATGATGAAGTCGAGTGAATTACCCGGGCGGTTGTCATCGCTTTCTCCGCGAAGTTCGCCCGCGCCTTTGTGTCGGGGTGGTTCTGAACTGGCGCCGGTACCAGCGGGAGAATCCGCTTGGCGCCGAGAAGCCGAGCAGCGACGAGACCTCGGTCAGGCTCCGGTGTTGATCGATCACGTAGCGAGACGCGAGCTCGCGCCGCACGGAGTCGACGATGTCGGAGAACGTGCGTCCTTCCTGCGACAGCTGGCGGTGGATGGTCCGCCGGCTGACGCCCAGGTGCTGCGCAGCGATGTCGATCGTGCACTGCCCGGTGCCGAGGAGCGTTACGACGAGCATGCGCACCTGGGCGGTCATGTCCGGCTTTGCCAGGTGCGACTCGACGAGCCCCTGCGCGTAGCGCTCCATCATCGGGTCGGCATTCGGATTGGGAACGTCCAGGTCTTTGCGGGCACAGACGATGCCGTTGAAGTTGTGCCCGAATTCGACGATTCGTCCGAACACCCGCTTGTGCACCGAGCGGTTCGCCGGAGCATCGTGAGCGAAGCACACACGCCGCGGTTTCCAGCCGGGCCCGAGGAGCGCCTGCAGTACCCTGAAAGCCACACCTATCGCGAGCTCGGTGGATTGCCGGACCGGGCCCGCCCCGCCCACGATCAGCTCTTCGCGCAGCACGACGACGTCGCCGGCATCTTCGATCGTCAGGAACAAGGCCTCGTTGAGCCGATTGGCGTAGCGCGCGAGCGCCTCGGCACCGAGCCTCAGTGTGGGCTGCTCGCGCACGAGCAGCCCGAGCGGACCGAGACTGGACAAGCGTCTGGTCTCGGCCATCATCAACCCGAAGGCCTCGACGCCGCTTCGCTCGGCGGACGCCTCGAGCAGGCGACGCACCGCATCGATCGGGATCTTGAGCTCGGGTTCTCGCAGGCAACCCTGCGGCAGCCCGAATTCACTCAGCAGACGATGAGGATCAAGGCCGGCCTTTCGGGCGACCTCGGCGTAATTGGTCAGACTCGCGCTGCGGACCGAACCGCGCATCGCGCCGCCCCGTCCCGAAAAGATAAGTCTATGTCACGTGGGGCCAATCGACAAATGCCCCGATTGTCGACAATCAGGCCGTGACTAACGTGCCCCGATTTCACGCCCTCGCCCTGACTGCGAAGCCATGCATATAACGCCGTCCATGCCGATTTCCGCCGTCGCATACGATCCCGCGGCCAGCCGTCCGGCCCCGCGACGCTATGCGTGGTCGGTATTCGCCATTCTTTTCCTGCTGATGATCGTCGATTACATCGACCGCCAGGTCGTGGTGTCGATGTTTCCTCACTTGAAAGCGGAGTGGGACCTTTCCGACAGCAAGCTCGGCGGCCTCGTCTCGATCGTTTCGATCACCGTCGCCCTGGGCGCCGTTCCCTTGTCGCTGCTCGCCGACCGGTGGAGCCGCGTGAAGAGCATTTTCATCATGGTGCTCGTCTGGAGCCTGGCGACCATTTCGTGCGCATTCGCGGGCAGCTATGCGAGCTTGCTCGGAGCGCGCAGCGTCGTCGGACTGGGCGAAGCTGCATACGGCACCGTCGGCGCCGCGCTTCTCGCCAGCCTCTTTCCGTTTCGGATGCGCAGCACCGTGCTCGGCGCCTTTCTGGCCGCCGCCATGGTCGGCTCAGTCCTCGGAGTGATGCTTGGCGGCTTCATCGCCGAGCGCTGGGGCTGGCAGGCAGGGTTTGGCGCGGTCGGCATCCCGGGACTGCTCCTTTGCTTCGTCTTTCTCGCGATCGTCCGCGACTACAAGACGGTGGCGCTCCCGCGCAAGGAGCGGGCCGCGGACAAGCCGAATACGGCAGCACGTGCTGTCGTCTCGGAACTCCTCCGTCCGCGCACGGCGCTGATCACCTGCATCGGCGCGGGAATGAATCTGCTCGTGGTTTCCACAACCTACGCCTGGCTTCCGAGCTACTTCAACCGCTACTACGGCCTCGCGCCGGATCGGGCGGGAGTCAAGACGGCGCTGGTCGTGCTGGGCGGAGGCCTCGGCACCTTGCTGTGGAGCGTGGTCGCCGACCGACTGATGTCGCGTCTTCCTCGCGCGAGGCTCCTGGTCGCGGCAGCGACAGCGGTTCTGACGGCGGTGTTCATGATCACCGCCTTCGCAGTCTTCCCTCCCGGGAGCGCCCAGTTCGCCTTGATTATCGCGGGCGGCCTCTTCATGGCCGGCAGCGTAGGAACGACGGACGCAGTCATCATCGACGTCATCCATCCAAGCGTTCGCGCAACCGCTGTCTCGATTCTTTCGCTCACGCGCAATCTCTTCGGGCTCGCTGGCGGCCCTCTGCTCGCCGGCGCGCTGTCCGACGCCTATGGATTGCCCTTCGCCATGTCGGTGATACCGGTGTTCTGTCTGCTCGCAGTCGTGCTGTATGTGTTCGCCGCCCGGACCTACCGAGCCGATTTGAAGAGTGCCGAGGGCGACGTACCTGTACCGACCCGCGAACTCCAAGCTCAGGGAGCGTAACCATGCAAAACAAAAAAAGGTCCGCAATCATCGCCGGCTTCTCGAGTGCAAAGAAGGCCACCACGCGAAAGCAGGCGAGCGGCAACTGGAATCCCGACTGGGAACCCTTCGCCAAGCTCGATCCTGAGTGGACCGAGAAGGTAATCGCAATGGCCATTACCCCAACGGTCGGCGGCACGCTCGATGCGAAAACGATCGAGCTCATTGGCGTCGCGCTCGACGCTTCGTGCACGCATATGTACACGCCCGGCGTTCGCCGGCACATCCAGCGCGCGCTCAACGCGGGAGCCACCAAGGAGGAAATTACCGCGGTGCTGCAGCTCGCGAGCCTTCAGGGGCTGCACAGCATGTGCGTCGGAGCGCCGATCCTCCTCGAGGAATTGGAAGCCTACGCGCGGCGCAAGGCCTGACTCTCATTCAATCCAGGATAGCTAGGAAGACACATGAACTTTCTCGACGGATCGCTGTTCCCCGAAAACCAGGACAAGCTGGTCATCACCGTCGCCCCCTACGGGCCCGAGTGGATGCCTTCCGATTTTCCCGAAGACATCGCGGTGACGATCGACGAGCAGGTGCAGAAGGCGGTCGACTGCTACAACGCCGGCGCCACCGTGCTGCACGTGCACGTTCGCGAGCTCGACGGCAAAGGCTCCAAGCGTCTGTCCAAGTTCAACGAGCTGCTCGGGCGCCTGCGTGTGGCGGTGCCCGACATGGTCCTGCAGGTGGGCGGTTCGATCTCCTTCGCACCTGAAACGGAAGGCGCCGCCGCCAAGTGGCTGTCCGACGACACGCGCCACATGCTCGCCGAGCTCGACCCGAAGCCCGATCAGGTGACGGTGACAGTAAACACCTCGCAGATGAACGTCGTCGAGCAGATGTGCGAGGCCGACCTCGCGGGCACGACGCTGGCCGAACCCGCCAACTACAACGCGTACCGCGAAATGACCGTTCCCGGCGGTCCAGGCTGGGCCGAGGAACACGTCAGGCGCCTGAACGCCGCACGCATCCAGAGCGCGTTCCAGTTCTACAACATCAACTCCTTCGAGACCGTCGAGCGCATGATCCGCCGCGGCGTCTACAAGGGACCTCTGGTCATGAACTGGGTGGCCATCGGCGGCGGCATGGACGCGCCGAACATCTACAACCTGGCCAATTTCATACGCGCCACACCCGATGGCGCCATGCTCACGCTCGAGAGCAGCATGCTTAACACGCTGCCAGTCAACATGATGGCAATCGCGATGGGGCTGCACGTGCGTTGCGGGATCGAGGACAACCTCTGGACTCAAGACCGCAAGGCAAAGATGAGCTCGGTGAAGCAAGTCGAGCAGCTCGTGCGGATCTCACGCGAATTCGGTCGCGAGGTGGCGACCGGAAAAGAGGCGCGCCAGATCTGCAAGATCGGCACGTTCTACGAAAGCATCGACGAGACGCTGGCGAAGAACGGCTTCGCCCCGAACCGCAAGCCGGGTGCGCGCGGTGAGTCGCTGCGCGCCGTCGCCTGACAGGATCGACGGACATGGCACAAGCGATTCGCGTCCACATGACGGGCGGCCCCGAAGTACTCCAGCTTGAGGACGTCATGGTCGGCGGTCCGGGCCCCGGCCAGGCGCGGATCCGCCAGATCGCGGTCGGCCTCAATTTCGCCGACACGTACTTCCGTAGCGGACTCTATCCGATGGCGCTGCCTGCAGGCATGGGCGTCGAGGCCTCCGGAGTGGTTGAAGCCGTCGGCGAAGGCGTGAAGAACATCGCGCCCGGCGACAGGGTGACCTACACGGGCTTTCTCAACACCCTCGGCGCCTATAGCACGGAGCGCGTCATGCCCGCGGCGCCTCTGATCAAGCTGCCGCCGGAAATTTCCTGCGAGAAGGCGGCGGCCATGACGATGCGCGGCCTGACGTCGGCCTACCTGCTGCGCCGCATCCTTCCCCTGCAGGCAGGCGACGCGATCCTCCTGCATGCCGCCGCAGGCGGCGTGGGCCTGATCGTTTCGCAGTGGGCAAAGATTCTCGGCCTCACCGTCATCGGGACGGTGTCGACGGAAGCGAAAGCCGAGATCGCGCGCGCTCACGGCTGCGATCACGTCATCCTCTACGGCCGCGAAGAGGTGGCCAAGCGCGTGCGCGAGCTGACGGACGGCACCGGTGTGTCCGTCGTCTACGACAGCGTCGGCAAGGACACGTTTGCGAGCTCGCTCGATTCGCTGAAGCGTCGAGGCCTTCTCGTGTGCGTCGGCACGGCCTCCGGACCGATCCCGCCGATCGACGCGATGCAGCTTGCGCTCAAAGGGTCGTTGTTCGTCACGCGGCCGGCGCTTGCAGACTACATCGCCGATCCCGCCGAAAAAACAGCGCTGGCCGCAGAGCTCTTCGGGCACGTTGCGGCCGGAAGAATCAGGATCGAGATCAATCAGCGCTACAGGTTGCAGGATGCAGCGCAGGCACATCGCGATCTCGAGTCGAGGAAGACCACCGGCTCGTCGATCTTCGTGATCTAGGAGAATGGAATGACCGACACCACGACACTCGCGAAGGCGCCGGCGCAGATCGCCGGGCGCGGCTCAATCAGGGTCGAACCGCTCACGTGCACGATCGGGGCGGAGCTTTCCAATGTCGACCTCGGCGTCGCCTCGCGCGACCCGGAGCTTGTCGCCGAGATCCGCGCGCTTTTGCTCAAGCACAGGGTTCTGTTCTTCCGCGACCAGGACATCTCGCGCGCGGAGCACGTTGCGTTCGCGCGGTATTTCGGCGAGCTCGAGGATCATCCGGTGGCCGGCAGTGATCCGGAGCATCCCGGTCTCGTGCGGATCTACAAGTCGCCGGACGCGCCGAACGATCGCTACGAGAACGCCTGGCACACCGACGCGACGTGGCGCGAGAAGCCGCCGTTCGGCTGCGTATTGCGTTGCATCGAATGCCCGCCGGTCGGCGGCGACACGATGTGGGCAAACATGGTCGAAGCCCATGCCCGGCTGCCCGAGGACATCAAGGCGAGGATCGCGGGCCTCCGCGCGCGGCACAGTATCGAAGCGTCCTTTGGCGCCGCGATGCCGATCGAGAAGCGGCTTGCGCTCCGGGCGCAGTTTCCGGATGCCGAGCACCCGGTCGTGCGCACGCACCCCGAGACGGGCGAAAAGGTCCTCTTCGCCAACGCCTTTACGACGCACTTCACCAACTATCACACGGCCGCGAACGTGCGCTTCGGACAGGACGCGAATCCCGGCGCGAGCCTGCTGCTCAGCTATCTGATCAGCCAGGCGTACATCCCCGAGTTCCAGGTGCGCTTCCGCTGGAAGCCGAACAGCGTGGCGATGTGGGACAACCGGTCGACGCAGCACTACGCCGTGATGGACTACCCACCGTGCCACCGCAAGATGGAACGCGCGGGAATCATCGGCGACAAGCCCTTTTGATCGGCACCCGACCCGACACACCGGAGAACCTCATGTATCGCCATCTCTTGGTCCCGCTCGACGACTCGCCGCTCTCGGCCGAGACCGTCAACCAGGCGGTCAAGCTCGCGCGCGGGCTGGGCGCGAAGGTGACGTTTTTCCACGCCCAGGCTGATTACGGCGCGTCGGGCATCGGCGCCCTCGAGCGCGTGATGTCGCCGGCTTTATTCAACGAACACGTGGCCGGCGAAGCGCGGGCAATCCTGGCCAAAGCCGAAGTGGTCGCCCGGGCGGCAGGCGTGCCCTACGACTCGGCAGTGATGACAAGCGATCGACCGCACGAAGCGATCCTGATCACGGCCGCGTCGCTTGGCTGCGATCTCATCTTCATCGCGTCGCACGGCCGGCGCGGCATCCAGGGATTGATGCTCGGCTCCGAGACGCAGAAAGTGCTGCTGCACACCACGATTCCCGTCCTGGTGTCTGCGGTCGAGAGCAATCTGCCGAGGGCCGGGCTTCTAGCACCGCTCGCGATTATCGCCGACGAGCACCGATCGCTCGCTGCGGTGATTCATGGTTTCGAGTTTCTGGTCCGCGAGGCGCGCGATCACGGATCGACACCGTCGTTTCCGCTGCTGATGGCGATGCTGCATTACATCAAGGCATTTCCGGAGACGCTGCACCATCCGAAGGAAGACGCGTATCTGTTCTTCAAGCTTCGTGCGCGAACGGGCGCTTTCGATGCGATCCTGGACGAGCTGGAGCGCCATCACGTCGACAGCCACGTGCTCATCGACGAGTTGGAACTGAGCATCCGCGCCTGGGAGGCGGACCCGAGCGGCGGCTTGGCCCGCTTCGCTTTCGCGGTCGAGCGCTTCGCAACCGCGCAGATGGCGCACATGGCGCTCGAGTCGACGTTGGTGATCCCCGCCGCCCGGAAACTCCTGAGCGATGAGGACTGGGCCGAGATCGGCGCCGCCTTCGCCGGCAACGGCGATCCCCGCTTTTCGGCGGACAACGACGAGGAGTTCCGCCAGCTCTTCGCACGGATCATGAACCTCGCTCCGAATTCGATGTTGGACGCTGCGCAGCGCAGCGCCGATTGACAGATCGCAAGCCCGATCACGCAGCAGACAAAACCACTCGGCAAGCCGAGTCCACTTCAGGGAGATCAGAAGATAATGCGATATTCACGGAAGTCAGCCAACGGTATTCACGCCTTCCGGCGGCGTGCGGCAGCGCTTGCGATCAGCTCGCTGTTCGCGGCCGCCGGTACCGCCGGCGCATTCGAGATCGACACCGGTAACCCGGACCTGGCCGTGCGCTGGGACAACACGATCCGCTACAACCTCGGCTATCGCGCCCAGTCGCAGGACCCGGCCATCCTGAGCAATCCGAACTTCGACGACGGCGACCGCAACTTCTCCAAGGGGTCGATCGTCACGAACCGGATCGATCTGCTGTCTGAGTTCGACTTTGTTTATCAGCGCCGCTTCGGCTTCCGCACGAGCTACGCGGCCTGGGGCGACGCCGCGTACAGCCATCTCGACAACACCAACACGGCGACGGCCAACACGCTGGTCGACGGCCTGCCCGTGGCGGGCACGCTGAGCCCCTACACCAAGCGCTATTCCAAGGGACCCTCCGGAGAATGGCTCGACGCGTTCGCGTTCGCGAACTTCGATGCGGGTGACGTGCCCGTGAACGTAAAGGCGGGCCAGCACACCGTCTTCTGGGGTGACAGCCTGCTGCTCGGCGGCGCTGTTCATTCGGTTTCGTACGCCCAGAACGCGCTCGACCTGCAAAAGGGATTCACGACGCCCGGCAGCGAGGCGAAAGAGCTGTTCCGCCCGCGTGGCGGCATCACGTTGCAGGCGCAGCCGACGCGCGAGCTGTCGGTCGCGGCGCAATGGTTCTACAACTGGCAGGCGGTGCGCATTCCGGAATCGGGAAGCTATCTGACGATCAATGACGGGCTCAATTTCGGCGGCAACTCCGCGATCGTCGCGGCGAATCCCCTGTTCGGGACCGTCCCCGGAACACCTGCGCTGCTGCGGGCCTGGAACATGCAATCGGTAGCGCCGTCGCGCTACAGCGGCAGCCTTGGCGACTTCGGCCTCTCCGCTCGCTGGAGCCCGGCGTGGCTGGACGGCACGCTCGGTTTCTACGGTCGCAATACGACCGACATCCTGCCTCAGGTCCTGCTCACGCCGGGCCTGGCTACGACCTTGCCGGCGACAACCTGCACCGCCATCGGCGGCGTTCCGCTGGGTGGAACCAACTGCATCATCAACCAGAACGCGACCACGCCCGCGGATCTGGCGAAATTCGGCAAGTTCGGCACCTATCAGACCGCTTACGGCGACAACATCCACATCTTCGGCGTCACGCTGGCCAAGGAAATCGCCGGTGCAAGCGTCGCGGCCGAACTCTCCTATCGTCAGAACATGCCGCTGCAGAGCGCGAACGTGCTCGTCGTGCCGGCACCGCTGGTGGGCGCGTTCCCGGGATCGATCGCGACTACCGCCGTGCCCAGTAATGGCACGCCCGGAGCCTTGGGCGATACCGTTCACGGTCTGGTCAACGTCATACAAGTTCTGCCGCGGACCGCTCTGTTCGACACGGCGACGGTGCAGGGCGAGCTGACCTGGATGCAATGGGCGAAGGTCACCCAGAACGAGGCAGTGTTCAAGGGCAACTCGACCTACGCCGGCATCGACCGGGTATCGAAGAATTACGTGGGCCTCGCGGTCAATTTCACGCCGACGTGGTTCCAGGTCTGGCCTGGAGTCGATCTCCTGGCACCGATGACCTGGAGTCAGGGTGTATCCGGAAACGCCGCGGTCCAGCTCGGGGGCAACAAGAACGCGGGTAACTGGAGCGCCGGCGTGGCCGCCGACATCTACCAGAAGTACCGCGCGCAGCTGAGCTACAACGGCTACTTCGGCAACTATTCAACGACACCCACCGGCGCGATGAACGTCGCCAACGGGACGTTCGCGGCGCTGTCCGACCGCGGCTGGGTATCGCTCACGTTCAAGACGACTTTTTAAGGAAACCAACATGTTCTACAGAACATTGCTGGCCGCGAGCTTCGCGGCCATCTTCAGCACCGGCGCATGGGCTGCGGTGTCGGCCGAAGAGGCCAAACAGCTCGGCACGACGCTCACGCCGACCGGCGCCGAAAAGGCAGGCAACAAGGAAGGGACCATTCCGGCCTATACCGGCGGGCTTACCACCATGCCGGCTGGCTATCAGAAGGGCTCCGGCGTGCGGACCGATCCGTTCGCCGACGAAAAGCCCCGGCTTACGATCACCGGCAAAGATGCGGCGGCTCAAGCCGACAAGCTGACCGAGGGCACGAAGGAGCTGCTCAAGCGCTACCCGACGATGCGGGTCGACGTCTACCCGACGCACCGGACCGTCGCCGTTCCGCAGCGAGTGCTCGACAACACGGCGAAGAACGCCGTGGGCGCCAAGACCGTCGATGGCGGCGTCGCGCTCGAGAACGTTGTGCCCGGCTACCCGTTCCCCATCCCGAAGACGGGATCCGAGGCGATCTGGAACCACCTGCTCCGCTACAGCGGTCTCGGCTACGACGGCTCACGTTACCAGAACTGGAATGTCGATGCGGCCGGCGTGGCAACGCTCGCGGTGGAGGCGGACGCTTTCTGGGCGTGGCCGATCTACGATCCGAAGCGCACGGGCGTCATCTCGGCGAACGAGCCTTACTGGTACAACAAGCTGCTCTATGTCGGACCGGCGCGCCGCAACGGCGAAGCACTGTTGATCGTCGATGCCGTCAACCCGCTCAAGCAGCCGCGCAGGGCCTGGCAGTATCTGCCCGGTCAGCGGCGCGTGAAGCTCGCGCCCGATCTAGCGTACGACACGCCGAATCCCGGCGCCGCCGGCGCGGCAACATACGACGACGTCTCGGTGTTGAACGGCGCGATCGACCGCTTCGAATGGAAGCTCGTGGGCAAGAAGGAGATGTACGTTCCCTACAGCAGCTACCGGCTTACGTATCACAAGACGGCGGCCGACATCACCAAGCCCAACCATCTCAACCCGGACCTGGTGCGCTGGGAGCTGCATCGCGTCTGGGTCGTGGAGGCGACGCTGAAGCCCGAAAAGCGGCACATCTACAGCAAGCGCGTGTTCTTTCTCGATGAGGACAGCTGGACCGCACTCGCGTCGGACCAGTACGATGCGCGCGGCCAGCTCTATCGCTCGAGCTTCGCGTTCCAGTCGTACAGTTACGACGTGCAGGCCCCGTTCGGCGACACGTTCGCCATCTACGACTTCAGCTCGGGCGTGTACAACATCAGCGGCCTGTTCGGCCCACACAACGGGCTCAAGTACATGGCTGAGCTGCCCCGCGACAGCGCCTGGTCGCCCGAAGCGCTGGCAGGTGCTGGCTTGCGCTGACGCATCGTCGACTCACCATCAGAATCCCGGCTGCGGCAGTTGTGCGCCGCAGCCGGGATTCGCTTTCCTATACATCGAAACATGAACGCGTTCCGGGTTTCAGCCTCATTGCTTATGCTCGCGCTCGCCGTGGCAGCGGTCTCCCCCGCCGCTGGCGCCGGTTTCGCCGATGTGCTCGCGACACCGGCGCAGATGTCGCCGCTCGCGAGCCAAAGTCTGCTGCAGGGGGTCACAAGAGCGGGTAACCGCCTGGTCGCCGTCGGTCAGCGCGGACACATCATCGTCTCGACCGACAGCGGCGCGAGCTGGAAGCAGTCGCCGGTTCCGGTGAGTTCCGACCTGACCGCCGTGTACTTCGTCGACGACAGGCAAGGCTGGGTCGTTGGTCACGACGGCGTGATTCTTCACAGCGGCGACGGCGGCGACACGTGGCAGGTGCAGCTCGATGGCCGCGCTGCCAACGCGCTGCTGGTCGAGGCGATGAAGCGCAACGTTTCGGCCGAGCCGACCTCGGAAGAAGCGAAAAAACTCTTGGCAGAGGCGAACCGCTACCAGGCGCAAGGTGCAGACAAGCCGTTTCTCGACGTCTGGTTCGCCGATTCCAGGCACGGCTATGCAGTCGGGGCCTACAGCCTGATTTTCCGAACGGACGACGGTGGGCGGACCTGGGAATCGTGGTTCGACCGGATCGACAATCCCAAATTCTTCAACCTCTACGCGATCCGACCGGCGGGCGGAGAGCTCTACGTCGCCGGCGAGGGCGGATTGCTGCTGAAGCTCGATACCACGAAACAGCGGTTCACCGCACTCGCCACGCCTTACAACGGCAGCTTCTTCGGCATCGCCGATGCCGGCTCCGCGGTGATCGCCTACGGGCTTCGCGGCAACGTCTACCGCAGCGACGATAACGGCGCCACGTGGGCCAAGGTCGACGCCGGGCTCGCTGCCTCGGTCGTCGCGTCGGTTCGCATGGCGCAGGGCGCCACGCTCCTCGCCGACGCGGGTGGACGCATCGCGAGCACCACCGATGGCGGACGCACGTTCGAAAAGGTGATGCTCCGGCAGGCGATGCCGCTGACGAGCCTTGTCGACGTCGCTCCGGCAGGTCTTGCACTTGCCGGGCCGCGCGGGGTCGTGGTCTCCGGTATCGCGGCGCGCTGAAGGACGCGCGAGAACGATCATCATGACCGCGCTTTCCGTCAATCCCGAAACGATGCCGGTAGTCCGCGGGCTCGCGGACTTCGATCGCAGGTCCGGCAATCCGCTCGAGCGGGCGATATTCAACCACAGGCTGTCGGTCGTCGTGGTCTGCGCGCTGCTGACACTGGTGCTCGGCACGCTCGCCGCGACGAGGCTCGCGCTCAACGCGAGCTTCGAGAAGATGATTCCGCAGAGCCAGCCCTACATCAAGAACTATCTCTCGTATCAGAAGGAGCTTCGTGGCCTGGGCAACGCGGTCCGGGTCGTCGTCGAGAACGTCGACGGCGACATCTTCGAGCCCCGTTACCTCAACGCGCTCAAGCAAATCAACGACGAGCTGATCCTCACGCCGGGCGTCGACCGCGCGTGGGTCAAGTCGCTGTGGACGCCGGCCGTGCGCTGGACCGAGATCACCGAGGAAGGCTTTCGCGGCGGACCGGTCATGCCCGATGCGTACAACGGATCCGCGCAAGGCGTCGAGCAGCTCAAGCAGAACATCGCACGCTCGGGCATCGTCGGCAGCCTCGTCGCCGACAACTTCAAGTCGAGCATGATCTTCGTCCCGCTGCTCGAGAAGGAGCCGGGCAGCGGCAAGCGGATCGACTACTACGACTTGTCGAAAGTGCTCGAGCAGAAGATCCGTGCCAGGTTCGAGCTGGCGCCCACCCTCGAAAAGGTGCAACACGACAACGAGTCGGGCCGGGTCCGGATCCACATCGTCGGCTTCGCCAAGGTGGTCGGTGATCTGATCGAAGGGCTTATCAAGGTCATGGCGTTCTTCGCCGTCGCGGCGGTGATCACCGCCGCCGCGATTTACGCCTATACGCGTTGCGTGCGCAGTACTCTCCTGGTCGTAGGCTGCTCGCTGATGGCAGTCGTCTGGCAGCTCGGGTTCGTGGCGCTCGCCGGCTTCGAGCTCGACCCGTACTCCATCCTGGTGCCGTTCCTCGTTTTCGCGATCGGCGTGTCGCACGGCGCGCAGAAGATGAACGGCATCATGCAGGACATCGGGCGCGGCACCCACAAGCTGGTTGCGGCCCGCTACACCTTCCGGCGGCTGTTCCTGGCCGGGCTGACGGCGCTCCTCGCCGACGCGGTCGGCTTCGCGGTGCTCATGGTGATCGACATTCCGGTCATCCGGGAACTCGCCATGACCGCGAGCATCGGCGTGGCGGTACTCATTTTCACCAACCTGCTGTTGCTGCCGGTCCTGCTCTCGTACACCGGCGTGAGCCGCGCCGCCGCGGAGCGGAGCCTGCGCGCGGAAAGAGAAGAAAGGCGCAACAAGGGCATCGGCGCGATATGGGTCTGGCTCGATCGCTTGACTACGCGCCGATGGGCGCTCGGCGCCGTCGCCGTGTCGCTCATGCTTGCGGCGATCGGACTTGTCGTGAGCCAGAAGCTCAAGATCGGAGACCTCGATCCTGGCGCGCCGGAGCTCCGAGCGGAGTCACGCTACAACCGCGACAACGCGTACATCACCGCGAATTACGCGCTCTCCAGTGATCAGTTCGCCGTGATCGTCAAGACCGGCAAGGAAGGTTGCCTCAAGTACGAAACGCTGGTCGATGCCGACCGCCTCGCGTGGACGCTGAGGCAGGTGCCCGGCGTGCAGACCACGGTGTCGCTCGCCGACGCCGTGCGCCAGATCACCGCCGGCTCGTTCGAGGGCAATCCCAAGTGGCTCACGCTGAACCGCAACCAGGATGTGCTCAACTACGGCGCGCAGCAGGCTTCGGTCAACAACCCTGATCTGTTCAACACCGAGTGCTCGGTGATGCCGGTGATCGCGTATCTCGCCGACCACAAGGCCGAGACGCTGGACCGCGTGACCAGAGTCGGCGAGGAGTTCGCCCGGCAGCACGACGGCCCCGACCGGGCCTTCCTGCTCGCAGCCGGAAGCGCCGGCATCGAAGCGGGCACCAATATCGTGGTCCGCGAGGCCAATCGCACGATGCTGCTGTACGTCTATGCAGCAGTGATCTTCCTGTGCTTCGTCACTTTTCGCAGCTGGCGAGCGGTGGTGGTCGCGGTCGTGCCGCTCGCGATCACGTCCATTCTGTGCGAGGCGCTGATGGTCGCGCTCGGAATCGGCGTCAAGGTGGCCACGCTGCCCGTGATCGCGCTCGGCGTCGGGATCGGGGTCGACTACGCGCTCTACCTGCTTTCAGTCCAGCTTGCGCAGCAACGCGCGGGTCTGCCGCTCAAGGATGCCTATAAGCGCGCCGTCCAGTTCACCGGCAAGGTCGTGGCGCTGGTAGGCGTCACGCTCGCCGCGGGCGTGATCACGTGGACATTTTCACCGATCAAGTTCCAGGCCGACATGGGCATTCTGCTCACGTTCATGTTCGTGTGGAACATGCTCGGGGCCCTGATCCTGATCCCGGCGCTGTCGCACTTCCTGCTGCCCACCTCCGTGGTCCGCGGGACACGCGCGCGAGCACGATGAGGCGTCAAGGATGACGGATCGCGCTTAACGCGATCGCACACGGCGCCGCACGCTTGCGCCCAAACCTTTTCCACGGAAAATCTCATGAAAGAACACACGATTGCTCGCACACGGTCGGCAGCCGAGTCTCCGCTGCTGATCGGGCAGATTCTCGATCAGGGCATTGCCCAGGCGCCGAGGCAGGAAATCGTCTATGGCGATCGCCTGCGCTACACCTACCAGACGCTCGCCGAGCGCGTGTCACGTCTCGCCTCCGCGCTCGCCGCGCTTGGCGTAAAGCGCGGCTCGATGGTCGCCATGATGGACTGGGACAGTCATCGCTACCTCGAATGCTTTTTCGCGGTTCCGATGATGGGCGCGACACTGCACACGGTGAACGTGCGGATTTCGCCGGAGCAGGTCCTCCACACCATCAATCATGCGCGAGACGACGTCATTCTGGTCAATGCGGAGTTCCTTCCCTTGCTCGACGCGATCCGGAGCAAGATCAGGCCGGGCGTTCGCTTCGTGCTGATCAGCGACGACGCAGCCGCGCCGCAAACCGACGTCAAGTTCGCGGCGGAGTACGAGTCGATGCTCGCGGCTGCTGCGCCGTCCTTCGACTTCCCTGCGCTGGACGAGAACACCCGCGCCACGACGTTTTATACGACCGGAACGACCGGGCTGCCGAAGGGCGTCTATTACAGCCATCGGCAACTCGTCCTCCACACGCTCGCGGCGGGTCGTGCGCTCGCGCACGCGTCGCACGCGACGTTGGGGTCGGATGACGTGTACATGCCGATCACGCCGATGTTTCATGTCCATGCCTGGGGGCTGCCCTATGTCGCGACGATGCTCGGCGTGAAGCAGGTTTACCCGGGACGGTACGTTCCCGAAGCGCTGCTCGGCCTGATTCGGCGCGAGGGCGTGACCTTCTCGCATTGCGTGCCGACGATCCTGCAAATGATGCTCGGCAAGCCGGAATCACGCGACGTCGATCTGCGCGAGTGGAAAGTCATCATCGGAGGCTCGGCTTTGCCGTTGCCGCTCGCCCGCGCCGCCGCAGAGCGGGGGGTCGACATCATCGCGGGATACGGCATGTCCGAAACCTGTCCGATTCTTACCCTTGCGCATCTGCGGCCGCATATGTGCGACCTGGAGTTGGAGCGGCGCCTGCCATACCTGTGCCGGGCCGGGCGACCGATTCCTTTCGTGCAGCTGCGCATCGTCGATTCGGACATGAACGACGTGGCGCACGACGGGGTGAGCCAGGGAGAGGTGGTCGTGCGCGCCCCATGGCTGGCGCAGGGCTATCTGCACGAGCCGGAACGCTCGGAAGAGCTGTGGCGCGGCGGATGGCTGCACACCGGCGATGTTGGCGTCATCGACGGCGAGGGCTATCTCAGGATCGTCGACCGCATCAAGGATGTCGTGAAGACCGGCGGCGAGTGGGTCTCGTCGCTCGAACTCGAAGACATCATCCTGCGCTTCCCCGGAGTGGCCGAGGCAGCGGTCGTCGGCGTGCCGGACGAGAAGTGGGGGGAGCGTCCGGTCGCACTCGTTGTCCACAAAGCAGCTGAATCCGCGCCGCTGACCGAGGAGGCCATTCGAAAGCACGTCACCGCTTTCGCGGATCGCGGTGCGATTTCGCGTTACGCAGTGCCTGACCGGGTTCATTTCGTCGATGCCATTCCCAAGACCAGCGTCGGCAAGCTCGACAAGAAGGTAATCCGGGCGAAGCTCCTCGAACAGGACGCGGTCGTTGCCGGCGCGCCGAGCCGATGATGCCGACAATCTTCATCGTCCCCGGGCTCCGCGACCACGTGCCCCAGCACTGGCAAACCATCCTGGAGCAGGAACTGCCCGAGGCGAGATCGGTGCCGCGGATGGACCGGGACAAGCTTTCGTGTGCCGCCTGGGTGGCCAACCTCGATGCGTCACTCGCCGAGATCGAGGGGCCGGTAATTCTCGCGGCCCATAGCGCAGGCTGCATGATCGTGGCTCATTGGGCGACCCGACACCGGCGCCCGATCGAGGGGGCGCTGCTCGCTACGCCGCCGGACTTCGAGCGGCCGCTGCCCCAGGGCTATCCCTCGCAGGAGGTCCTGCAACAGAACGGCTGGTTGCCTATACCCCGTGAACGCCTGCCTTTTCCCAGCATAGTCGCAGGAAGCGCCAACGATCCGCTGGGCCGCCTCGAACGCGTGGAAGCGTTGGCAGAGGCATGGGGCAGCCGCTTCGTCAACCTGGGGAACGTCGGGCATCTCAATCCCGCTGCAGGGTATGGCCGCTGGCCGCAGGCAGAACAGTTCATTCGTGAGTTCGCGGAGTGAAAGCCCGAACTTGAATGCGAGCTTCGAGCCGGCGACCATGCCAAAAGCGCGCACTTCTTGGCGTGCTTTGGCGGTTGAGAGCGCGCCTCTGCACTAGCTAAAGCCCCGGATGATCTAAGATAATGCCAGCGTGGCGCCGATTTGTCGGGCGCGGCATCGGCGGTTTGGGTAATCCAGTGGGAGGCAGCATGGCAAGCTTGCGGCGATTGGGCGGAGTGACCTTTCATCATGCCGGCGCGTTCTGGTTCGGCGTGGTCGCCGTAACGGCGGGCGTCATTGCGCACATCCCGATGTACCTGATGGGCGAGGACATCGGGTACCGGCTAGTGGGGATGCCGATGGACATGCCGATGATCCTCGGCATGGGAGCGATCGTCGTCGGCTTGGTTTCGAGCCTGTACGGACTCTATCCGCGCGCGGCGGAGGATACGGCGCGCGCCGTGTCCCGCATCCGGGTCAGCGCCCTCGACGACGCGCCGTTGAACCTCACTCACGTCGGCCTGCTGCTGGCGATGGCGCTCGCGGTGATCATCGATATCATGAAGCCGACCGCCCTTGCCTTCGTCATGCCGGGCATGACCGTCGAATACGGATTGAAGTCGCCGCTCAATCCGGGCGGCAGCGTTCCGGTGGCGTATGTCGCGCTCTCCGGAATCACGGGCACCGTGCTCGGTTCGTTCCTCTGGGGCTGGCTGGGCGATCGTATAGGACGGCGCGCTTCGATCCTGTACGCAGGCATCGGTTTCATCGCCACCTCGATTTGCGGCGCCATGCCCGACTTCCAGTGGAACCTGGTGATGTGCTTCATCATGGGACTGGCCGTCGGCGGGATGCTGCCGATCTGCTACGCCCTGCTTGCCGAAGCGATTCCCGCGCGTCATCGCGGCTGGCTGATGATACTGATCGGCGCCGACATCGCAGGCGGCTATATCATCACCAGCTGGCTCGCCGCCGCGCTGGTGCCGACGTACAGCTGGCGAATCCTCTGGCTGATCGGCATGCCGACCGGCGTGATTTTCATCCTGCTCAACCGCTGGATCCCCGAGTCGCCGCGGTTCCTGCTCGCCGTCGGGCGCGAGCAGGAGGCCCGGGCCGTCATGGCTCGCTACGGCGCTCGCGTTGTGGAGAGCGCCCGGGCCGAAACGGCGGTCGAAGCTAAAGTGCGCAGCCGCTGGAGCGAGCTGATCAGCCCCGGATTTCTGCGGCCGACGCTGGTCGTCGGTTGTCTTGCGCTGGGCTCGGGCCTGGTCCTGTTCGGGTTCAATCTGTGGATCCCGACCAATCTGCGCAAGCTGGGCTTTACCGAGGCCGACTCGATTCTGCGCAACGCGGCGCTAATCGGCTTTCCTCTGACATTTGTCGTGGCCTGGATGTACGGTTTCTGGAGCAGCCGCAACACGATCATCGTCCTGTCGTCGTTGACAGCCGCGTCGCTTTTCGGCTTTGTCGTCGCCGGAGATGCCGTCGTGCAGCATCGGTGGCTGCTTTATGTTTTGCTCGTGGTGCCGATCTGGGGGATCAGCTCGGTCGTGGCGGTATTGTCGGTCTACAGCTCGGAGATCTATCCGACGCGCATCCGGTCGCACGGGACGGGATTTGCCGCCGGCGCGAGCAAGGCGGGCGGCGTTGCGATCATTGCGCTGGTTGTCTTCGGAATCGCCGCGCCGTCGATCTCGACGGTCGCGCTCATCGGCGCGATCCCGATGGCGCTCGCCGTGCTGCTCGCTGCGCGGTACGGTGTGGAGACGCGCCGGCGCAGTCTGGAAGAAATTACTGCGGAAGAGCTTGCGCGCGCGGGCTGATCGCCTTCTCGCCGAGCGCCCCGGGGTCGGCTTCGGGCAGCGAGCAATACTGTTCAAGATGGTGCCAGGGGATATTCCACGGATACCGTCGCCACTGGGCACGCAGGAACTCCGCGAACTGCCCGACCAGCACGCCGACGCGCTCGCCGTGCGTCGCCTCCGGTCCGGGGGCCTGGAGCGGCGCCCCAAACTCCAGAACGAAGGATCCGCGCGGCGAAAACCGGTAGGCAATCGGTACGACGTTTGCTCCAGTCATCAGCGCGAGCTCGGCAAACCCGGCGGCGATTCGGCGCTGCCGTCCGAAGAATTCCACTGCGTGGGAATGATCGAGGTTCTGGAAGGCATCG
>Ga0207676_10000508_pt1 | contig 32795 bp, 28 predicted proteins | sample KBSSwiS72_FD_184307 | JGI IMG/M metagenome (GOLD analysis project Ga0207676, IMG submission 184307) | Switchgrass rhizosphere microbial communities from Kellogg Biological Station, Michigan, USA - KBS Switchgrass S7-2 (SPAdes) (version 2) | ecosystem: Host-associated > Plants > Roots >...
CTGAACGCACCGAGCGATTCGAAGAGCCCTGAAGCGGCAATCGCACCGCCGGTCTCTCCGCCCACGCCGAAGCAGGCAACCGCGCCGCCGGCATCGGACAAGACCGCTAGCGAGTCGCAAGCGCCGACCGCCATCGTACCCAAGCCCGAGCCGGCGCCCCCGGTTTCCGCCGCCGGCGTTGCAGCAAGCGCACCGGCCGCCCCCGCACCCGCACCCGATTCGGCGCAGCCGGCGGCCACGCCGCCCGCCGCGTCGGCAAAAGCGACTCCGAAGAGCAAGCCGAAGGCCGAGGCATCCTCGCCTGCACCTGTCTCCGCCAGTGCCCCGTCCGAGCGCAGCAGCCCGCGTTGCAGCCGCATCATGGAAAAGGCAACATTGGGCGAGACGCTTACCCCGGACGAAAAGAAGGAGCTTGCAAGCTCATGTCGCTGATTCCGTCGCGGTGCATGACGAGTGGGCTGACCGCCGCCAGCCTGATTGCGGTAATGCTGATTGCTTCATGTGCAGCGCCGCCCGCACCCGAGCGCCCAGCGGCGCCGTCGTCCGAATTGTCGTTCGACGCAGGCGTCGATTACGCGATCGACGATCTGCTGGTCCAGGCGCGGCGGCTGCCGGCATTCGCGCCCTCGACCGGGTTGATCAAGTCCGATGTGCCGCGCGGTGTCATCGCGGTCGACCCTGCCATCGACGGGAATACCGGCCAGCAGACGAATGCGTCCAAAGCCCTCGACTCGCGACTGCTGCAACGCGCCGCAGACAAGTTCGCGCAATTCGACGTGGCCCCGGTCAGCGCGAACACCGTGGGCAAGGCGCAGTTTGTCCTGGCCGGGACCTTGACGCCGATCGACGCGTCGAAGGGCGCCGCCGGAACGTTCCGCATCAGCCTGTCGCTGACCGATATCAAGACGGGGTTCGTTGTCGCACAATCCGCGGCGAGGGTGCGCAGCGAGGGAATCGACACGACGCCGACCGCTTTCTATCGGGACAGTCCATCATTGACCAAGGATCGGGTCGTCGAGGGCCAGATCAAGACCGCCGAAACGCCGGTCGGCGGCCCGGCTGACGAGTTCTACATGTCGCGACTGCCGATCGCCGCGTTGATCAGCGAAGCTTCGAAGCTGTACGAAGCCGGCAACTACGCGGAGGCGCTGCGCTACTATGAGTCGGCCGCGTCGCGTCCCGAGGGACAGCAATTGCGTGTGCTCAACGGCCTTTATCTGGTCAACAGCCAGCTCGGCCGCACCGATGAGGCCGAAAAAGCTTTCGCAAAGATCGTCGCCCTCGGCCTTGCGACCAACAGTCTTTCGGTCAAATTCCTGTTCCGCCCCGGCTCGCTCGATTTTCTGGCGGACCCGAAGGTCAGCGGTCCGTACAACATGTGGCTGCGCCTGGTCGCGCGCGAAGTCGCGTCATCCAAGGCCTGTCTCAACATTGTCGGACACACCAGCCGCACCGGTCAGGAGAAATACAACGACACGCTCTCGCTGCAACGAGCGGTCACGATCCAGCGGCGGATCGAGGCTCTGAGCCCCGAGACTGCGGGACGCCTGACGTCGGTCGGGATGGGCTTCCGGGAGAACCTGGTGGGATCGGGCACCGACGATCTGCGCGATGCGCTCGATCGGCGCGTCGAATTCAAGGTTCGAAACTGCTGAAGAAGGCGCGCAACACACCGCAAAATAAGAGTAATCGGGCTCGTCAATAGGGGAGGAACTCACATGGCTTTGCGTTTCATGATTGCCTTGGCTGTTATCGTGCTCGCGGCAACCGGATGTTCGAGCGAGCGTGCCAGCACGTCGGCCTCCCGAATACCCGGCTGGCAAATGAAGCTGGGTGAGGGGACGGTGTCGAGCTACGCCGAGCTCGAAAGCGGCGGCGCACCGACGTCGATAGGAGTTGTCTGGTCCCCAGGCGCGCTGGAGAACTTGCCAAGCAATTCCGACGAGCATCGCTGCTTCGGCCGCGACAAGGAAGGCGCGAAAGTCGCCGACACCATGTGTCAGCACACGCATGAGCTCGTCATTCCTCTGCCGGACGCGGTGGCTCTGCGCACGGACATCCCGTTCAAATGGGTACTGCTGAACTGGAACCCGGCCGGACATATTCCCCCGGGCGTCTACAACTTTCCGCACTTCGACATTCACTTCGAGATGGGGCCGATCGCGGACGTTTTCGCCATCGAACCCGGGCCCTGTGGCCCCGAGATGGTCCGCTGCGATCAGTTCAAGACGGCGAGGAAGCCGTTACCCGTGAACTACATGGCGCCGGATTATGTCGACGTCGAAGCGGTGGTGCCGGCGATGGGCAATCACCTGATCGATACCACCGGGCCTGAATTCGGCAAGGAGCCGTTCACGCGGAGCTGGATCTACGGGGTATACGACGGGAAGGTGATCTTCTACGAAGCGATGGTCACGCGCGCGTACATGCTGAGCAAGCCCAACGGTTGCCTGCCGATCAAGGCGCCGAAGGCGTTCGCGACGGCGGGGTTCTACCCGACCGAATATTGCGTGCGGCACAACGCGACCACGGGCGAGTATTCGGTGTCGATGGAGAAGTTCTCGCGTCGCGAGGCAAGCGCGCCGGAGGTGGCTCCGGCGAAGGGGTAGGTCAGATCGAGGCTTGCCGAGACACCGGGGCCGCAGGGTCCGGCACCGACAATCTGCGCGACGCGCTCGATCGGCGCGTAGAATTCAGGGTTCGAAACCGCTGACGCTACGTTCGAGCCGACTCCGCCGCGCCGTCCGATGGCTTTGAATGGCTCGAATGGTCGGTTTCGTTACCTTGAACGATCGTGCAGTTCGCGATGATCGCGCCATCGACGCTATTGGCCCAATCGACTGTCACGCGGAGCTCGGAAATACGGACACCCAACCGGGATTCTACACCTCGGATAATCGCACCGAGCAGCGGCGCTGCCTCGTCGCACAATTGTCGTTCCGCTGCGACATAGCGCTCAAACGTTTTTTCCAGATTCGACATGTCGCTATCTTTCCAAACCTCTGTCCAGCCCTCGAATAGAATCTTTGCGGCGCCCTTGCACACGCTGAGTAAGGATATATTGATGATTTGCCGGCCACAAGTGCAGGATGGCCCTAGGGCGATAGGGCCGTTTGGGCCTTACGTCTAGGCCCGGATCGCGCTTTACTCGACTCCCCGTTTCCAAGGTGCCACCCATGCCCCGCAAGAAGATGCTCTCTCGCAATCGTCCGCGCGATTCAGTCCGCGCCGCGAAACCGCTGCGGCTGCTGCCGAAGGCCGCGACCGGCATTCAAGGGCTGGACGAGATCACCCGAGGTGGCCTGCCCAAGGGACGCACGACCCTGGTTTGCGGCACCGCCGGTTGCGGGAAAACCATGTTCGCGATGGAGTTTCTTGTTCGCGGCGCGCAGCAATACGGCGAACCTGGCGTGTTCATATCGTTCGAAGAGAGCGCCGAGGATCTCGCCCAGAACGTCGCGTCGATGGGGTTCGACCTCAACGCGCTGATCGCGCGCAAAAAGGTGGTGGTCGATCACATACGCGTGGTCAAAAGCGAAATCGAGGAGACGGGCAGCTTCGACCTCGAAGGACTGTTCATCCGGTTGGGGCTCGCAATCGATTCCATCGGCGCGAAGCGCGTTGTTCTGGACACCCTGGAGGCACTGTTCGGGGGGTTCTCGAACGCGGCGATTCTTCGTGCGGAAATCCGCCGGCTGTTCGAATGGCTGAAGGAGAGAGGCGTGACCGCCATCGTCACCGGTGAACGCGGTGATGGCGCGCTGACCCGGCATGGCCTCGAGGAATATGTTTCGGATTGCGTCATCCTGCTCGATCACCGCGTCGTAAACCAGCTTACCGCCCGCCGGTTGCGTATCGTCAAATACCGCGGCTCGGTCCATGGCACCGACGAATACCCGTTCCTCATCGGAGCCACTGGTATTTCGGTCGTTCCGATAACGTCGATCAGGCTGGACCACCGCGCGTCCAGCGAAGTCGTCAGCAGCGGGGTTCCGACGCTGGACAAGGCACTGGGCGGGGGAGGGTTCTATCGCTCCAGCACCATCCTGATTTCCGGCGGCGCCGGCACCGGCAAGAGCAGTCTCGCCGGACATTTCGTGGCCGAGGCCGGCGGCCGACGCGAACGATCGCTGTATATCGCGCTCGAAGAGTCGCAAAGCGAGATCGTTCGCAATATGAAATCGATCGGTCTCCAGCTCGCGCCGCTGGTCGCCACGGACATGCTGCGCTTCCACGTCTCGCGGCCCACGGCGCAAGGACTGGAAATGCACCTCGCGATGATTCACGAGCTTGTGGTCGACTACCGGCCACAGGTCGTCGTTGTCGATTCGATAACGAGCTTGCTGTCGATGGGTTCCATTTCGGAAGTAACCTCGATGATCGTGCGTCTTGTCGATTTTTTCAAAATGAACGGCATTACCGCGGTCATGACGGCGCTGATCCCCACTGGGGAGGAAACCGAGACGACCGGAGTCAACGTCTCTTCGCTGGTCGACACATGGCTTACCCTGCGCAACAGCGAAATCAAGGGAGTGCGCGCGCGTGCGCTGTCGGTGGTCAAGGCTCGCGGGATGGGGCACTCGAATCAGCTCCACGAATTCGTGATGTCGAAAAAAGGCGTCGAGCTCAAGAGCGATGCATGGTCCCGAAAGTACGCATGAGCGCTCAAACCAAAAAACTGCCCGGCAAGCAGCGCTCGTCGGCACCGGCCACGGTCGTGCTGTCCCTTTATATCGCGGGGGACACTCCCAAATCCCGGTCTGCGCTGAACAACCTGAACAAAATCTGCGTCGAGCACCTGAATGGACGCTATCGCATCAAGGTGATCGACCTGCTGAAGAATCCGAAACTGGCGCGCGACCACCAGATTCTGGCTTTGCCTACACTCGTTCGCCAACTGCCGCAGCCGATTCGCAAGATCATCGGCGATTTGTCGAATACCGAGCGCGTTCTGGTGGGTCTTGGTATCGAGTCGACCAAATGAGCACTCCGCGGAAAAAAGGCGCCAAGCCGTCGCGATCGCGGCCCGGGGCCGCAGCGAGACCCGCGAGGACCGGCCGATCCGGTCCGAGGCGACCTGCCCGGCGGAAGCCGGTGACCGAAGCCGAAGCGACACTCGCTGCGATACGCGCCGGCCAAGTAGATGCACTGGTGATTCAGAACGCGGAGTCCGAGCGGATCTATGCGCTGAAGACATTCGATGAGCTGGAGCAGACCCAGGCGGCGCTCGAGAATGCCGGCGTCGAGCGCCGGCGCACGCGCGCACAGCTCCAGGCGCTCGCCGAAGAAAGAGAGCGCCTGTTCCAGGACATGCACGACGGATGTATCCAGTCCATTTACGCCGTGGGTCTCAATCTGGAAGCCTGCATGGGCATAATGCAGGCGAATCCGAAGAAGGCCGCTGAAATAGTCGCGGACGCCACCGCCAGTCTGAGCCTGGTGATACAGGAGTTGCGGTCTTTTATTACCGGGCACAGATTGCAAATCGCCAAGGGTGAAGATCTGCGATCACAAATCGAGAAGACGGTCCAGGCCGCGGGCAATCAAGGGATGTCATTTACCGTCGACATCGATGAGAGCGCCATGAGGGCGCTCACTTCGGAGCAGGCGCTGCATATGCTCCAAATTGCCAGGGAAGCCATCAGCAATGCCACCCGGCACGCGAACGCGCGGTCCGGTCGCGTATCGCTGCAGACGAGACGAGGCGTGGTCTGCCTGGAAGTAAGTGACGATGGACGCGGATTCATGGTCAAGAAAGTCAACGCCCGCGGGCTTGGATTGCATCACATCGACGCCCGGGCACGGAAGATGGGCGCCACCGCGCAGGTCACCTCGGCGCCGAATCAGGGGACGCGAATTGTCGTAAAGCTCGGCAGGACGCGCTAGCTACTAGTGGCGGCAAAACCAAAAATCAGGCTGATGCTCGTCGACGACCATGAGGTCGTCAGGCTTGGGTTGAGAGCACTGTTCAGTCAAACGGGAAGAGTCGAAGTGGTCGCCGAAGCGGGAACCGTCGCGGACGCGATAGAACGGGCGGCGAAGCACCGTCCTGATCTGGTGCTGATGGATTTGCGCCTGCCCGATGGCACCGGCCTGGACGCGTGTCGCGACATTCTGTCAGCCAATCCAGGGACGCGCGTGCTGTTTCTCACGTCGCATTCGGACGAAGAGGCTGTCACATCGACGATCCTGGCAGGAGCTGCCGGGTACCTTCTGAAAGAGATCGGCTCCAAGGCGCTGATCAATGCCATCGAGACGGTTTACGGCGGCGAATCGATACTCGACCCCAAGGTGACCAGGGCCGTCCTCAACCGTATGTCGCTGTTGGCCACGGGCGTTGTCGCAAGGCGCGCAAACGACGAAAAGCTGTCTCCGCAGGAGCGGCGGATTCTCGGATTGGTCGTAGAAGGAAAGACCAACAAGGAAATAGCCAAGGCCCTTGCTCTGAGTGACAAGACCGTCAAGAACTATCTCAGTAACGCCTTCCAGAAACTCAATGTCCGCCGCCGTTCCCAGGCGGCCGCACTTTTCGAGCGCGACAAAATGGCGCCGGGTTAAAATCGAATCCCCGCAGTACGGAAGACTTGGATGACTCAGTCGTTCCCCGCAGAAAGCTCCGCCAGGCGTCTCCGCACGCTGATCGACGCCCGCAACATCCTCGTCCTCCCCGGCGTGTTCGATGGCTTCAGCGCACGGCTAGTGGAGAAGATGGGCTATACCGCCGCGTTCATCACCGGCAGCGGTATCAGCGAGTCGCGGCTTGGCCAGCCCGACGTCGGGCTGATGGGCCTCGAAGAAAACGTCGCGGCGGCGCGCGCGATCGCGGCTTGCTCGAATCTGTTGCTCCTGGCTGACGCCGACACCGGCTACGGCAATCCGGTCAACGTGCATCACACGGTGCGCGCGTTCGAGCGCGCGGGTGCGGCCGGCCTGATGCTCGAGGACCAGGTGTGGCCGAAGCGCTGCGGTCATCTGAAGGGCAAGGAAGTGATCTCCGCGGACGAAATGGTGCAGAAGATCCGCGCCGCGGCGGACGCTCGAGTCGATCCCGATTTCGTCATCAAGTCGCGCACCGATGTGCTGGCGACGCACGGCCTCGCCGAAGCCATCCGCCGCCTTAACCTCTATGCGGAAGCGGGCGCGGACCTGCTGTTCGCCGACGCGGCGATGTCGGCTGACGACATCGGCACGATCGCCAAGAACGTGGTGAAGCCGGTGTCGGTCAACATGGGCTTCGGCATCCGGCAGCGCTCGACGACGCCGCTGCTGTCCGCGCGGCAGTTGCAGGACCTCGGCGTGGCAGTCGTGATCTATCCGCGCCTGCTGACCGCGTGCGCGCTGCAAGGCATGAAAAACGGGCTCGAACTGCTCAGACAATCGCTCGACAGCGGCAAGGTCGTCGATCGTCCCGACGCGCTGGTCTCGTTCGAGGAGCTGCACGACATCATGGGCATGCACGAGGTCGAGGAGCTCGAGCAGCGATTCCTGACGCCCGAGCAGCTGGAGACCAAATACGGCAGCGAGCGCAAGGCCGCGATCATGCCGGACGCCAAGCCGGGGAGCCCAGCGGGGAAACCGAAGCAAGCCGCCTGACCATAAGCGCGGGGTCTCGCGCCGCTCAGGCGCCGACTGCGATCGCTCTAGTCACCGCTTGCCATGGTGGGCAAAGGTAGCGGTGCCGTCTCGTCGACGAGCGAAAATGAGGTCCAGATGTATTCGAATTGCTGCTGGAGCGGCTCGCTCAAGCGCATCCGGTAGGTTGCGTTGGATGAAAGCAGCGTCACATCCGAATCGGTCCTGAAGTCGTGTGCGGGAAGCAGCAGCGTCTTGATCGGCATCGTCGGATATTCCGCACTCGGCGGCAGGTAAAGCGCCGCGAAGCACCTCGACGCAGAGTTCGGCTCTTCGGCGATGGACACATCGCCATCGCGATCGGTCACTTTGACAAAGCGAGGCTCGCGTCCGAGATGCTCGACGCCGATCTCGACATAGTCGACCATAAGCCGCCTGAACCAGCGTACGACCGACACGATCCAGGGCGCAGTGTCGCTTTCGCGAACGGCGATCAGCGACCCCGGGATCACGCCGTTCAGATTGTCGATCTGCGCGCGCATGCGACAACCCGAGTCGCTTCGGTCCTTGACCTGCCAGATTTGCGAAGGCGTGTCGTTCCTGTGCAATTCGTCCACGATGTAAGGAAAGCCCGCGATGGCCTGGACCGCCAGGGCAACGGACGTCCGCTCCGCGCGGCGCTTGATTTCGACCGCGTTCGGGGCGAAGAGAAGCGCGAGTTTTTTCAGCAGCGCGAGCTGCCCGGCGCGCGACGCAGGGCTCGCCCCATCCGGAAGGGTGGCGCTGTCCCGCAACGAGGCCATTTCCTGGTCGATCACTGCTCGCAACGGCGAAGAGTCGAAATAAAGCAGATCGCCTGCCGGGCGATCGCCTCCTCCGGCCGGGGCCCGTTTGAGCCCATCGGTGCCGCCCAGGTCAAGCACAAAACCCTTCGACTCGATGCGAACGCTACGGTTGGCTTGCGACAGTCGCAGCTCCGGCCCGCTGCACCAGCGGGCAAACCAGCGATACGCCCATAGCGCTTCACGAGGCGAGAACCGGCCGTTGTTCATCGCCTCCAGCAACAGGATCTGCAGATACTGCTGCTCCAGCTCTCCGATCGTCCGCCCAAGGCGCTTCAGCAAATCCCTTTCATGTGCAAGCCGATAGATCTGATGCAGCTGTTTCCATATTTCCGGGCTACGCTTCTTGTATCGGAGCAAGCGCAGCAGCAATTCGACTTTCCGGTGATGGAAGAGCTGAACCCGGACCAACGGCTCAGGGTCGGTCCAGTAGTCGTTGGCGAGCTTCGCAACGTGGCCCAGAAAATATTCGTGTGCCTGGCAAAACGACTGGCTGAGCCGCAACGCGGCATTCCAGGCCTTCCATTCGAACGAGCCTATCTGCGCGTCGCCCTCAACGTACTGGGTCAGCAGCAGATCGATCACCGGCTGTGTCTGCCGTTCCAGCGCAAGAAGGCCTTCGAGCCGGCTGATTTGGGGTTGGCCATCTCGGATGAGCCCCGCGATCGCCTCGCAAATCGCCTGCTGCGTCTCGATTGGGTCGGCTTGTACGGCATGGAAAAGAGTCTCGCCCACCATCCCTTTGATCGGGTGGTCGTCGCGCTCTGATTGAACCGGCGAAAGTGTTGCAGACAAGCTCACGTTCGAATCCCCAAGGACAAATTCCGGGCTATGACCGGATGTAGCACAGGGCATGCCAAGCGCGTCCCCGGCCATCTCCTGAGGGTGACCAGGAGCCGGTGAGGGCAAAGTGACGCAGAACGTCGAAATCGCTTGCCCGCTCTGTAGTGTGCAGCGTCTGCGATCGACGTGTGATAATTCCCCGGCATGATCGCTAAAACTACCCGCACGTTGCTTGCCGCCATCGGACTCGCATCGGCCAGCGGATGCGCGATCGCGGCGGAGCCGGCCGGCGCCGCGACCGCCACCACTTCGTCGCTCGCCTCACGCCTCGACCTCAGATACGTCGATCCCTCCGTCCGGCCGCAGGACGACTTCTATCGCGCAGTCAACGGCAAATGGCTCGATACCTTCGAGATGCCGGTCGACAAGGCACGCTACGGCTCGTTCGACAAGCTGCGCGAAGACACCGAGCTGCAGCTCAAGGCGATCGTCGAAGAAGTCGCGAAATCGACGGATGTCGCCCCGGGCTCCGAGGCGCAGAAAATCCGCGATCTGTACAACAGCTTCATGAACGAGGCGAAGATTGAGGACGAGGGTATCAAGCCACTCGCCCCTCTTTTCGCGCGCATCGACGCCGCCAAGGACAAAGGCGACGTCGCGGCACTGCTGGCGAGCTTCAACGTCCGTCGAATCGATGCGCCGTTCTCGCCGGTCGTCCATCAGGACAACCGGGATTCCAGCAAGTACGTCGTCGACCTTCGTCAAGGTGGGCTGGGCCTGCCCGATCGCGATTACTACCTCGACGACAAGTTCAAGGACGTGCGCGCACGATACGCGACGCATGTCGAGAAGATGTTCCGCATGACCGGCGATCTCGATGCGTCTACGACCGCGCGGGAGGTCATCGCGCTCGAGTCCGAGTTGGCCAAGGTGCAATGGACGCGAGTCGAGAACCGTGACCCGGTCAAGACCTATAACAAGGTTGAACTGGCGCAGCTTGCCGTTCTCGCGTCCGGCATCGACTGGAAGCGCTGGCTCGCCGATTCGGAAGTCCATTCGCGCGTCGACTACCTGATTGTCGCGCAGCCCAGCTACCTGACCGGCTTCGCCAAGCTGCTCACCGACACACCACTGCCGGTGTGGAAGGCGTATTTCAAGTGGCAGTTGCTGAACGACGCCGCTCTATATCTGCCGCAGGCTTACGTCGACGAGCAGTTCGCCTTCCAGGATACGGTGCTGCGCGGCACGCCGGAGAACCGGCCGCGCTGGAAGAGAGGCGTGGAATTCATCGATACATCGATCGGCGAAGCTCTGGGCAAGCTCTACGTCGCGCGACATTTCCCGCCGCAGAACAAAGCCCGCATGGAAACGCTGGTCGGCAATCTGCTCGCGGCGTACAGGCAGAGCATCGATGCGCTGGACTGGATGAGCCAGGAGACCAAGACCGAAGCCAAGGCGAAGCTCGCCAAGTTCACGCCCAAGATCGGCTATCCAACGCAATGGCGCGACTATACGAATCTGACCGTCGCCAAGGACGACCTCGTCGGCAACTGGATGCGAGCGCAGGAATTCGAGTACCGGCGCAACATCGCCAAGCTCGGCAAGCCGATCGACCGCAACGAATGGGGTATGCGGCCGCAGACGGTCAACGCCTATTACAGCCGGGAGAAGAACGAGATCGTCTTTCCTGCGGCGATCCTGCAGCCGCCGTTTTTCAACGTGGCTGCCGACGATGCCGTCAACTACGGCGGCATCGGGGCGGTGATCGGCCATGAGATCAGCCACGGGTTCGACGATGGCGGCAGCCGTTTTGACGGCGACGGCAACCTGCATCAGTGGTTCACCGCGGACGACCTCAAGCGCTTCAGGGACAAAACGCAGGCGCTGGTCGCGCAGTACGACCAGTACGAGCCGGTGCCCGGCTTTCACGTCAACGGCGCGCTGACACTCGGCGAAAACGTGGCCGACAATTCGGGCCTGGCGATCGCCTATCGTGCTTACAAGATCTCGCTTGCGGGCAAATCCGCGCCGGTCATCGACGGCATGACCGGGGAGCAGCGCCTCTACTACGGCTGGGCGCAGGTGTGGCGCGGCAAGTCGCGCGTTCCGGAGACGATCCGACTGATCAAGGTCGACCCGCATGCGCCGCAACAGGTGCGCGGTCTCGCGACGCTGCGCAACCAGCCCGGATTCTACGAAGCCTTCGGAGTCAAGGAAGGCGACAGGATGTATCTGCCGCCCGAACAGCGCATCACTCTCTGGTAAGCAGGTAGTTCGGGCCGCGGCGCCCGGCCGCTAGCCGCTCAGGGCCGCGACTGTGCGGTTTGCGAAATCGATACGGTCTGCGAGAACTCGCAAGATGAACTCGTCGAAGGCGCTGGCCAGATCCGGGCGCTCCTTCCGCATCCGCTCGAAGTTGGTGCGGCTCATCGTGAAGATGGTGGCCGGCCCGTCCGATGATACCGTGGCGGAGCGCACGGAGTGCCTGAAGAAGCCCATCTCACCCAATACTGTGTGGGTCGTGATATGCCTCACTCGCAGGCTCTCGCCGTTTTCGATTGCGATGTCGATTGCAAGATTGCCGGCGGCGACAAGATCGACGGTGTCTGCGGGCTCGCCCTCGCGATAGAGAATTTGTGGCCCATCGGCATCCTTGCGCTCGAGATAGCTGACGAGGTCTGCGGCCCTGACGGCCGTACCGAGTTGATGCTGAAGCCACGACTCGAAGCTGGCGAGATCCTTCTGCGTACCGAGATTTGCCTTGGCGACCAGACTGTCCTCACACCACGCTAGCGCGAGATTGAGGTCGGCAAAGGCCCGGTGCCGGCTCTTGCCGCCGAAGAGGCCGCCGAGTTGCAAGGTTGCACGCAGCCCCGGTGGCAGCGAAGAGTAAACGAGCGTGACGTAATGTTTATTGCAAAAATTGCGCAACTTGGCTAGGCCGGCGATCGCGGAGGAATCCGCGCCGGACACCATACCGAAGTCAAGGATCACGTATGCAACCTGGCCCCGTGCCAGCGCCTGGATATCATCGCGGACGCGCTCGAACACGCTCTCGGAAGAGCCAAAGAAAATGAAACCGGAAAGCCAGTAGAGTTGGATGGCATCGCCGGTCTCACGCAAGTGTCTGGACACGTCCGCCGATCGGTCGACATAGCTTGCGAACATTGTCCGCGTCACGTGTCGGCGCACGACGCCCAGGCGCGCGTAGCTGATGGCGAACATCACGCAGGCACCCACCAAACCAACCAGCACGCCGATCAGGTAGCCGTACTCAACGCACGCGATCATGATGCCGACGGCGAGAAGCAGATCCAACCACGCGCGCTGAGCATAGGGTCGCCCCAGGGCGTCGATGAGGAATGTATAGCCGAGGTAGAGAATGAGGCCGGCGACAATCGGAACAGGTATCAGTCCCGGCAGATTCAAGTTTGCAATGCCTACGGCGCCGAGAAAAACGCCGCACATGGCCCCGCTCATCCGCGTCGCGCCGCCCGCATGCTCGAGCAAACGGCTGGTACCGATCTGAAGACTTGCGAGGATGCCGCCGAACGGCGCGGCAATCAGGCTGGCAATGCCGTGCGCGCGAAACTCGCGATCAAGATCCCCGGCCGCCTGTCGCGTGACCTCGATGCTCGACACCTTGGTCACAAGCGAGATCAGTGCCACGACCGTGACAGCGAGCAACTCGGGGATGAGGCTCAACATCGTCGACCATGTAAGGTGCGTTGTACGAGCGGCTTCAAGGGGTGACCATTCGGTCAGGCCCTTGAGCGAAGGCAGGTACCAACCATGCTCAGGGCCGGAAAGGCCAAGCCGGCGGAGCGAGATAGTGCCAACCACCCACATCGTGAGAAGTGCGGCGGGTATCGCAAACGGTGACTTCGCCCAGCGGCGCACGGCCAGCAATACCATCAGAGCAACGACGGCGGCGCCGAACCTCGCAACCGAAATCTCGCTCCAGCTTGAGCCGAGACTGCTGAAGGCGAGCGCGTGGCCGGTCGTCATCCGGACAGCGCCGGCAACCAGGAGCCAGCCGGTAGCGGCCAGGAATCCGCCGACGACGAAATAGGGCACGAATCGGAAGTACGAACCGCATCGTAAGGCTCCGAGACCAAAGAACAATGCACCCGAAAGCACAGTGGCGGCTGTGAAAATCAGCATTACGGTCTGAATGGCAGACTGTGCGCTGCCACCGGACGCGAAAACGGCGGACGCGGCGCTCGCGCTCAACAGCACTAGAACGGCTCCGGTCGGCGAATCGATGCCTGTTGCAAGCGGCGGCAGTGACGTATTCAATGCGATCCAGATGCCGCCGATGCCGCTGCCCACCAGCATCGCCCAGATCGCTGTCGGAATGCCGGCGCCAAGGTCGCCCGGAAACATCAGCGCGCCGAACGAGACGATGTTGGCAATCAGAACCACCGCCGCCAAAAGCCCTGCGATGATGTCCTTGATGCCATTACGACCCGCTACGAGGATTCGGTACCAACGCCTGGGAAGCGCGCTACCTCGGTTGCGTCCTGGACCCGGATGGCCATTTGCGGCCCCCGGTGCCGTCTGTTCGTTCATGACGAATCTTTCAATTCAGCTTTGCCAAGGGCGGCCGACGTCTGTCACCACTTTACTACCGTAGATCAATCACGGTGAACACCAGCGCCGTATCCCCGTTGTAATCCGGCGCCGCGTCGGCCGGCCTCGCCGCGACCAGCGCCCGTCCTTCGTCCGAATCGGGCAACGGCGAGCGTTCGTACAAGATTAACCTCGGCGCAGTGACCGCGTCGAACGCAATTTCCATCGGCACGTCGCGCCTTCCGATGCCCCAGATGCGCACGAACGTCGGATCCTTGCCCTTCAATTGCTCGATGCTGACGGCCGGCTGACTGTCGAGCTTGATCGACTGCACGCCCGAATTCGGCGCGACCCCGATGCCGATCTGAAAGCCGCCGCGGCCGCTGTGCAGGGTTCCTCGCACCACGGTTATCCCACCCTGCGTCGCGACCTCGTTGACAGTGAAGCTCGATGCCGGCAGGTGCGGCCCGCTCGCGTCCTTGAATCGTCCTTGCGCCTTCAACAGTCCGACCTGGCGGTACTCCTCGTTTCGCTGCGGAAATCCTTGAGCCTTCAGAAATGCTTCGTCCGGCGCGCCTGTAAACCCGATCAGCCAGCGCGGCTTCGCCGCCAGGTCGTCGTAGTAGACGATGTTCAACCCGCGCGGATGGTTCGCCGCATAGCTGGGTGTCTGGCTGGCGATCGCCGCCGCACCCGCGACGACCAGGACGCACAGCGCGCACAGCACGAACGGGCCCCACGCGGCGCGCGATCGATCACCGGCGCTTGCGGCAAAGAACGGCACCAGCGCCAGCGAGAACGGAATCAGCACCAGAATCTTGTACTGGCTCAGGTCGAAGCCGAGCACGAGCTCGAGCCCAAGCAGGAACGCAAGCAAAAAGAAAGCGGCGAGAACGAACCCGACCAGCGCGGTCGCGCGCAGCGAGCGAGTCGGGCGTTTCCGAACGAAAGTCTCGACCCATCCGGCAATGGCGACGCCGAATACCGGCCAAAGGAACGGATACGACGCGCCGCCGATGGTGAGCGCGACGCCGAGCGCGAGCAGCGCAAGCACGATCCAGTTCACCAATAGCAGTGCCCGCGCATCGACGCGCGAGCCGACGATTCCGGCGACGAGCAGCGGAACGAGTATTCCGGACGTCGCCAGCGCGACGCGGGCCGGCCATGGCTGCGGATGGTCGAGCGGATGCACGCCGGGCCAGATGCCCAGCGGATACGACAGCAGCCACCCCAATCCAAACAGCAGTACGGGTACTGCGACCAAAGCAATCACGGCCCGGCCCGTCGCACCCAACGTGAAGGCATCGCGATGGACGACAATCAACCCGACGAGGCCCAGCAGCGCAAGCAACGCGATCGGAACGTTGATCGCGGCCGGCCAGACGACGGTGACGTGCCCGAAGACGTCGAAAAAACTGGCATCGGACGACGCAGTGAGCGTTGAAAGGTCGGTGTCGGCAAGCGCACCGGTGACTTCGAACGCATGCTCGCCGTTGTGCTGCAGTGATCGACGGTCGATATATTGAAGATTGTCCCGGACCGAGTGATAGAGCGAGGCCGAATTCGAGAAGGCGAAATTGAAGCCTGACAATCCCAGCTTTCGATAGACCGAAAAATCCGTGTCGTTGGGCAGCAATTTGTAGACTTCGTAGCTGACCGAGCTCGCCGACGGCCGCGCGACCGCGTGGGCGAAGAGATCCATCAGCCGCGCGTTGCCGGAACCGGTTTCGAACATCATGCTCGGCCCCGACGCGCCGCGCGCCTCGAAGTTGACGACGACTCCGACGCGGCGCATCAGCGGATGGTGGTCCGCGAACGCGCGCGCACCGCGCAAGCCGGTCTCCTCGCCGTCGGTCAGGAGAAAAATGACGTCGTTCCGGGTCGTCCTGGCGGCGAAGCCGCGAGCGAGCTCGAGCACGACGGCGACACCCGCGCCATCGTCGCTGACGCCGGGACCCGCAGGCACGCTGTCGTAGTGCGCGCTTGCCAGCACCGCCTTGCCGTCGCCCGTTCCCTTGTGCACGGCGATGATGTTCTCGACCGAGGTGCAGCCGGGGAAGCGCGGCGCCGTATCGCATTGAAAGACTGCCTGCACTTCGGGCGCGTATCCGGCGGCCTTGAGCTCGGCAAGGATCCGGTCGCGCACGACGGCGTTTTCCGGCGAGCCGGCCGTGTGCGGCCGTTGCTCTTTCAGCAATGCCGACAGCGTCGCGAATGCGTGCTTTTCGGAGAACGCCGTCCGGGTCGCGCCGGATGGCGCGACCAGCTGCGATTGCCACAAATGCAGCAGCAGCGCGGTGATCGCCACAGCGAAGACAAAACCTGCAACGACTCCGAACCGGCTGCTTCGCATCGCCGCCTCCCCGAAGGCGCAATGCTAATCGGTTTTACCCTGGGGCGCGCGCGATCGAATCGTGGGAATCGCGAAAGTTGACAGCGGAATGGGGCCGACCTACGATTTCCGTGGCTGCGAAAGAATGCCAAGCGGGGAGAAGCGCCGGCAATGCATTTCAGCACGCCCTGAGGCTATGAATCCCCTCGACGTCGACAGCGCCGCCGACGTGCGCGACGGCTGGTCCGATTGGGATTACGGCGAAAGGCTGGACGCACTCGCCGCGCTGGCCAATGCCAACCTCGACAAGTACGGATACGACGAGGTGGACGTCTACAACGTCCCCGGCGACGCCGCGGGCCACTACACCGACGGCCAAATCGATCTCGACGACAGCGTACTGACCGACCCCGATCCCGAACCCGGCATCCACGCGACCGATCACGAAACCGTCCACGCGATGAACGATCAGGACGACATCGACGACGACACGAGCTGGTTCGACGAGGACCTGAGCGGACCCTTCACCGAAGAGCAAGCGACGGAGCTCGCCAACCATATCGATGTCGGCGATCAGGCCCGCGTCCTCGACGACGATGGAAGTCTCGGTCGCTGGGGCGGCGGCGGCAGCGGCGCCCAGGGAGGCGGGGGCTCCGAATACGACGCGGGAAACGATGCGCCTCCCACCGAGGATCTGTCGTTCGACATCGACTGGGCCTCGGGCGTGTGGGTCGATTCGACCGCGGCCGACGGCTCTTACTCGGTCGATATCTACTTTGCGCCGATGGACGGCTGGTGAGCGCGTACAAGAAACTGTCCGTCAGCAAGGCGCGCTGGTACGCGATTCACGCCGATGCGCGCGCCGGCCTGTTCCAAGCGCTGCTGGGACGCACGCAAGGGCAGTCCCGGCACCATGTCGCCACCGGCATCCTGACCGCGCTCGACCCCGCCGGATCCCATTTTGTCGAATGGAAGGCGCAGATGATGCGCTTGCAGGCGTCGGGCCTCGAGCTCACCGAGGCGGCAACCCGCCAGGTGGCGTTCATGCACCGCCAGGTATGGCGCACGACGCGGAAGCTCAGCGATGGCGACTGAAGCCATCGGGGTTCTCGATGCGCAGGTCGCGCTGGTTTCCGACCACAGTTACGAGGACGTCGTCACTTCGATGATGCAGCGCGCTCGCCGAAGAGTATGGGTGAGCGTGTTCATGATCGATCTGGCCACACCCGATCCGAAACTGCGCGTCCTGGGCGCCATGCACGAGCTCGCCGCAGCGCAGTGGCGCGGCGTCGACGTCCGCCTGCTGATCGGCGGCAGCCGCGACAACCTGCAGATGGCCGAATGCTCGGCGACGGCGCTGGCCGTCGCAAAGCAGCTCGGATTGACGACAAGGTGGCTGACTTCGCGCAAGTCGCGCGGCAGCCATGTCAAGTTCGTTCTTGCCGACGACGAAGTCCTGCTGGGCTCGCACAACTGGTCGCTATCGTCGTTTGCGCTGAGCACGCAGGACAGCGTTTGGTTCCAGTCGCCCGAGCTCAGCGCCTATCTTTGCGATGCCTTCGCGGCGCAGTGGCTGCGGCGCCCCACGGCCGACGCGTAGTGAACGTCTACCGCATCGATTGGGAAGCGATGGTCGACCGCGTGCTGGTCGACAACCTGGCGGCCGCCGCCGGTCTCGCCCCGGCGCCCACCGTGGCCGCGGCACGTCCGGCGCTTGCGCGCATCCTGGCGTCGTGCGGCGGCTGGCCTTATGCGACCGCGAAGCCGACCGCCCGGGAGCGTCGCGCGTTCGCGCTGCGACTGCTCGGCGACGCGTTCGGCCAGGTCCTCGGGCCGGCGCCGCAACAGGCGCCGGGAATCACGCTGGAGCGAGCGCGCGATGGCATGCGCGCCATCACGCTTGTCATCCGCGTTGAAGTCAACCTGGCCGATGCTGCGGCACTGCAAACCGTCGAGGGCCTGTCGGTGGGACTCGCCGAGGCGATCATCGCGGAACGTTTGCGCGGCGGGCCGTTTGCCAGCATGACCGACCTGGGCGATCGCGTCGAGCACGTCGGCGAAGTGCTAATGCGCAAGTGGGCGCCGGTCATCGGGTTCATGCAGCCGTCGGCGCCGCGCACTGGCGCATTGGGCGATCCGGCGCGTGATCTGCAAGTATTGGCGGCAGAGCAGACCTTCGGCGAGCCGGCGGAACGGCTGGTCCGCGTATTCGAGAGCGTCGCGATGCGCGTGACAACGCAGCTGCATCCGCACACCAAGCACGAGCTGCCCCGCTCGCCGAAAATCGTGCCGCCGCCGGACGCGGCGACGGCATCGCGCACGATTCTGCTTCCCGGCAAGCGCTATTACTACCATGTCAAGGCCGCCATTGCCGAGGCCGGGGAGCGCGTCGATGTGGCGATGTTCCATATTGCGATGCCGGGCAGCACGCACCCGACGCGGCGCCTGCTCGACGCCCTGGCCGCGGCGCACGACCGCGGCGTGCGCGTGCGCGTGCTCGTCGACAGGGACCGGGCAGCCGATCCGTACAACTCTACGGTGATCAACGCGGCCGCCGTCAACTTCCTGCTCGATGCGGGTGTGAAAGTTCATGTCGACGCGGCGCGCAAGCTGCTGCATTCGAAATTCCTGGTCATCGACGCGGACCGCACGATCATCGGCAGCCACAACTGGTCGGCAGGCTCCTACTTCGGTTTCGACGATCTGAGCGTCGACGTCACTTCGCCCGCTTTTGCGCGCGTGACGCGGCAGCGCTTCGAGGATTTGTGGCGCCGCGGCACGGCCGCATCGAGGGATCGTCAGATCTGATATGACGTGGCCGGCGAACTAATAGCGCTTGGTCAGCGTCATGATCTGACCTTCGCGCCGGATGTCCATGCGATTCAGGAAGCTCATGCCGAGCAGGGCGACCGGCAGGCTGTCGCCCTCCATGACGACCGCATCGACGTTGTTCACCGTCAGATCGCCGACGCGCACGGTGTCGAGCTTGACGCGATAGGCCGCTGCTACGCCGTTGGCAGTCTCCATGATCGCCTTGCGACCCTTGAGATAGTCGAGCCCGAGGCGGCGAGCTTCGCCGGCGGGAAGCGAGATGAACGTCGCGCCGGTATCGATCGTGAATCGGATCGGAACGCCGTTGATCTGGCCGTCGGCGACAAAATGCCCGCGCTCGTCGATGGTGGCCATCGCGGATACGGCAGTGGTCGGCTGCATCCGCGCATGGCCGAGTCCGAGCGCCATCCGCTGTCCCTGGATATCGAACGTCGCGCCGTCGGGCTCGACTGACAGCAGAACGATGCCCTCGCGGGTCTTCTGCCCGACCGACAGCGTCTGCAGCGCGCCGCCGTCGATCTGCACGACGGCCTTGTTCGGGAACAGGCCGACGACGTTGACGTCCAGCGCAAGCGCGCCGGTCGAGAGCAGCACTCCGGCGACTATCGAAGCAATGCGTTGGCGACGATCCATGGTAACGGGGGCGATCGAATCAGTGGTCTTTTTCGGGACGGACCCGCATGATAGTCTTATCCATGCAAACGGCGTGCCAGCGAACGACTGGCCGCGCCCATCCGCACACGACCGTGTCCTCAAGCACCCACGCCGACGCTTCGAAGTCGCCGCTGCCAACCGGCACGGTGACGTTCCTGTTCACCGACATCGAAGGCAGCACGCGCCTGTGGGAGTCGCAGCAGGCGGCGATGCAGGCCGCCCTGCCGCGACACGACGCGCTGGTCCGCCAGTGCATCACGTCGCATGGCGGACATGTGTTCAAGACCGGTGGCGATGCCTTCTGCGCGGCGTTCCATACGGCGCCCGATGCACTGGCGGCGGCACTGGAGTCGCAACGCGCGATCCACGCCGAGCGCTGGCCGGAAGCGGCGAAGCTCCGCGTGCGCATGGCGATCCATACCGGCGCGGCCGAACTCCGTGACGGCGATTATTTCGGTGCCCCGCTCAACCGCGTCGCGCGCCTGCTGGGGGCCGGTCATGGCGGCCAGACGCTGCTCTCCGAGTCGACACACGATCTGTGCCGCGATCACCTGCCGCCGCTGGTCACCGCCAAGGCGCTGGGCGAGCACGGGCTCAAGGATCTCGCGCGGCGCGAAGCGGTGTTCCAGCTCTGCCATCCGGACTTGCCGCAGAGTTTCCCGCCGCTTAAGACGTCGCTCGCGCCGCTCGACCGCGAGACACCGTCGATTGCGGTGCTGCCGTTCATCAACATGTCCCGCGACGAGGAGAACGAGTATTTCGCGGATGGCCTTTCGGAGGAGTTGCTCAATGTGCTGGCGAAAATCCGCGGCCTGCGCGTCGCGTCGCGAACGTCGGCATTCTTTTTCAAAGGCAAGGACATCGACATTCCGACGGTCGCGCAGAAGCTCAACGTCGCCACCATCCTCGAGGGCAGCGTCCGGAAGTCCGGCAAGCGGGTCCGCATCACGGCACAGCTGATCCAGGTCGCGACCGACTCGCACCTGTGGTCGGACACCTACGACCGCGAGCTCGATGACATCTTTGCCGTTCAGGACGACATCGCGCAGTCGGTGGTCAAGGAGCTGCGGGCGGCGCTACTGGGCGAGGGTCTGGGCGCAGTCGCGGATGCGAAGGCAAAGGCCGAGGTGCAGGCAGCGGCAACTGGCCGCGCCGATAATCCCGAGGCTTATCGGCTCTACCTTCAGGGGCGCTATTTCATAGAACGGATGACGGAGGTCGACCTGGCGCGGAGCGTCGATTACTTCCGGCAGGCGATCGCGCTGGACCCGGATTTTGCGCTCGGTTGGGCGGGGCTGTCGCAGGCTTACTCCATCCAGGCGGGTTACGGTTGGGCGCCCGTGACGGAAGGATACGAACGGGCGCGCGATGCCGCCAAGCAAGCGCTGGCGATCGCGCCGGATCTGCCGGAAGGGCACGTCCGTCTCGGACAGGTTCTCGAGAGCCTCGACTGGAACTGGAAAGGCGCCAACGACGAGTATCAGCGCGCGGTCGCACTGGCGCCCGGGAACGCCGACGTACTGCGCGCCGTCGCGAACATGACGCGGATTTTCGTTGGCCCGGATGCGGGTATCGAACTGTTGCGCCAGGCCGCGGCGCTGGATCCGCTGAGTTCATCGGCTCATCGTATGCTGGGTTTGCGCTGCTTTCTGGCGGGCCGCCTCGACGAGGCGACGGCGGCGCTGAAGACGTCGCTCGATCTGAATCCCAAGGCGGGCCTGGTCCATTGTTTTCTCTGCGCCACGAACCTCGCGCAAGGCCGGCCGACCGAAGCGCTCGAGCTGGCTGAGCGCGAGGCGCTGCCGGATTTTCGGTTGCTGGGGATCGCTCTCGCGCAACATGCGCTCGGCCGCAAGGAAGCCTCGGACGCCGCGATGGCGCAATTGATCGAACGCCATGGCAACACCGCCGCCTACCAGATCGCGGAGGCTTGCACCTGGCGCGGTGAACGCGACCGCGTGTTCGAATGGCTGGAGCGGGCCTACACGCAGCGCGATCCCGGCTTGGCGATGACTTCGTCGGATCCGTTCTTCCGGCCAGTGCACGACGACCCGCGGTGGTTGCCTTTCCTGAAGAAAATGGGATTCCCCAGTCGTTGACTGAGAACCATGCCCGACTTCGAAAAACCGCTCGAAACCTGGAACGCACGCTTCGCGCGCGACGATTACCTGTTCGGCGAGGAGCCGAACGCGTTCCTGCGCAAGCACGTGCATTTTCTCCGACCGGCGAGCTCGGTGTTGTGCGTTGCCGACGGCGAAGGACGCAACGGCGTCTGGCTCGCCGAGCAGGGTCATCGCGTCACCTCGTTCGACTTCGCGCCGAATGCGCTGGCCAAGGCGAAGCGCCTGGCGCAGCAGCGCAATGTCAGCGTCGATCAGCGGCTCGGAGATGCCTATACCTGGCCCTGGGCCCCCAGCCAGTACGACGCGCTGGTCGCGGTGTTCATCCAGTTTCTGCCGCCGCACCGGCGCGATGACGCTTTCGCCGGAATGATGTCCGCGGTAAAGCCCGGCGGTCTGTTCCTGCTCGAAGGCTACCGGCCCGAGCAGGTCGACTATCGCACCGGCGGGCCGCCGAAGCGTGAGCACATGTACACCCGCGAGTGGCTGCAAACGACGTTCACCGGCTGGGAGATCCTGGTCCTCGAGGATTACGATGCGGTGATTCACGAAGGGCAGGCGCACGACGGGATGTCGGCGCTGATCGACCTTGTGGCGAGAAAAATAGACGGCTGAGCGCGGGCGGGCGCTACGCCGGTTCCAGGGTCTCAGATCTCGACGCGCGTGCCCAATTCGACCACCTGGTTGGTGGGGACGTTGAAGAAATCGGTGATGCTCCCCGCATTGCGCGCCATCGTCACGAAGACCCGGTCGCGCCATCGGACGACACCTTTGGCACTCGTTCCGGGAACAATCTTCTCGCGCGAGAGGAAGTAGCTGACCCGCATCGGGTCGACCTGCAACCCGCCCGGCGCGCAATGTTCCAGCGCAAGCACGACGTCCGGCTGCTCCATGAATCCGTAGCGCGCCGTGACGCGCCAGCAATCGTCGATCAGGCGCTCGCTCGCGACTCGCCGCGCCACCGGCACCCACGGCGTATCGAGGAACTCGACCGTGAGGAAAACGTTCTGCTCGTGCAGGACCTTGTAGTGCTTGAGGCTGTGCAATAGCGCGTTGGGCGTGGCATTCGCGCTCGCGGTAAGAAACACGGCAGTGCCCGGCACCCGTTGCGGCGGATGCTGGAAAAGCGACTTCAGAAACCCTTCCAGCGGCGGCGACGATCCACTCAAGCGCTCGAGCAGCGTTTCGCGCCCGCGGCGCCAGGTCACCATGATGAAGAATACGATTGCGCCCAGCGCCAGCGGAAACCATCCACCGTCGAGGACCTTGTGCATCGCTGCGGCAAAAAATACGGTATCGATCAGCATGAAGAACGCGGTGGCCGCGACCGAAAGCCACAGCGCGTAATGCCAGCGATAGCGAAGCACGAAAAACGTGAGCAAGGTCGTGACCAGCATCGTCCCCATCACTGCGACGCCGTAGGCGGATGCCAGCCGGGTCGAGCTGCCGAAGCCGACGACCGCGGCCACGACGACCAGCAGCAGGAGCCAATTCACGGCCGGCACGTAGATTTGTCCCATGGTCCGCGCGGACGTATGCAGGATCGTCGTGCGCGGCAGGTACCCGAGTTGGACGGCCTGCTGCGTCATCGAGTACGCGCCCGAAATCGTCGCCTGCGAGGCGATGATCGTCGCGGCAGTGGCGAGAGCGACCATCGGATAGAGAGCCCACCCGGGATAGGCGAGATAGAACGGATTTTCGAGTGCCTCCGGATTTGCAATCAGCAGTGCGCCCTGCCCGAAGTAGTTCAGCACCAATCCCGGCGCCGCCACGCCAAACCAGGCTATGCGGATCGCGCGCTTGCCGAAGTGGCCCATGTCGGCATAAAGCGCCTCGGCGCCGGTGAAGGCGAGCAGCACGGAGCCGAGCACGATGAACGACGCGAAGCCGTGTCCGGTCACGAACCTGAGCGCGTGCGTCGGGTCGAGGGCCCCGAGTATCGCCGGCGCCTTGCCGATCTGCCATATCCCGATGGCGCCGAGCGATGCGAACCACAAAAGGCAAACGGGGCCGAACAACAGGCCGACGGTGCCGGTGCCGTAGCGCTGTATGGCGAAGAGGGCAATCAGAATGCCGGCCGACAGCGGCACGACGTAGGGCTTGAGCGCCTCGGTCCCGACCTCCAATCCCTCCACCGCCGAGAGCACCGAAATCGCTGGCGTCAGCACCGCATCACCGTAGAAAAGCGCGGCGCCGAACACACCGACCGCGAGCAGCGCGTTGCGCAGCCTGGGCCGGTCGCGCACCGACGAAGTCGCGAGCGCGAGCAGCGCCATGATTCCACCCTCGCCGCGATTGCCGGCGCGCAGCACCAACGTGACGTACTTGAGCGAGACGACGATCATCAGCGCCCAGAAGATCGCCGAAACGCCACCGATGATGTTCTCGGTGGTCAGCGGAATGCCATGCTGGGGATTGAAGGTCTCCTTGGCGGCGTACAGCGGGCTCGTGCCGATGTCACCGTAGACCACGCCCAGCGCGAGCAGAGAAAGGCCGGCGATTCCCTGCCGCCGCGGCGCGGGCTCGTCCTGCACTGCGGGTCCTGGCAGCGTTTCGATGATCGTATCCATTCCGACAGGCTAGATCACCGCGGCGCGCTCCGCGCGGACTGCGGCATATTTTTACGGCAAATTTACGCCAGCGATGCGCTACAGTCATGGCGTGAGCCCAAAACGGCAATGGATCGGCTACGCGTGGGCGGCGGCCGCCGCACTGGCCTGCACGCTGGCCGGATTCGCGATGCGTCCGCGATTCGATCTGGTCAATGTGGCGATGGTCTACCTGCTCGCCGTAGTGATCATCGCGCTGCGCTTTTCGCGCGGGCCCGCGATCACCGCGTCGGTCCTTTGCGTGCTGGCGTTCGATATTCTGTTCGTGCCGCCGCAAGGGGCTCTGACCGTCGACGACGTTCAGTACCTTCTGACCTTCGCCATCATGCTCGCGGTGGCGCTGATCATTTCCCGGCTGGTCGAAAGCGTCCGCGACCGCGCAGCTGCGCAGGCGGCGCTGGAAATCGAAGCCGAGACCGAGCGGATTCGCAGCACTCTGCTCGCTTCGATATCGCACGACCTGCGCACTCCGCTGGCCGTCATGGCCGGTGCGTCGTCGAGCCTCGAGCAGAGCGGCGAACGTTTGACGGCGCCGGAGCGCAAAGCGTTGGCGAAAAGCATCTTCGACCAGGCACGGGAGATGTCGGAGCACGTCGCCAAGATCCTGCAGATGACCCGGCTGGAAATGAGCGCGATCAAGCCGGACCGCGACTGGGCCTCGCTGAGCGAGATCGTCGGGGCGGTGCTAGCGCGTCTGTCCGAGCGCATGTCGGCACACAGGGTGATCGTCGAGCTGCCTGACGATCTGCCGCTGCTGCGCGTCGACGCGACGCTGATCGAGCAGGCGCTCGGCAACCTGCTCGAGAATTGCGCCAAGCACACGCCGCCGGGAACGATAGTCCGGGTGCGCGCGCAACGGAGCGGCGAGGAGATCGTCATTACCGTCGAGGACTACAGCGGCGGCCTTCCCGAACGCGACGTCGAGCGCGTATTCGCCAAGTTTCATCGCGGCGCGGTCGAAGGCGCCGGCACCGGCTTCGGTCTGGGGCTCGCGATCTGCCGCGCGATCGTCCGGTTGCACGGTGGACGGGCCTGGGCGGAGAGCGTGCCCGCCGGCGGAACGGCATTTCATTTCTCGCTTCCTCTGGAAGAAGCGCCATCGGTTCCGCCCGAGCCGGCATCGAGCTGACCGTGACGGACGCGCATCCGGTCATTCTCATCGTCGAGGACGAGCCCGAGATCCGTCGGTTTCTGCGCGCCGCTTTCGGCGTCGAAGGTTACCGTGTCGTCGAATCGGCCACCGGCCGCCGCGGCTCGATCGACGCCGGAACCCACAAACCCGATCTCGCCATCGTCGATCTTGCGCTTCCCGACATCGACGGCATCGAAGTGATCCGACGAATCCGGGAATGGTCGCCGATGCCCATCATCGTGCTGTCGGCGCGCGTGCAGGAGCAATCCAAGATCGATGCGCTCGACGCAGGTGCCGATGACTACGTCACCAAGCCCTTCGGCGTCGGCGAGCTGCTGGCGCGCGTCCGCGCCGCGCTACGCAACGCCGTGCGCCCACAATCGGGGGCGTCGGTATTGCGTTTCGACAGCGCTGAAATCGATCTCGAAAGGCGCACCGCGAGCCGCGACGGCGAGAAGATCCGGCTGACTCCGATCGAATTCAGGATGCTCACGACGCTGGCGAAGCATCTGGGAATGGTCGTCACACACCGCCAGCTGCTCACCGAAGTGTGGGGGCCGACGCACGAGAGCGACACGCATTACCTGCGCATTTACATGAAGCAATTGCGCCAGAAGCTGGAGTCAGATCCCGTGCAACCCCGCCATTTGCTCACGGAGACCGGCGTCGGATATCGCCTGGTCATCGACGACTAGGCGAGGTGCCGCCGCGGCGATTGCTCGCGAAGTCACTTCAGCCGTCGTCGGTTGCGCGCGTTCGGGCATCCGCTAATAATGGCGCATGCCTGAAGCTCGTCCGGCGCGAGGCCCGACAATCACCGCCATCGACTGCCACGCGCATGTGATGCGGCGAGATGCGCCGCTGGCGCCGGACCGGCACTCGGTGCCGAAGCGCGATTGCACGGTCGAGGAATACCTGGACGTGCTGGACGCGAACGGCATCTCGCAGGGCGTACTTACCGCGCCGAGCTTCTACGGCGCCGACAATTCGCTGCTGCTGGACGCGCTGGATCGCGCGGCGGGACGGCTGCGCGGGACCGTCATCGTCGATCCGGGCATCGCCCGCGCATCGCTCGCGGCAATGGGCGCTCGCGGCGCGGTCGGCATCCGGCTCAACTGGTTCCGCCGTTCCGCATTGCCCGATGTTTCCGACACCGGGTACCGGCAGCTTTTCGCGAACGTGCGCGATCTCGGCTGGCATGTCGAGATCTATCTGGAAGGGCCATTGTTGGCGAAGGTTCTGCCGGCGATCCGCGACAGCGGCGCCACAGTCGTCGTCGATCATTTCGGCAGCCCCGATCCGGCGCGGGGCGTCGCGTGCGCCGGCTTCCAGGCGGTGCTCGATGGCGTGGGCACCGGCGATACGTTCGTCAAGCTCTCGGCGCCGTATCGCCAGGGCGGCGCCGATCCACAGCGCTATGTCGACGCACTGCTAGACGCCGGCGGCGCGGAACAGCTGGTCTGGGCCAGCGACTGGCCGTTCGTCTCGCACGAGGACGAGATCAGTTATCGCGACTGCGTGCGATGGCTCGCCGGTTGGGTGCCCGACGACGGGACGCGCCGGATCATCCTCGCCGATACGCCGGCCCGCTTGTTCCGCTTCGACCGGCTGCTACCGGCAGCAGCGGATAAACAAAAATCGGAGGAAGCCTCGCCATGAAACTTGTTCGCATCGTCGTCGGCATGCTGCTGCTAGCCGCGACTTCGGCCGCGGCCGCCCAGGTGATCAAGCTGATCGTTCCCACCGCGCCGGGCGGCGGTACCGACGGTTACTTCCGCATCCTGGCCAAGGAGGCGACGCCGTTCATCAAGGATACGATCGTCATCATCAACGTCCCCGGCGCCGGCGGAACGATCGGCGTCGCGCAGATGGTGCATTCGCCGCCCGACGGACAGACGCTCGCCGCCGTGTGGCTGGGTCCGGTCACCGTGTCGCCGAACACGATGAAGGTGCAATACACACCGAACGACTACATTCCGGTCATACAGCTGACCAGCGCGCCGTACGTCTTCTGCGTGCATCCGGATTTCGCCGCGACCGAAGGCAAGAGCTTCATCGAGGAGCTGCGCAAGAACCCGGACAAGTACACCTATGGCGACGACGGCATCGGCGGCCCCGGCCAGCTCGCGGCCGAGCGCATCTTTCGTGCGATGAAGGTCAAGGCGCGCGACATTCCGTTCAAGGGCGCGGGCGAAACGCTGACCGCTTTCCTCGGCAAGCACATCGACATCTACGTCGGATCGGTGCCGCCTATACTGCAGCACGCCCAATCTGGCAATGCGAACTGCGTGCTCCTGAGCTCCGCCGACCGGATCGCATCGCTGCCCGCGGCGTCGAGCTTGCGCGATCTCGGCATTCCGGACGAGGAATTGATACTCTGGCGCGGCGTGCTCGCGCCGAAGGGAACGCCGCCGGCGAAGATTGCCGAGCTCGAGGCGGGGTTCGAAAAAGCGGCGAATGCACCGGCAACACGCAAGTTTCTCGACGATGCCGGCGAGCAACTGCTGATCCGCAAAGGGCCGGCGTTGCGCCAGTACATCGACACCGAATACGAGGCGCTGGGCAGGCTCGCCAAGGCGCTGAATCTCTCGCCGCAGTAAGCGTTTCTCGACGCAAGACTCGCGGGCCCCCCGCGAGCCCCATCCGCAGGCGACGGCCCGCGGCGTTTTGGCACGCCACTTGCTCCCCATCTCGATCAGACAGACGCGGCCGGTCCGCTCGCTCTTCCAGCGAGGCTTCCTCCGCGCCTAACTACCTGCAATCGCTGGAGAAAATGATCATGGCCAAACTGGTAATCGTCGACGACGAACCAAACGTCCTGAACGCTCTGCGTCGGATCTGCCTCAATCACGACGTGCCACCCGCGATCTCGAACCCCCAGTTGATGAGCTTCACGTCACCGGTCAAGGCGCTCGAATATCTGCAGGATCATCTGGTCGATCTGATTATCTCCGACTTCCGCATGCCGGAAATGGACGGCGCCACGTTCCTTACCGAAGCCCGGAAGCTGCAAGCCAATTCGGCGCGCATCATCCTCGGCGCGCACGCCGATATCGAAGGCATCATGCGCGCGATCAATGTTGACGGCATTTTCCAGTTCGTCAGCAAGCCTTGGTCCGATCACCAGCTGAAGCGGGCGATCGTGCAGGTCCTTGCTCACCGCGCGCTGCTCGTCGAGAACCAGCAACTCGCCAACGAGGTTCGCCGGCAGCGCGGCATCATTTCGGAGCAGCAGGCGGAGCTGGAACGTCTCGAGCTGTAGTCTCCTGTGGCATCACCCACGGCGCTGGGCCATAGACGGCAGCGTGCTGATCGAAGACTGACCGACTCCGGCATCCCATTTTGCCGCAGCGGTTGCGGCGCCTGCCGGCGATCTGTGCAAATCAGCTGCGTGACACACCCGCGGAAGAAGAGCTGGCCCCGACCCTTCGTTTCGGTTGGGCGCTCTAGCAGAAGGTGCGCTGCGCTTCCAGAGGCTCACCTCGCACGGGCTAAAATCGTCACGCCGGAGCACAATGGCCGCTATGCCCGGCTCCGGGGCCCACTCGACCTGATGCGAAGGAGGTCTCATGAAGCACCCAACGGCAATCGATCCTGCGATGCAGTCCTGCATCAAGGCATGCGAAGACTGCCACCGCATCTGTCTAACGATGGCCATGCGGTACTGCCTCGAAATGGGCGGCAAGCACGTTGCGCCGGAGCACTTCAGGTTGATGCTCAGCTGCGCTGAAATCTGCCAGACGTCGGCGAACTTCATGCTTGGTGCTTCACCCATGCACCGGAGCACATGCCGCGCTTGCGCGGACGTCTGCGAGGCCTGCGCCGAAAGTTGCGAGCAGCTTAGCGGCATGGAGGAGTGCGCAAAGGTGTGTCGATCCTGTGCCAAGAGTTGCCGCGCCATGGCCGGCGGGACCAAGTGAGGAGCTAGCATCCACTGCGGTCCGTTGATGCCGGATCGTTGAGGCGCGAACTATTCGTCGCCCATCCCGTCTTATGAAGACTTATCCGGATCGATCGCAGATTACGTTACAAGCATTGCGCAGCTGCACGCTGGACGATCGGACGCTGACGCTGCACCTTGCCCGCGAAAATGGGAGCCCGTGACGATGAAGAACTGGATGGTGAGTGCACTGTGCAGCGTGACGCTCCTGGCCGCGAGCGGCGCGATGGCGCAAGCGGTGGTTGGCAAACCCGCGCCTTCGTTTACGGCTACGGATGTCGCGGGCAAGACCGTCGCTTTGTCGAACTACAAGGGGAAGTTCGTCGTGCTCGAGTGGACGAACCCGGATTGCCCTTTTGTAGGCAAGCACTACAACGGCGGCAGCATGCCCGCGACTCAGAGGCGGGCGGTCGCCGAAGACGTCGCGTGGCTGTCGATTCAGACGATACCCAACGACCGCGATCACAAAGCAGTTGCCAGACTACAAGCCTGGCAAAAGTCGAAGAACGCGTCGCCGACTGCGACGATCGTGGATTCCGACGGCAACATAGCTCGCGCCTACCGGGCGAAAGCCACCCCTCATATGTACATTGTCGATCCGAAGGGCACGCTCATCTATGCCGGTGCCATCGACAGCAAACCGAGCACCGATCCTGCGGACATCAAGACGGCCACCAATTACGTTTCTCAGGCGCTCGACGAAGCGATGGCCGGCAAGCCCGTAAGCCATCCCAGCAGCCAAGCTTACGGATGCGCCGTGGAGTACCCGGGCGGGGCCTGACCTGCCGCATTGCCGCAGGCGCCACGAAGTGCGTATCGGCTGGCCGCAGAGGATGCAAAGCGCTTCGAAAATTCGCTTGAACACGTGCCTCCGAGCGCTGTCACACATTAATCGGCGCCACCCGAGGAGGTGTTCATCGGGCCTCGCCGCTGCGGACACGTTGCCCGCAGGTTGTGAGCCGTGGAGGTAAAGCGATGAAAGTCAGCGATATTATGACTCGCGATGTGCACCTTTTGAGTCCCGAGCAAACCATCCGCGAGGCGGCCAGCATCATGGCCGACATCGACGCCGGAGCGCTGCCGGTTGGCGACGACGATCGGCTGATCGGCATGATCACCGACCGCGACATCGTCGTCCGCGCGATCGCCCAGGGCAAATCACTGGACACCAAGGTCATCGATGTCATGAGCAAGGAGCTGCTGTACTGCTTCGACACCGACGGCATCGACGACGCGGCACGCAACATGGCCAAGGCCCAGGTCCGGCGCCTGCCTGTGGTGAATCACGCCAAGCGCCTGGTCGGCATCGTCTCGCTGGGCGACCTCGCTCGCAATGACGACCCGACGACGATCGGGCGAACCGTGTCCAAGGTTTCCACGCCGGGCGGCAAGCACGACCAGACCAGCACCCACTGACGCAAAACGGTCGACGCGATCACCGCGAGGCGGCGGTCGCGGTCGCCGGCGCGTGTTGTAATAATTACCTTTTTGCGTGCGCGTCCGCGTGCGCAGCGTCCGGTATGCCGCGCACGACTCTCCCCACGCAAGGATTCGCGCCGAACGCATAAGCGAGTTCCGCCGGGCGCGCGATGTTCCACAGCGCGAAATCGGCGCGCCGGCCCGGTGCCAGCCTGCCGACCTCGCCCTCGATGCCTAGCGCCTTCGCTGCATCTCGCGTGACCGCGGCGAGCGCTTCCGCGGGCGTGAAGCCGAACAAGGTGCAGGCCATGTTCAGCATCAGCAGCAGCGACGTGCATGGCGATGTTCCGGGATTGCAGTCGGTCGCGATCGCAATCGGCACGCCGTGCTGGCGCAGGCTTGCGATCGGCGGCAATCGCGTTTCGCGAAGAAAGTAGAACGCCCCGGGCAGAACGACGGCTGTCGTGCCTGCTTCGGCCATTGCACGCACCGATTCGGCCGACGCATATTCGAGGTGGTCGGCGGACAGGCCCCGATATTCGGCCGCGAGCCGGCCGCCCCCCTGGTCGGAAAGCTGGTCGGCGTGCAGCTTGACCGGCAATCGATGCTTTTTGGCGGCATCGAATACGCGCGCGGTCTGCGCCGTCGTGAAGGCGATGCGCTCGCAGAATGCGTCGACCGCTTCCGCAAGCTTCGCGTCGGCAGCCGCGGGCAGCCTCTCGTCGCAAACCAGTGCAATGTATTCGTCGGCACGCCCGGCAAATTCGGGCGGCAGCGCATGGGCGCCGAGAAACGTCGTTCTGACTTCGACGCCGCACGCTATCGCCAGACGGCGGGCGGCACGCAGCATCTTCAGCTCGTTCGCGGTATCGAGCCCGTAACCGGACTTGATCTCGACGGTGGTGACGCCCTCGGCGATCAGGCGCCCCAGCCGAACCGCGCTTTGCGCAACCAGTTGGTCTTCGCCGGCGGCTCGCGTGGCGCGCACCGTCGAGGCGATACCGCCTCCGGCCCTGGCGATATCTTCGTACGACGCGCCGGCGAGCCGCATTTCGAATTCGTCGGCACGATCGCCCGCATGAACCAGATGCGTGTGGCAGTCGATCAATCCGGGAGTGAGCCATGCCCCCCCGCCATCGTGCTCGGTCTCGGCGCGCCATCCGGACGGAAGATCGCGCCGCGGGCCGACCCAGGCGATGCGGCCGTCGCGGACGGCGAGCGCACCGTCGCGGATCGACCCGTAGCCATCGGCGCTGCCGATCGCCTGATCGATCGTCGCGAGGTGGACGTTGGTCCACATCGCATCCCAGCCGAGGTCGGCGCTCACGTCAACAATCGCTTTAATGTGATCGCGTATTGTGCCGCGCTCTCCGCGTGGCGCGGATGCACGCCGTCACGGACGTGCCAACGTCCGCCCGCCATGACGTCGCCGATCGGCGCTCTCCGTGGCCCGAAGATCGCGCTGTCGAGCAGCGCGTCGCCGTGCTGTCCGACGGAATCGGCCTGATCCAGGACGATCCAGTCGGCCCGATGGCCGGCGGCGATGGCGCCGATGTTTTGTCCCAATGCCTGCCCACCGCCGCCGCAGGCGGCGCGATAGAGACGGCCGCCGAACGATTCGGCGCGGGCGAGCCTGAATACGTTGCGCTGCTCGTACTTCATGCGCTGCCCGTATTCGAAAAGACGCAGCTCGAGAAACGGATCGACGTTGACATGGCTGTCGCCGCCGATGCCGAAACGGCCATCGTTCGCAAGAAAGGACTTGGCGCTGAACAGACCATCGCCAAGATCGCCTTCCGTCGTCGGGCACAAGCCGGCCACGGCCCGCGAAGCCGCCAATCCTCCGGTCTCGCCCCGGTCCATGTGGGTCGCGTGAATCAGGCACCAGCGCTCGTCCACTGCGCTGTTGTCGAGCAGCCATTGCACCGGCCGCGCGCCCAGTGCAGCGACGCAATCGTCGACCTCTTTCTGCTGCTCGGCGGCATGGA
>Ga0207676_10000509_pt1 | contig 32700 bp, 34 predicted proteins | sample KBSSwiS72_FD_184307 | JGI IMG/M metagenome (GOLD analysis project Ga0207676, IMG submission 184307) | Switchgrass rhizosphere microbial communities from Kellogg Biological Station, Michigan, USA - KBS Switchgrass S7-2 (SPAdes) (version 2) | ecosystem: Host-associated > Plants > Roots >...
AAGGCGCTGGTATTCGCCCTCCCCGTCATTCTTCCAGGTCACCTGATGCGGCTCGAACGTACGAACAAGCTTGGCCGGATTGCCGGCAACCAGGCTGCGCGGCGGCGTCTGTGTATCCGATTTGACCAGCGCCAGGGCCGCAACCAGATTCTCCGGGCCGATCACCGCCCCGTCCAGCACCACCGCGCTCATACCGACCAGTGTGTTCTCGCCGATCTCGCACCCGTGGATAATGGCGCCGTGCGCGATCGTCGCACCGCGATGGATCACCGTGTCGCGCAGGCTGTTGGCGTGGACGGTCACGCTATCCTGAATGGAGCTGTCGCCTTCGACCACGATCCGGCCGAAATCGCCACGCAGGGACGCGCCAGGCGCGATGAAGCAACCCGGTCCCACGATCACATCGCCGATCAGCGACGCGAGTGGGTGGACATAGCTGGTCGGATCAACGACCGGCACGATCCCCTGATAAGCGTAGCATGCCATTACGACGGCGCCCTACAACCGCTCAATGATGGTGACGTTGGCTTGCCCGCCACCCTCACACATTGTCTGCAAACCGTAACGGCCGCCTGTGCGCTCCAGCGAATTCAGCAGCGTGGTCATCAGCTTGGCCCCGGTCGACCCGATCGGATGGCCGAGCGCGATCGCACCGCCCTGCACATTGACCTTCTCGTGCGGTATCGACAGTTCCTTCATCCAGGCCAGCGTGACCGAGGCGAATGCCTCGTTGCATTCGAAAAGGTCGATGTCTTCCAGCTTCATGCCTGATTTCTTCAGCGCATATCGCGTCGCCGAGATCGGCCCGGTCAGCATCCACACCGGATTGTCGGCGCGGACCGACAAATGGTGGATGCGCGCGCGCGGCTTGAAGCCATGCTCCTTCACGGCACGCTCGCTGGCGATCAGCAGCGCGGCAGCACAGTCGGAATTCTGGCTGGCGTTACCCGCCGTCACCCGGCCGCCTTCGCGCACGGGGTTCAGTCCGGCCAGTCCTTCCAGTGTGGTGCCGGGACGAATGGTTTCGTCGCGGTCCAGCCCGGCGAGAGGAGCGATCTCGTTCTTGAACCAGCCCTTCTCGGTCGCCGCCTGCGCGCGCATGTGGCTGGTATAGGCGAACGCGTCGAGGTCCTCGCGGCTGAGGTTCCACTTTTCGGCGATCATTTCCGCCGAACGTATCTGGTTCACTTCCTCGTCGCCGTAACGCGCATCCCAGCCCGTCGCACCGGAAAACGGGCTGTCAAAGCCGTATGCGGCCCCCGCGATCATCGCGGCCATGATCGGAATACGGTTCATCGCCTGGCTACCGCCAGCGACGATGATGTCCTGCGTTCCGCTCATCACGCCCTGAGCGGCAAAATGGACCGCCTGTTGCGAGCTGCCGCACTGGCGATCGATGGTCACGCCGGGGACGTCTTCGGGGAGGCCGGCTACCAGCCACGCAGTTCGGCCAATGTCGCCCGCTTGCGCACCGATGGTCTCGGTGCAGCCCCACACCACGTCCTCGACCAGCGTCGGATCGAATGCATTGCGATCCATCAGCGCCCTGATCGGATGCGCGGCGAGGTCTGCCGGGTGCAACGCGGCAAGGCTGCCCTTCTTGCGCCCGACAGGCGAACGGATGGCATCGATGATATAGGCTTCAGGCATGGATGGCTTCTTTCGCGAAGGTCTGGTCGGGACCGGTGAGCCGCGTGAACAGACGCGTCGCAACCCGGGTGCGATGAAAGGCGGGCGTGCCCCAGCTTCCAGTCAGTGCCAAAGCACGTTTCAGGAACAGGTGAACGTCTACTTCCCACGAATAGCCCATCGCGCCGTGCACCTGAATCGAGGCGCGAGCGGCCTGGTCGGCGGCTTCCAGCGCGACGATCTTCGCGTGGCTGGCGCGGGCGCGGGAATAGACATCGTACTGGCTCACGGCGGCAGCGGCGGCAAGCACGACGGGCCGCGCGAATTCGATCGCAACCTGCGCCGAGGCAAGGTGATGCTTGACCGCCTGATAGCTGCCGATCGGCTTGCCGAACTGCTGGCGATCCTTGGCATAGGCGACCGCGAGATCGACCGACCGCTGTGCCAGACCCAGCCCCTGCGCGGCGGCAAACACGGCAGCTCGATCAAGCGCCAGATCCCAGTCCGCCTCGCCAAGGTCCTGCGCCTGTTCCGCGTTCCATTCCACGCGGAACAGGCGCCGGAACGGATCGATCGTGGCAGACGGAGTCAACGAGACCTGGTCGGGCATGGCCAGGAACGCATGGCCATCGCGGTGCAGCAGGATCGCTGCCGCGGTATCGGCATTGGCCACCACGAGGTTCAACGGATGGGCAATCGCCACGGTCGCGGCCGGATCACCCAGCACGGGATGGTCCGGGGACAACGCGGCCAGCATCGGAACGGCGATGCCGGCACTTTCCACCAGTGGCTCGGGCAGCGCGACATAACCAGCCGCCTGCGCGATCAATGCGAAGTCGAGTTCGCCAAGCCCCAAACCGCCCGCGGCTTCCGGCAGCATCAACAGGGTGAAGCCGTTATCGACGATCGCGGCCCAGCGATCCGGATCGATCGCGGTCCCTGCCGCCATCTGGCGACGCCAATGGTCAGGCGTGCACACATCCCCGAACAGGGTGGCAGCCGTGTCGGCGAACATCTGCTGTTCGGCGCTAAGGGTGAAATCCATGTGCGACCCTTTCAGCGCGGCAGGCCGAGCATGCGCTCAGCGATGATGTTGCGCTGGATTTCGTTCGATCCGGCATAAATCGGCCCGGCGAGCGAGAAGATATAGTCATCGAGCCATTCATGCTCGCCGGGCTCAGGCAACAATTCCGCCTCCGGCCCCAGGATCGCCAGCGCGGTCTGGTGGAGATGGATGTCCATTTCCGACCAGAAGATCTTGTTGGTACTAGCCTCGGGGCCGATTTTGGCCCCGGCGATCAGGCGCGACGCGGTCTGATAGATGTTCAACGCATAGGCTTCGGCATTCATATACGCACGCACCACCTCTGCTTCGAGCGTGGCATCGGCGGTTTCCTTGCGCGCCTGCCAGAGATCCGCCAGCGCCGCTGCAGCAACCTGATAGCGGGCGGGACTGCGCAGCATGAGGCCGCGTTCGAACCCGGCAGTGGCCATGCAGATGTGCCAGCCCTGCCCCTCGTCGCCCAGCCGGTTGAAGACAGGAACGCGGACGTTATCGAGGAAAATCTCGGCAAAACCGACATGGCCATTGATCTTGCGGATCGGGTTTACCGTCACGCCCGGCATGTCCAGCTTGAAGAAGATCAGGCTGAGTCCCTTGTGTCGCTCGCTGCTCGGCTCGCGGAACAGACCGAAAGCCCAGTCGGCAAAGGCTGCGCGGCTCGACCAGATCTTGTGCCCATTGAGCACATAGACGTCGTCCTCCCGCGTGGCGGTGGCGCGCACCCCCGCAAGATCGGAACCAGCCTGAGGTTCCGACCACGCCTGCGCCCAGATCTCCTCCCCACTTGCCATCGGTGGCAGGAAGCGCTGCTTCTGCTCGCGCGTGCCGAATTCCATCAGCGTAGGCCCGAGCAGAAAGATGCCGTTCTGGTTCACGCGACCCGGCGCGCCGGCGCGATAATATTCTTCCTCGAAGATCAACCACTGGATCAGATCCAGCCCGCGTCCGCCATATTCCTGGGGCCAGGTCACCATACCCCAATCGCCCGATTTCAGCGTGGCTTCCCATGCGCGATGCGCTTCGAAGCCTTCTCGCGTCGCGTCGTAATGCTCGAGCGGCACGGACGGGACATGGGCTTCCAACCATGCGCGCACTTCGGTGCGAAAGGCTTGCTGTTCAGGAGTGTAGGACAGATCCATCAGAACTTCGCCGCTGCCCCCTTGTTTTCCACAAAGGCATCCCGCGCCCTCTGGCTGTCCTCGTGCGCGTACATTTCCAGCGTGAAACCCTGCTCGATGCGGTACATGTCGCTGGGGTTGCATGGTTCGATCAGGTTGAGTGCCTGCTTGGCGATGACCAGCGCAGCGCGGCTCTTGCTGGCGATTACCGCGCAAAGCGCGCGGGCTTCCTCTTCAAGCTTTTCCAGCGGCACGATCTTCTCGACAGAGCCGTGACGATACATATCCTCGACCGGGATGGTGCCCCCGGTGAAGAAGTTGGTGCGCACCTTCTGCACGGGCAGCATCCTGCTCATGAACGCTGCCCCGCCCATCGCACCGCGATCGATCTCAGGCAGTGAGAGATAAGCCCCCTCGGCCGCGATCAGGCAGTCGCAGGCCCCCGCGATATTCACGCCGCCGCCAATGACAAAACCGTGCAGCGCCGCCACCACCGGCACCGCGCAATCGCGGATCGCCTTGAACGTGAGGTAATTGTTGCGATTCAGCTGCGAGATGCGCTCCGGATGAGCCTGCATTTCCTTGATATCCACGCCGCCACAGAATCCACGGCCGACCGCGCGGATCAGTACGCAACGCACGTCCTCGTTGGCCGACGCGTCGTTGATCAACGCGGGGATGGAACCCCAGCCGGCGGTGTCGAACGCGTTGACCTTTGGGTGGTCGAACACGATCTCGGCGATGTGATTCCGGACCGTCATGGTGATGGGCATGGCTGCTTCCTTCCTGTCAGGCGACCGATGCGGACACGCCGAGCGCGACAAGGCGTTCGCGGGCCTGCAGCATGATACGATCGACCAGTTCCTGGCAGCTGGGCACCTCGGTTATGCGACCGCCGACGACGCCGGTGGCCATCACGCCGTTCACGATATCGCCATCGACCACCGCCTTCTGGATCAGCATCGGCATGGTCGCTGCCATCATAGCCTGCTTCAGCGGCACCTCGCCATGCCCGGTCATCCCACGCGCGGCGGATATAAAGTCGCGCCACGATGCGCCGGTCTGGCGCTTCATTTCGAGACCGGCCTCGAACGCGCGAAGCCACATGCCCAGCGATCCGGAACTCTCGATGCGATCCATCAAGCGGGTGCGGATCATCCGCTGCGGGATGCCGTCAAGCTTGGTGGTAACCACGATGCCATCGGTCGTGGCGTTGAGATAGGCAGCCTTTGTCGTGTCGGGAACCGGACTTTCCTTGGTCAGCAGGAAGCGCGTACCCATCGCGATCCCCACAGCACCATAAGCAAGCGCCGCGACAAGCCCGCGCCCATCGGCGAAGCCGCCGCTGGCGATGACCGGCACCTGGACGGTATCCAGTACCTGCGGCAGCAGGATCGTGGTGGGGACGGAGCCGGTATGGCCTCCACCTTCGCCGCCCTGCACGTTGATCATGTCGACGCCCAGTTCCACCATCTTCTGCGCGTGCCTCACCGCGCCGACCGTGGGAATGCAGAGGATGCCAGCGTCCTTGAAGCGGCCGATCATCGCGGCATTGGGCCCGCGACCAAAGCTGACCGCGCGCACCTGTTCGCGGTTGGCCAGAATTAAATCGACGATCTGGTCTGCGCCGGGCTGAAACGAATGAAAGTTCACCCCGAATTTCCGGTCCGTACCGTTGCGCACGGCCAGGATCTTTTCACGACATTCGTCAGGGGTCATTACCGCCGCACCCAGAAACCCAAAGGCTCCGGCGTTGCAGCTGCCGATGACAAGACTCGGTTCCGCCACCCAGCCCATCGCGGTCTGGATAATCGGCGCGCGGCAGCCAAGCCGCTCGGCCATGATCGTATGGAGCGCGTCCGCCATCAACCTTCGCCCGCATCTTTCTTGTTGGCAGCGGCCATCTCCCTGGCGCCAAGGCCGGCGATCGCGCTGCCCTGGACCAGATCATTCTGGGCATGGGCAAAGTGGTGCATGTGGAACACCGCGTCCATCGCGGTACGCTTGCCGCGCAGTTCCTCGACATGGTTGATCGCCTGTTTGGTCAGCCAATTGCCGAGGCGAGGCTGGGCGACCAGCTTGGCGGCGATCGACGCCACCTCGGCGCGCAGGTTTTCGCGACTGACGATACGATTGACCATGCCGAACTGTTCGGCACGCTGCGCGCTCATGCGCTCGCCCAACAGGAGGAATTCCTTGGCCACTCGCGGTGGCAACTCGAACGCGTGCGCGAAATATTCAACGCCGGGAATGCCCATGCGGTTGACCGGGTCCTGAAAAAACGCATCGTCGGTGGCGACGATTATGTCACACACCCACGCCAACATCAGACCGCCTGCGATGCAGGCCCCCTGCACCATCGCGACCGTCGGCTTGGCGATGTCGCGCCAGCGGCGGCACATGCCCAGATATTGTTCCTGCTCACGTGTATAGAGCAGTTCCGCCGCGGGCTTGTTGACATGGCCCGGCACCATTAGGCGGTTTTCGAAGTGCTTGTGCACATCGCGCCCGGGCGTGCCGATATCGTGTCCGGCGGAAAAATGTTTGCCATTGCCTGCCAGCACGATGGCGCGCACCGCGTCATCCTGAACGGCGCGATTAAAGGCGTCGTCCAGCGCATATGTCATCTGGCCGTTTTGCGCGTTGTTGAAATCCGGACGATTCATCGTGATCCACGCGACGCCAGCCTCGACCTCGTAAAAGACGGGGCTGTCGGTTTCGTAGACGATGTCAACCTTGCGCGGTTCGACCAGGTCGCTCATGTCGTGATCTCCCTCAGGCCAACTGGCGCGCCAGCGGGTTTTCCTTGAATACCGTGGCACGCACGTCGTTCGGATCCAGCGTGGCTATCATCGCCAGCTCTTCGCTCGTGGGCATCGGCGTTTCCGGAATTCCGTCACCGACCTTGGCCAACGGAAAGCCGGTGTTCTCCTGCACTTCGTCAAACGTCACGCCGGGATGCAGCGAAACGACGCGCACCTGATGATCCGGGCCGCCGAAATCCATCACGCACAGGTTGGTGACGATCACGCGCAGATCGAGCCCCGCCGGCGCCTTGCCGTTGACGTAGCGCTTCGGATTGTACCCCGCCATGCACACAAAATCGACCTCGCCCTCGATCAGCGCCCGCTTGTTGTGGTTCGGGAAGAAGAAGCTGTTGGGGTGACAGATCGAATTGCCCGGAAAGCCGCGCGCGCCCAGCATGGCGGACTTGGGCTTGGTATGGTCGCCGATCACGCTGATGTTGGCCTGCCCATATCGGTCGAACTGTACCGGTCCGACCATCGCGTGGCGGCGCCCTCCCCACAGCACCGCGAACACGCGGTCATAATTGGCCAGGCCCTCATAGACGACCGGGCCGGAACGCTTCCCGGGGGCAACCGGCTCGTCACCATAATAGCATTCGCCATCGGTGGTTTGCAGCGCGGGATTGTAGAGTTTCTTGGCAAGCGCGGAGCCAATGCGCGGCAACGGGCCGATGCCGGTTGCCATGACTTCACCATCGTGACGCCACGCCTGAGCGCAGGCGAGGATGACAAGTTCGGCCAAAGTTGCTTCGGTCATGATGTCGCTCCTCAATAAACCGGGCGAGGCAGCGCGCGCAGCGCCTCGGCACCGCCCACGGCGGCAAGGTATTCGGCTTCGCTCGTGTCGATGAATGCCTTGCGATATTCGGCCCAGGCCTCGGGCGAAGCCGCGCTGTCGACATAAGTCTTCAGGTGCCTCAGATCGAGATGATAGTCCGGATTGGCACTGGTCGGATGCGCGCCGAACGGCGTTTCGACCACGCCAGTAATGCGAGCGCGTTCCACCAGCGCGAAACGGGCATTGACCTCGATATCGAGGTCGGCGGTCGAGACGATCTGCTCGACGCTGGCATAGACCTTTGGCGCCGCGCGGGCGAACAGCTCGTCGAAGAAAGGATCCGGCGACGTGACGAGCAGGTTGCCCTTTTCATCCGCCCGCTGCGCATGGATCAGTGCCACGTCGAGGTTGATCGCGGGCATGGCGATCAGCACTTCGCCATCCGCGTAAGGGCTGGTCACCGTCTTGAATTCAAAGCCTTTCTGGGTAATGATGTCGGTACCGATGCCGGTACGCGTGGGCAGGAACGGCAGCTTCATTGCCGCGGCACGCAGGCCCCAGTGGAACATGCCCTCGTCCAGCTCCAGCACTTCGATCGCGCCAGCCTGGCGGGCCGCGCGAAAGTGCGGCTCCAACGGATAGTGATCAAGGCTGACGAATGCGAAGACCAGCTTCCTCACCTTGCCCGCAGCGCACAGCATGCCAACGTCCGGCCCGCCGTACGATACGATGGTCAGGTCTTTGAGATCGGAACGCAGTATCTCTCGGATCAGCGCCATCGGCTTACGCCGGGTCGCCCAACCCCCGATGCCGACGGTCATTCCGTCGGAAAGCTGCGCGACGACATCCGCCGCGCTCATCCGCTTGTCGAAGGTCACGTATCTTCTCCCTGCTTTGCTTCTTCCATAGCCTTTTGCCAGGCCCATACGTGACCCCATTCGCTGGGTTGCAGGTGCGCGGTCGGCACCCAGCTCTTCGGGTCGATCACCAGCGGGTCTGCCCCGATCTCGATATCGAAACCCGACGGCGTCTGCATGTAGAAGCCGAAGGTCTGATCATTGACATGGCGCCCGATCGACGCGCTCTCCGGGATCCTGTTCAGGCGCATCCGGTCATAGCATTTACCCACATCGCTCTGCGTCTTCATCTCCAGCATCAGGTGGACGCAGCCCGAAGGCGGCACCGGCATCTGCCCCAACGCTACCGAATGATGGCGGCCGTTCTGCGCGTGCATGAACGCAAAGCCCATGCCCGGATCATTCGGATCATCACTGAAATGGAAGCGAGGCACGTCGGTGTCCCCGAATCCGATTGCCTTGTAGAAGGCATAGGTCTCATCGAAATTGGGCGCGGCGAACACCGCGTGCCCCATGCCCATGTCTCCGGTGACGAAGCCGCTGACGCCGGCCGGCGACACGAAAACGACGTCGTCGCGGCGATCGCCGTAAAAGAATTCAAGGCCGTTGCCCGCCGGATCGCTGGTGCGAAAGCAAGCCGCGACGCCACGCGCGGCCGCATCCTGCGGCGAACAGTCCGCCACCGGTCGGCCAGCCGCGGCAATCTGGGTTTTCAAATCGGCAAGTTCCGCCGCATCGCCCACTTCGTAAGCGGCGGCGACCAGGCGCTCACTCTCGCCCGCTTCAATCCAGAAACGGAACGGACGATCATCGATACGGTAGAGCGCAACGCCGTCCGGCGCAGCATTGCCGCGCATCGTGCCCACGACGCCAGTCAAGAAACGGTCCCATTCCGCCTGCTTGGCCGTGGAGATTATGACATAGCCGAGTGCCTTTATGGCCATGACCTTCAATTTCCTTTCACGAGATCAAGGAAGTAGGGACGCTCCCCACCTCCATCGACGTTGATGCGCGCGCCGCTGACCCACGCCGCCAGGTCGGAGCAGAGCCACAAGACGGCGCCGGCAATGTCTTCACCCCGCCCCATGCGCTGCAATGGCAGCGACCGCGCGACCGCGGACTGCGCAGCCTCGTCGCCATAGGTTTCGCCCGTGGCCTCGGTCTGCATCAGACCAACGATGATCGCGTTCACGCGGATGCCGTCCGGGCCCCATTCCTGCGCCAGACTTTGCGTCAAGTTGAGCAAGCCGGCCTTGGCCGCGCCATAAGCGGCGGTCATCGGCGACGGACGGATGCCCGATACGCTGGCAATGTTGACGATGCTGCTGCCCGCGGCGCCCCGCATGTGCGCGTGAGCGGCCTGCGCCATGTACATTGCCGAATGCAGATTGAGCTTGAGGATCGCGTCGAAGAAGCGCGGCGATGCACTTGCCGCGGCGGCCTGGGGCGATCCCCCGGCATTGTTTACCAATATGTCGAGCCGGCCCTGCTCGGCTGCCACCGCATCGACCAGCTGCTTCGCCTGGTCGGGGTCCCGTATGTCGGCCGCGCGGAAAATCAGATTTTCGGGCAGGCTTTCGGGTGCGTTGCGCCCGCAAACCACCACGCGCGCGCCTGCCTCCGCCAGCGCGGTTGCCATGCGCAGGCCCAACCCGCGCGTCCCGCCGGTAACGATGGCCACGCGGCCGCTGAGGTTTATGGCAAGATCCATGACTTTCCTGCCCCTGCGCGGGGCGCGCTCTCCCGTGTTCGCCGCGATTGAAATTCCTTTCCGCAGCGGATTCGAATTTGCCCATATCGAAAGCTGGACTGCTTTTCAATTGACGGTTTGCGTATCACATGGCATTAGAAATTACGCGTGCAGCTATACCACGCCGTAAAATGATTCGACCAAGGGAGAGAATACGGAGATGGCCAGCGCAGCCTCTTTGCCTGCCGCAAACACAAGCATTCCCACCGCCGCGGAACTGCTTGATCGTGCCCGTGCCATGATCCCGACGTTGCGAGAGCGCGCACGTCGATGTGTCGCCGAGCGCGACGTGCCGGTCGAATCCATTGTCGAGATGCAGGAAGCGGGTTTCTTCAAGATTCTCCAGCCGCGACGCTGGGGCGGATTCGAAATGCACCCCAACGCATTCTTCGATGTGCAGAAGGCGCTGGCCGAGGGCTGCATGTCCACCGGATGGATGTACGGCGTGGTCGGTTGCCACCCTTATGAAATCGCGCTGTTCCATGAAGAGGCGCAGGCGGAAATCTGGGGCGAGGACACCTCGACGCTGGTTTCCTCGAGCTACCAGCCAGTGGGCAAGGTAACCGTGGTCGATGGCGGCTTTCGGCTTTCGGGTCGGTGGGGTTTCTCGACCGGATCGGTCCATTGCAAGTGGGTCGTGCTCGGCGCGTTGGTACCGCCCAGCGAACCAGGCGGCCCGCCCGACATGCGTGCCTTCCTGTTGCCCCGCAGCGACTATGCCATCGACCTCGACAGTTGGCACGTTTTCGGACTGCAGGGCACCGGCAGCCATGACGTGATCGTGGACGACGTTTTCGTGCCCGATCACCGCACGCACCGTGCGGTCGATGGGTTCCTCTGCCAGAACCCGGGGCAGGAAACCAATACCGGCCCACTCTACACGCTACCTTGGGCACAGGTCTTCATGCGCTCCGTCTCGACCGCGGCGTTCGGTGGCGCGCGCGCCGCGATCAGCGCGGCGATCGATATCGCGCAAAGCCGCGTGTCGACCAACACCGGCAAGGCCTCGAAGAGCGATCCCTTCCTTCTGGCTGCGATCTCCAAGGCGCACGCGCAGGTAATCGAGATGGAACAGACTCTTCGTCTGACGTTCGAGGACCTGATGGCCCATGCCGAGCGAGGCGAACCCATCCCGATGGAGAAGCGCACGCTCTACGCGTACAATTCCTCTGCCGTCGTGCGCCGCATGGCCGAACTGGTCGACGATATGGTGCAGCTGCTTGGCGGGCGTGCCATCTATACCTCCAGCGCCATCATTCAGCCGTGGCTCGATCTCAACGCGGGGCGCGCGCACGTCGCCAACGACCCCAACAACCGTACCGCTGATCTCGTGGGCGGCATCCTCGGCCAAGCGCCGACTTTTACCTTCCTCTGAGAGGGCTGGTGTCGCGATGGAACTGAAGCAGGCGACATACCGTGTTGCGGGCGGATACGACATCGTCGTTGCCGAGGCCGGATCCGTCGATGCCCCGGCTGTGGTGTTCATCCACGGGAGCGGCCCCGGCGCCTCAGGCTTTTCGAATTTCCGCGGCAACATCGCGGCCTTTGTCCATGCTGGCTACCGGGTGATCCTTCCCGACCTGATCGGCTATGGCGCATCGTCGAAGCCTGAGGGGCTGGACTATACGCTGCAGCTATTCACAGATACGCTCTACGACGCGCTGCGCCAGCACGGTGTGGACAAGGCGCATCTCGTCGGCAATTCGCTGGGTGGCGGCATCGCCTTGTTGATGACGCTCGATCACCCCGAATTCACGAACAAGCTGGTGCTGATGGCACCCGGCTGCGTGGCGGAGCGCGAAAGCTATTTCGTGATGCCCGGGATCGCCAAGATGGTCTCCAATTTTGGCGGTCCCGATTTCAATCTGGTCGAACAGAGGCGCCTGATATCCAACCTGATGCATGAAGATTCCAGGGGCCATGTTACTGACGAATTGGTCGCCGAGCGCTTTGCGGTCGCGCGCACGCAACCCAAGGACGTGCTCGTGCGGATGCGCACGCCCGATCTTTCACCCCGGCTCGCCGAAATCGACAAGCCGATCTTCGTGCTATGGGGCTTGAACGACGAATTCTGTCCCGAAGCCCATGCTCGCCTGTTCCTGGACCGTTGCCGCGACGCGCGCGCGATCACCTTTGGGCGCACCGGGCATTGGGTTCAGGTCGAGCGCGCGGCGGAATTCAATGCCTATGCGGTCGATTTCCTTAATGGCTGAAGGCTACCCGGCGATGGCTCCGGAACTGCCTGCGCTGTTTCGAACAGCCATGCGCCGTCTGGCCGCATCTGTTTCCATCGTCGTGGCCAAGGGCGATGACGGCCCTATCGGCATCGCTGCGACGTCGATCACCTCTCTTACCGTGGATCCTCCAGCGGTGCTGGTCTGCGTCAGCCGGAGCGCCAGCCTCCACGCCTGTCTCGAACCCACCGCGCCGCTGTCAGTGAACCTGCTTTCGCGCCACCAGCGGGATGTCTCCGCAGCGTTTGGCGGAGGGATTGCGCGTAGCGAGCGTTTCAAGGTCGGTAGTTGGGGTGAAGGCGAAAATGGCCTGCCCGCCCTGGCCGAGGCGCAAGCAAATCTGGAATGCGTGATCGATGCCATGCTGGCTTATGGTACGCACAGCATCGTGATCGCACGCGTGCTCCGGGCCTCCGTCAGTGAGACCGTTGCGCCGCTGATTTACCAGGACGGGACCTATTTGTGAGCAAAGCCGAAACCTATGGCGGCGCGTTGTACGGTGCCCTGCGCAACCGCAGCACCTTGTCGCCACTCATCGAACAGGATCCGACGCTAACGGTGGATGACGCCTACGCGATCAGTCTCGACTTCCTTTCGCGCCGCCTGAAGGACGGTGAGAAGGTTGTCGGCAAGAAGATCGGCGTCACCAGCAAGGCCGTGCAGGACATGCTGGGCGTGCATCAGCCGGACTTCGGTTTCCTGACAGATTGGATGCATGTCGAAGGAGATATCGACGTCGACGCCAAAGGACTGATCGCGCCGCGCGCGGAAGCGGAGATCGCCTTCATCCTGAAAGACAGCCTGAACGGGCCCGGCGTGACTGCGGCGGAGGTGATTGCCGCGACCGAAAGCATCGCGCCTTGTTTCGAGATCGTGGATAGCCGCATCGCGAACTGGAAGATTGGAATTGTCGATACGGTTTCCGACAACGCGTCATGTGGCGTGTATGTCATCGGCGATGAAAGGCTTGACCCCCGCGCGCTCGACCTGCCCAGCTTGCATGTGGCGGTAACCAAGAACGGCGACCCGCTGTCCGAAGGTTATGGCCACGCCGTGCAGGGGGATCCGGCGCAGGCGGTCGCCTGGCTGGCCAACACGCTGGGCGCGTATGGCGTGACGCTTGATGCCGGGGACGTGATCCTTTCAGGCAGCCTCGTCCCGCTTGCCCCGGCGGTGAAAAACGACATTTTTGAAATGACACTGAGCAATGCGAGCGGACCACTGGGCCGCTGCACGGCGCGCTTCGTCTAGAGGACAATATTATGGCTCGCGTGAAGGCTGCGATCATCGGTTCGGGCAATATCGGCACGGACCTGATGATGAAGATGATCAAGTATCCGCAGAATATGGAACTCGCCATCGTGGTGGGTATCGATCCCAATTCCGAAGGGCTGGCCATGGCAAGGGAGCATGGCATCGCCACCACCCATGAAGGGCTGGAAGGCCTGCGCAGTCATCCGCTCTACGCCGAAATCGGGATCGCGTTCGACGCCACCTCCGCCTATGCGCACAAGGTGCATGATGAGGCACTGCGCGGCGACGGCATTCAGGTGGTGGACCTGACGCCCGCCGCCCTCGGTCCGTTCACCGTGCCCACCGTCAATGGCGACGCTCACCTCGATGCGCCCAACGTCAACATGGTAACCTGTGGCGGGCAAGCAACGATCCCGATGGTCGCCGCAGTCAGCCGCGTGTCCACGGTTCACTATGCCGAAATTGTCGCTTCGGTTTCTTCGCGTTCCGCAGGGCCGGGTACGCGCGCCAATATCGACGAGTTCACCCGCACCACGGCACGCGCGATTGAACAGATCGGGGGTGCGCGGAATGGCAAGGCGATCATCATCCTCAACCCCGCCGAACCGCCCATGATCATGCGCGACACCGTATTTACCCTGTCCGAAGGCTTCGACGAAGACGCGATCCGACGCTCGGTGGAAGACATGGTGGCCAAGGTACAGAAATACGTCCCCGGCTATCGCCTCAAGCAGGAAGTGCAATTCGAACGCTTTGGCGACAACAGCAAGCTGAAGATTCCGGGCATGGGCGAATTCACCGGCCTCAAGACGATGATCATGCTCGAAGTAGAGGGTGCAGGCGACTACCTGCCCTCCTATTCAGGCAATCTCGACATCATGACCGCCGCCGCCAAGGCGACCGGCGAACTGCTCGCCGCGCGTCGCATGTCTGTCGCTGCCGCCTGAGCCAAGAGGAAAATGAAGATGGCCGAGTTCAACGTCGAAGCGGGCGACAAGCTCTATATCCAGGATGTTACGCTGCGTGATGGCATGCATGCCATCCGTCATATGTACGGTCTCAACCATGTCGCAGCGATCGCCAAGGCGCTCGACGATGCCGGCGTGGACGCGATCGAAGTTGCGCATGGCGACGGCCTGTCGGGCACGAGCTTCAATTATGGTTTCGGCGCGCATACCGACTGGGAATGGCTGGAAGCCGTCGCTTCGGTGCTCAAGCGCAGCGTCCTGACCACGCTTATCCTGCCAGGCCTTGGCACGGTCGAGGAACTGCGCCGCGCCTATGGTCTGGGTGTACGTTCGGTGCGCGTGGCGACGCATTGCACCGAAGCCGATGTCTCAAGGCAGCATATCGGCATCGCGCGCGATCTCGGCATGGACGTGTCCGGTTTTCTGATGATGAGCCACATGATCGAGCCGGAGCTGCTCGCCAAGCAGGCATTGCTGATGGAAAGCTATGGCGCGCATTGCGTCTATGTGACGGATAGCGGCGGCGCGCTCGACATGGATGGCGTGAAGGCACGGTTCGAGGCCTATGACCGGGTCCTCAAGCCCGAAACCCAGCGCGGCATGCACGCGCATCACAATCTGTCCTTGGGTGTGGCCAATTCGATTGTTGCGGCGCAGCAGGGCGCGGTGCGTATCGACGCCAGCCTGGCCGGGATGGGCGCGGGCGCGGGCAATGCACCACTGGAAGTGTTCATCGCCGCCGCCGACCGCAAGGGTTGGAACCACGGCTGCGACGTGATGGCGCTGATGGATGCGGCCGAGGATCTGGTCCGTCCGCTGCAAGACCGCCCGGTGCGGGTCGATCGCGAGACACTCGCGCTCGGTTATGCCGGGGTATATTCCAGCTTTCTGCGTCACGCCGAAAAAGCGGCGGAAACCTACGGCCTCGACACCCGCGAAATCCTTGTCGAACTGGGCCGCCGGAAGATGGTTGGTGGGCAGGAAGACATGATCGTCGACGTCGCGCTCGACATACTGAAGGCTCGCAACGCCTGAACCGCGGCGCTGACCGGTCCGACCGATGATCGGGCGGCGGCCATGGAGAGATGGGATGACCGAGATTTCGCTGCACAAACCTTATCCCATACGCGAAGTACCGCAGTGGGATTTTGAAACAGACGTGGCAATCATCGGTTTTGGTGCAGCCGGGGCCTGCGCCGCGATCGAGGCAGCGGAAGCCGGCGCAAATGTGCTGCTGTTCGAACGCAATTCGGGTAGCGGCGGCGCCTCCGCATTGTCCGGGGGCGAAATCTACATCGGCGGCAGCGGCGGGACCGATGCCCAGCGCGCTGCCGGTTTTACAGATGCGACCGAAGATTTTGCCACCTATCTCAAGATGGCAGGCGGTCCTTGCGCCGATGAGGCCAAGTGCGATCTATACGCGGCGCAAGCGCTGAGCCACTTTGCGTGGCTGAAGGCGCAGGGCGTGCCCTATCGCGGTAACTACCTGCCGGGCAAGCATATCGAGCCGACAGACGATTCCACCCTGATCTGGTCGGGCAGCGAACAGGCCGCACCGTTCTGCAATGCCGCGAAACCGGCGCCGCGCGGCCATGTGATCCAGCATTTGGGATGGGGCGGCGGGCGCCCGCTCGTTGACATCCTGGAGCAGCGCGCCCGAGACGCCGGGGTCAAGGTGATTGTCGACGCCCGGGCCGTGGCGCTAATCACCGATGGCGACACGGTACGCGGCGTGATCGTGCGCATCGACAACACCAACCATTTTGTGAGGGCGGACCGAGGCGTCGTGCTGGCCACGGGTGGCTTTGTGATGAACGAGGACATGCGCCGCCGCTATTGCCCGGACACCTTCCGCATCAATTCGCCGATCGGCGACAAGGACGATGGCACGGGCATCGAACTGGGCGTCGGTGCCGGCGGCGACGCCATCCACATGGAACAGTTCTTCACGACCTGCCCGTGGACCATGCCGGAAAGCCACGCCTATGGCGTGTTCGTCAACGTGGCGGGGCAGCGTTTCATCAACGAAGATTGCTATCATGGCCGGGTGAGCCGCTGCGCCATCGATCAGCCGGGCGGCAAGGTCTATCTGCTGCTCGATAACACCCATTTCGTGCAGCCGCTCGAGATGGCCGGAATCGGTATCGCCGGTACCGGCGATACCTGGGAAGAAGTCGAGGCGGAACTGGGAATGGCCCGCGGCACGTTGTCCGCGACGATGGCATTTTACAACGCCCACGCGCGGGAAGGCAGCGATCCGCTGTTCGACAAGCGCCCGCCAATCCTTACGCCGCTGGATCATGGGCCATTCATCGCGCTCGAACTCAATTTCGAAACGTCATACTTTTCGTTCTTCACGCTGGGCGGCCTCCGGACCACGATCGATGGCGAAGTCATCAGCCATGGCGGAACGCCGGTGCCGGGCCTGTTCGCAGCGGGCCGCTGCACCTCCGGCCTCCCGGCCTGGGGCCATGGCTACAGTTCGGGGATGAGCCTGGCGGACTGCACGTTCTTCGGCCGGCAAGCCGGGCGCAAGGCCGCTTCTGCTCATGCCTGATCGATCACACCGCGAAATGAGGACCAACGCCATGTTGCTGGACTGGATGAGATCCGCCCCCTCCCTCGCCGATGACCCGGCGTCTGGGTTCGATCCCGACGCTGTCACTGTCAGCGAAACGGTAGAAATCGCCGCCCCCGCGCGGGTGGTGTACGACGTTCTGTGCGACCTGCCGCGCTACGGTGAATGGAACCCGTTCTGCATCCGTGCGGAGGGCACGATCGAGATCGGCTCGCCGGTGCACATGACGCTCATGAACTATGCCGTGCCCGGCACGCTGTTTCCCAACTGCGAATATATTTGCGGACTAGACCCGGAGCGCCTGATCTCGTGGGAATTGCCCAACGATCCGGCCTGGCCCTACCCCGCCCGTCGCGATCAGGTCATCGAAGCGATCGGCCCCCAGGCCTGCCGTTATTTCTCGACCGACGCGTTCCTCGGCACGAACGGCATTCACGTCTTCCGCTTTGCCGGGCCATGGGTGAAGCGCGCGTTCGACGATTCAGCCCGAGCACTCAAAGGCCGGGCGGAAGCCCTGTACGCAAAGGGAGCATGACGAGATGGCCTATACCCTCCAGCAACTGTCCGATATGGAAGACATCCGCACGGTCAAGCACCGCTATTTTCGCGGCATCGACACGGCCGACATGGCGCTGCTCGAAACGCTGTTCACCGACGAAATTGGCGTACTCTACAAGGGCGGTACCTATCGCGTGGAGCTCTCGGGCAAGGCCCAGATGCTCGAATTTCTCGCCAATTCATTCCACTCTGGCGCGCTGGCGATGCACCACGGCCATATGCCCGAAATTCGGTTGACCGGGGACAACAGCGCCGAAGGCATCTGGTATCTCGAAGACATTTTCATCAATCTGGAAACGAGCACGCACACGTCCGGCACCGCGATCTATCGCGATCGCTACCAGCGCGAGGGCGCCACGTGGAAGATCGCTTATACCGAATATGATCGTGTGGTGGAAATGACTACCCCGATCAGTCCGAATACACAGTTCACCGCGCACCATCTTGCTCGCGTCGGACGAAAGCCGGAAGCCCGCACCGACATCAGCCACCTCATCAGTTGGGGATGAAGCGAACTGATCCCCTTTCCTGGAGAATTGAAACATGCTTTCCAAAGTGACGCTCAACGGTACTGATCTCTCGGTCAGCCAACTATGCTATGGCACCAACATGCTCGGCTGGATGCTGGATCAAGGCAAATCGAACGCCATCCTTGACCGCTTTGCCGATCTTGGCGGCAATTTCATCGATACCGCGCGGTCCTATGGTGACTGGATGCCCGACGCACCAGTCGGCGCCAGCGAGCGCGCCATCGGCGCCTGGCTGAAGACGCGCAACCGCGCCGATGTCGTCATCGCGACCAAGGGCGGCTTCTTCGACATGCGTGTCGGCGACTATCGCAACCGCTGCACGCCCGAAGACGTGGCGCAGGATCTGTCGCAAAGCCTCGACCATCTCGGCATCGACACCATCGACCTCTATTTCCTGCACATGGACAACGCAGAGGCGCCAGTCGAAGTGATGATCGATGCGATGATTGGTCATCAGGAAGCAGGTCGCATTCGCCATTTCGCCGCATCGAACTGGGCGGCGGACCGGATCAAGGCGGCCAACCACTATGCCGCATCCATCGGCAAGCCGGGCTTCGTCGCTTCGGAAACCTTTTGGGGCCTCGCTGTACCCGATGTCGCCGCCTCAGCAGCTCAAGGGTACCAGCATTATTATGAGGGAGAATATGAAGCGCTGCACGCTTCGGGCCTTCCGATCATCGCCTATGCGGCACAAAGCGGCGGCTATTTCTCCAAGCTGGCCAAGGGCGACGTCAACGAACAGCTCGCTGCCCGCTATGGCAACCCGGTCAACGAAAAGCGTTTTGCCGCAGCGCAGGCGCTGGCCGCAAAGCACGGCGTGTCGATCAACGAAATCGTGCTCGCCTATCTGCTGTGCCAGCCCAATCAGACCATTCCGATCTTCGGCGGATCCAGCGTCGAACAAGTGGAAGACAGCGTAAAGGCGGTCGCGCTCAAGTTGACAGCCGACGAGCTGACCCAGCTTCGCGCCGATTGATCACGCCCCTCTTTCACGCGAGGGCGACCGCGGAGCAAGTGTTTCGCCGTCGCCCTCTCATCCCTTGTGCATTGTCAACCGATCGCCCGACGCACCCCATCCACCGCACACCGCACGCGCTCGGCCCGGGGCACGCCCAATACCAGGGCATGGTTGCGCGGGATTTCCACGCTGAGCGGGCAACCTTGCGGCAGGGTGCGGACGAAAGCGGCCAGATCGAAGGCGCCCTCGCCTGCCAGCAGGCGTTCAGATGAAGCTTCCAAATCCAGATCGTCGGGTGCCGTGGCCGGGCCGTCCGCCAGCTGACCATAGAGGATGTATTCGGTCGGCGCAGCGGCCAGTTCTGCCATGCCTTCCCCGCTCCGCATCAGGTGGAGCAGGTCGACATTCACACCGACCGTGCCCGGCCTACCGATCGTCCGAACCAAGGCGAGCGCGGCGGACAGCGAGCTGATTTGCGATGGGGGATAGAACTCCACGCCCACCTTGTGACCAAAGGTGGCCGCCAGATCGCAAAAGGCACCGAAGGTATCGACGCGGCGCACCGGATCGCGATCATAGTCCAGCACATTGAGCAGCAGCGCGCCCAGATCGGCCGCGCATTCCATCGCCCGGCAGAAATCCTCCACGTTGGTACGGCCTGCCAGCGTGAACGGATAGGCGACATCGAGCGACACGCCCAGATCATCCATCCGCCGCCGCAGGTCGCGGCGCGCGGCAAGATCGCCGTAGATGTCGAATTTCGGCATCAGCGGCAACACGTCTATCGGTTCCATGAACAGGCAGATGCCGTCACAGCCGGCTTCGCGGGCGGCGTTCGCAAGCATGACAGGGTCAGTGTCAATGGCGGTGATATGGTCGAGGGCAAGGCGGCGCATGGTCCCTGTCGCCTAGCCCATCGGGCCGAGCAGCGCCAAGTGCCGCTTGCGCAAATTCGCACCATGGCCGTGCCCATGAGCATCTATGCGTCGAATTGTCATAAACATCCTTGCGCAAGACGCCCACATCATGTTGTAAGTGTTCACTCACTCTATTGTCGAGTGCTCGCTCTGTTGATATTGTGAGCTGGAACAGAACAACGCGCCTGCTGCGAAGCTGCGCCACGCGAGAGGAACACCGAAATGGCCACGATAGCCCTCGACAAGCAGGCAACGACCCTTGCACCTGCCAGGCTGAGCATGGGGCACCTTGCTCTCCATTATGGCGCGGCCGAAGAAGGCCCGGTTGCCGCGCGCTTGCTCAAGGAGCTCGGTCTTTCCGAAACGCAGGTGCTGCCGCTTCCCAATGGCAATTTCTATCGCTTCGTCGTCAATCCGGGCCACTTTTCACGCGGGGACGGAATCGTCTATCTCTCCGCCCTGGCCGAACCGCAGGCGAAACTGATCGCCGCTATCCACGCGGCCCTGCGTGTCGGCACCGATAACGAGCACGACGCGGTCAAAGGGTATCGCGCAATGATGGCCAGCGATTACGAGGCCAGCTTCCATTTCGGGTTCCTGGTCGATTCGCTGGATGACCTCGAAGCAATCGTGCTGCGCCTGCGCGACCTGAACGAAAACGACCCGGAAATGAAGGGCCGCTTGAATGTGGGCATGAATCGCGCCCGCCGGGGCAATGCTGAAGTCGATGCGCGGCTTGATGCGTCACCCGTGTTCGGAGAATGCACCCGCTACGCCTATGGCAGCAACGGGGTCCAGATATTCGTTGAAACCGACTTGGTACGGGCAGGACAACTGGGTCAGAACATGTATTTCGAACTCGACTATGTGTTCCCCGGCGCAGACAGTCACATCCTGTCGGTGGTGGAACTTTAATGGCCGTGTGACGGCAGGCGCGACTTCGGCCTGCCGCACCAGCCACGCTAGAGCTTGACCACGCGGCATTGGGGGACGGGGTGACTCTTCGCCCCGATCCAGCGCCACAGCCCTGTGCCGGAGCGATGCCCGGCAAGGTCGATCCAGTTGCCGAAACCGGGATCGGCATCGGCGCAAACCACCACCACGCTCCCGTCGGCCGCGCAGGTCGCATGGCTGTTGTTGATCCACACCTTCTGGTGCACGTGATCGAGCGATTCCATCCACCAGTTGTCGATCTGGAAGTTCCACATACGGCAATCGGGTACGGGGGTCTCGATGACCAGCGCTTCTCCCGGTTGCAGGTCGAAATAGAGATGGCCGTACCAGATATTAGGATCGCCGCCGGCCCGATACCAGATCGACTGGTCCGCCTCGTAGATGCGGTTGGGCTGGCCCTTGAACCATTCGGACCAGTTGGCAAACGTGCCCGACGTGCCCCGCACCCATTGCGCAGCCCCCAGCAATTGCTTCTCGATCACCTCCGGGGTCAGCAACGGCGGCACCGCAGGTCCAGCGCCGACGCGTTCGATCTTCACGTCGGCGGCAACCTGGAGATGCTTGTCGTCAAAAGTCTGCCGCACGATTAGCAGCGAGGTATCATCGGCCATCGGCAGCCAGTTACCTGGCTTCCGTTCGCGGCTGACGATGATTTCAAAGGTGCCGTCGGGGCCGAATTCCATATCCTCAAATTCGAGTTCACCCGTCGAAACCATGGTCCCATCGATCGCATAGCGATTAGCCTTGCTGCCGATCGACAGATAGGGGACGGTGTTCCGCTTCCCCGTGATACGATATTCGCGGGTCGGGTTGACGACGCATTGCTGGTAGAGGTTATCCGGATTATCCGCGCCGATCTTGATCTTGTCATCGGTGAGCAGGAAAAGACGAGGAAAATCGGGATCGGCGCTGTCGACCAGCATGTTGAGCGCGGTGCGGGTCAATCGGCTGAGATAGCGCAGCCCTTCGGCCTGATCGAGCGAATTGGTCGGCGCTTCGGGCCGTGCCAGGACATCACCGCATTCGGCCAGCGCCGCGCAGAATTGCCGCCACACGTGATCGAGATGTGCGGATCCCTCACTCATTACTGACTTCCTTTCAATGGCTTGATATATCTACGGAGCGGTCATGAACGATTTGACAGACCTCGACAGGCGCTTGTCGGCGATTGAGGATCGAGAGGCCATACGCGAGCTTATCGCCCGTTATGGTCCGCTGGCCGATAGCGGCCAGGCCGAGGACCTGGCGACGTTGTGGGCGCCCGACGGCGTGTATGAGGTCGTCGGATACGCCAGCGCGACCGGCCATGCCGAAATTGCCGCGCTGATCGAAGGCCCGGTACACCAGGAATTGATGACGGCGGGATGTGCCCATGCGCTGGGACCCGTGGCTATTGATCTCGACGGCGACCGGGCCATCGCCCGAGGGCACTCCGTGGTGTTCAGGTGCCGTTGCCCTTCGTCGTCGGACATGGTCCCCGAATTCGAGGTTCATCGCGTGTCCGCGAACCGCTGGGTGCTGGACCGCACGGCAAGAGGATGGCGTGTGGTTCATCGCACCAATGCTCTGCTGGATGGCACAGAAGCGGCCCGCATCTTGCTGCTGCCCTATCCGGCCAACTGACCGCCATCGACGGTGAATAGCGCGCCAGTGATCTTGCGCGCCCTATCGCTGCCGAGGAATGCAAACAACTCGGCAATGTCCTCTGGCGCGCAAGCGCCGTCGAGAAGCTTGGGTGCATTCCGCATGACGAGCGCCCAATCGACGCCCTCGGGCGGTGCCGTGTCGCGCGTCATCGGCGTGTCGACATGGCCAGGGCAGATCGCGTTCACCCGCACGCCGCGTGAGGCAAATTCGATCGCCAGCCCCTTGGTGATGGCAGCCACGCCGTGCTTCGATGCGGAATAGGCGATAGTATAGGCTATGCCTTGCAAGGCCGCGGTAGAAGCGGTGTTGACGATATTGCCCTTGGTCTTGACCAGATATGGCAGCGCCGCCTGGCACAGGGCGAACACGCTACTGGTGTTGATCTTCAGCAAGAGCTCGAAATCTTCGAGCGGAAAATCTTCCGAGCGCCCCCATTTGAGCATGCCGGCGATATTGCACAGCACGTCGAGCCCGTCCTTTGCCGCAACATCCACCAGTTTGCGGCACGAATCGAAATCTGCTGCATCGAACGGCTGCAGGATCGGTGCACAAGCCATCATCGCGGCGGTTTCCTCCAGCCCAGCGACATTCCGGTCGCCGATGGTGACCTGGGCACCCTCTGCCGCAAAGCGAATGGCGGTGGCACGGCCGATACCCGATGCCGCCCCGGTAATCAGGACCCTCTTGCCTTCCAACAGCATCACCTTCTCCCATTATCTTGTAGCCTTGCGCCTCCCATCACCCAGGGAAAGGGACCAGGTTTAAGGTCGGAACTTCACGCCGCCTGCGGCGATCGGAAGCCCTTTCACGATGCGCTCCTCGCTCCGCAGCGAAAGCATAATGCGCACCAAAATTCGAGAACATAGATACGTTTCGTTGACACGAATGACAAGGCTTGGCCAAATGTGAAAATCGATCATTTTTTTTCTACGCAAATTGCCATCCGCCGGCGTGCGGTCGATAAGTTGATCGGATCGATGCGAAACGTCCGACTGCGCGACATTCCCCGCCGACGCCTTGCCGCACTGCGGCTGATGGGGCTGGAAGTGGGTGGCCAGAGAGGATCCGGAGGGATGGCAGGAAAAGATGACCAAGCTTGAATTTGATGTCGTCATCATCGGCGGCGGCGTCGGCGGGTGCATCCTTGCCAACCGACTGTCGGCCGATCCGGCACGACGCGTGCTGCTGCTCGAAGCGGGTGGCAAGGATAGCAGCCCACTGATCGCGGCGCCCGGCGGCCTGTTGCCGATCATGATGTCGGGTAGCCACGCCTGGAAGTACATGTCCGCGCCGCAAGTGAATCTGAACAATCGCGTGCTCTATCTCCCGCGTGGCAAGGTGCTTGGTGGTGGCTCGTCTATCAATGGCATGGTCTATGACCGGGGCTTCCATTCGGATTATGATCGCTGGGCACAGGCCGGTAACCGCGGTTGGTCGTTTGCCGAGGTGCTTCCTTATTTCAAACGGCTGGAAAACTATTTGCCTTCGACCGACAGCTGGCATGGCAAAGGTGGGCCTATTCAGGTTACGCGCGCCGGGCAGGACCACCCATTTGCCCGCGCGTTCATGGCGGCCGGGCAACAGGCTGGCTATCCCTATTGCGCCGATCTCAACGGGGAAACGCGCGAGGGCTTTGGCGCGGTCGATCTGACCGTCGGCAAAGGCCGTCGTTCCAGCGCCTCTTCAGCCTATCTCCGCCCCGCGTTGCAACGTCCGAACCTGACCTTGCTGACCGGCGCGCTTACCCGCCAGGTGCTGTTTGCGGAAAAGCGCGCGACGGGCGTGGCCTTTCATCATGAAGGAACGGACAAGGTGGCGTGGGCGAGCCAGGAAGTGATCCTCTGCGCGGGGGCGATCAATACCCCGCACTTGCTGTTGCTGTCCGGGATTGGCCCCGCCGCTCACCTCGCCCAGCACGGGATAGCGGTGGTTGCAGATCTGCCCGGCGTGGGCCGAAATCTGCAGGACCATCTTGCCGCCCACGTCAAATTTCGTTCGACCAAACCCTATTCGATGCTGCGCTATGTCAATCCCCTTCGCGGGGCGGTTGCGATGGCGCAATATCTGTTCACCCGGACCGGACCATTGGCCGATCCGGGCATGTCCGTCGCCTGTTTCGTCAAGTCCAACGCCGCGCTGGACGAACCGGATATCAAGATGTTGCTGGTATCGGCGCTGCTTGGCAACAATGGCCGCACACTCGTCCCGATGCATGGCTATTATGCCCACATCAACGTTGCCCGTCCTGAATCCACAGGTTCGGTCTCGCTATCCAGTGCCGATCCGGACACGCCGCCAGTGATCGACCAGAACTACAACGGTACGGAGAACGACCGTCGCGTGATGCGCGAGGGTGTGAAGATCGCGCGCCAGATATTCAACCAGGTCGCTTTCGACGACATGCGCGGCGACGAGATCGCTCCCGGCCCGGTGGTCCGCAGCGATGAGGAAATCGATGACTATATCCGCGCGACCGCGGAGGCGGACTATCACTCGGTCGGAACGGCGCGCATGGGAACCGATCCCATGGCGGTCGTGGATGCCCAGTTGCGCGTCCACCAGGTCGAAGCACTGCGCATCGTCGATGCCTCGGTGATGCCGCATCTGCCCGGCGGCAACACCGCGATCCCCGTCGCGATGATCGCGGAAAAGGCTGCCGACATGACCCTCGGGATCATGCCACCTCCCGCCGAGCATGTTCCCGGAGAACGACCATGAAAGTCCAGGCGATGGTGTGCCATGCGCCGGGCACGCCGCTCGTGCGCGAAATACTTGATCTGGAACTGCCCCGCGCCGACGAAGTGCTGGTCGAAATCATGGCCAGCGGCCTTTGCCATACCGATCTCAGCCAGCTGGAAGGCAAGTCGGCTCCCTATCCCTTTCCCATCGTCGTCGGCCACGAGGGCGCAGGAATCGTACGCGACCTGGGCAGCGCGGTAACCACGGTTCGCGTGGGCGATCATGTCGTACCGGTAGCGATCGGGGAATGCGGTGCATGCGCCAACTGCCTGTCGGACAGGACCAATCTGTGCGAGATATTCCTTGCCGAGATCGCGGCTCCACAGAGCCGGTTCTCCTTGAATGGCGCGCCGGTCTTTTCCTATTCGGGGGTCGGTTCGCTGGCACAATTCGTCGTGATGAACGAGCGTAATATCGCCCCCATTCGCCACGACGTGCCCTTCCACCTCGCCTGCACCATCGGCTGTTCGGTCGCGACCGGCGTGGGCGCGGCGATCAACACCGCGCACGTTGGCAATGGCGCCACAGTCGCCGTTTTCGGTCTGGGCGGCATCGGACTCAACGTGGCTCAGGGCGCGCGGCTGGCAGGCGCGAGCCGGATCATCGGGATCGACATCAATCCGGCGCGGGATCATCAGGGCCGGCGCTTTGGAATGACCGACTTCATCAACCCGAAAGATGGCGATCCAGTGGCCGCTATCCGCGCGCTTACCGGTGGTGGCGTCGATTTCGCTTTCGAATGCGTCGGCAACGCGTCCTTGATGGAGCAAGCTTTTGCTTCCACCCGCATCGGATGGGGCTGCTGCGTCGTCCTCGGCGTCCCCGCCGATGGCGAGGTCATGCGACTGGTCCCGTTTGAGCTGCAGTTGGGGCGTACGATAAAGGGATCATTCATGGGCAATATAAAGGGCCGCAGCGAACTGCCCGGCCTGCTCGATCACTATATCGCCGGCCGACTCAACCTTGATGATCTGGTCAGCCATCGCTTGCCGATGGATCGGGTCAATGAAGGCTTTTCGCTGATGAAATCAGGTGAGGCGCTGCGGGCGGTTGTCAGTTTTCAGTCATAACAAGGGAAGATGACCGTGGACAGCCTGGAAAAACTGGAAGCGATCGAGGACATCCGCGCACTGAAGGCACGTTATTTCCGCGCGATGGATACCAAGGATTGGGCGGCGTACCAAGCGGTGTTCACCTCAGACCTGATCGCCGATTTCCGCGATGCGACCGGCGCCCGTGATGAACGCCAGCTCAGTCATGGCGCGACGGCCTATGTCGAGCCGCTGGCGGCTATGTTACAGGGCGTGGACACCGTTCACCACGGCCATATGTCTGAAATAACGATCGAATCCCCCGATTCCGCACACGGGATCTGGGCGATGGAGGACAAGCTATGGCCCCGCCCGGGCTCCGCCCTGCCGTTTCGCTGGTTGCACGGTTATGGCCATTATCACGAGCGCTACGTGAAGCAGGAGGATGGTTGGCGCATCGCCGAGATCCGCCTTACGCGCCTGCGCGTCGATCTCGGTTGACGGGACAGTCAACATGCTGAGGCGCGCAGGGTTGCGCCCGCTCGCTGACGGAATTGATCGTCACCCGTCCATCACTACGACGAGGAAAACGAATTCGTTCGTAGCGCCAGGCGGATATTCCGAGTGACGGAGCGGACCTTCCCGATCTTTTCGGCCAGCGTTCACGGTCGCTGCGAATGAAGGAGGCCGCCGTCGACCACGATCTCGGTCGCGGTGGTGTAGCTTGCTTCGTCAGACAGGAGGAAGCGTACGACGCGTCCAATTTCCTCCGGCGTGCCAAAGCGGCCAAGGAAGATGCGGGGGGCGTAGATTGAACGCATCGCCTCGCGCGCGTCGCCGAGAATTGGTGTGTCGATCATGCCGGGACTGAGCGCGTTGATGCGAATGCCGTCGAGCGACAGTTCGTCCGCCATCGACCGCACCAGGGACAGCACGGCACCCTTCGCCGCCGAGTAGATCGGGATCGAGCCGTTGCCAAACATTGCGTTGATCGACGAGATCGCCACGATCGCGCTGCCTGGATTTCCTTTCAGATCCTCGCGAAAGGCATGGGTCATCAACACGATCGCGCGCACGTGCAGCGCGAGCCCGGCGTCCCAGTTTTCCGGCGTTACGCCGTCAATCCCGGTTGCACCGCCGTGCCTGCCGCGTGAACGATAGCGCCCACTCTCTTCCCAGCGCTTCACGCGTCGCGAGCGCCGCCGGTATCACTGCTTGCGGATCGCGCAGATCCGTCGTCAGGCCGAAAGCGACCACGCCATGACGCGCGGTGATCGCTGCCGCCGCCGCCCTGACGCCTTCCCGCGTTGATATCCCATAGCGAAACGGGCCGTCCGACTGCGGCCAGAGCATGAGCCGTCGCCAACCCGATGCCGGACGCCGCGCCCGTGATCACGACACCGGTCGCAGGTGATGCCAACATCGGTTCGCATTCAGTCACGACAGGGCCTCGCATGCCAACATCTCGTCGAATGCCGTTTTACGAAGTCCGCATTTTTACAATTTTTAATTGCCGTACCAACCGAATGTGGAGTCCATGGTGAATTGAACAACGCACTAGCTATCAAAACAAGGGGGCGGAGAAATGCTGCTGAAGGACAAAGCCGCCATCGTGACAGGAGGTGCGCGGGGCGTCGCCAAGGGCATCGCGACCGCCTTCGCGAAGGCCGGCGGGCGCGTGCTGATCGTGGACCGCGAAGCAGAACTGGGCAAAACCACCGCAGCTGAGCTGCGCGCCTTTGGTGAGGTTCATTTCATGCCGGTCGATCTGATCAACCGCGACGCCTTGCCCGGCATCGTGGGTGAGGCACTGCGTCTGTTTGGGCGACTGGACACACTGGTCAATGCGGCACAGGCTTCGGCTCAATTGCCGCTGATCGACACGTCGATCGAGGCAATGAACATTGCCTTCGACACCGGCTTCTGGCCGACATTCTTGTTGATGAAGGCAGCCTTTCCGCACCTTGTCGAAACGCAAGGTTCCGTAATCAATTTCGGCAGTGGCGCCGGGATCCAGGGTATGATGACCCAAGGATCCTATGGCGCGGCCAAGGAAGCGATCCGCGCGCTGTCCAAGACGGCTGCGGTCGAGTGGGGCGAACATGGTGTCCGGGTCAACGTGATCTGCCCGTTCGCTCTCTCTCCGGGCGTGGAACAATGGCGTCAGCATTTCCCCGAAGCCTATGACGCGCAGATCGGCAAAGTGCCGCTGCGTCGCATCGGCGACCCTGAGAGAGATATCGGCGCGGCTGCCGTATTCCTTGCGAGCAGCGCGGCGGGCTATGTCACCGGGCAGACGCTGATGGTGGATGGCGGCCAGACGCCGACATTCTGATCGAGGCCTGCGCGCACGTTACGCTATTCTTCCGGGCCGAGATCTGGAATCCACGGCACGCCGTTGATATGGCCACCGCCATCGACAAATAGCGTGTTGCCCGTCAAGTATCGCGCGTCTTCGCCGGCCAGGAACAGCGCGACGCCGGCGATATCGGCTTCGGGATCGCCCATTCTGCCCATCGGGTTGGCGGCCTCCGCGGCGGCGGCTACTTCGGGCTGGACCTGTTCGAACCGGCGATAAGCCGCGGACTTCGCCGCTGGGCAGATGATATTGGCGCAGATGCCGTGGCGAGCCCATTCGCGCGCGGCGCTGCGCGTATATGCCCGCACGGCCTCCTTTGCGACATTGTATTCCGCAGTGCCCATATGGGCGTTCACACCGTTGAGCGATCCGAAATTGATCACTCTGCCCCACTTCTTCTCGCGCATATGGGGGAACGCCGCTTCCATCGCCCACTTGGTAGCATAGAGACACATCGCCATTGTCTGCGCGAAGCTTTCGTCGCTGCACGTCTCGATCCGCGCAGGGGCGCCACCACTAAAGGCATTGTTGACCAGAATGTCGATCGCGCCGAACCGGCCGACACAATCGGCCACCGCGCCGATCACCTGGTCCCGCCGGGTCACGTCACAATGATAGAAAGCCGCGTTCGCCCCCATCGCACGCAGTTCCTCGGCCACCACCGGCCCCCGTTCAACGTCAAAATCGACGACCAGCACCGCAGCCCCTTCGCGCGCGAAACGCCGCGCCATCCCGTGCCCGATGCCGTCGGCCGCGCCGGTAATAAGAGCGACCTTTCCCGCCAGCCTACCTTCGCTCATTATACCATCACTCCAGCATATGATCGGTCGGATCGGTTTGGTCGCTCGTTCGGGACACGGAGCACGTCTCGGGCAGAGGCTCTGCCCCGGCGTTGATCGTCGTCTCTATTGCCCCGCCTCGTGGCGCCCTCAATCGGCGTCGGGCGCGCCGGGGAAACCAGCGTAATAGACGCCGGTGGTCATGCCGCCATCGACGACGATTTCGGTGCCGTGAATGTAAGACGCATCGTCGCTCGCGAGGAACAGGCTGGCTGCGGCGATTTCCTCAGGCCCGCCGATGCGCTGCAACGGCACGCTGGCATAATTGGCATTCACCTTTTCGCGCGAGGAACCGTCGTGGTTGCTCATGATCGTATCGACGCCGCCCGGGTGAACGGAGTTCACCCGGATGCCCCTGTGGCCCAGTTCCATCGCAGCAACCTTGGTCAGGCCTCGCACACCCCATTTGCTGGAAGCATAGGCCGCGAGGCAGTTGGCGCCCTTCATTCCGTCCACAGACGAGATATTGACGATCGAGCCTCTTCCGCGCGCGATCATGCCCGGCGCGACCGCCTTGATACCCAGGAATTCGCCGACGAGGTTGACCCCCAGTACGCGCTGGTAATCGGCAAGCGTCGTTTCCAGCAAGCTCTTGAACACGATGATGCCCGCGTTGTTGACCAGCACGTCGATGCCGCCAAACGCCGCCTCAACTTCCTTGACGAGCCGGGCCCAGGCGTCCTCCTGGGTCACATCATGCTTCCAGAACCGCGCATTCTCTCCCAATTCGGCAGCCAGCGCCGCTCCTTCGATATCCAGCATATCGGCAATGGCCACCTTGGCGCCCTCGGCAACGAAAAGGCGGCTGGTGGCCGCCCCCATGCCACGCGCGCCACCGGTAATGATCGCGACTTTGCCCGCCAGTCTGTCAGCCATCGAATCGTCTCTCTCTTTGGTTCGAAATATCAAGCGGCCAGGGGCAGTGGCCGTGTCGGTGCCCGCGAAACCACGAAATACAGTATTGAAGCCGTCGCACATCCACCCACGACCGCCAGTACTACCCCGTCATAGCTTTGCGCCACGTCGTGGAGCCGTCCTGCCAATGGCGGCAGGCCGAATGTCAGCGGCAGCGTCACCATGCCGTACAAGCCGAGCGTACGCGTCACCGCCCCCTGCCCGAATTTTTCCGCAATCAGCAGGCTGACTGCGGGGAAAACCGCGGCCGCCCCCGAACCGATCAACAACGTCATCGCCGCCATCAATGAAACCGTATGCGCGGCGAACAGGACCAGCCAGCCGGCGCCCGTCGCCGCCGCGATCAGTGACAGCGCGCGTCCGGCGCCCATCCGGGCGCAAAGCAGACCAGCGCCAAATGCGCCGATCACGCTCGCTCCGCCCATCACCGACACCAGCAGCGCCGCCCGCCCTGCTTCGACGCCCCGTTCAATGCCAAAGGCGACGATATGGGCCGACGCGATCACGCCGATCGCCGACAATACGCCAGATCCCGACGCGATCGCCCAGAACATGGGGCGCCGCAGGATCGCTGAAGCGGGCACCACCGCCTTTTCCTCTCCATGAGCCAGCGCGGATCCTTCGGGCGCATCGACGATGCCCCACGCAACGGGCAGAACCATCAGGTGCAGCCCGGCAAGCGCCAGATAAAGACCGGTCAAACCATGGTCGCGGATCAGTGGCACTGCGGCCATCGGCACCAATATGATCGCAACCGGCATGTTGACGAACCCGATCGCCGGACCGGCATTGCCGCGATACCAGTTGCCGGCCAGCACAGTCGCGGGAAAGGGCCCGAAGCCTACCAGGCCCAGCCCGATCGGCAGGGCGAAGGCGAAAAGCATCATGCCGACACTCGTCGCAAAGGCGAGCATGACATAGCCGATGCCGGACACCACGATTGCGCCAAGCATCGTCGCGCGCAAGCCGATCCGCTCGATCAGGAGCGCGCTCAGCGGAGCCGCCAGGCCCATGGTCAGCACGGACAGGGCAATGCCGAAACTGGCCATCCCGCGTCCGACACCAAAGTGGCTCTGCAACGGAAGCATGGCCACACCAAAGGAACCGAACGCGGCACCGATGGCCACGTTCTGGCACAAGAAGGCCCTTATCGCCATGGACCGTCGCCGCGGATCGGTCATGACGCTGAAACTCCGGCTTCTGGAACCGGTGGCATCGGAGGCACATTATGGTTCCACGCCATCTCCTCGTACCGTTCGGCGATGCGCCAGCCACTTTCGGTTCGCACCAGTCGGTCCCGATACCACAGCCCGATGAAGAACACCTGGTCCGGGCCGCTTTCAGGGCGATAGGTCATCGGGTTGAACAGGATCGTGCGGCTGGTCGCGCGATCACCATCAATAAGAATCTTGGTCGTGGCGACCATGTGCTGGAACATCGGGAATCGTTCGAGCGCGGTCGGCAACCACGCCTTGATCTGCGCAAACGAGCCTTTTGCGCCGCCTGTCTCACTATAGTCGATCTGCGCGTCAGGCGTAAAAATTGAATCAAGTGCGTCCCAATCCCGCTCGTCGATCGCGAAACTGTAGCGAGCGAAGAGATCCTGAATCTCCATACGATCGGATATTTCCTGCAAAGGCAGCAAAACGTCTCTCCCACGAAACTCCAGAATTTATGAGCGAATATAGATGCATATGCGCAATATAAGTTCTTCAATACTTACGTTTTATTATACGGATTCAGCCACTTCTGGCCATAGAAAGTGATATATCACAAAATTCAATATGGAGCGAGAAGTATAAAGTTCAGAGAAAATACTGGCAGGCCTGTAAAGCGGAAAACGATAAACTGGATTTTGTCCCGCTTTACAGTCCATTACATGCCAATTATTGGGTTATATTTCGCTCGATATTCTCATCATTCGCCCCCAAAGTGATACTTAACGCGCAAGCCATACATGCGCGGCTCGCCGTAAAGTGTGGCATGGTAGAGCAGGGCGCCGCTCTGGAACACGTCAGCGTTGCTGATCCTATAGGTATTATTAGTCAGGTTCGTACCGAACACACCAATGTCGATGTTCGTGCCGCCAACACCACGCCAGTCTAAAGAGGCATTAAGCAGACCAAACGGCGCCAGGACGGAACCGGGCTGCTGAGCAGGGAGCTGAACGGCTTCGGTGTTCTGGCTTGAAGTATGCGAGTAGTTCACAAACAGAGC
>Ga0207676_10000527_pt1 | contig 32092 bp, 28 predicted proteins | sample KBSSwiS72_FD_184307 | JGI IMG/M metagenome (GOLD analysis project Ga0207676, IMG submission 184307) | Switchgrass rhizosphere microbial communities from Kellogg Biological Station, Michigan, USA - KBS Switchgrass S7-2 (SPAdes) (version 2) | ecosystem: Host-associated > Plants > Roots >...
CGGCGCCGGCCGTACGCAGATCATCGTCGAACGCGCGGATCGAACTCGACGCGACCGTCAGCATCAGGCCGGCACGCGTGGCATGCGCATCGCGCATCGGCACGGGCAACTTGTCGAACACGCCCTCGAACAATTCCTCGGCGCCAAGCTTGTTGGCATAGAGCGGATTGAGCGGTGCCGCCTCGACCGCGACGGTGCGCCAGTCGGCACCCAGTTCGTCGGCGATGATCTGCGGCAGGGTCGTATAGACGCCCTGGCCGTGCTCGGCCTGCGGCACGGCGATGGTGACATGCCCGTCCTCGCCGATCTTGAGCCAGGCGCCGAATACCGTCTCGCCCTTGGCGGCGGTGAGATTGGGGGCATAGCTGCGCGGCCAGACCGCCAGCGCGACGAGCAAGCCGACCCCCGCGCCCCCGCCGATCAGCAGCCTGCGCCGGTCGATCTTGTCCAGGACATCGCGCACCGCCATCGGTGATGCTCTATCGCGGGATCGGCGAAAGACCAATGCCAACCCTTCTCGATCCTCCCCGGCACGGGGAGGAACAGGAAAAGTCACGCCAACGCCCGGTACTTCGCCCTGAGCGTGACCTTGTCGATCTTCTCCGTGCCCAGCCGCGGCAGCGGCCCGTCGGCGAACCAGATGCGCTGCGGCACCTTGAACGCGGCGATGTGCGCGAACAGGAAACCGCACAGTTCCTCGTTGCTCAGCGTCGCCCCGTCGCGCAGCCGGACGACCGCGCCGGGCACCTCGCCGAAGCGCTCATCGGCCAGCCCGAACACCGCCGCCTCGGCGATGGCGGGATGCTGATAGATCGCCGCCTCGACTTCCTGGCATGAGATATTCTCGCCACCACGGATGATGATGTCCTTCTTGCGGTCGACGATGAACAGGTAACCCTCTTCATCGAGATAGCCGATATCGCCGGACAGGAAGTAACGATCGGCGGTGAAGGCGTCGCGCGTCGCCTGGGGGCGGCCCCAATATTCGCGGAAGTTCGCCACCGAGCGGATGCCGATCTCGCCGCGCAGGCCCTGTGCCACCGGCCTGCCATGATCGTCGAGGATGGCGAGGTCGACCAGGGGCGCCTGTGCCCGGCCGGTCGAGCTCGGCTTGGCGAGATAGTTGCTCCGCCAGTTGCTGCAGCCGACGCCGTTGGTCTCGGTCAGGCCATAGCCGACCAACGGTGCACCGCCGCCCATCTCGGCATCGATGCGGCGGACATGCTCGACCGGGCGCGGCGCGCCGCCAGCGGCGAAATCGGCCACGGTCGACAGATCATAATCGTGGCGGCGCGGGTGGGTCAGGATCTCGAAGCTCATCAGCGGCACGCCGACGAAATAGGTCACCTTCTCCAGCTCGATCAGCCGCATCGCCTCCTCGGCGTCCCATTTCGGCATCAGTACCAGCTTGCGACCCATGGCGAAGCTCTGCAGCAATACCGGCACTTCGCCGGTGACATGGAACAGCGGCACGTTGAGCAGGGTCGCGGGCTGCAGGTCGGTTGCCTCGCCCTCGGCGGTGGCGATCCCCAGCGCGACCAGCGCTTGGGCGAGATAATTATACACCGCTTGCACCACCGCGCGATGATCGCTGAGCGCGCCCTTGGACTGGCCGGTCGAGCCCGAGGTGAACAGGATCGTCGCCTCGTCATTACCGGTCAGCTCGGGCAGCGCGACCTCGTCGCCGCCCCGCTCCACCAAGGCGGACAACGCGACGCCGAGCGGTTGCGTGTCCTTGATCGTCACGATCGGCGCGCCGAGATCGGCGACCTCGGCCAGCCGCGTTGCGCGGGGCGGATCGGCGAACACCAGCGAGCACTCGACCTCGGCCATCGCCGCCGCCAGCTCCTCTGACTGCCACCAGCCGTTGAGCAGCGTGGCGATGCCGCCAGCCATGACGATACCCATATAGAGCGCGATCCAGGACGGCGAGTTGCGCATCGCGATGCCGATACGATCGCCCGGCTGCACCGCGAACCCGGCCACCAGCGCGCGCGCCACCGCCTCCGCTACGGCCTGGACCTCGGCGAAGGTCAGCCGTTCGTCCCCGGCGACGAGGAAAACCTTATCGCGATGCTCGACGGCATAGTGTCGGAAATAAGCCGGCAAGGTCGCCGGCACGGTCGAAATGACGGGCAGGGCAATGCCGCCCAGCGTCACCTCCCCCAGCGCGAGCGGTCCGCCGGCGCCGGTCAGCGCGGCAATGCCGGCGTCCATCCGCTCATCAAGCTGGGTGCGCATCGTCTCTCCCCTTGGTCTTGTCGCCGCGCGCCTTTATGGAGGCGCGAACTCTCGGGGAAAAGCCTTGATCCTGACCGCGCTCGCCGCCGCCCAATCGCACCTGCATTTCGCCGATCTGCACCTCAACCCGGTGGCGATCCATATCGGCTTCATCAGCATCAAATGGTATTCGATCGCCTATATCACCGGCATCGTCATCGGCTGGTGGTATCTGGTTAAGCTGCTCGACCAGCCCGGCGCGCCAATGGCCCGGCGCCATGCCGACGACCTGGTATTCTACGCGACGCTTGGTATCATCCTCGGCGGGCGGATCGGCTATGTGCTGTTCTACGCACCGAGCATGCTGCTCAGCCCGTTGAGCGTCTTCAAGCTATGGGATGGCGGCATGTCGTTCCATGGCGGGATGATCGGCACGTCGCTCGGCATCATCCTGTTCGCACGCAAGGAGAAGCTCGACTGGCTGCGCATCCATGACTACCTCGCCTGCTGCGTGCCGTTCGGGCTGTTCTTCGGGCGGATCGCGAATTTCGTGAATGGCGAACTGTGGGGCAAGCCGAGCAACGTCGCCTGGGCGATCGTGTTCGATCGCACCGTGCCGAGCGGTCTGCCCGAGCCGGCGCGGCACCCCAGCCAGCTCTATGAAGCGGGGCTGGAGGGCATCGCACTGTTCGCCCTGCTGTGGTTCTTCTTCTGGCGTACCAAGGCGCGCTACGAGCCGGGCAAGCTGGTTGGCCTGTTCCTGATCGGCTACGGCCTGGCGCGCTTCACGGTCGAATTCTTCCGCGAGCCGGATTCGCAATTCGAGGGCACCTTCTTCGCCAATGTCATCCATATGGGCCAGGTACTGACCCTGCCGATGATCGCCGGCGGCCTCTATCTGGTGATGACCGCCGCGAAGCGCCGCACCCGCGTCGAGCCGATCGCCGGGGGCGAGAGCGTCGCCTGAGGTGAACGAGGGACCCCTGGCCGACCGGCTGGCGCGCGCGATCACGCTCGCCGGGCCGATCCCGATCGCGCAGTTCATGGCCGCCGCCAACGCGCATTATTATGCGACGCGCGATCCGCTCGGCGCGGGCGGGGACTTCGTCACCGCGCCCGAAATCAGCCAGATGTTCGGCGAACTGATCGGGCTGTGGTGCGCCGATCTGTGGGACCGCGCCGGCCGGCCCGACATCGCCTGGGTCGAGCTCGGCCCCGGGCGCGGCACGCTCGCCGCCGACGCGCTGCGCGCCATGGCCACGATCGGCCTCTCGCCGCCGGTGCATTTCGTCGAAACCAGCGCGGTGCTGCGCGCGGCGCAGGCCGAGCGCGTGGCCGATGCGACCTGGCATGACGATGTCACCACCCTGCCGACCGATCGTGCGCTGATCGTCATCGCCAACGAATTCTTCGACGCGCTGCCGATCCGGCAATTGCTGCGCTGGGGCGAAGGCTGGCACGAACGGCTGGTCGCCTGCCAGGACGTGCTGTTCCTGCCGATCCCGGGCAAGCCGGTGCCCGACGAGATCATTCCGCCGTCACTTCGCGACGCCCCGCCCGGCTCGATCATCGAGACCAGTCCGGCGAGCATCGCCATCTTCCGCGCGCTGGCGCGGCGCATCGTCGCGCAGGGCGGCGCGCTGCTGGCGATCGACTATGGCTATGATGGACCCGCGCTCGGCGAAACGCTGCAGGCGGTGCGCGGCCATGGCTTTGCCAATCCGTTCGACGCGCCGGGCGAGCAGGACCTGACCGCGCATGTCGATTTCGCGACGCTCGCCGCCGCCGCACAGGTCGAGAGCGCCAGTGTGTTCGGCACGGTCAGCCAGCGCGACCTGCTCGGCGCGCTCGGTATCGACGCGCGCGCCACCGCGCTCGCCGCTGCCGCGCCGGGGCGGGCCGAGGCGGTCCTCGCCGATCGCAACCGGCTGGTCGCCGAGGATGCGATGGGGCAATTGTTCCGCGCGCTGGCGCTGACCGCGCCGGCATGGCCCATTCCGGCGGGGTTCGCATGACGATCCATTATCGCGACGCCCGTGCGATCGACGGCCCCGCTTTGTCGGCGATGGCGCGGCGGTCGTTCACCGAGACCTTCGGCAATCTCTATCGCCAGTCCGATCTCGCGGCGTTCCTCGACGAGGCGTTCGGCGTCAACGGCCTGTCGTCGCAGCTGTCCGACCCCGATTTCGCGGTGCGGGTCGCGCTGGCCGACGGCGAAATCATCGCCTTCGTCAAGATGGGCCCGGTGACCTTCCCCGGCGAATGGCGCCCTGACGCGATCGAGCTCTACCAATTCTATGTGCTGGGCCCGTGGCAGGGCGAGGGCGTGGCGCCGGTGATGATGGACTGGGCGCTGGGCCATGCCCGCAGCCACGGCGCCAGGGAGATCATCCTCAGCGTCTATGTCGACAACCACCGGGCACGGAAGTTCTACGAACGTTACGGATTCGGCGAGATCGGGCGCTACGCCTTTCGCGTCGGCGAGACGATCGACGACGACCGCATCATGAGGCTGGTGCTATGACGGTCGAGATAATCCGCGCAGCCGCACTGGCCGGCGTGGCGCACGGCTTTCTCGGGCGGCGCGGCGGCGTCTCCGTCGGCGTGCATGCCGGGCTGAATGTCGGGCTCGGCTCCGACGACGATCCGCAGGCGATCGGCGAGAATCGCCGGCGCGCGGTCGAGGCGGTGCTGCCCGGCGGGCGGCTGGTCAGCCTGTTCCAGGTGCACAGCGCCGAGGCCGTCACCGTCGCCGATCCCTGGGACGAGGCGGCGCGGCCGCATGCCGATGCGCTGGTCACCGATCGTCCGGGCCTCGCGCTGGGCATCGTCACCGCGGATTGCGCGCCGGTACTGCTCGCCGATGCCGGGGCCGGTGTGGTCGGCGCAGCGCATGCCGGATGGAAGGGCGCGATCGGCGGGGTGACCGACGCGACGCTCGCCGCGATGGAGAAGCTCGGCGCACGGCGCGAGCGCATCGCCGCCGCGATCGGCCCGTGCATCGCCCGCGCCAGCTATGAGGTGGATGATGGTTTCGCCCGGCGCTTCGAACACGCCGATCCGGCCAATGAACGCTTCTTCGCCCCGGGCAAACCAGGCTATCACCAGTTCGACCTCGAAGCCTATGTCGCGCACCGCCTCGCCGCCGCCGGCGTGACGCGGATCGCCGCGCTGGGCCTCGACACCTATGCCGATGCGGCGCGCTTCTTCAGCTTCCGCCGCGCCACGCATCGCGGCGAATCGGCCTATGGGCGGCAGATCTCGATCATCGGGCTCAGCGCGTCCTGACGCCCTCCGGGTCGCTGAGCTGCGACACGATCCAGCCATTGCCGTCCGGGTCCTGCAGCATCGTGTAACGGCCCCAGGGCTGCTCGGCGATGGGCGACGCCACCGCGCCCGCCGCCACCAGCCGCGCGTGTTCGGCATCGATATCGGGCACGCCGAGCATCAGCCCCTGCTGGTTGCCGGGCTTGAGATTCTCGAACCAGGTCACCAGCGCGACCGTCGCGCCGCCATCCTTGGGCTGGAGCTGGACCCAGCGCATGTCGGGTCCCATCTCCTCGTCACGGAGCAGTGTCAGGCCGAGCACATCGGTATAGAAGGTACGCGCCCGTGACACATCGGTCACGGGTACGGAAACGATCGCAATCGGCATCGTCCGCTCTCCCTCCAGGGATGGTATCAATTGCTACCATCGCGCGTTAGGGAAGCCCATCCTCCCTTTCCAAGAGTATCACCGATGGCCAACAAGAACGAGACCGAAGCCGATCTGACCAGCGTACCGCTGCGCGGCAAACCCAAGGCCAGCGTCGAATCGATCGGCGGACGCAAGCTCAAGCCCTCGACCATGATGATGGGCCATGGCTATGACCCAACGCTGTCGGAAGGCGCGCTGAAGCCGCCGATCTTCCTCACCTCGACCTTCGTCTTCCCCAATGCCGCCGCCGGCAAGCGCCATTTCGAAGGCGTGACGGGCAAACGCCCGGGGGGTGCCGAGGGGCTGGTCTATGGCCGCTTCAACGGCCCGAACCAGGAAATACTCGAGGACCGCCTGGGCATCTGGGAAGACGCCGAGGACGCGCTGGCTTTCTCCTCGGGCATGTCGGCGATCGCCACCCTGTTCCTGTCGATGGTCAAGCCGGGCGACACGATCGTCCATTCCGGGCCGCTCTACGCCGCGACAGAGACGCTGATCGCGCGCATCCTCGGCCGCTTCGGCGTGCACTGGCTCGACTTCCCGGCCGGCGCGACGCGCGAAGAGATCGACGCGGTGCTGCAAAAGGCGTCGAGCGGCAATGTCGCTTTGATCTATCTCGAAAGCCCCGCCAATCCGACCAACGCACTGGTCGACATCGAGGCGGTGCGCGCCAGCCGCGACGCGATCTTCAAGAACGCCGCGACCAAGCCGCCCATCGCCATCGACAACACCTTTCTCGGGCCGCTGTGGCTCCAGCCGCTCAAGCACGGCGCGGAGATCGTGGTCTATTCGCTGACCAAATATGCCGGCGGGCACAGCGACCTCGTCGCCGGCGGCGTGCTCGGCTCGAAGGAGCACATCAATACCATCCGCCTGATGCGCAACACGATCGGCACGATCTGCGACCCCAACACGGCATGGATGCTGATGCGCAGCCTGGAGACGCTCGAACTGCGCATGAGCCGCGCCGGCGAGAATGCCGCCAAGGTCTGCGCCTTCCTGCGCCAGCACCCCAAAGTCGAGCGGGTTGGTTATCTCGGCTTCCTCGCGGACGAACCCGGCATGGAGCGCCAGGCCGACATCTATCGCCGCCATTGCACCGGGGCCGGCTCGACCTTCTCGCTGATCGTGAAGGGCGGGGAAAAGGAGGCGTTCGCCTTTCTCGACGCGCTCAGGATCGCCAAGCTCGCGGTCAGCCTCGGCGGCACCGAGACGCTCGCCAGCCACCCCGCGGCGATGACGCATCTGTCGGTGCCCGAGGCGCGCAAACAGGCGCTCGGCATCACCGACAATCTGGTGCGCATCTCGATCGGGGTGGAGGATGCCGACGACCTGATCGCCGATTTCGAACAAGCGCTCGACGCGATCTGACGCCACGAACATTGCCCCGGTCGATCCTGGCCGGCATGCTCGCGTGCCGACCGGGAGCTGTGCCTGACGTGATCATCGATGATAACCGGATCGACCCTGCGGCGTTGTTTGGGGATTTCCGCAGCGCGCTATGGTTTCCGCGATATCGCGCCGGCGTCTGCGGGGCATGGCGCGTGCAGGCGATGCAGCAAATCGCCGCGCGCGGCTATTGGGGTACGACCTATCTGGTCAATGGGACGGTAGTGTTGACCGGCCCCAGCCGTGAGGATGCGGAGGTCTGGATGTCGCTGACCCCGATGGAGGTCGAAAGCCAGGAGATCGGCATCGCGGCGGCGCGCGGCCATACCGTGATCCTCGGCCTGGGCATGGGATGGGCGGCAGCCAATATCGCGCTCAACCCGGCCGTCGAGCATGTCACGATCGTCGAGCGCGACCTCGACATCGTCGCACTGGTTGGGGCGCTCGGCATTTTCGCGCAACTGCCCGACCCGGCGCGCGGCAAGATCGAACTGGTGGTGGACGACGCGCTCACCTGGCGGCCCGATACCAGGGTCGACAGCCTGCAGGCGGATATCTGGCTCAAGGTGACCGAGCCGCAAAAATGGGACGATGTCCGGCGCATGTGCGACAATATCCAGCCCTCGGCGCTCTATTTCTGGGGCCAGGAAATGGAGCTGTGGCGACTCGCCTGTCGCGCGGTGGGCGGCCTCCCGGAAAGCCTGACGCCCGACATGCTCGCCGCCGCGGTCAAGAGCAGTGCCGTGCCGTTGATCATCCCGGACTGGCCCGATTACGCCGCCCGGATCACGGCCGGCGCGCCCTGGTGGACGCCGCGCCAAGCGGATTGGTGGCGCGCGTCCGACGTTTGACGGACGCCGCTCAGCCGTCCCCGACGCGCTCGATATCGGCGCCCACTGCGCTGAGCTTCTCTTCGAGCCGCTCATAGCCGCGATCGAGGTGATAGACGCGCTGGACCTGGGTCTCGCCCTCGGCGGCGAGACCGGCGAGGATCAGGCTCATCGAGGCGCGCAAATCGGTCGCCATCACCGGCGCGCCGACCAGCCGATCGACGCCGCGCACCACCGCAGTGCGGCCCTGCACCAGGATGTCGGCGCCCATCCGCGCCAGTTCGGGCACGTGCATGTAGCGGTTCTCGAAGATCGTCTCGGTCAGCACGCTGGCGCCATCGGCCTTGCACAGCATCGCCATGAACTGCGCCTGCATGTCGGTGGCGAAGCCCGGGAATGGCGCGGTCGACAGCGTCAGCGGGCGGAGCTTGCCGTTCGCCTCGACCAGCAGATTGCCCTTCTTCTCGGTCACCGACACGCCGGCCTGGATCAAGGCGGCGACGGTCGCCTGCATGTCGTGCATGCCGACCCCGACCAGCTCGAGCGAGCCGCCGGTGATCGCGGCGGCACAGGCATAGCTGCCCGCCTCGATACGGTCGGGCATGACGCGATAGGTCGCACCGTGCAGCCGGTCGCGACCCTCGATCTCCAGCGTCTCGGTGCCGATGCCGTTGATGCTCGCGCCCATCGCGACGAGCAGGTTGCACAGGTCGACGATCTCCGGCTCTCGCGCGGCATTCTCGATGATCGAGCCGCCCTTCGCCGTCACCGCCGCCATCACGACATTCTCGGTCGCGCCGACCGAGACGATCGGGAAGGTATATTTGCCGCCTGACAGGCGCCCGCCGGGCGCGGTCGCCTTGACGTAGCCCGCCGCCATTTCGAGCTTCGCGCCGATCGCCTCCAGCGCCTTGAGATGCAGGTCGATCGGCCGGTTGCCGATCGCGCAGCCGCCGGGCAGCGACACCGTCGCCTCGCCGGCGCGGCCGATCAGCGGGCCGAGCACCAGGATCGAGGCGCGCATCTTGCGCACGATGTCATAGGGTGCCTCGGTCGCGGTGAGCTTGCCGGCGCGGATCGTCATCACCCGGCCGAAATCCTCCGGCCGCGCGCCCTCGATCTGGGTCGAACAGCCGAGCTGGTTGAGCAGATGGCCGAAGCTGTCGACATCAGCGAGGCGCGGCAAGTTCCTGAGCGTCACCGGTTCCTCGGTGAGCAGCGCGCAGGGCATCAGCGTCAGCGCTGAATTCTTGGCTCCGGAAATCGGCAATTTGCCCGAAAGGCGATTGCCGCCCCGAATGAGAATACGATCCATCGGGCAGGTTTCTACTGGCCCCCCGCGCGCGCGCAAGGCCGCTGCGGACCGGATCGCTGATATGTCGCTGCTTGATCGACTTTAATGCGGGGATTTCCTGCATTTGCTCTTTAGCGCGGCAGGGGCACGTGAGGGGTATCAGTAAGAGTGTCTGTAAGCTGCTTCGCCGAGCGTTTGGGCGACATGGTTATGTTGACGACGGCCGAGCAGGCAGCGCTCGCACGACTGGAAGAGCGCGAGCGCCAGTTACGACGCGGCGCGGTGTTGCTGCGCGAACGTGATCCCGCGGGCGAGATGTTCGTCCTCAAGTCCGGCATCATGATGAGCTCGGTGATGCTCGCCGACGGCAGCCGGCAGATCCTGCGCTTCCATTTCGCAGGCGACATGCTGGCCGTGGCGAACCTCGTCTATCGCGAAGCGACCGAGACGATCACCGCGCTGAGTCCGTGCACCGTCTGCCCGTTCGATCGCGGCCTGTTCAGCGCGCTGATCGCCGAGCATCCGCGCATCGCGGCGCTGGTCGTGGTGCTCAACCAGATCGAACGCGCCGCGCTGACCGACCGACTCGCCGCACTCGGCCGCACCTCGGCCAAGGCGCGCGTCGCGGCGACATTGATCGAATTGCGCAACCGGCGGCGCGTACTCGACCGGGATATCACGACACGCTTCACGCTCGGCCTGACCCAGGAAGAAATCGGCGACGCCACCGGGCTGACCGCGGTGCACGTCAATCGCATGCTGCGCCAGCTGGAGGACGAAGGCATGATCGCGCGCGAGAATGGCCATGTCACTTTCACCGACGAACGCGCGCTGACCCGCGCGGCGAACTTCGTCGATCGCTATGCGGGGTTGGATCTGGGGTGGCTGCCGGCGGCGCGCTGACAGCGGCCACGATATCACCGGGAGATTCCAGCTTTCGCTGGGATGACGGAAATGTTGCGACGCCGGGAGAAGGCTAGGCCTTCTCCAGCGTGCATTGCAGCGGGTGCTGGTTCTCGCGCGCAAAGTCGATCACCTGGCTGACCTTGGTCTCGGCGACCTCATAGCTGAACACGCCGCACACGCCGACGCCCTTCTGGTGGACGTGGAGCATCACCCGCGTCGCTTCCTCCATGTTCATGCGGAAGAACCGCTGCAGCACCAGCACAACGAATTCCATCGGGGTGTAATCGTCGTTGAGCAGCAACACGCGGTACGGCGTCGGCTGCTTGGTCCGCGTCCGGGTGCGCGTCGCGAGACCGAGGCCGGTGCCGGGCGGCTCGGTGTCGCCCCCGCCCTCGTTATCGTCGCCGAGGCGCTCGGCCATCGTGATGGATGTTGGTTGGTTGATCATGTGAGTGCGAAAATATGGCACGTCCGGCCCCAAGGGCAAGAGGGCGAGACGGTTACTCGCGCATTTCAGCCCTATAAACGAAAAGGGCGACCCCGTGAGGGGCCGCCCTTTCCGTGTGTAGATCGCGTCGCGAAAGACGTTACGCGGCGACCTTGACCTTCTCGACGGCAACCGCAACGCGGTTCGAGATCGGCTGGGCGACCTCGCCGGCGAGCTTCAGCACGGCTTCGGTGGTCTTCGAGCTCTCGGCGACCATCGAGTCGAACGACGAACGAACGTAATCGCTGTGGAGCTTGAAGAAGTCGGTCGGCGTCTTGATGCTCGACAGGCTCTTCAGCGTGGCGGTCGCACCTTCGAACGACTTGCGCGCATAGTCGGCCGCGCTCTGGCCGAGCGTCTCGATGCCCTTGGCAGCGATCTTGCCCGACTCGACGAACGCCTCGACATTGCCCTTGTTGAACTCGTTCATGTCCTCGAACGCCTTGGCGCTCTTCTCCATCGCGGCCTTGGCGCGATCATTGGCTTCGGCGAAATAGGCTTGGGTCTTTTCGGCGGCGGTCTTCAGGGTGGCTTCCATGGTGGTCACTTCCTTCTTGATGGCGGCGAGCGCAGGGGCCGCCACCGGGGTTGGGTCAATTGCCTTGGTTACGGTCTTCACTGCGGTCTCGGCCGCCTTCTCGATCTCCGCCACCGGGGCAGGGACGGGCGGCTCGACGGCGGCGGCGACGGGCGCCACCGGGTTCGTCTCGGCGATCGGCGCAGAGACGACGGTGTCGGGGAAGGTTGCCGGGGCGGAGACGAACGGCTCCGCTGCGGGCTTCGCCTCGACGGGCTTGGCGGCCGGCGTGGCCGGCGCCTTGGCGACAACGGGCTTCGCCGCCGACTTGGCGGACGTCTTGGCCGTCATGATCTTCGGATCCTTGCTGGCCATAGCGGCCTCCTGTCATCCCATGTTGCACTGCAATATAGTTGGCCCGTAACACAGATGCAAGCATTTTGTTGCACCGCAACATAAGTGTCATCCCGCGCTTTTAACTGTCACATTTTCATTGGCTTGGCGGCAAGGACCGAGTGGTCGAGCGGTGCCCGCGACGCGCTGTGACGACCTCGCTCTGCGGCACCCGTGCCGCGTCGCTGGCGATGGCGCGCGATTTCTGCTAGGGGCGCCATATGCTCGACACCGTAGCGCCACCCATGCCCCTTCCCGGGCATTTCGACCCCGTGCCGGTACCGCGCGACGCGCCGGTGCGTGCCGATGGCCGCGTCGACCTGATCGGCCTGTCCAAGGATGAACTGCGCGCAGCCTTGGGCGCCGCGGGCATGGACGCGAAACAGGCCAAGCTGCGCGGCAAGCAGATCTGGCACTGGCTGTATAATCGTGGCGCGACCGACTTCGCGCAGATGACCGACATCGCCAAGGCGCAACACCCCTGGCTGACCGAGCGCTTCGTCGTCGGGCGGCCTGAGGTGATCGAGGCGCAGGTCTCCACCGACGGCACGCGCAAATGGCTGCTCCGCGCACCGGACGGTCAGGATTACGAGATGGTGTTCATCCCCGACGCCGATCGCGGGACCTTGTGCGTGTCGAGCCAGGTCGGCTGCACGCTCAACTGCCGCTTCTGCCACACCGGCACGATGCGGCTGGTCCGCAACCTCACCGCCGGCGAGATCGTGGGCCAGGTGATGCTGGCGCGCGACGCGCTCGGCGAATGGCCGAGCCAGCCCGAAGGCCGCATGCTGACCAACATCGTGATGATGGGCATGGGCGAGCCGCTGTACAATTTCGACAATGTCCGCGACGCGCTCAAGCTGGTGATGGACGGCGACGGTCTCGCGCTGTCGAAGCGCCGTATCACGCTGTCGACCTCGGGCGTGGTGCCGATGATGGCGCGCGCCGGGGCCGAGATCGGCGTCAACCTCGCCGTGTCGCTGCATGCGGTGACCAAGGAGGTGCGCGACGAGATCGTGCCGATCAACCGCAAATACGGCATCGAGGAGCTGCTCCAGGCCTGTGCGGACTATCCCGGCGCCAACAACGCCCGGCGCATCACCTTCGAATATGTCATGCTCAGGGACAAGAATGACAGCGACGCCGAGGCGCATGAGCTGGTCCGGCTGATCCGCCACTACAAGCTGCCGGCCAAGGTCAACCTGATCCCGTTCAACCCCTGGCCCGGCGCACCCTATGATACCTCGACGCCGGAACGCGTGCGGCGCTTCTCCGACATCATCTTCGAGGCCGGCATTTCCGCCCCGGTGCGCACCCCGCGCGGGCGCGACATCGACGCGGCCTGCGGCCAGCTCAAGACCGCGTCGGAGAAGAAGAGCCGCGCCGAGCTCGACCGCCAGGCGGAAGAGAAGCTCGCCGCGCTCGGCTGAGCACGCCTGTCGCCCCTTCTCGCGCGGGAGCAAATAGCGGTAGCAGCCGCGTCGCACGGCATGACGGTGCGGAGACTCCCGCAAATGGTGCTGTGTCATCCAGCGGCGGCGATGGGCATTCCCGGCGCACCGGGAATGCGATAGTCTCCCGATCCTATGGAAGAACCAGGCGCCTCTCTGGACGAACCGACACCACGGCCGGTGACGCCCTCGCCCGAGACGATCTATCGCCACCGCCTGCCGACGCGGATCTGGCACTGGGTCAACATGATCACGATCCTGATCATGATCGGCAGCGGCGCGACGATCCTCAACGCGCATCCGCATCTCTATTGGGGCAATTACGGCGCCAATTTCGACCGCCCCTGGTACAATCCGCCGCACATGCCCTCGTGGCTGACGATCCCGAGCCACTACAACCTCGCGCTGGCGCGGCGCTGGCACCTGTTGTTCGCGCTGGTGCTCGGCTTCGGGCTGCTCGGTTATATGATCGCGAGTCTCGTCAACCGCCATTTCCAGCGCGACCTGCGCGTCCGCGCCGGGGAACTGGCGCCGGGCCATTTGTGGCACGACGTGAAGGAGCACCTCGCGTTGCGCTTCCACGACCCCGAGAACCCGGCGGCCTATAACATCTTCCAGAAGCTGGCGTACGTGTCGGTGATCTTCGTGCTGATCCCGGCGATGATCCTGTCCGGCCTGACGCTCTCGCCGGCGATGAACGCGGCCTGGCCGTGGCTGCTCGACCTCATGGGCGGGCGCGCCTCGGCTCGCTCGGTGCACTTCATCGCGGCGACCGGCATCGTGCTGTTCATCGTCATCCACCTCGCGCTCGTCCTGCTCGCCGGGCCGATCAACGAGATCGGCTCGATGATCACCGGGCGCTGGCGCGTGCCGGAGAAAAAGCCATGAGCGGCATCATCACACGCCGCGCGGTGCTGACGACTGGTGCGCTCGGTGCCGGGCTGGTGCTGGGCGGATGCGACAAGATCGCCGAGCAGCCCGGTTTCCGCAAAATCCTGTTCTCGGGCGAGAAAATCAACCAGGGGCTGCAACGCGCCTTGTCGGCCCGCACCGCGCTGGCGCCGGAGTTCCGCCCCGACCAGATGTCGCCGATCTTCCGCACCAACGGCAACCGCAACCCCAACACGCCCGATTACAACGCGATGGCGGGCGTGCAGTTCGCCGGCTGGAAACTGCAGGTCGGTGGCCTCGTCACCCGACCGCTGGCGATCTCGCTCGCCCAGCTGCGCGCGATGCCGGCGCGCACCCAGATCACCCGTCACGACTGCGTCGAGGGCTGGAGCGCGATCGGCAAGTGGCGCGGGCCGCTGCTCGGCTCGATCCTCAAACTGGCGGGCGTGCGCGACACCGCACGCTTCGTCGTCTTCACCTGCGCCGATCTGATGGGCGGCCAGCCATATTACGAGTCGATCGACCTGATCGACGCCTTCCATCCCCAGACCATCCTCGCTCTCGCGTTGAACGATGCGCCGCTCGACGTCGGGCATGGGGCGCCGGTACGCCTCAGGGTCGAGCGGCAGCTCGGCTACAAGCAGGCCAAATATATCATGAAGATCGACGCGGTCGCCTCGCTCGACGGCATCGGCAAGGGCAAGGGCGGCTATTGGGAAGATGCCATCGGCTATGACTGGTATGCCGGCATCTGAGCATTTCGCCGAAACGGTGCCGCCGTTCACATTGGGGCTTATCATTGCCGCAATGCCGCGATAGCTGAACGTCATGGCCTTGCTCGATATATTCCTGTCGCGCGCGATCAAGCGCGGTCTTCTCACCGTCACCTATCCCAACGGCAAGACCAGCCGTTTCGGCACGCCCGACGCGGACCTGGGCGAGGTCGCGTTGCGCTTCACCGACAATGGCGCGATCCGCGCCGTGCTACGCGACCCCAGCGTCGGCACACCCGAGATGTTCATGAACGGGCGGCTGCTGATCGAGAAGGGTGACGTCCGCGATCTGCTGGTGCTGATGACCAGCAACAATCGCTATGAGGATGGCAGCAACGCGTTGCAGGCGAACATCATCGGCAAGGCGTGGAACCACCTGCGTTTCAAGGTCGCGCGCTACAATATGGTGCGCAAGTCGAAGCGCAACGTCGCGCATCATTACGATCTGTCAGACAAGCTCTACGAGCTCTTCCTCGACAGTGACCGGCAATATAGCTGCGCCTATTTCACCGATCCGTCGAACAGCCTCGAACAGGCGCAGATGGACAAGAAGGCGCACATCGCCGCCAAACTGGCATGCCGGCCCGGCATGACCGTGCTCGACATCGGCTGCGGCTGGGGGGGCACCGCTTTGTACCTGCACGAGAAGCTCGGCGTCGAGGTGCTCGGCATCACCCTGTCCGAGGAGCAATTGAAGGTCGCCCGCGCCCGCGCCGAGGCGGCCGGCGTCGCCGACAAGGTGCGCTTCGAGCTGATCGATTACCGCCATGTCACCGGCACGTTCGACCGCATCGTCTCGATCGGCATGTTCGAACATGTCGGCACGCCGCACTACACGACCTTCTTCCGCAAATGCCACGAGCTGCTCAAGCCGGACGGCGTGATGCTGATCCACACTATCGGCCGTGCGAACGGGCCTAACGTCACCGATGCCTTCACCGCCAAGTACATCTTCCCCGGCGGCTATATCCCGGCCATGTCCGAGGTGCTGTCGGCAAGCGAGCAGATGCGCTGGTTCGTCTCCGACGTCGAGACGCTGCGGCTGCACTACGCCTATACGCTGAAGCATTGGTATGACCGCGTCGTCGCGGCGCACGACGCGATCGTCGAGCTTTATGACGAACGCTTCTACCGGCTATGGACCTGGTATCTGGCGGGGTCGTACATCAGCTTTCTCTACGGCGCGCTGGTCAACCACCAATATCAATTCACCCGCAACCGCCACGCTTTGCCGATCACCCGCAATTACATGATCGCGGAAGAGCGGAAGCTGCGGGGTTAATCCCACTTGGCGCCGCCCGTTCGTGCTGAGCTTGTCGAAGCACCGTTCTTCTTACTGCCACGAATAGAAAAATGCGGCCCTTCGACAAGCTCGGGGCGAACGGAGGTCGGATTGTGGCTTACGCTATGCAGCCTCGCTCTTGTGCGCCCATGATGCGGCGACCATACGTTCGAGCACGGCCATGTCCACGTCGCTCAGCTTCTTGACGTAGAGGCAGCTCTTGCCCGTCATGTGCTTGCCGAGTTCGGCGAGCATCGCGTCGCGGCCCGGGAAGCTCGTGCCGAGATAGAAGACCAGCTGCGGCTTGCGCGGCGAGAAACCGATGCGGCAGATGTCGCCCTCACGGCCGCTTTCATAACGATAATGGGTCCGGCCGAAGCCGATGATCGACGGGCCCCACATGGTCGCCGTCTCGCCGGTGACGCGCGCCATCAGGTCGATGACGACGCGGGCATCGGCCTGGCGCTGCTCGGGCTCGACGCGCGCGACGAAGTCCTCGACGCTGACCGACGTTACCCTGGTCCTGTTCTCCGCCGCCATGGCGCCCCCGACTCGCGACGGGTGGGAGGCTAGCAGTAGGCCGCGAGACCATCTAGGCGCTGCGGCATGTCCATCATGCCGCTCACGCGTCGGTCGATCTTCGCCCAGGCCTGGCCGATCATGCTCGGCCAGACCACGGTGCCGCTGGTCGGGATCGTCGACACCGCGGTGATCGGTCGGACCGGCGACGCGGCGGCGCTGGCCGGGGTGGCGCTGGGCGCGACGATCGTCAATTTCATGTTCTGGAGCTTCGGCTTCCTGCGCATGGGCATGACCGGGATGACCGCGCAGGCGCAGGGATCGGGCGATGCGGCGGAAGTCGACGCCCTGCTGGTGCGCGGGCTCGCCATCGGCCTCGGCGTGGGGGCCGTGCTGTTCGCGGCGCAATTGGTGCTGATCCCGCTGGCGCTGGCGGTCTTCGCCGGCGGCGGCGCGGTGCATGCCGCCGCCGGGCCGTTCATCGCCGCGCGCTTCTTCGGTGCGCCGGCGGGGCTCGCCGTGTTCGCGATCAACGGCTGGTTGCTCGGGCTGGGGCGGACGCGGGCGGCGCTGGCGCTGCAGATCGTGATGAATCTTGCCAATGCCGGGCTCGACATATTGTTCGTGTGGCACTGGCATATGGGCGCGCGCGGCGTCGGCCTGGGGACATCGGCGGCGGAATGGGTCGCATTGGGCAGCGGGCTGTGGCTGGTCGCGCCGCACCTCCACGCGCTGAAGGACCGGGCGCGGCTGATCGACCGCAACGCGCTCGCGCGCCTGTTCGCGGTCAATGGCGACATCATGATCCGCACCGTCGCGCTGCTCGTCCTGTTCAGCTGGTTCGCCAATGCCGGCGCGCGGCTCGGCGCGACGCCGCTCGCCGCCAACCAGGTGCTGATGCAGGCGGTCGCGCTGACCGCGTTCATCCTCGACGGCTTCGCCTTCACCGCCGAGAGTCGCGTCGGCAACGCGCTCGGTGCAAGGTCGCGCAGCGGGCTGGCGCGCGCGATCCGGCTGACAGGGGAATTCTCGCTCGGCGCCGCGTTGCTGTTCGGCATGCTGCTCGCCTTGCTCGGCGCGCCGGCCATCCGCCTGCTGGTGGTCGATGCCGGGGTGCGCGAACAGGCCATCGCGTTGCTCCCGCTGGTCGTCATCCTGCCGCTGGTCGGCTTTCCCGCCTGGCTGCTCGACGGCATCTTCATCGGCGCAACGCAGGGGCGGGCGCTGCGCAATGCGGCGATCGTCGCGACCGGGCTCTATATCCTCACCGATCTCGCACTGCGGCCATGGGGCGCCACCGGCATCTGGATCGCGCTGCTTGCCAGCTATGGCTATCGCGCCGCCGCGCTGGGGTGGCATTTGCCCGGGTTGCTGCGGCGCGTCGGCGACGACGAACCAGGGCCGGGCCAGGGTGACGTTGCCGCGGATGGCGGATAAGGGTTTCGCCCGTCACGATCCCGCCGAAAGGAACATGCATGGCCTTCTCGCTCCACGCCGCGACCATCCCCTCCAACCTGCAGATTCTCGGTGCTGTCGCCGGGCTGGTCGACAAGGCCGAGGCCCATTGCACCGAAACGGGCATGGCGCCCGAAGAGCTGCTCCAGGCCCGGCTCGCCGAGGACATGCTGCCCTTCGCCTATCAGGTGAAATCGACCGTCGTCCATTCGCTCGGCGCGATCGAAGGGGTGCGCGCGGGGGTGTTTTCGCCCGATCGTTCGGCCTTTCCGCTGGATTTCGCGGGGCTGCGCGCCGCAGTGACCAAGGGCCGCGACGCGCTGGCCGCGATCGAGCCGGCCGAGGTCGATGGCTTTATCGGCCGCGACATGCGCTTCTCGATGGGCGACATGCACATGGATTTCCGCGCCGAGGATTTCCTGCTGTCCTTCTCGCAGCCCAATTTCTATTTCCACGCGACGACCGCCTACGACATCCTGCGCTGGAAGGGCGTCGGCCTCGGCAAGCGCGATTTCATCGGACAGCCGCGCCTGAAGCGCTGACCACCGGCGCGCTCACGCCGCCCAGCTGGCAAGGTCGTCCTGCTCGGCGATCAGCGCGAGGCCGTGGGCGATCGAGGTGAGTTCGCCGCCCGCGGCGATGCGCTCCGCGCCGAAGCGTTCGCTGAACAGCCGGCGGATGCGCGGGGTGAGCGAGGAGCCGCCGGTCAGGAAGATGCGGTCGATCGCCGACGGCGCGATCGCGGCCATGGCGAGCGCGCGGTCGACCGCCGCCTCGATGCGCACGATGTCGGGCGCGATCCAGCGTTCGAAGTCCGCGCGCGTCACCTCCGCCTCGATCGCGAGCCCCGCGCCGGCGAAGTGGAAATGCGCCGTCTCGGCCGCCGACAGATCGCGCTTCACCTGGCCGACCGCCTCGTAGAGCCGGAAGCCTAGCTCCTCCTCGATCACCGCGATCATCCGCCCGATGGCCTCGGGGTCGAGCGCGGCGCGGCGCAGCTTTTCCAGTTCCGCCAGCGTGCGTCGATTGCGCATCAGCGCGAGACGTGACCAGTCGGCGAAATCGGCGAAATAGCCGCGCGGAATCTCAAGCACCTTGTCGAACGAGCGATACGAGCCGCCCTTGCCGAGCAGCGGCATGACGAGGTGGTCGATGATCCGCGCATCGAAGCGGTCGCCCGCCACGCCCACGCCGGCATGGCCGAGCGGCGTGCAGCGCCGCGCCGCGCCGGGCGCGGCGATGCGCACCACCGAGAAGTCGCTGGTACCGCCGCCGAAGTCGGCGACCAGGATGGTCGCCGGTTCGGTGATGCGCGCGGCGTAGCTGAACGCCGCACCGAGCGGCTCATAGACATAATGCACCTCGCCGAGCGCGCCGAACATCAGGTCGTAGCGCCGCCGGGCGAGCGCCTCGTCGGGCCGATGGCCGGCATATTCGACCGGCCGGCCGATCACCACACGCGTCGCGCCGGTCAGCGCGCCGCCGGCGCGGCGCGCCATCTTGTCGAGGAACAGCCGGCCGAGATCCTCGAACCGGTAACGCCGCTCGAACACCGTGGCATGCTCGAAACTGGCGCTCGCCGCGACCGACTTGAACGATTGCAGGAAACGGCTGCCCTCGGGGAATTCGAGATATTCGGCGATCGCCCAGGGTCCGGCCTCGGCCGCGACACCGCCGCGCACCGCCTCGTCCTCCCAGAAACACAGCGCCGAGCGAAACGCCGCTTCGGGGCCATGCGGCGTGTCGAGCGCGACCAGGCTCGATACGCCGCCGCGCGCCTGCGCCACGACCGAATTGGTCGTGCCGAAGTCGAGGCCGAGGGTGAAGGGGGTGGAGCGCGGCATGGGCGGGCGGCGCTACACGGGTTGGGGGCGAAGGGAAATGGGGTCGTGCGGCGGAGCGCGCGTCGGCGGACAGCAAACGTGCATCGGATCGGCGCCGGCGCTCCGCCGCATGCCGGCTCACTTCGCGCAGGAGCAATTCTCGCACTTGCACGTCGGGCCACAGTTGCACGCCTTGGGCGCGGGTTCGCAGTTGCAGGTCGGCGCGCACTTGCAGGGATTACATTTGCAATTGTCGGTCATTGGTGAACTCCTTTGCTCCGGTTGGTGGAGTGGCTGAAATAGCGCGAGCGGTGGATGCCCGCTTGAACGTAGCGGCTGACCTGAGACCATGATGGTCGGCACGGTTCGGTGCGCATGGGAGGGTGGATCATTTCCATTGTCGGTCGCGGTCGTATCGTCGTGTGGCAAGGCGCCAGCCTGTGGGTGCTGGCGTCCGAGCACGACACGTCGGAGGTGCAGCCCCATGCGCACCACGCGATCCAGATCACCTTCAGCCTCAAGGGCGGCTTCGAACTCTGCAGCGACGGCGAATGCCTGACCGGCCCGATCGCGGCGGTCGCCAGTGACGCGCGCCACACCTTCCGTGGGAACGGCGCGGTCGCGTTCCTGTTCGTCGCGCCCGAAAGCACGGCGGGGATCGCGCTCACCACCACGCTCTTCCGGCGCGGTCCGCTGGCCCGCCTCGACAGCCCGCCGGCCAGCGCCGCGCTGGCGGCATTGCGGCAGTGTTTCGACGATGGGGAGGCCGGCGAGGCGTTGCGCGAGTTGGGCCAGGAGATCGTTGCCGAGCTGGCACGCGGTGCCGAAGCCGGCCGGCCCGATCCGCGCGTGCTCGGGATGGTCGATTATGCCGCGAACCAGCTCGAAGACCGGGTCACGCTGCCGGCCGCGGCGGCGCATATCAATCTTTCGCCAAGCCGGGCGCGCCACCTGTTCGTCGCGCACACCGGTTTGCCGTTCAAAGCCTATATATTGTGGCTCCGGCTCGAACGGGCGGTGCGGCTATATACCGACGGCGCCTCGTTGACCGAGGCGGCGCACATGGCGGGCTTCGCCGATTCGGCGCATCTCAGCCGCACCTTCCGGCGCACCTTCGGCTTGCCGGCAGCCGCGCTGCGTCTCGCCGCCAATTGAAGCCGTCATCCCACTTCAAGCAGCCGGCACCTCAACGACAATGCCGGCACGCGCGCGACTCGCCGCCATGACGTCGCCGATCGCGCGCGCCAGCTGGTCCTCGCGAAACGGCTTGGCGAGTCGCGGCAGATGGCCAGCGGGTTCGGCGGGCGCCTCGGCATAGCCGGTCACCAGCAGCACCGGCAGGCCGGGCCATTCGGCCGCCACCGCGTTCGCCAGCTGGATGCCCGTCATCTGCGGCATCGCGAAATCGGTCAGCACCAGGTCGATTGCCTGTTCGCGCAGGCGGCAAAGCGCATCCCTACCCGAGCTCGCCGGCACCACGACGTGACCCAGATCCTCCAGCATGCCGGTGGTGTTGGTCAGCACCAGATTGTCGTCATCAACGGCGAGGATGCGCAGCGCTGTCTGCTTGCGCACCGCAGGGTAGGAATCGCCGGCTGCGCACGGCGCCAGCGCAATGTCAGTCACCGGGAGGTAGATCGCCGCGACCGTGCCCTTCCCCGGTTCGCTGTGCAACACCAGCCTGCCGCCGCACTGTTCGGCAAAACCATGGGCCATCGACAGGCCGAGCCCGGTGCCCTTGCCGACGCCCTTGGTGGTGAAGAACGGCTCCATCGCGCGGGCCAGCGTCTCCGCGTCCATGCCATGGCCCTGGTCGGTCACGGTCAGCGCGACATAGTCGCCGGACGGCGTGCCGTCATTGCCCGGCAACCGCTCCGCAGCGGCGCTGATCACGATGCGACCGCCGTCCGGCATTGCGTCGCGTGCGTTGACGGCGAGATTGAGCAGCGCGAGTTCGAGTTGCTGCGGATCGGCATGCACCCGTGGCAGCAGCAGCGGGAAGCTGGTTTCGATCGACACGCCGGCACCGATCGTGTGCTGCAGCAGGTCGGCCATGCCGCGCACCAGCACCGGCAGGTCCACCGCTTCCATCGCCAGTTCCTGCTTGCGCGCGAAGGACAGCATGCGCTGGGTGAGCGTCGCGCCGCGCTCCGCCGCCTTCATCGCATTGTCGATATAGCGCGTCACGTCGCCGCCCTCGGCGAGCCGTCGCCGCGCGAGATCGAGGCTGCCGATCACCGCGGCGAGCAGATTGTTGAAATCATGCGCGACGCCGCCGGTGAGCTTGCCGATCGCGTCCATCTTCTGCGACTGGAAGAAGGCGTGCTGCGCCTGTTCGAGGCGCTGCTGCGCGTCCCGGCGCTCGGTCAGGTCGCGGGTGATCTTGGCGAAGCCGACCAGCTCGCCCTCGGCCGACCGCACCGAATCGATGACGACATGCGCCCAGAAGCGCGAACCGTCCTTGCGCAGGCGCCAGCCCTCCGCCTCGAACTTGCCCTCGCGCTCGGCCGTGGCGAGTGCCCGTTGCGGCAGCCCGGAGGCGCGGTCCTCCTCACCGTAGAAGCGCGAAAAATGCTCGCCGAGGATCTCGTCGGCGCGATAGCCCTTGAAACGCTCCGCGCCTGGATTCCAACTCGTCACCCGGCCGGCAGGGTCGAGCATGTAGATCGCATAGTCTGTGATGCTCTGAACCAGCAGGCGGAAGCGCTCCTCGCTGCGCCGTAGCTCTTCTTCCGCCGCGCGACGCTCGGTGAGGTCGCGCGTCACCTTGGCGAAGCCGAGCAGCGTGCCGTCCTCGTCGCGCACCGGGTCGATGACGACATTGGCCCAGAAGCGGGTGCCGTCCTTGCGCACGCGCCAGCCCTCGGACTCGAAGCGGCCTTCCCGCGCGGCGATGGAAAGCGCGCGCGCCGGCAACCCGGTGGCGCGATCCTCCTCGCTGTAGAAGCGCGAGAAATGTTCGCCGATGATTTCGTGTTCGAGATAGCCCTTGAAGCGGTGTGCGCCGGCATTCCAGCTGATCACGACGCCGGTCGGATCGAGCATGTAGATGGCGTAATCGGTGATGCTTCGGACGAGCAATTCATATCGATTCGGGGGTTGCCCGTCTGCCGCTGCCGTTTCTGCCATCGACTTCCCCTGGAGCCCGCCAATGACATTCAACGAAACCGCCCCTGCTTCGTTCCCTACCCCCGGCGTGGCGTGACGATCGCGGCGCCTACCCGAAGAGCCGCGATCCAGCCGAAATCAGGCTGATGATGCTCGCGCCGGGCGATCGGCCCGCCCCGGGCGACCCGCACAGGCTCGCCTCAGAAATGCAAGGCGATCCTCAGCGACAGTGCGTCGCTCTGAAGCTTGATCCGCGTCGCGCCGCCGGCCACCGAGCCGAGCACGCCCGGCTGACCATTGTCACCCACGGTGACCGCGCCGGTGTTGACGGTGGTCCGGTTGGCCAGCGCGAAATCGTGGCCGCCAAAGTCGGTGTGGCGATATTCGAGGCCGATGCTCAGCAGCTTGCTGAGCCTCCGCTCGATACCGCCGCCGGCGGTCCAGCCGGACAAAGCGTGGCGTTCAGCGGCGGTGGTGACGACCGGCCCCTCTGGCCCGAGATTGGCCTGGCAGGGCGCCGGCGCGCAGCTCGCCGCCAGGCCGCCGGCGTTGTTGAAGCTGTCGACGGCGCTGACCATCGCGCTGGTCCGCGCATAGCCGCCGTTTACATAGAGCAAGGTCTTTCCAGCAGCATAGCCGAGGCGTACCCGCGCGCTGAACTGATCGGTCAGGCGGACATCACGTCGGGCGATGATCGTGGTCGCCGGGGTCAGCGCCGTCGGCGGTAGTGCCTGACTCTGGCTGGTGCCGACGTCGCGGTGGAACGGCGCATAATCGCCCTCCAGACCGAACAGCAGATTGCCCGACTGGAACTGATAGCCGGCGAACACACCGCCGGTCAGACCGGTGTCGCGATGCGATGCGGCGGAGGCGAGCGTCGTGCCAGGCACGACGACGAGCCCGCGCCCGGTGACCTGCAAATTGGATATCTGGGTAATCAACAGGGTGGATTGAGCATCGACCTTGTCGCTCGATCCGGTCGCCTGGCCGCCGACATAGAATCCTGTCCAGGCATCGTCATCGTCCTGCGCCATGGCCGGGGTGGCGACCAGCGCCATCATCGTCGCGCCCAGCGCATACCGCGCGATTACCGAATGCCTTGCCCTCATCACAATCACTCCCCTGAGACGCGGACAGCTTGTCAGACCGGCGTGAGCGGGACGCATGGCAGTACGGGGCAGATCGGGACAAATCGGGACATCATCCGTCTATCGTGGCTATGCCGATCGCGCCGCGTGCCATGACGACCAAAGCCGGGTCTCGGCGCAGTGTCTCGACAAAGACCGGCGTGCCCAGAATGCCGGTAGCGCCGGGCTCGTGTCGGGCGATGATCGTCCTGAGCAAAGCGGCGGCGCGCGCGGTATCGCCACCAACGGCGGCGAACTCGGCGCGGGGATAATCGTCAACGCGGTGGGCCTGATAAAGCAGGTCGACCTCGGCACTTGCCTGGTCGAGCAACCCGCGCCATCCGCCGGCTGCCCAGCCACGCGCCGCGGCCTGGTTGATCGCAGCATCGACCGGGTCACCGCGCAGCGCCGCCGCGGTGCGGCCGAGCGCAACGTAGGCGGCACCGTCATGATCGAACAGCGCGAGCCGCGATCCCCAGCGGGGCGGACCCGGCGTGGTCTGGTCAAGCGCGGCGAGCCGGGCGAGTTCGATGCGCGCGGCCGCCATTTGGCCAAGCTGGGCAAGGATCAGCGCGCGGTCGGACTGGATCGCGGTCGCCTCCGGATCGAGCGCGCGGGCGCGGTCGATCTCGCGCAGCGCTTCTTCGGGGCGGCCCATCATCAACAAGGTCGTCGCCCACCAGTGATGGGTGCGCGCGGCGGTAGGGTCGAGCGCCAGCGCCTTGCCGAACTCGACCTCGGCGGCGGGCGCGTCGTCATGGAAATTGAACAGGATGAAGGCCAGCGCGCGGTGTGCGCCGGCGTTGGCGGGATCGATGGCAAGCGCGGTGCGCGCCGCCTTCTCGGCCCGCGGGTATGCCCGCGCCTCCGGCATGGAGCCAAATTCGCGGATCAGGTTATAGCTGTCGGCGAGGCCGACCCAGGCCGGGGCAAAGCGCGGCTCGATCTTCAGCGTGGCATCGAAATTGTCGATCGCCTGCGCAATACTCGCCGGGGTGCGGCTATTGAGCGCGTGAAGGCCGGCAAAGTAATAACCCGCCGCCAGCGCGCTTGCCGGTTGGTCGGGCAGGCGCGCCTCTCGACGCCACGTCATGCCGGCGATGGCGAGCGGCACGACGATCGCGAGCGCGATGACGAGCGCGACGCGGTGACCCATCCACCATCGTCGCGGCCGAGCGGTTTCGGACGTCACGGTCACCGCCGTCCCGGCAAGCCATGCATCCAGCTCGCTTACGGCGACGAAGACCGACCCGCCGCCGGGCACGCGATGAACCGGCAGATGGCGCTGTGCTTCCCACCGCTTCGCGGTGCGTTCGTCGCGCCCCAGATATGAGGCGATCGCCTTCCAGCCATTGAGCCGCTGGTCCATCCACCGCTCCCCTCCGCCAGCGACATTAGGGCCGATGCGCGAGGAGCGCCAACAGGTTCGTGCGTCGGCCGCGATATCGCGCAGAGACACTTTTCTGTCCGACCCTGGTGAGCCTGCGGCACGACACGTCTGACGCGCGCGACGTCTTGGATGTTGCTCGCGCGGGGATTGGGATGGCTGGAGGCCTTTAAGGCGCGAACGGCTGCCGCGCCGGCTGGGTCAACCGCCGCCCAGTGCGGCGGCGGCACCGACCAGCACGAGATCCGAGCGATTGACGATCGAGACCGGGACCTCACCGAGCTGGCGGTGGAAGGCGCTCTTGGCGGCCAGCCGGGCGCGAAAGGAGCTCTCGCTCAACGCGAACTGTATCCCGGGGGGAACGGCACCGCCGAGATAGACTCCATCCCAAGCGCCAAAGGCGAGGATCAGGTCGCCGATATAGGCGCCGAGATAATCCGCGAGTAGCTGGACGGCGCGCGCCGCCACCGGGTCGCGGCGGACCGATTTGGTCACCTCCTCGGGCGAGGCGAGGGTCCTGCCGCCTTCCGCGAGCGCGGCATAGGCTGTGACCAGGCCACCCGCGCTGAGCAGGGTTTCAGCGTCGGCGATCCGGCCGGTGGCCCGCACATGGGCGGCAAACCGCACCTCGTCAGGCGTGGCGGGGAGGAACAACATGTGCCCGCCCTCGCTCTGCACAGGCACCAGCCCGCCGTCATGCCCGCTGACCAGCGCGGCGACACCCAGCCCCGTACCAACATTGACGACGAGGAAATTCCCCCCGGCGGCGGCGGCACGGGCAGGCTTGGTGCCGAGCGATGTGAAGGCACTGGTCGGCAGCATCGGGAGGGCCATGGCGGAGGCCGCGGTGTCGTTGAGGGCACGGGGCTTGACGCCGAGCACCGCCTGGATACCCGGCAGCGAAATATACCATCGGCTGCCGGTCAGGTTGATGACATCACCGCGCACCATGCCGGCGACCGCCAGCACGCTTGGCATGCCCCGTTCCTGGATGTCGACACCCGCGAGATAGGCCAGCAGGGCCGCGGTGAAGGTCGAATGTTCGCTAGCATGGAAACTGCGCACCTCGCGCAACGCGGCGCCGGACCCGACGTCGCTCAACGCGAAACGCACCGACTGGCGCCCGACATCGGCGACCAGGCCAGTTCGACCAGGCTGCATCGTCATCCTCTCTCCGCTCATGTAACTTTTGTCGCTGACCTGATCGTTAGCGCTATATATACTGGCGATGTTAATAATTTCGTCGCGTGATCGCGGACGGCGGGCCAGGACGATCCGCCGGGCGTCGCGCAGGTTTGCCATTTCCGCCCTCCCGCCCTAGAGGGCGCCGCCTGATTATCGCCACCGGAGCCGCTTCCATGTCCGACAAGATCAACCGCGTCGTCCTCGCCTATTCGGGCGGGCTGGACACCAGCGTGATCCTGAAATGGCTGCAACAGACCTATAATTGCGAGGTCGTCACCTTCACCGCCGATCTCGGCCAGGGCGAGGAGCTCGAGCCGGCGCGGCGCAAGGCCGAGCAGGCCGGGGTCAAGCCCGAGCATATCTTCATCGACGATCTGCGCGAGACCTTCGTCAAGGATTATGTCTTCCCGATGATGCGCGCCAATGCGCTGTACGAGGGGCTTTACCTGCTCGGCACGTCGATCGCGCGGCCGCTGATCGCCAAGCGCCAGATCGAGATCGCCAGGCTGGTCAATGCCGATGCGGTCAGCCACGGCGCGACCGGCAAGGGCAATGACCAGGTGCGCTTCGAGCTCGGCTATTATGCGCTGGCGCCCGACATCAAGGTGATCGCGCCGTGGCGCGAATGGGACCTGACCAGCCGCACCCGCCTGATCGAATTCGCCGAACAGCACCAGATCCCGGTCGCCAAGGACAAGCGCGGCGAGGCGCCCTTCTCGACCGACGCCAACATGCTGCACACCTCGTCAGAAGGTAAGGTGCTGGAGGATCCGTGGCAGGAGGTGCCCGACTATGTCTATTCGCGCACCGTCAACCCCGAGGACGCGCCCGATGCACCTGAGATCATCACGGTCGATTTCGAGCATGGCGACGGCGTCGCGCTGAACGGCGAGGCGATGAGCCCGGCGACGCTGCTCGAGGCGCTCAACGGCCTCGGCCGCAAGCATGGCATCGGCCGGCTCGACCTGGTCGAGAACCGCTTCGTCGGCATGAAGTCGCGCGGCATGTACGAGACGCCCGGCGGCACCATCTATCACCTCGCGCATCGCGGCATCGAGCAGCTGACGCTCGATCGCGGCGCGGCGCATCTCAAGGACGAGCTCGCGCCGCGTTATGCCGAACTGGTCTATAACGGCTTCTGGTTCTCGCCCGAGCGCGAGATGCTGCAGGCCGCGATCGACCACAGCCAGGACAAGGTCACCGGCACGGTGCGGCTCAAGCTCTACAAGGGCGGCGTGTACGTCATCGGCCGCAAGTCGCCTTACTCGCTCTATTCCGAAAAGGTCGTGACGTTCGAGGACGATCAGGGCGCCTATGACCAGCGCGATGCCGCCGGCTTCATCAAGCTGAACGCGCTCAGGCTGCGGCTGCTCGGGCGGCGGGATCGGTAGTCAATTCCCTCTCCCGCCGGGAGAGGGAAACTCCACCTTAACCCCCTCCCGCTATCCCCCCTTCATGGACAGCGGTTTCGATCGGCGCGCTCGGTGGGGGGACGCGCTCTGTGCGTTCGCGCTGGCCGCGATCATGAGCCTCGCCTGGGCGTGGCGCGACTGGGCGCAGCTGTCGGCACTGCGCCTGCCCGACACCGACGACGTGATGCGCCTCCAGCAGATCCGCGACTGGCTGGCGGGGCAGGCCTTCAACGACGTCTCGCAACACCGTCTCGGTGATGCGCCGGGGCTGGCCATGCACTGGTCGCGGCTGGCCGACCTGGTGCCGGGCGGGATCATCGCCGGGCTGACGCCGCTGATCGGGGCGCATGCCGCCGAACTGACCGCTGTGATCCTGTGGCCGGCCACGCTGTTCGGGGCCGCGCTGCTGATCGTGACGCGGATCGCGCGGGCGCTGGGCGGGCCGGAAATCGCGCGCACCGCGCTGATCGTCGCGGCGATCGCCTATCCCGTCACGACGATATTCCTGCCCGGGCGGATCGACCATCACGGGCTGCAGATCGTCCTGCTGCTGTTGATCGCGCGGACCCTCGTCGCCCGGCCGTCAATGGGGCATGGCCTCGTCGCCGGGCTGTCCGCCACCGCCAGTCTGGTGATCGGGATGGAGACCGCGCCGCTGATCGCCGCCGCGGGTGCGGCGATGACGATCGAGTGGATCGCGGCACGCCACGGCGCCGACGACCGCATGATGGGCTTCGGCATCTCGCTCGGCGCGGGGTTGCTGTTCGCCTCGATCGTATTCCGCACCGAACAATGGACCTATGCCGCGTGTGACGGCTTCACCGCGACCTTGTGGCGCGGCGCGCTGGTCGCGGCGTTCGCGCCGATGCTGATGGCGCTGGCGGCGCGCGACGTGACGCGGCCGGTGACGCGCACCGGGCTCGCCATCGCGGTATCGGCGGTGATCGGCGGCGGGATCATGATGGTCGCGCCGCAGTGCCTGTCGCCCTATGGCGGGGTCGATCCGCTACTCGCACGGCTGTGGCTCGGGCGGGTCGGCGAGGCGCAACCGCTGTTCGCCGCGCCCGTCGGCATCGCGATTGGCTATGCCGGGGTGATGATCGCCGGGCTCGCGGCGAGCGCCTGGCGCTTCCATGCCACGCGCGACGCGCGCTGGGCGGGGATGCTGCTGGTCCAGGCGGCGGCGCTGGCGCTGACCTGCTATCAGCTGCGCGGCGCCTATGCTGGCGCGATCCTCGCCGCCCCCGGGCTCGCCGCGGTGATCGCGGCGGCGCGCGCGCGCGGTAGCGGCTGGCTGGCGGGGGCGTGGATCGCCTCGGCCGGCATGCTCTATCCGCTCGCGGCGGACGCGCTGGCGCCGGCCGCACCGGCGTCGGCCGCCCGGGCCGGCGACGGCGATTGCACCTCGGCCGCCGCGCTGGCGCAACTGCGGCCCTTGCCGGCGGGGCGGATGATCGCGCCGCTCGACCTTGGCGCCTATGCCATCGCATTGACGCGGCTGGACCTGGTCGGCGCACCCTATCACCGTAACGAGGCGGGCAATCTCGCCACCTATCGCTTCTTCCTCGGCGACGAAGCCGAGGCGCGGAACATCGTCCGGCAATGGCATGTGAGCTATGTCGCCTGGTGTCCGGGCAGCTTTGCCGAACTCGGCGCGGGGATGACCGCGCCACCGCGCATGGTCGGCCGATTGGCGGACGGCGCGCGCCCTGCCTGGCTCGTGCCGGTGGTGCGTTCCAACGCATTGGTCGCATATCGCGTCGAACCCCGCTTGCTGGATCGCGCAACCTCGCGGTAAGGCGACCTGATGCAGGGGGACGACAACAGGCTGCACTGGTGGCAGACGCGCAGCTTCGTACTGTTATGCGCCGTGCTGGCCGTGGTGCCGCTGCTCTATCCGACCATTCCGCCGCTTGTCGACCTGCCCGGACATATGGGCCGCTATCGCGTGGAACTCGCCATGGGCGACAATCCGTGGCTGCGCGACTGGTATAATTTCCAATGGTCGCTGATCGGCAATCTCGGCATCGACCTGCTGGTCATTCCGCTGGCCAAGATCTTCGGGCTCGAGCTGGCGGTGAAGTTGATCGTGATGACGATCCCGCCGCTGATCGTCAGCGGGCTGCTATGGATCTCGCGCGAGGTGCATGGTCGCATTCCCGCCACCGCCTTGTTCGCCCTGCCGCTGGCCTATTGCTACCCGTTCCACTTCGGCTTCGTGAACTTCGCGCTGTCGATGGCGATCGCGCTCAACCTGTTCGCGCTGTGGCTGCGGCTGGCACGGACCGGGCATTTTCGCCTGCGCGCGGCGATCTTCGTGCCGCTGTCGTGCCTGTTGTGGCTGTGCCACACCTTTGGCTGGGGTGTGCTGGGCGTGCTCGCCTTCTCGGCCGAGATGATCCGCCAGCACGATGCCGGGCATCGCTGGTTCAACGCCTGGGTCCGCGCCGGGCTCGGCTGCGTGCCGCTGGCCATCCCGATGGCGCTGATGATCCTGTGGCGGTCGGGCGACCATGTCACCGGGCAGACCGCCGACTGGTTCGACTGGCAGGCCAAGTTCAACTGGCTGTCGATGGTGCTGCGCGACCGCTGGTGGCTGTTCGATGTCGGCTCCGGCGCGATCCTCTATCTCATCCTGATCAAGAGCCTGCGCGATCCGTCGGTCGAATATTCGCGCAACCTCGGCCTGTCGGCGCTGTTCCTGCTGGCGGTCTTCATCCTGTTACCGCGCATCGTGTTCGGATCGGCCTATGCCGATATGCGGCTCGCCCCGTTCGTGGTGGCGATCGCGCTGATCGCGTTGCGCCCGCGCCGCGGCCTGTCGATCCGCCACGCCGCCGTCCTGGCGGCGCTGGGCATGACCTTCTTCCTGGTACGCGTGGCCAGCACCACGGCGAGCTTCTGGCTGTACAGCAACGACTATGACCGCGCCTTCAAGGTGATCGACAGGGTGCCGCAGGGCGCGAAGATGGTGACCTTCGTCGGGCGGCGCTGCACCGACGACTGGGCCTATTCGCGGCTCGAACATATCCCGGCGATCGCGCTCGAGCGGAAGCTGATCTTCGCCAACGACCAATGGTCGATGGCCGGCGCCCAGACGCTGACGACGCGCTATGTGCCCGCCCGGCGCTTCGCGCACGACCCGTCGCAGATCGTCACCGATCGCTGGTGTCGCGGCGAATGGTGGTGGACGATCAAGGCCTCGCTGGTGCGCTTGCCGCGCGCCGCGTTCGACTATGTCTGGATCATCAACCCGCCGCCCTATGACGCGAAATTCAACGCCGGGCTGGTCGAGATGTACCGCGACGGGTCGATGGTGCTGTACCGCATCGACCACAGCAAGCCCGGGCCGGTGGTGCCGGATTCGGAGATCCTCCCGCCGCGCCGGCGCCGGCCACCCCAGCCCGCACCGACCCCGACGCCGACGGCAACACCCACACCCTCGGCTACGACGCGCCGGCCTTGAACGGGGCGAGTTCGCCGAGATAGCGCTGGTCGGATTCGACCGCAGCGCGCTCGTGCACCAGGAAATCGCTCACCGCGCGACGAAAAGCGGGATCGGGGATGTAGTGCGCCGACCAGGTCGGAACCGGCACATAACCGCGCGCCAGCTTGTGCTCGCCTTGCGCGCCGGCCTCGACCGTCCTGAGGCCGCGCGCGATCGCCGCGTCGATCGCCTGGTAATAGCAGAGCTCGAAATGAAGGAAGGGGACTTCGTCGACCGTCCCCCAATAGCGACCATAAAGCGCGTCCGGCGCAACGAGGTTGAGCGCACCGGCGATCGGGCGTCCGTCGCGCAGCGCCAGGAACAGCAGGATGCGCTCGCCCATCCGCTCGCCGACAAGATCGAAGAACTCGCGCGTGAGATAGGGATGACCCCATTTGCGCGCGCCCGTGTCCTGGTAAAAGGCCCACATCGCATCCCAGTCGGCGGGGCTGATTTCGG
>Ga0207676_10000529_pt1 | contig 32022 bp, 26 predicted proteins | sample KBSSwiS72_FD_184307 | JGI IMG/M metagenome (GOLD analysis project Ga0207676, IMG submission 184307) | Switchgrass rhizosphere microbial communities from Kellogg Biological Station, Michigan, USA - KBS Switchgrass S7-2 (SPAdes) (version 2) | ecosystem: Host-associated > Plants > Roots >...
GCTCCGGCGTCTCGGCGTGCCAGAAGTGGTTGAAGCCGGTGCCGAACATCGTCGCCAGCGAGGCGAAGCTCGAGATGTGGCCGCCGAGGTCGCCGCCGTCGGCCGGGTGGAGGCGATTCGCCTTGACCACCATCGCCATCGCGTTCCAGCGCATGTAGGCGCGCAGCCGCTCCTCGATCTCGATGTTGCCGGGGCTTCGCTCCTCCTGGTCGGTGGGAATGGTGTTGACGTAGGCCGTCTTGGCGGAGAACGGCAGGTCGATGCCGGCCTGGCGCGCCTGGTCGATCAACTGTTCCAGGAGGAAGTGGGCACGCTGGCCGCCTTCGGAGGCGATCACGGCCGAGAGGGCTTCGAGCCACTCCCGGGTTTCAGCAGCATCGGGATCGTCGTTCGCGGCCGCGCCGACGGAAGGCTCGGGAAGGGCTGACATGGGCGTCTCCGGCGTCGTTGTTCTGGCTGTGCGGGAGTGTCGCACAAAAATGCCTACTTTCACATTGCGCTACTGCATTTCGTATTGTGGCAAGCAAACAGCCGCAGGTCGGAAGGCAAGGCTTCACGGCCTCGTGTCTCCCGCGCGGCGTCGATAATTGCGGCATGCAACGTGCCGTGACGGCGACGAAAGCCCCTTCGCGACCCAATCGGACCTGGGCGGAGCGCCTGTTCGGACGCTGGTGGCGGCGCCAGTCGGCCGCCCGCCAGGATCGCTACGCCACGCTCGGCCCGCTCGCCTCGGTGCTGCTGTTCCTCGCGGCCATCGTCTCCGCGTTCTGGTACTTGCGCAACGAGGAGCTGGAGCGCGAGCAGGAGGCGGTGCGCCGCGACACCGAGGTGGCGCAGCAGCAGCTGCGGCTACGCCTGATCGACAACCACGAGCAGCTGGTCCGTACCGCCCACGACCTGATCACCCGCTCGCTGGATCGCAACTCCTTCCTGGTCCAGGCCTCGGGCTTCACCCGCGAGCGGCCCGAGACGACCAACCTGATCTGGGTCGGGCCGGCGCGCAATGCGATCGCCGCCTATTCCGGCACAAGCTTCCCGCCCGAGACCGGCATCAGCGGCATCGAGACGCCGGCGTCGCTGCCGGTCGAGAACTCCGGCAGCGAGCCGGAGAAGGCCTTCCAGCGCGGCCGCGAAACCCGGCAGACGGCGTACTCCCGGCCGTTCAAGGACAGCTTCGGCAACCCCGTGTTCCAGGTCGTCATCCCGCTGATCGAGCGCGGCCACTTCAACGGCGCGCTGATCGCCGAGTACTCGGTCGAGCGGCTGCTGCGCTACTACGTGCCGAACGAGGTCTCGCGCCGGCATGCGATCTCTCTGCTCGACCGCGACCTGTCGCTGGCGAGCACGGTGATGACCGTGCCGGGCACGACCGTGAAGCGGCCGTCGATCGTCTTCGAGCTGCCGGTCGCGCCTGCCGAGAACGGCCTGGTGCTGCGCGGCGAGGGCTACCGCACCTCCGTCGGCCTGATCAGCAACACGCTGTTCTGGATGGTGATGGCGCTGTCGGTGCTCACCGTCTGGATGCTGCTCGGCACCTGGCGGCACATGCGACGGCGGCTGCAGATGCAGGCGGCGCTGGTCTCCGAGACCAACTTCCGCCGCGCCATGGAGAACTCGATGCTGACCGGCATGCGCGCCATGGACATGGAAGGCCAGATCAGCTACGTCAACCCGGCGTTCTGCGCCATGACCGGCTTCTCCGAGGCCGACCTGATCGGCCAGCATCCACCCTTCCCCTACTGGCCGCACGACCGGCGCGAGGAGAACGCACGCCTGCTCGAGCAGGAGCTGCGCGGGCAGAGCCCCGCCGGCGGCATCGAGGTCAAGGTGATGAGGAAGGACGGCTCGGTGTTCGACGCCCGGATGTACGTCTCGCCGCTGATCGACCCGAAGGGCCAGCAGACCGGCTGGATGACCTCGATGACCAACATCACCGAGGCCAAGCGCATCCGCGACCAGCTCACCGCCTCGCACGAGCGCTTCACCACCGTGCTCGAGGGACTCGACACCGCAGTGTCGGTGCTTTCGGTGCAGTCGGGCGAGTTGCTGTTCGCCAACCGCTCCTACCGCCTCTGGTTCGGCGCCGATGCCCGCGGCCACGCCCAGCTTTCGGGCGGCGATGCCTCGCTGCCGATGCCGCTCGACGGCGACGACGCGGTCGACGCGCTCGGCGGCCTGCCGACTCAGGAGCTGACCGCCGCCGGCTCCGACTCGCGCGAGATCTTCGTCGAGCCCACCGGCAAGTGGTTCGAGGTCCGCGCCCGCTACCTGCAATGGACCGACGGCCGCCTGGCGCAGATGCTGATCGCCACCGACATCTCCGAGCGGCGCAATGCCGAGGCGGTGGCCGAGCACCAGGCCGAGAAGGCGCAGGTGACGAGCCGGCTGGTGACCATGGGCGAGATGGCTTCGTCGGTGGCGCACGAGCTGAACCAGCCGCTCACCGCCATCACCAACTACTGCAACGGCATGGTGACGCGGGTCGAGAACAACGCCATCGACAAGTCCGACCTGATCGCGGCGCTGCAGAAAACCTCGCGCCAGGCCGAGCGAGCCGGGCAGATCATCCATCGCATCCGCGCCTTCGTGAAACGCAGCGAGCCGCAGCGGCAGAGGGCCTCGGCGCAGACCATCGTCGACGACGCGGTCGACCTCGCCGGCATCGAGCTGCGGCGCCGCAACGTCGCGATCCAGACCTACGTGGCGCAGCGCCTGCCGCCGCTGATGGTCGACCCGATCCTGATCGAGCAGGTGGTGCTCAACCTGCTGAAGAACGCGGCCGAGGCGATCGACAGCGCCCGTCTGCCGAGCGCACGCCGGCGGATCGAGCTGCGCGTCGTGCCGCGGCACACGCCCGACGAAGGCGACGTGATCGAGTTCAGCGTCACCGACAAGGGCCCCGGCCTGAAGGACGAGGTGATCGCCCGCATGTACGAGGCCTTCTTCTCGACCAAGGTCGACGGCCTCGGCATCGGCCTCAGTTTGTGCCGCTCGATCATCGAGAGCCACCGCGGCCGGATCAAGGCGGTCAACCTCTACAATGGCGACACCCCGATCGGCTGCCGCTTCACCTTCACGCTGCCGGTAGAACCCCACCGACTCGAAGCCCCCGCGGCCGTTTCTGCATGAGCCTCATTCCCAAGAAGGGCACCGTCTACGTCGTCGACGACGACGAGGCCGTGCGCGATTCCCTGCAGTGGTTGCTCGAGGGCAAGGACTACCGGGTCAAGTGCTTCGACTCGGCCGAGTCCTTCCTCTCGCGCTTCGACCCGCGCGAGGTCGCCTGCCTCATCGCCGACATCCGCATGGACGGCATGAGCGGCCTGGAACTGCAGGACCGCCTGCTCGAGCGCCGCTCGCCCCTGCCCGTGACCTTCATCACCGGCCACGGCGACGTGCCGATGGCGGTGACGACGATGAAGAAGGGCGCCGAGGACTTCATCGAGAAGCCGTTCAAGGAAGACGAGCTGGTGTCGCTGGTCGAGAAGATGCTCGAGCGCGCCCGGGTCGATTTCTCCAAGCACCAGGAGGCGGCGAGCCGCGATGCCCTGCTCTCGCGCCTGACCACGCGCGAGGCCCAGGTGCTCGAGCGCATCGTCGCCGGCCGGCTCAACAAGCAGATCGCCGACGATCTGGGCATCAGCATCAAGACGGTGGAGGCGCACCGCGCCAACATCATGGAAAAGCTGAACGCCAACACCGTCGCCGACCTGCTCAAGATCGCGCTCGGCGCGCCCTCCAAGGTTTGACCGCCCGCCGGATCGACGGCACCGGCATCGCCCGGCAGCTTCGCGCCGAGCTCGCCGGCCGCGCCGCCCACCTCGCCTCGATCGGCCATCGGCCGGGTCTCGCCGTCATCCTGGTCGGCGACGATCCCGCGAGCCGGGTCTATGTCCGCAACAAGGTCAAGGCCTGCGAAGAGGCCGGCATCCGCTCGCTGCTCGAGACCTACGCCGCCGAGCTGTCCGAGGCCGATCTGCTGGCGCGCATCGCCGCCCTCAATGCCGACCCGACGGTGCACGGCATCCTGGTGCAGATGCCGTTGCCGAAGCACATCGCCCCGGCCAAGGTGATCGAGGCGATCGCGACGACGAAGGACGTCGACGGCTTCTCGACCGAGAGCGCCGGCCGCCTGGTCGCCGGCCTGCCGGGCTTTCGCCCCTGCACGCCCTGGGGCTGCATGAAGCTGATCGAGAGCACCGGCATCGCCCTGCGCGGCAAGCACGCGGTCGTGATCGGCCGCAGCAACACCGTCGGCAAGCCGATGGCGCTGATGCTGCTGCAGGCGGATGCGACCGTCACCGTCTGTCACAGCCGCACGCCGGATCTGGCCGCGCACACGCGCCACGCCGATGTCGTCGTCGCCGCGGTCGGCCGGCGCAACACGCTCACCGGCGACATGGTCAAGCCGGGCGCGGTGGTCATCGACGTCGGCATGAATCGCGACGATGCCGGCAAGCTCTGCGGCGACGTCGATTTCGCGGGCGTCGAGCAGATCGCCGGCGCGATCACGCCGGTGCCGGGCGGGGTCGGGCCGATGACGATCGCGATGCTGCTCGCCAACACCGTCGAGTCGGCCGAGCGGGCGGCCTCGGCAAGGGCCCATTCCGTCACGCTGTGAGCGAATTGCTCGCTTGAAGCGGGTGTTCTCGTGGGCGAGAATGACCCTTCGCTTTCGCTTCCCGGAGACCGCACGATGCACTCGCGCGCCCGCCTCAGCCCGACCGCCCTTTCGCGCGCTGCCCTGACGCTCTCCCTGGCGCTCTTCGCCCTTCCCGGCCAGGCGCAATTCAAGGTCATCGGCACCGACGGCAAGGTCACCTACACCGACCGCGAACCGAGCGCCAGCGAAGGCAAGGTGGTGCCTCTCGGCAACAAGGCCATCACCGCGCAGCCCGCGGCGGCCGAGCCCGACCTGCCGTTCGAGCTCCGCCAGGCCTCGACCAAGTACCCGGTCACGCTCTACGTCACCACCACCGCCTGCGAGCCCTGCAGCGCGGGTCGACAGCTGCTGAAGCAACGCGGCATTCCGTTCACCGAGAAGCTGGTCGTGACCTCCGAAGACAGCGAGGCGCTCGAGCGCCTGTCGGGCGCGCGCGAAGCGCCCACGCTCAGCATCGGCTCGCAGATCCTTCGCGGCTACGCCGCCGAGACCTGGGCCGCCTACCTCGACGCCGCCGGCTATCCGCGCGAATCGCGCCTGCCCGCGACCTACCAGTACCGTGCCGCCGCGCCGGTGGTCGATCGCCGCGAGCCGGCGACGGCACGGGTCGAGCCGCGCACCGAGGCCCACGCGCAGCCGACGGCACCGACCCCGGCGCCGGCCCCGAGCGGCATCCGCTTCTGAGCCAGCCGAGCAAGCGCCGCTAAGGCGCGACCGGCTCCGGCCGGACCGGGTGCGGCCCGACCCGTCGCGCCGCGACGCTGCCCGACGCGACCGCCGCGCCCATCACCCAAAACAGCGCCGAGGCGCCCAGGGCGGCGCCGACGAAGCCGAAGGCCAGCGGCATCACCGCACTGGAGAAATTGATCGCCATCGAGCGCAGGGCGATCGCCTCGCCGTGCCGCTCGACCGGCGTGATCTGGTGCAGCGTCGTCATGATCATCGGCTGCACCGCACCCAGGGCGAGGCCGAGGACGACGGCGCACAGTCCCATGAACCACGCGGCCTGGGCGAACGGATAGATCGCGAACACGAACCCGGCGATCAGCATCGATCCGACCAGCACCCGCCCCTCGCGCAGCCGGTGCGCGAGAAACGGAATGACCAGCCGCACCGCGGCGACCGCGGTGGCGAAGACGCCGAGCACCAGGCCGATCGCCGAAGCCGAGAAGCCGCGCTCGTGGCCGAGGATGGGCACGAGGAAGCTGTGCACGTCCCAGCTGGACGAGAGCAGCCAGTTGACGAGCAGCAGGCGGGTGAAGCCCGGCGCCTCTAGCAGGTCCCAGGCACGGCGCCGCTCGGCCCTCGGCCTCTCGCCGGGCGGCGCGTCGGCGGGTACCCGGCGCGCCCAGACAAGGCTCGCCAGCGGCAGCAGCGCGAGCACGGTGAAGGCGAGGCGAAAGCCGCTCAGGTCGATGAGCACGCCGGCGAGCACCGGGCCGACCACGTTCGAAAGCGCCGGCGCGAGACCGAGCCAGCTGAAGATGCGCTTGAGCTCGGTGGAATCGTGCGCCATCCGGCCGGCGGCACGCTGGATGGCGATGAGGCCGACGTTCGCGCCGGCGCCGGTGAAGGTGGCGGCGACGCAGAGCACGACGAAGCTTGCAGCACCAGCCAGATAAGTGGAGAGGACGGCAAAGGCGCCGCCGGCCACGGTGAGCCCGACCGCCACCCGGATCGGCCGGTGATAGCCGTACCGGTCGGCCAGGCGCCCGGCGCGCAGCGCCAGGACGATCGGCGCTGCCGCGAACAGGCCGAGCAGCACGCCCACCGCCCAGGCCGCATGGCCCTCGCGCAGCACCGCCAGCGGCGAGGCCATGCGGATGCCGGCCATGCACGAGTGCAACGCGATCTGGCCGCCGATGAGCGCGAACAGCGCCCAGCCGTAGGCATCGCCGGGCGCCTGCGGCGCGCCCGACCGCGCCGTCGCGACCTCAGGCATCGCTGCGCTCGTCGTCGTCGTCGAGCAGTCCCGGAAGCATGCCCTGGGCGCGGGGGTCCGGCAGGGCCTCGACCTTGCGGAGGCTGCGCTCCATGGCGCGGGTGCGCACCTCGGCGTCGTCGATCGTCTTGCTCGCCTCCTGCAGCTTCTTGCGCGTGTTGGCCAGGGCGGCGCCGAACTTGCCGAACTCGGTCTTGACCGCGCCCAGCGTCTCCCACACCTCCGACGAGCGCTTCTCCAGGGCCAGGGTGCGAAAGCCCATCTGCAGGCTGGTGAGCGTCGCCAGCAGCGTCGTCGGCCCGGTGAGCATGACCTTGTGCTCGCGCTGCAGCCCCTCGACCAGGCCGGGGCGGCGCAGCGCCTCGGCATAGAGGCCCTCGGTCGGCAGGAACATGATGCCGAAGTCGGTGGTGTGCGGCGGCGAGACGTACTTCTCGCGGATGGTGCGCGCCTCGGCCCGGAGCCGGTTCTCGATCGCCCGCCCGGCCGCCTCCATGCCAGCCCGGTCGGCCTCCTCCTGCGCCTGCAGCAGCCGCTCGTAGTCCTCGCGCGGGAACTTGCAGTCGATCGGCAGCCAGAGCGGCTCGCCGTCGTCGCGCCGGCCCGGCAGCTTGATCGCGAACTCGACCCGGGCACCGCTCGCCGGCACGGTCTCGACGTTGGTGGCGTATTGCTCGATCGTGAACACCTGCTCCAGCAGGCCGGCGAGCTGCACCTCGCCGAGGACGCCGCGCGTCTTGACGTTGTTCAGCACCCGACTCAGCGAGCCGACGTCGCTGGCGAGCTTCTGCATCTCGCCGATGCCGCGGTGCACCTGCTCGAGCCGGTCGGCCACGAGACGGAAGCTCTCGCCCAGGCGCTGCTCGAGCGTGGCGTGCAGCTTCTCGTCGACGGTGGAGCGGATCTGCTCGAGCTTCTTCTCGTTGTCCTGCTGGATCGCGGCGAGGCGGCTCTCCACCGCCTGCCGCACTTCGGCCATGCGCTGGTCGTTGGCCCGCACCAGCGCCTCGAGCTGCAGCGAAAGGGTCGCCGCGAGGTCCTTCAGCGACGCGGCCTGGCGCGTGCCCTGCGCGTCGAGCGTCTGCGCCAGCCCTTCGCGCGACAGCCGGGCCTGCTCCACCTGCGCCAGCGTCGCCTGGCCGAGCGAAGCATCGAGCTGCTGCTGCGTGACCGCGAGCTGCCGGCCGAAGGCCTCGATCAGCTCGTTCTGCGTCCGCGACACATCACCCTGCTGGGCCAGCAGCGTGCGCTGGAAATCGCCGAGCGTGGCGACGATTTCCTGGCGCGTCACCTGGGCGCTGCGCGCGATCTCGTCGCGCAGGTCGCGGGCCTGGCGCTCGGCATCGGGGTCCGCCGGCGGCGGCCGGAGCGCGATCCACAGGACGATGGCCGCCAGGAGCCCGAGCAGGCCCGGCGTCAACCATTCGAAAGACATCCGTCGATTGTCGCAGCCGCCGCCGCGGCGTCGTCTCGCGGGAGGCCGGTTCTCAGGACCGGCCGGCGAAGCGCGCGCCGCCTGCCCAGCGCTCGGCGAGATCGAAGCCGACCTGGACGACGATCGCCAGAACCGCGGCCGGCACCGCGCCGGCGAGCATGACGGTGCTGTCGTTGACGGCGAGCCCGGCGACGATGCGCTCGCCAAAGCCGCCGGCGCCGATGAAAGCCGCCATCGTCGCCGTGCCGACATTGATCACCGCCGCGGTCTTCACGCCGGCGAGGATCGTCGGCGCCGCCAGCGGCAGCTGCACGTGGGCGAGCGCCTGGCGCGGCGTCAGGCCGAGCGACAGCGCCGCCTGCGCCATTTCGCGCGACACGCCCTGCAGGCCGGCGTGGGTGTTGCGCACGATCGGCAGCAGCGCATAGAGAAAGAGCGCGATCAGCGCCGGGACGATGCCGATCGAGCCCACCAGGGCGATGAGAAAGGCCAGCAAGGCGAGCGAAGGCACCGTCTGCAGGATGGCGACGACGCCGAGCAGCACGCCTGCCGCGCCCGGCCAGCGCCAGGCGGCGATGCCGATCGGCACGCCCACCGCCACCGCGACCACGAGCGAGCCGAACACCAGCAGCAGGTGCTCGGCAGCAAGCCGGCCGAGATCGGGTGCGAACAGACGCGCCCAGAGACCTGCGCTTGCGTTGCTCGCCGCTTTCGCGCCGCCTGCGGGTTGCACGCCGCTCGCCGCTTGCATGCCGCTCGCCGCTTGCGCGCCGCTGGCGACCGCGGTCACGCCGTGCACCGCGAGGAAGCGTGCCGCCGTGTCGGCGAAGCTGCGGCCGTCGAGCTCGACCTCGCCGTTCATCGCGATCATGGCCGCGGCGTCGATCGCTCCCGCCAGGCGCTGCAGCGGCCGGACATCGACGCCGCTGCGCATCAGCAGCAAGGCGTCGTACTTGGGGAAGAAGGCACGATCGTCCTCGAGCACCCTGAGGCCGAGGCGGCCCAGCTTGGCATCGGTCGAATAGACGTCGATCACGTCGACCTTGCCCGCCGCCACCGCGTCGTACGCCAGGCCATGGTCGAGGCCCGTGGGCGTCGCCGCCAGCGCATAGGCCTGGCGCAGCGCCGGCCAGCCGTCGGCCCGCTGCAGGAACTCGTGCGACAGCCCGAGCTTCAGCGCACTGCCCTGCGCCGAGGCCAGATCGGAAATGCGCGAGATGCCCAGGCTCTTCGCCCGCGTTTCGCTCATTGCCAGCGCATAGGTGTTGTTGAAGCCGAACGGCACCGCCGCCACCAGGCCGCGCGGTGCCAGCCAGCGGTTCAGTTCCTCGAGCGAAGGATTGCCCTCGCGCTTGAGCAGCTCGCGGACGATCGTCCCGGTGTATTCGGGATAGATGTCGACCGCTCCGCTGGCGAGCGCCTGCTCGAGGATGCCGGTGTTGCCCAGGCCTTGCCGGTGCACCGCCGGCTGGCCGGAGGCGACCAACGTCTGGGTGACGATCTCGCCGAGCACGTACGACTCGGTGAAGCGCTTCGAGCCGACGACCAGGCCCGGCTTGTCGGGCGCCGCCCGCCCCGCGCCGCCGCCGGCGATTAGGGCAGTGATGAGGAGTGTTTGTAGGACTATTCCCACATAGGAAATGGCGCTTCGCCCTTGGCTGGACTCTGGCCGGTACCCGACACTGGATTGCTCGTTCACCTTCGCAGAGCGTGCCAGCCCCTTGCCTTTCTTCGCCGCGCCTTCCCAAGTGCCCCGTGCTGCGCCGCAGTCGGCGTCCGGCACGGTGGAAGAGCGGTCACCCATGACCCAACTCAAGGCCTTCATCGTCGAAGACAGCCCGGTAATCCGGGAGAACCTGGTCGCTGCTCTCGAGGAAATGGCTCCGATCCGCGTCGTCGGCAACGCCGATGACGAAGCCGGAGCGGTCGGCTGGTTGAGCCGCAGCGAGAACCACTGCGATCTGGTCGTGGTCGACATCTTCCTGAAGAGCGGATCGGGCCTCGGCGTCCTCAAGGCCGCCGCCAAGATGCCGGCGCCGACCAAGCTGGTCGTGCTCAGCAACTACGCAACCCCCGACATGCGCCGAAAATGCCTCGAGCTCGGCGCCGACCGGGTGTTCGACAAGTCCAACGAGATCGATGCGTTGATCCTCTACTGTTGCCGCCTCGCCGACGGCGGCACCGGGTCCGGCGAGCTCGAACCGCTTGCCTGAGGCAATGTGCCGACGTGTCGGCAGCTCCCTACTGGATCAGCCCGTTCTTCAGGGCGTAGTAGGTGAGATCGCTGTTGGACTCGAGCTTCATCTTCTCCATCACCCGCGTCCGGTAGGTGCTCACCGTCTTGACGCTGAGCGACATGCTGTTGGCCATGTGGCCGATGGTCTCGCCCTTGGCGAGGCGCAGGAACACCTGAAACTCCCGCTCGGACAGCTGCTCGTGCGCCGGCTTGTCGCCCACGCCGCCGCCCAGCCCGTCGGCGAGCAGCTCGGCGACGCCGGCGGTGATGTACTTGCGGCCGCGATAGACGGTGCGGATCGCCTTGACGATCTCCTCGGGATCGCAGTCCTTGTTGAGGTAGCCGCTCGCCCCCTGGCGCAGCAGCGTCGTGGCGTAGTGCTCCTCGGGAAAACCGGAGAGGATCAGTACCGGCAGGTCGGGCGCCCGCGCCTTGATCGCCGCCAGCGCGTCCACGCCGCTCTGGTCGGGCATCGAGAGATCCATCAGGATCACGTCGACGTCGCCCTTCCTGACGATGTCGACCGCATCCCGGCCGTTGCCGGCCTCGGCGACGACCGTGAAATCGACCTGCTCGGAGAAGAACTGGCGCAGGCCGGCGCGGACGATGGCGTGGTCATCGATGATGGCGATTCTGATCATGGTGGTGCGGTGTTAGTGTTGGGTAGCCGACGATGAGTCCACTACTATCCTACTTCCGGCGCAGCGTTGTCGCCTTTCCGCTCGCCGCCCTGGCCGCCCTCGCGATGTTCGTCATCAGCGAGGTGTCGTATCAGGATGCCACGTCCGCGCTCAATTCGCTCGGCGAGCGAGCCATCGCGCGCAACCGCCTCAACCAGGTCGCCAAGAGCCTGCTCGACGCCGAGACCGGGCAGCGCGGCTATCTCCTCAGCAACCGCCAGGAATACCTCAACCCGTACCGCGACGCCCAGGACGGACTGCGCGAAGCGACGGACTGGCTGCAGAAATTCTACGCAGACGATCCGCCGAAGGCCAAGCTCATGCATCAGCTGAGCGCCGCCGTCGACGAGAAGATGAGCGAGCTCGCGACCTCGATCGCCCTGCACGACAAGGGCGCCGACCAGGCCTGGCGCGACCTGCTCCTGAGCGACATCGGCAAGGAGAAGATGGAGCGGGTGCGAACCCTCACCGAGCAGCTGCTGGCCGAGGAGGGCACGCAGGTCGCGAAGGGGCGCAAGGGCGTCTACCAGACCCTGATGCTCAACCGGATCGGCACCACTGCGATGGCGGCGGTGAGCCTGCTGGCCCTCTTCATGTACCTGCGGCAGACGGCGACGCTGGAGCGCCATACCGACGAGGAAGCACGGCGCATCGAGAGCGAGCGCGACCGCCTCGAGGCCGAGGTCACGGCGCGGACCCGACAGCTCAAGGAGCTGGCGCAGCACCTGCAGACGATCCGCGAGGACGAGCGCAGCCGGCTGGCGCGCGAGCTCCACGACGAGCTCGGTGCCCTGCTCACCGCGGCCAAGCTCGACGCCGCGCGGCTGAAGTCGCGGCTCGGCAAGACGACGACGCCGGAGATCCTGGAGCGCCTTGCCCACCTGAACGAGACGCTGAACGGCGGCATCGCCCTCAAGCGGCGGATCATCGAGGACCTCCGGCCGTCCTCGCTCAGCAACCTCGGCCTCGTGGCCGCGCTCGAGATCCTGGTCCGCGAGTTCGGCCAGCGCAGCGAGGTGGCCGTGAGCCAGGATCTCGAGCATGTCGACCTCAGCCCGGCCGCCCAGCTCACCGTCTATCGCCTGGTCCAGGAGGCCCTGACCAACATCGCCAAGTACGCCAGGGCCACCGAGGTGAAGGTGACGCTCGCGAGCGTCGACGACCAGCACGTGCGGATCGGCGTCAGGGACAACGGCATCGGCTTCAATTCGACGGTGCAGCGCGCCGCCACCCATGGCCTGATCGGCATGCGCTACCGGGTGGAGGCCGAGGGCGGCTCGATGCGCCTGGAATCGGCGCCCGGCAAGGGCACGCTGATCGAAGCGATCCTGCCGGTGACCGACATCGATTCCCCGGACACGCCCACGCCGGTTCCCGAGGCGATCGCGGCGTGAAAGCGCCCCGCCCTGGCCCCGGCGGCCTGTCGGTAGCGTCCTACGAGTGTGGGGTTGCTCCCCCGACAGGTCTGCGCGCGCGTACCCTATCGCCTTGGGGATGGTCGCCACCGACACTCTTCCTGTTATTGAACTGAAATCGGCAACCCTCGATCTCTTCACCGATCCGATACTCGTCAAAGGAACCGCGATGAACACCGTCAGCAGCAGCAAGCCCCTCACTCAACAAGGCCAGGAGATGGCCGACAAGGCCGCCGGCACGGCGCAAAGCGCGATCCAGTCGACTCAGCGCGCCGCCGACAGCGCGCTCGACAACCTGTCGTCCAAGGTCGAGGACCTGCGCGGCCAGGCGGCGCCCCTCCTGAACCGCGTCTCCTCTCAGGCCGAGGCGGCCGCCCGGCGCGGCATCGAGGCGGTGCGCGACACGTCGCAGCAATTGCGCGAGAAGGCCCTGCGTGCCTCCGACAGCGCCGTCGGCTATGTCAAGGACGAGCCGATCAAGGCGATGCTGATCGCTGCCGCCACCGGCGCCCTGCTGATGGGCCTGGTGGCCCTGCTCAGCCGCTCTTCGCGCGACTGACCCCGGCCGGGGCGACGCGATGATCCACCCGCTTCTTCGTCTGATCGCCACCGAGCCGCATCTGCTCGGCGACCATGTCGAAGCCTACGCCGACATGGTCGGCGACGAAGTCAAGAAGACGGGTGCGGCCTGGAGCATGCGCCTCGGTCTGTACGCTGCGGCCTTGTGCCTCGTCGGCGTGGGACTGGTCCTGACCGGCGTGGCGCTGATGCTCTGGGCGGCCTTGCCGCCGAGCGGCTTTCAGGCGCCCTGGGTCCTCGTCGTCGTGCCGCTCGTCACCTTCGTGCTGGCCGGAGCCTGCCTGTTGATCGCTCGGCGCAAGCCGGCGCAGAGCGGCTTCGACAACGTCAAGAAGCAACTCAGCGCCGACATGGCCATGCTGCGTGAGGTGAGCGCGCCGTGAGCGCCGTCCTGCCCGGGTCGGCGAACGTATCGGTGCCGCGCAGCGCCGGCGAAGCCGAGCGGCCGATCGTGACGCCGCCGCCTGCGCCCTCGGCCACGGAGCGGCTGGAGGCCTCTCGAGCCCGCCTGCGGATGGCACTGATGGCGATCGCCCATCCGCCGCCCAAGCCGTCGCTGCTCGACGATCTCGGGATCGGCAGTTTCGGCAGTCAGATCCTCGAGCGATTGAAAGCCTTTCCGGCCGTGGCGCTGGTGATCGAAAGCATCGAGCAGTGGTGGGCGGAGCATCCGCTCCATGCCGCCGGCGAGATCGCCGAAGAGGCCTCGCGCCGCTACGTCGGCCCGATGGCGCGCAAGAACCCTGTCGCCGTCATCGTCGGCAGCGTCGTCTTCGGCGCCCTGCTTGTCGCCTCCAAGCCATGGCGCTGGCTGTTCCGGCCGGCGCTTTTCATCGGCCTCGTGCCGCAGATCGCCTCTCATGCGCTCAAGCGCATGCCGCTCGATACCTGGCTGCAGATGCTGTCCACCTTCAGCGCGAAGCGAGCTGCGAAATCGTCGAAATCGCCGGAATCGCCGGAGCCGGCATCCGGTTTGCCAAGAGAACCCTAAGAGAACCTTTATCGATTACCTCCCAACGGCCCCTTGCCGACCCGCCCGCGCGGTGCTCGGCCGGTCTCCCTCCGTGGGGTCTTTGAAAACGCGCTTCGGCGCGTTTTTTTTCTCCGCGAAGGCGTATTCTGGTCCGCATCTTGCTGGATCGGACGGTTCCTACAAGCCCAGTTCAGTCGAACCGACAGACGGTCGAAGGGGCGATTCCTATGATTGATCTGATGTACCTGTTTCGCGATCTGAATCCACAAGCCGCCGGCCACGCCGCACCCGTTTCCCGCCGCCGACCCGTCTGGGCGACCTCGGCGATCGACGGTGAGGTGGACACGTTGCCGACGGACCTTTCCGCGCTCGGCGCCCACGTCGACCGCTGCAACGGCCTGCGCGGGCCGATGTTCGGCCTGCGCTGCGCCGCCGACACGCTTTCGGGCTTTCTGGCGCCACGGATCGTGACCACGCTCGTCGCCATCGCCATCGTCATCGGGGTAGGCTCGCTCATCGTCTGACCGCGCGATGTCGGCGACCGAACTGCTGCGGCTGGTGCCCGACGCGCCGGCAGCGGTCGGCAGGATTCTCGATCCCGCGCGCGGGCCGCTCGAGCGGCCGAACCGCTCCGAGATCTTCGGTCCGGAACGATTCGCCCAGCACGGCCGCAGCCTGGGGGACACCCATGCCGCGCGCTTCGCGCCGAAGGGCTCGACGGCGTTCTTCCCCCGCCTGCGCGACAACATCCGGATCCTGCGCGAGGCGCACCGCTACATCGGCCAGCAGGCGACCACCGGCTACGACGTCAGCCCGGCGGCCGAGTGGCTGCTCGACAACTTCCATCTGATCGAGGCGCAGCTGCGCGAGATCGCCGACGGCCTGCCGCGGCGTTACTTCCGCGATTTGCCGATCCTGCAGGAAGAGCCGCTGGTCGGCCTGCCGCGCGTCTACGGCGTCGCCTGGGCGTTCGTCGCCCACACCGACAGCGCCTTCGACGAGGAGCTGCTGGTGCATTTCCTCAAGGCCTATGAAGAAGCGCGCGAGCTCACGCTCGGCGAGCTCTGGGCCCTTCCGACCACCCTGCGGGTGGTGCTGATCGAGAACCTGCGTCGGCTGGCCGAGCGGGTCGCCGCCAACAAGGCGGCACGGCAAGTCGCCAACCTCTGCATCGACCGGCTCGAGGCCTTTCCGCCCGAGGGCCTCGACGCGGTGCTGGCACTGCTCAACCGGCGCGGCGTCGGCGAGACGTTCCTGGCGCAGGTGGCGCAGCGCCTGCAGGATCCGCGCGTCGAGGCGGAGCACGCGGCGCTCGAGTGGCTGCGCCGGGTCGCGCCGCACCTGGCGGAGATCCAGACCCGGCTGCCGGCGGCGCAGGCGGCCGACAACCTGAGCACCGGCAACGCGATCACCTCGCTGCGCTCGATCGGCGATGCCGACTGGCCGGACATCGTCGGCCAGACCAGCGTGCTGATGCAGCTCATGCTGCAGTCGCCCGCCTTCGCCGCCGAGCGCGACGACACCCGCGACCGGACCCTGCACGCGCTCGAGAAGCTGGCGAAGAAGAGCGGCGAGAGCGAGCGGGCGGTGGCCGGTAAGCTGCTCGAGCTGATGCATGGCAGCGAAGCCGAAGTCGCCGCCGGCGAGGACGATCCGAAGAGCGTCGCCGCGTACTGGCTGTTCGGCCGCGGGCAGGCCCGCCTGCTGCCGACGATCGGCCTGCGCGAATCGCACGCCCTGCAGCGCCGGGCCCGGCTGCGCCGCTTCGCCTTGACCCTCTATCTCGGCGCGATGGCACTGGCCACGGCTGCAATCGTGGCCTGGCTGCTGCTGCGGCACAGCGCCGCGCTCGCTCCGGGCATGTCACCGTGGCTCGGGGCACTCGCCGCCATCCTGATGCTGGTTCCCGCCTCGGAAGCGGCGGTTGCCGTGATCAACCGGCTGATCAGCGAATCGGCGCGACCCAGCCACCTGCCGCGACTGGCGTTCGCCACCGGCATCGGCCCCGAGTACCGGCCGATGGTCGTGATTCCGGCGATGCTGACCGGCCCGCAATCCGGTCCCGCGCTCGCCCATCAGCTGCAGCTGCACTACCTCGCCAATCCCGAGCGCGGCGTGCAGTTCGCGCTGCTCACCGACTGGGGCGATGCGCCGAGCGAGCACTTGCCCGGCGACGGCGCGCTGCTCGATGCGGCCGTGGGGGCGATCGAGCGCCTCAATGCGCTCTACCCCGTGGGCAGCGAGGAGCCGCTTCGCTTCATCGTCCTGCACCGCGGACGCACCTTCACCGAATCGGAGCAGCGCTGGATCGGCTGGGAACGAAAGCGCGGCAAGCTGGAGCAGCTGCTGGGCATGCTCGCCGAGGGCACGGCCTCGCCCTTCGTCGATCTCGGCCGGGTTTCGAGCGTAGCCCCGGGCGTGCGCTACGTGCTCACGCTCGACAGCGACACGCGCCTGCCGCCCGGGCGCCTGCGCGACCTGGTCGGCATCGCCGCGCACCCGCACAACCAGCCGCGGCTGTCGGCCGATGGCCGCCGGGTGGCACACGGCTACGGCATCCTGCAGCCGCACGTCGCCACGCCGCTGTGCGCGCCCGAGGACGTCACGCTCTACCACTGGCTGTTCTCGGGGCAGAGCGGCATCGACCCCTACAGCGTCGCCAGCTCCGAGGTCTACCAGGACCTGTTCGGCGAAGGCACCTTCACCGGCAAGGGCCTGCTCGACGTCCAGGCGGTGCACGCCGTGCTCGGCGGTCGCCTGCCGCCGAGCCAGGTGCTGAGCCACGATCTGCTCGAAGGCTCGCTCGCGCGCTGCGCCACGGTGACCGACGTGTCGGTGATGGAGGATGCGCCGTTCCACGCCGACGTCGCCGCCTCGCGGGTGCACCGCTGGACCCGCGGCGACTGGCAGCTGCTGCCGATCCTGCTTCGGCCGGGCCGCTACCCGACCCGCGCCATCAACCGCTGGAAGATGATCGACAACCTGCGCCGCTCGCTGGTCGCGCCGGCGTCGCTCGCCTTGGTCGTGGCGGCGCTGGCGACCGACGTGGTCTCGCCCTGGGTGGTGCTGGCGCTGATCGCCCTGGCCTTCACCGCCGGGCCGCTGATGGGCACGATCGCCGGCATCCGGCCGAGCCGCGACGACGTCGCCATCGGCCACTTCTATCGCCAGTGGCTCGCCGACCTGACGCGGGTGCTGCTGAGCGGCGCCTGGCTCCTGGCCCAGCTCGTGCAGCTCGCGCTGATGGCGATCGACGCGATCGTGCGCGCCGTCTGGCGCACCGCGGTGAGCCGCCGCCGGCTGCTCGAGTGGACCACCGCGGCTGCGGCGCAGGCCTCGGCGAGCACCGACCTGCCGACCCTGGTGCGCAAGCACTGGGGCGTGGTCCTGAGCGGCATCGGCCTCTGGGCCTGGCTGATGGCGATCCGCACCCCGTATCCGCTGTTCGCCACCGTGCTCTGTGCCGCCTGGACCCTGTCGCCGGTCTGGACCTGGTGGGTGAGCCGGCCACGACCGCAGCGGCGCGCCGACGCCCTGTCGCCGGCCGACCGCGCCTATCTCCTGGGCGTCGCCCGCGACACCTGGCGCCTGTTCGAGCGCTGCGTCGTGCCGCAGGACCACCACCTGCCGCCCGACAACCTGCAGATCGCGCCGCACGACATGGTCGCGCACCGCACCTCGCCGACCAACATCGGCCTGTACCTGCTGGCGACGATGTGCGCCCGCAGGTTCGGCTGGATCGGCTCCAGGGACGCGCTCGACCGTCTGGAGGCCACCCTGTCCGGCCTGCAGGCGCTACCGCGTCACCGCGGCCACTTCCTCAACTGGTACGACACCGAGCGCGCGCAGGCGCTGCTGCCGCAATACGTCTCCAGCGTCGACAGCGGCAATCTCTGCATGACTCTGCTGGCGGTGGCTCAGGCCTGCCTCGAGCTCGAAGCCGCGCCCGACGACGACTCGGCGCTGCGGCGCGAGCTCGTGCGGTCCAAGGAGCGCATCGACAGGCTGCACGCGAAGAGCGAGCGGCCCTTGCCGGCCGGCGCCCTCGCCGCCCTGCTCGACGACCCCGATCCGCTCACCGCGCTCCGCGCCGACCTTCCGGGCGCGACCCGACGGCTCGAAGACGCCCTTGCCGAATTGCGCGCCTGGGTTCCGGAGGCCGCGAGCAGCATCGCCGAGAGCCCGCAGTCGCGTCTCGCCTGGGCCGTCGAGGACCGGCTCGCGACCTTGCGCTCGGCCCTGCGCGACCGCGATGGCGATGCCGACGCGAAGGCGCGCCTCGGCGCCGTCGTCGCCACCTGCCAGCGGCTGGCGCGCGAGGCCGACTTCGCCTTCCTCTACAACCGCAAGCGGCGCCTGTTCCACATCGGCTTTCGGGTCGCGGAGCACCAGCTCGATGCCGGCTTCTACGACCTGCTCGCCTCCGAGGCGCGTGCCACCAGCCTGTGGGCGATCGCCAAGGGCGACGTGCCCGCCGCCCACTGGTCCGCGCTCGGCCGGCCGCTGATGGCCTGCGGCGACCTGGCCGGCCTGCGCTCCTGGTCCGGCTCGATGTTCGAATACCTGATGCCGCCGCTGGTGCTGGACGAGCCGCATGGCAGCGTCCTCCATTCGGCGTCGCGCGCGGCGGTGGCGGAGCAGATCGCCTACGGCCGGCGGCATCACGTGCCCTGGGGCATCTCCGAATCGGCCTATGCCGGCAGCGACCACACCCTCGCGTACCAGTACGCGCCGCAGGGCGTCCCCGACCTCGCCCTGCGCCGCACGCCGCTCGACGAGCTGGTGGTCGCGCCCTACGCCACCGCCCTCGCCGCCCAGGTCGCGCCGCACCGCGCCGCCGCCAACCTGCGCCGTCTCGAGGCGGCGCAGGCGCGCGGCCGCTACGGCTTCATCGAAGCGCTCGACTACACGCCGGCACGCCAGTCGGGCAACGAGGGCGTGGCCCGGGTCGAGACCTTCATGGCGCATCACCAGGGCATGAGCATCGTCGCCCTGGCCAACGTCCTGCTCGCCCGGGCGCCGCGCCGCTGGGGCATGGGCGACGCACGGATCGAGGCGGTGGCCTCGCTGCTGCACGAGCGGGCGCCGCGCGAGGTGCCGCGGCTGCACGAGGCGCCGGCGAGCTCGCCGCCGTCCGCCCTGCGCAAGCGCGGACCGGGCGTGCTGCGCGACGTCCTTCCGGGGATGGCGGCGATCGAGCCGACCCATCTGCTGTCGAACGGCCGTTATGCCGTCACCCTGCGGGCCAACGGCGCGGGCACCAGCCGCTGGGGCCGCGACGCGGTGTCCCGCTCGCGCGACGATGTCCTGCGCGACGCCTTCGGCAGCTTCTTCCATCTGCGCTGGGACCGGCAGCCGCGCGCCGTCTCCCTCACCCAGCACCCGGCGCCGGATCGCGCCGCCCACTATCACGCCAGCTTCCACGGCGATCGCGCCTGGTTCGGCGCCGTCTGGGCCGAGGTCGAGGCCGAGACCGTGGTCTGGGTCAGCCCCGAGGACGACATCGAGTTCCGGCGCGTCGTGCTGCGCAACCTCGGCGACCGGATGCTCGACCTCGAGCTGATCTCGTCGTTCGAGGTGTCGCTGGCCGACGCCCGCGCCGACGAGGCCCATCCGGCGTTCCAGAACCTGTTCGTCAGCGCCGAGTGGCAGCCCGGCCACCAGGCCCTGGTGTTCGAGCGCAAGCCCCGGCTGGCGAGCGACAAGGGCGTGCTCGCGACTCATTTCATCGCCGAAGCCGAGCCGCCGCTGGCGGGCCTGAGGCTGCAGGTCGACCGGCAGCGCTGGCTCGGCCGCAACCGCAGCGCCAGCCATCCGCTGGCCGCCTTCGACGAGCCGCCGGCCACGCCCGAGGGCGGCGAGAGCGCGCCGCTGGACACCGGTCTCGACCCGGTGGCGGCGTTCTCGACCCGCCTGCAGATCGCCCCCGGCGGCCAGGCCCGTGTCACCTTCTGCACCGCCGCCGCCGACAACCGCTCGACGCTGCGCGCGGTGATCGACAAGTACCGCCAGCCGAGCCACGTCGAGCGCGCCTCGATGATGTCGGCCACGCTCGCCGGCATTCGCCTGCGCGACATGCGGATCGGCGCCGAGACCTTCGCCGCCATCCAGACGCTCACCACCTCGCTGGCGATGACGCTGACCCGGCCGCATGCGCTGCGCGCCGAGGCGAACGAGGTCTGCGACCGGCGGCTGCTCTGGCGCTTCGGCATCTCCGGCGACCGGCCGATCGTCCTCGTCTCCGCCGGCGTGGCCCAGGGCTTCGGCCTGCTGCGCTCGCTGGCGCAGGGGCTGCGCCTCTGGTCCTGGGGCGGTGTCGCCTGCGACCTCGTCGTCATCAACTACGAGCCGGCGTCGTACCTGATGGCGCTGGCCCGGCAGATCGGCGCGTTGCGCGACACCCACATCGCCGCCTGCAATGCCCAGCCCTGCGCCGCGGAGACGGGCTTCTTCATCCTCGCCGCGAGCGACCTGCACGGCGACGAGCTCTCGACCCTGCGCGCCCTGGCGCGGGTGCGCCTCAACGCCGACGGCCGCCCGCTCGCCCATCACCTGCAGGAGATGGTCGAGGAGCACGACCGCGCCCTCGGGGACCGGCAGGCGGTCTCGACCGCGTCGCTGCCGGCGGACATGGGGGCCGAGATCGTGCCGCGCTCGCTGCCCGGCGAATTCGCGCAGACCAACGGCGAGTTCCGCTTCGACGTCTCGGCACTGGTCCGGCCGACCCGTCCGTGGATCAACGTCCTCGCCAACCCGAGCTTCGGCGCGCAGATCAGCGAGGCCGGCGGCGGCTACAGCTGGGCCCTGAACAGCCGCCTCAACATGCTGACGCCGTGGTCGAACGACCCGGTCGCCGACCCGCCGGGCGAGTGGTTCCTGCTCCAGGACACGCGGACCATGCAGGCCTGGAGCGTCGCCCCTTCGGCCGCCGGCGACAAGCGCGCCGAGTACCGTATCTCGCATGGCCAGGGGCACACCACCATCGGCCACCGCAGCGGCTCGCTGGACATCAGCGCCTCGTGGTGCGTCGACAGCGACGCGGCCGTGAAGCAGGTGCGCCTGCGCCTCATCAATCGCGGCCACCGGACGATCAACCTGCGCGTCGTCGGCATCGCCGAATGGATCCTCGGCGCGAACCGTTCCGACCGCGGCACCACGCTGACCCGCGCGGCCAGCCAGCGCGCCGCGCCGCTCGAAGGCAACGGCTCGGCCACGCGCAGCGACGAGTCGCCGGGCGAGGAACGGCGCATGACCACCCTGTTCTGCAGCCAGCGCGACCGCGCCGGCGGCTTCGGCGGCGGCACCGCCTTCTTCGGCCTCGCCGGCGACACCGAGGACCTGACCGACTGGACCTGCGACCGGCGCGAGTCGTTCGACGCCCGCGGCCGCCTCGTCATTCCCGACCAGTACGGCCAGGCGAGCGGCGGCGGCCTCGATCCCTGCGCGGCGATCGCCACCCGGATCACGCTGCGCGCCGGCGACACGATCGAGCGCAGCTTCCTGCTCGGCTGGGCCGCGAGCCCCGAGGGCGCGCAGGCGCTGGCGGCGAGCACCGCGCTGGTCGCGCCGCTGCAGCGAAGGCAGGCGGTGCGCGACCACTGGGATGCGCTGCTCGAGGCCACGCTGGTGAGGACGCCCGACCCGCTGTTCGACGCCATGGTCAACCGCTGGCTGCTCTACCAGACCATCGCCTGCCGGCTCTGGGCCAAGGCCGGCTTCTATCAGGCCGGCGGCGCCTACGGCTACCGCGACCAGCTGCAGGATGCGATGGCGCTCGCCTGGGCCGCCCCCGACATGCTGCGGCGGCAGATCGTGCTGGCCGCGTCACGCCAGTTTCCCGAAGGCGACGTGCAGCACTGGTGGCATGCCCCCACCGGGGCCGGGGTACGCACCCATTTCTCCGACGACCTGCTCTGGCTGCCGCACGCCGCCCTGCGCTACGTCGCGGCCACGGGCGACAGCGGCGTGCTCGACGAAAGCGTGCCCTTCCTCGAAGGCATGGCGGTGCCGCCGGGCGCGGAGGACGCCTACTACGTGCCCGGCGTGGGCAGTGAAGCCGCGAGCGTCTACGAGCATTGCGCCCGGGCGATCGACCGCAGCCTCAAGGTCGGCGCGCACGGCCTGCCGCTGATGGGCACCGGCGACTGGAACGACGGCATGAACCGGGTCGGCGACGAGGGCCGGGGCGAGTCGGTCTGGCTCGCCTGGTTCCTGGTCGACGTCGTCGAGCGCTTCGCGCCCCTGGCCGAGAGCCGCGGCAACGCCGAACGCGCCGCGCCCTGGCGCGAGGCCGCGCGCGGCTGGCGTCGCGCCTTGGAGGACGCCGGCTGGGACGGCAAGTGGTACCGGCGCGCCTTCTTCGACGACGGCACGCCGCTCGGCTCGGCCGCAAACAAGGAGTGCCGCATCGACCTGATCGCCCAGGCCTGGGCCGTGCTCTCCCGGGCGGCGCCCGAGCCACGCCAGCGCCAGGCGATGGCCGCGCTCGAGACGCACCTGATCGACCGCGAGGCCGGACTCGTCCGCCTGCTCGACCCGCCGCTCGCCCACGCCGAGCCGAGCGCCGGCTACATCCAGGCCTATCCCCCGGGCGTGCGCGAGAACGGCGGCCAGTATTCGCACGCCGGCGTCTGGGCGCTGATGGCGCAGGCGGCACGCGGCGACGGCGACGCTGCCTATCGCTCCTTCGGCTACCTCAGCCCGGCGCACCGCTCGCGCCACGCCGAGCGGGGCCCGGCCTATGCGATCGAGCCCTACGTGATGGCGGGCGACGTGTACAGCGCCCCGCCCTACGTCGGTCGCGGCGGCTGGAGCTGGTACACGGGCTCGGCCGCCTGGATGCATCGCGCCGCGGTCGAATCGATGTTCGGGCTCGTTCAGCTCGGCGACGAGATCGAGTTCCGGCCTTGCCTGCCTTCCGCATGGAACGAGGCGGAGATGGTCCTCAAGCGGAACGGAAAGACGCTGCGGGTGGTGTTTGCTCGCGCCGACGCTGCCTTGCCGCCCGCAGCGCCCGGCATGCCGGCGCTGCAGCCGGGCGAGCGCCTGCGCTGGTCGACGCTACCGCCCGAGTCCACCTGTCGCATCGTCCTCGCTGCGCCAGCCGAGCCGGTCGACGCGCCGAGCGCGCAGGCCGGGGTCTCCGTCGGCTGACGACCTGCGCCGGGACCCCAGGTCCTGACGCCGCTGCCCGCCCCTGTCCTACAGCGGCGCACGCGGGGCTCCGATGGGGCCAGCCCGAGCCGCTCCCTACAGTCGTCTGCATCGAACACGGCCATGCGGCACCGGGAACGGGACGCGGGCCACAGACGGAGCCAGAGAAATGCTGAAGTGGGCTGTCATCTTCGCGGTCATCGCGCTCATCGCCGGCGCGCTCGGATTCACCGGCGTCGCCGCCGGCGCGGCGGGCATCGCCAAGATCCTGTTCGTCGTCTTCCTGGTGCTGTTCGTGGGCGTCCTCCTGTTCGCGCTGCTCGGCGCCAAGGCCATCAGCAAATGAGTTTCCGGAAGAAGACCATGAGCAATCCCTCCTTGGGCAATGTCCAGAACCTGCATGACAACAACGACCAGCACCTGCGTCTCGACGAAGGCGCGCTCGAAGCGGCCAAGCGCAGCCTCGAGAAAGGCGCGGTCACGCCGAGCTACGGGCCGTGGCGCGAAGACATCATCAAGCTACTGAACGACGCGCTCGCGACCGAGATCGTCTGCATCCTGCGCTACAAGCGCCACTACTACACCGCTAAGGGACTGGCCTCGCCGGCGATCGCCGAGGAGTTCATGGTCCACGCGCAGGAAGAGACGGCGCATTCCGAGCAGCTCGCCGAGCGGATCGTGCAGCTCGGCGGCGAGCCCGACTTCTCGCCTTCGGGCCTGCTCGATCGCAGCCATGCCGACTACGACGAATCGAAGGACCTGCAGGCCATGATCCGCTCGAACCTGATCGCCGAGCGCGTCGCGATCGAGGCCTACAGCCAGATGATCGCGCTGATCGGCGACAAGGACTCGACGACGCGGCGCATTCTCGAATCGATCCTCAGCCAGGAGCAGGAGCACGCGGACGAGCTCAGCGACTGGCTCACGCCCTAGGGTTCAGCCTGCGTCGGTGGGGCTTCCTCGAACTGCACCGTCATTTCCTTCCATAACTCGATCCAACCTTTCATCGGAGATCCACCATGAACCTTCGCACCCCTCTCGCGGCCCTGGTCGCCGCTGCCGCCCTCGTCGTCACTTCCGGCTGCGCGGTTACCCGCGGGCAGGAGACGACGGGCGCCTATGTCGATGACGCTTCGATCACCACCTCGGTCAAGGCCAAGATGGTCGAGGACAAGAACGTCGATGCGTCCGCGATCAAGGTGGAGACGCTCAACGGCGAAGTGATGCTGTCCGGATTCGCCAAGAACCCGACCGAGAAGAACACGGCCGAGAACATCGCCATGAAGGTCAAGGGCGTGAAGACGGTCAAGAACCAGATCGTCGTCCGCCCGTAATCGTTTTCAGGCCGGCGACTGGCGCCGGCTGATCGCTGCTCCGGCAGCGCCCCGCCCGGCCGTTTCGCGACGGCCGGGCGGTTTCGCTTTCGGGGCCGCGCAGCGATCGCGGCGGTCGCTGCCTCGACTCAGCGCGGCTCGGCCACCGGACAGGCGGGCGCGGCCGCCGGTGGCAGGGCGACCAGGCTGGCACCGATCGCGCCGGCGAGTCGCGCCACCGCACGCCGATGCGCCGCCGCCAATTCGGCCATGCCGCCGGTCGCCGGCTCGCGGATGAAGACGCTACAGCGCAGCGCGGCGGGGCCGGCGACCGTCCAGGCGCCCTCGATCCGCGCCTCGCGGCCGGGAAGGGAATCGAAGCGGCGCAATTCGAGGGCGATGCGCAGCGGCGGCGCCGCCTGCGGCGCGGGACTTCGCCCTTCGACCACGCCGAAGCGCGCCGCAAGCTGCTCGAGCAGCGCCTGCCGCAGCTCGTCGGCCAGGGGACTGGCCCAGCGTTCCTGCTCGAGGCTGGCGAGGCTCTCGTCGGGCAGGCGCACCAGCCACTGCGGCTGATCCACCTGCGCCGGCAGGCGGATCGGATCGAGCGACACGAACACCGGCGGGCGCCCGGAGATCGCCGGGTCGCGCGGCGTCGGCTCCGCCGGCATCAGGGTGTGCAGCCGGATCGGCGGCGGCGCGGTCGAGCAGGCGCCGAGCACGAGCAGCGCGGTCAGCACGAGGGAGGCGAGCGGACGGGATCTCGGCGTCATGGCGGCACTAGCGTTGAGGGATCGGGGCATCGGCCGGCTTGCCGCGAAGCATCGATTCCGGATGCTGCTGGAGATAGTCGGCGAGCACCCGCAGGGCGCGAGCGGTGCGCTGCAGCTCGAGCAGGGTCTCCTGCAGGTTCTGCTGCACCGGCGCGCCCGGATCGGTGACGTTGCGGTCCAGGTTGTCGAGCGAGGCCTGGGCCCGTGCGAGGGTCTTCTGCACCTCGCTCAACGCCGTCTGCGCCTCGGGCGTGAGCCGGCCGATCGCCGCGTTGGCGCTGGCCAGGGTCGAGCGCAGGTCCTTGCCGATCTCGTCGAACGGGATCTTGCTCACCTTCTCGACGATCTCGGCGATCTGCGGCTGGATCTCGCTCAGCGTGCCGCGCGCCGTCGGCACCGTCAGGGTGCCGTCATTCATTGCCGTGCGCGCCGGCTCCTTGCCGATGAAATCGAAGGCCACGTAGAGCTGACCGGTGAGCAGGTTGCCGGTGCGCAGCTGGGCGCGCACGCCCTGGGCGACGAGCTGCTGCAGCACCACCGCGTCGCCGCCGGAAGGGACAGGCGAGGTCTGCAGCAAGGCCGTCCGCACCGCGCCCAGGCGCAGCGGGAAGACGTCGGCGGTCACCTCGACCGGAAAGCGCTTGCGCGCCGGGTCGTACTGCAATGCGATCGAAGTCACCCGGCCGATCTCGACGCCGAGGAAGTCGATCGCCGCGCCCTCCGCCAGGCCGCGAACCGACGAGTCGAACACCATCCGCACCCTGACCGGCAGGCCGTCGGGCGCCGCCATCGCCGCGTTCCGGTCGTTGAACAGCGTGAACACCGCGCTCCCGGCCGCGGGCTTGCGCGGCCCCGGCGGGTTCTCGAACGCGATCCCGCCGGCGAGCACCGACGCCAGCGTCTGCGTGTTGAGGGTGAAGCCGCTGGCATTGACCGTGAGGTCGATGCCGCTGGCATTCCAGAAGCGCGTGTCCTCGCCCACGAGCTGCTGGTAGGGGGCTTCGATGAAGACGCGCACCGACAGCTCGTCGCGCTCGGCGTCGAGGGTGTAGCCGACGACCCGGCCGACGTGCGTGCGGCGATAGAACACCGGCGAGCCGACGTCGAGGGAGCCGAGGTCGAAGGAGCGCAGGACGAAGATCTTGCCGGGCTCGCCGCGGAGCACGAAGGGCGGCGCCTCGAGGCCCTTGAACTCGGCCCGCGCCTTGGTCGAGACGCCGGCGTCGGTGCCGATGTAGGCACCCGAGAGAAGCGTGCCCAGGCCGGTGACACCGCCGACGCCGATGCGCGGCCGGACCACCCAGAACGCGGTGTCCTCGACCGCGAAGCTGGCGGCCGAGCGATCCAGCCGGACGCCGACGACGACCCCCTTGCGATCGTCGCGCAGCGAGACCGACTGGACCTTGCCGATCACCACTTCCTTGTACCGCACGTCGGTCTTGCCGGCCTCGACCCCTTCGGCCGAGGCGAACTCGATGTCGATCCGCGGGCCGACAAGGAAGACGCTGCGCACCAGCAGCGAGGCGCCGATGGCGACCGCAACCGCCGGGAGCAGCCAGACCAGCGAGACGTTCCAGCGCCGCGCCTCGACGATCCGCGGCTGCGGCAGCTCCTCGGCGCCCGCCGGCGCCGCCGCGGCGGCTCCGGGGCCGGCCGCTCCGGGCGCCGCTTGAGGCTGCGCCGGGTCAGGCGGATCGTCCGGCATGCGCGGTCTCCGTGGCGTTCGCGGGCAGCGCGCCGTGGCGCGCCACCGGCGCAGGATCGTCCCAGATCAGCTTCGGGTCGAAGGCGTAGGTGGCGAGCATCGTCAGCACCACCACCGACGCGAACGCGAGCAGGCCCGGCCCGGCCTGGACGCTCGCGAGCGGACCGAAACGGATGGTCGCGCCGAGCAGGACGACGACATAGACGTCGAGCATGGACCAGTGGCCCACGGTCTCGACCAGCCGGTACAGCTTGGCGCGCTCGAGGCGGCGCCAGGCCGGCGCATGCCGCGTGGTCCACGCCAGCAGCCCGAGGACGCCGATCTTCAGCACCGGCACGGCGATGCTGGCGATGAAGACGATGACGGAAAGGCCCCAGGAGCCGTCGGCCCAGAGCTCGAGGATGCCGCCGATCAGGGTGTGCTCCTCGCGCTGCAGCGCCGAGACGGTGGTCATGATCGGCAGCACGTTCGCCGGCAGGTAGAGCACGGCCGCGGCGAGCACGCAGGCCCAGGTGCGCTGCACGCTCATCGGCTTCCTGGCGTGGAGCACGTGGCCGCAGCGCGAGCACTTCTGGATGCGGGGCGGCCTCCCCGCAGGCTCCATCTCGGCGCCGGCCAGGGCATCGGCCGAGACCAGGCCGCAGCTCTCGCAGCCGAGCACCGGCGGCAGGCCGGCATCGGCTGGCGACGCGACCGGCGCGGCGCTCATCGGACCTGCCACCACAGGTGCTTCAATCCGGCCGACTCGATCGCCGCGAACAGGACCATCGCCGCGCCGAAGGCAAGCAGGCCCGGCCCGGGCGCGGCGTCGGCCAGGCTCGACAGGCGAACCAGCGAGAGCAGCGCGCCGATGGTGAACACCTCGACCATGCTCCACCGGCCGGCCTGGTGCAGCAGGCGCACGCAGGCGGCGAATCCGCGCGGCACCCGGCCCGCCGCCAGCGGCACCAGGACATAGAGGCGCAGGCCGAGGAACAGCGCCGGGGCGACCAGGGCGGTGATCGCTGTCAGGACGGCGACGCTTTCGTGGCCCTCCTCCCACATGGCGGAGATCGCCCCGGGCAAGGTCATTGCCCGCGCGACGCCGCGCATGTCGAGGGAAAGGACGTCGCTGCCGAGACCGATCAGGAAGACCACCGTCGCGGTGATCGTCAAGGACAGCAGGGTCGGCAGGGTCAGGCGGTGCCCTCGGCCGAGGATGGCCTCGCAGCGGGCGCAGCGCGCCACCGACGAAGGCGCGAGCGGGCGCCAGCGGTGCGCCAAACCGCACTGCTCGCATACGACCAGCGAGTTCTGCTCACGGCTCATCCCGACTCCGCGCGCCCCCGGCGCGACCTGGCGTCGATTATCACGGCCGGTCGCCGCCGCCGTGCGGGCGACCGGCCGGCGGCGTCAATTGGCCGTCCGAAAGGCGACGGCCCGGGGCACGTAGCGTGGCGGCGTCCGCGACTGGGACTGGATGATGAAGACGGGGCGGGCGGCGAAGCGCGCGTCCGCGGCCGCCCGAGCCGCGGCCTGGAGCTGGACCTCGGCCCGGCGCTGCGCATCCGCGCGCCTGACGGCGCCCGAGACGACCGAATAGAACACCATCAGGAGGATCAATGCGCCGATCGCCGCCAGGCACACGGCGCCACGGTGCAGCTCCGGGCTGCGCAGCAACGAGAGGCTCATGCGCCGTCTACGTCGCCGGAGCGGGCCGCCTTCGTCGACGGCGCGGAGCGCGCATCGCGCCGCTCCGCCGGCCGCGCATCGCGCCGATCCTTCGGACTGGCCGGCCGGGCCTGGCGGGACGACGAGGAGGCGCGGCGTCGCGGCCGGGGCTCGATCTCTGTCTTGGTCGGCGAGACGTTGAAGAACCAACGGACGAAGCGATCGATCTTGGCGGCGACGGTGGACATGTCGAGGTCTCCTGAATCACCACGGTAGGCGACCCGGGCACGACGACGAAGCGGCAGAGTCCGCTCGCGCGCGTCGGACGCCACCTACTCCCGACCTGCGGCGCGGTTTCCTACATGGCAGGTCGGTGCCGTCGCATGGCAGGCCCGAGGACGGGCTGGCAAATTTCCTCGGCGGCCAGAGAGGCCGTTCCGGAGTTGCATTCCATGCTGATCAGGATCGGGTTCGACATCGAGCTGTCCGTCACCGCGCCGATGGCCCTCATCTACCTGCTGCACGTGCATCCGTCGCGGCGCGACGACCTGCTCGCCCCCGAGAACCTGCGGCTGAGCGGCGGCCTCGAGCCCGAGGAATACGTCGACAGCTTCGGCAACCATTGCGGCCGGGTGAACGTGCCGCTCGGCATGAACACCGTGCGCCTGACGAACGACGCCCTGATCCGCGATTCCGGCGCGCTCGACGAGATCGACCCGTCTGCGCGCCAGCACGACCCGACCGAGCTGCCCTTCTCGACCCTGCAGTTCCTCCTGCCCAGCCGCTACTGCGAGGTCGACAGCGAGTTGCTTCCGCTCGCCTGGAACCGCTTCGGCGGCGTGCCGGCGGGCACGGCGCGGGTGCAGGCGATCTGCGACTTCGTCCACTCGCACCTCAAGTTCAACTACAAGACGGCGCGTCCGACCCGGACGGCGCTCGACGCCTATCGCGAGCAGGAAGGGGTGTGCCGCGATTTCACCCACCTGGCGATCACGCTCTGCCGCTGCATGAACATTCCCGCGCGCTACACCACCGGGTACCTCGGCGACATCGGCGTTCCGCCGGTGCCCGGGCCGATGGACTTCAGCGCCTGGTTCGAGGTCTTCCTCGGCGATCGCTGGTACACCTTCGACGCCCGCCACAACCGCCGGCGCATCGGCCGCATCGTCATGGCACGCGGCCGCGACGCCGGCGACGTGCCGATCACGATGTGCTTCGGCCCCAACAGCCTGCTGCGCTTCGACGTCGTCACCGACGAGGTCGTCGAAGACCGGGCCGCTGCCTGACATCCACCACCCCAGGAGAGACGCGATGACATCCAAGACCCCGAAGCAGGACCAGGTCCAGGGCGAAGGCGACTACGAGGCCGGCCGGCGCTACGACAAGGCGGCGCGCGAGTTCGCCGAGTCCGGCAAGGTCGAGCCGGCGGCGCGCGATGCGGCGCCGGATTCGGCCGCCGAGGCCGAGCAGATGCAGCAGGCCGAAGAGGCCGGCAAGTCGCATTCGAAGGGCGAAGGCCGGCTCGTCAGCGACAAGCGCAAGAGCTGACGCCCTTCAGCGAGCAGCCGTTGCGGCGCTCGCCGGGTTCGAGGGTGCGGGCACCGGGGCGCCCTTGGGCACCCGTGTCGCCGCCGAGATGCTGCCGCTCGTGCCGACCATGTCGGCGCAGCGCTGCGCCGTCTCTTTGGCCGCATCCCGGGAGCCTGGGTCGACGAAGGGCACGATCGCCGCGAGCGGCGCCACCAGGACGCCGAGCAGCGCCGCTCCGGCCGCCTTGGCGACCAGCTTCTTCGCGTCGACCGAGACCGTCGGGTTGCCGAGGGTGCCGCGGACGAGGATCGGCGTGCGCAGGGTCAGCGGGCTGAAGTCCTTCGGCGAGACCACGGTGCGAAGGTCCAACGCCTCGGTCTTGAGCGACAGCTCGCCATCGACGAACAGGGTCGAGTCGCTGGTGTTCACCACGAACACCTTGGGCTTGGCGACGCCGCCGGCAACGTCGAGATCGACCACGTTGCACAGGAGCGGCAGCGGGTTGTCCTTGGTCAGCTTGAGGCCCAGCGCCTGGGCGACGTCGAGGCCCATCATCTCGACGACGAGGTGCGAGATCGAGCCCTCGCGCACATGGGCCCGGACGTCGCCGTTGAGGCTGCCCAGGATCTCGGCCGTGGAGCGGCCGGCGCCCTTTACCTGGACCAGGGCGTCGAGCTTGCCGGAGACGAAGGCGGGTGACGCCGGGTCCGACCGCTTCAGGCGCAGCCAGTGCGAGAGATCGACGCCGAGGGCGCGCAGGTCGGCTGTCCAGAGGGCCTCCTTACCGCGGCCGTCGAGCTGGAGGTAGCCGACGAGCCGGCCCTGCGCCGTGCGGCCGTCGAAGTCGGCAAGGGTCAGCACGCCGTTGGCGAGCAGCAGGTGGGCGCGCACCGGCCGCAGCGGTTCGATGAGGGTCGTGCCCGGATCGAACATGGCGATGTCGATCAGGACGTTGGCGTCCATCGCCCGCAGCGACGGCAGATCGAACTTGCGGTCCGGGATGACATGCTCGTCCGCCTTCCCGGGAGCCGACGGATCGCCTTCGCCCCTCGCGCCCACGACCGGGCCGAGGTCGGCCAGCACCAGGCGCGAGCCGGTGAGCCGGCCGGAAAGAAGCGGCACCTTGCGCCGGCTCTCGTAGGTGAAGGCGCCGGCGAGGCGGCTGCTGCCGATGGTGGCCTCGTCGAAGACGGTCTTCCACAAGCCGCCGTCCTTGACCAGGACGCCGTGGGTCTTGAACGACGGCGTCGTCGGCAAGGTGACGCCCAAGGGGTCGCCGATGGCAGCGAGCGAGGCACCGGAGACAGTGAACTTGCCTTGCACGCCGGCGAAATGCAGCGGATCCGTGGTGCTGCCCTCGAACGTCAGGTTGGCGCGGCCGACGCTGGCGATCAGGCGCAGCGGCTGCGCCGCCGCCTGCTTGCCCTCGACCAGCAGCCCGAGGACGCCGCTGGTGCGCACCTCGATCCGCACCGGCAGCTTTCGATACTGGCCATAGGCATTGAGGCGCAAGCCCCGCTCGCCGGGCGCGAGCGCCACCGCCGCGGCCGCCGCCGATGCACCCTTGGCCGCGCCGCCGGCACGCACGAAGAGGCCCTCGGGGTCGGAGGCGCTGCTGGCCGGAAGCGCGGCGGCCGCCGGACCGGCACCGTCGCTCAAGGCGAAGTAGGCGTCGATCGAGGCCGGCAGCAGCTCGTCCGAATACGAGAGATGCCCTTTGCCGACGCGCAGCTTGGAGAAGTTCGGCAGCGCCGTCGAAGCCTCCGTGTCGGCGCCGGCGGCCCGCTTGCCGAACTGCCACGAGGCCCGGCCGTCGGCCTGGCGCTCGATCACGGCGTCGAGCTCGCGCGCCTCGAGATCCTTGATGCGCAGCGGCTCGCCGCGCCAGGTGCGCCAGAGGTCGAGGTAGCCGAGCCTGAGGATGGCGTCGCGCGCCAGCAGCGTGTGCGCCGCCTGGCTCCACGCCGGAGCGCCG
>Ga0207676_10000530_pt1 | contig 31992 bp, 29 predicted proteins | sample KBSSwiS72_FD_184307 | JGI IMG/M metagenome (GOLD analysis project Ga0207676, IMG submission 184307) | Switchgrass rhizosphere microbial communities from Kellogg Biological Station, Michigan, USA - KBS Switchgrass S7-2 (SPAdes) (version 2) | ecosystem: Host-associated > Plants > Roots >...
CGGCACGCCGCTTGCCCGCATTTGAAGCGCGCGATGCAGGCGGCGTGACGCCGTTCAAATACCGCTGAACGAGCCGGCTCGGCCGGCGGGCCGAAGCCGGGCCGCGCCGGGTTCTACCTCGAGTTAGGCCGCCCCGGGCTTACCGCCGTTGGGTTCGCTGCAATACCATGAGCCAGGCTGCACACGGCTAACACGGTTAACTTTGCCAAGCAACGTGACAAACAGATTTCGTACCGTATCTTGGAACAATCGTCTGCCCGACTCAGCAATGCGGCTTAGATATTTGCGCTGATCCTCATCGGTCGCCTCGTTTAGAAGTTGCTGGACGATCTGCTTGAACTCTTCACCATGATGGAGTTTCGCGAGGTGCTTTTGAGGTTCGGCATGTTCGAAGGACGTCACGCCGTACCGATGTGCGAAGGCATTGCGAATTCGGGCGACCATCTTGAGGTCGTCGCGCTCTTTCTTCGTGATGAGGCAAAGACAATATGCTAACTGATAGCGCGAGCTGGCGGAGCCCAAAGGACGATCCAACCCCAGAAGTGCCTCGGTCTCTTTTTCCTCCGCTAGAAACGCCGCACGAATGAGTGCTTCAACGACTGCGTCGAGATAGGACGCCCCAATCACAGCAACTACACGATCTGAGGTGTCGTGAAACTCTGCGTCCATCGACGTGACAATGTCCGTTCCGAGATCGATATCGTTCTTGTGTTCTCCTAATACCACATACACCTCCTGCGGTCTCGCGAACCAGTGGTTTGCCGCTCGGCTGCCGATATTAACGCTATACGTGACAAAAGCACGTGAAGCGCGTCATGTGTGAAAAACTGCCACTCGCCCAGAACGCCGGCATAGCTGGCCATGAGGTGGAGGGCCGCTGGCTGCGGCGTGCTGTTCCACTGAGGCCGGCAACGCGATTGACGGCTACGCGCGCGTAACCCGGAAAAGCTCCTCACGAGATGTGCCGAGATCGGGGCGGCGGCGACAGAACGCACTCCACCCATGCTGTCGGCCTACCCACATGTGCAAACTGCCTTGGCCAGTAATAACAGTTGCCGCCGTGAGGCGGCCTCCTTACGTCCTTCGCCCTCTGGTTTATCGAGTCACGTCCGAATAGAGGTGGGCGGGCGGTGGAAACGTGCGGCCGGAGGGATCTGGCCGGCCTAACGGTCCGGAGGTTAACCCGCGCGGCCAGGGCCCACGTGGCTACGGCAGCGCGGCACGCCGCTTGCCCGCATTTGAAGCGCGCGATGCAGGCGGCGTGACGCTGTTCAAATACCGCTGAACAAGCCGGCTCGGCCGGCGGACCGAAGCCGGGCCGCGCCGGGTTCTACCTCGAGTTAGGCCGCGCGACCATTCGATCACCACCAGCGCATGGGTGGAGCGCTAGCTGCTTTGACGTCGAAAAAGTATTCACTCGTCAGTTCAGAGAGCATTTGCATAGCGATAACAGCAGAGCGGCGAATATGTAGCAAGATGCTTACGACTTCACGCTTCAACTCGTTTATTGACTCTAGCTCGGCGCGGCTTAGCCATAGGTTACGAGCCGGATCGTGCGCGAGACTCGTCCGGTCGATCTGGTCGAGAAGGTTCACGATCATTAACCCGTCATTTTGGAGACTTTGATCTTTAATCTTCGGTACGATCTTCTGCAATTTTCCGATCGTTACACGAATGGAGTGGTACATCGCGTTCACGTCTATCTCGCCGTCCATTCTCGTAAACACAGCCCGCGTATAGCAGGCTTCTAGAATTCGTTTGGCGTATCGGCGATCAGTTTCAGAAAAACGAGATTCTTGATCTCCATGATCAGGCGCACCGATTTTTTGTAGGATTGCGTTGTAAACCGTGTCGATATCGCATACGCGAAGATCGAGGTATCCGACGGTTCGTGGTAAGCCCGGCAGCTCGCAGTCGTCGACTTGCACGCAAAGCAAATAACCTTTGTGATCTCGCATGAAGCGAGCGATAGCATTCTGGCGTTCAAGATTGGGCCACGCTTTCTCGACGTACTCCTTGGATACGATAACTAAACAGAATCGTGCTTCATCGGCGTAAATGCTTGACAGTTTTACGGGCAGATCGGCACCCCACAGATCTGCTATCGCAAAACGATCGTAGAACACGGAATATCCAGCTGCGTCGAGGCGGCGCGCAATCGAATCGGCAAATGCTCTCTGCTCGCCTGCAAAAGAGATCGCGATGTCGTACTTTGCCATCCGCGGTATTGTCGCACCATTCCGGCGGGCAGAGACTGTTCCAAAGTACAAGTCGATGAATAAGACGCCAACCGCAGCGTCGGCGGGTGTCGGGTTGATCGTAGCGGTGATTTGCGCTGGTTGCGTGCGTCACGTTCGCCGGTCAACGACTGTTCACGGCATCGAGACCTGCGGATTCGCATCTTGTACAGGAAGACCAAAGCATTACCTCTCGGCGAAGACGTGAACAGTCGTTGGGAAGCATGCGGCCGGAGGAGCTGTGGTCGGCCTAACGGTCTAGAGGTTAACCCGCGCGGCCAGGGCCCACGTGCCGAAGCCGACGCGGCGCGCCGCCTGCCGCATGTAAGGCGCGCGCTGCAGGCGGCGTGCCGCCGTCCAAGTACCGCTGAACGAGCCGGCTCGGCCGGCGGGCCGAAGCCGGGCCGCGACGGGTTCTACCTCGAGTTAGGCCGCTGAGGTCCTTGACAGATAACCTCTTCGCGCTGCAGTCGCAACGACCGCTTCGACGGATTCTTACGGTACATCGCGAACAAAAGCCACCGTGACCCAGTTCTGTGCCGGGTCGTTGCCGATCGTCCGCGAGCCGTTATCCGCCATCTCCTGAAAAAGCGAAACGTCAACAAAATCGCCTGCTTTGAGAGGCACATCGGCACCTCCATGCAGAGGGACAACGTACTGCTGACCATGACAAAAAATGTACCCACCCATCGCCGCGTATTTCGTGGCGTTTTTGCGCAACGTTAGCGTTGCATAGCCATAATTTGGCTCGGTGAAAGCCAGCGTGACTGCCACGTGATACAGCCCGGGCTGTTTTGCATAGTATCGCCAGCCATCGTCACCGACTGCTACAGCACCAGCAGTATCGTATGGCGATTGATCAAACCTGACGGAGACATCTCGTCGGGACGAAATGGTTTGAGGCTTATTCATTCGAGAAAACGCGCTCGGTCCAGCAGTCGCTCTTGTGATTCGACTGTCATAGCCACTCAATAACTGCTGAACGGACGCTGTCGATTGTTTTGTAGCGATGGCAGTGGCCTCAATTCGGATAGACTTTATCTCTTTGTCGGCAGATGCTTTGAGTGCCTGCATTTGCAAAGCGCCCGTGTTCTGAATATCGCCGATTAGTTCTTTCTGAAGAGCGCGCGCGCCCATCACCTTCGTGTAGGCAAAAGTAACGAAAGCACCACCCACTAAAGCTACCGCGCCGAAGAATGTGAGCAGGAGGCGCGCATCCCGCAGCTGCCGCTCGATATCCAATATCGATTTCTTGTTTTCACGAACATCACCGGCGAGTTCATCGAGAGCTTTTTCCGCATGATCGATTCGAATTTCGTGAACTTCAAGTGACATTCGCAACTCCTGCGCTAAGGGTACTCGGCGGTACGCCTAGAAACAAGTGCACATTACGACAGCGGAAACTGCACGCGCGATTGGAACGCTACCAGACGGCCTAACAAAAGATAGCGCAAATGATCGGGGATAAAAGTCTCCTGATGAATGCTCCAGAAGTGCCAGCGAACGGTGCTCGGGTGAGACGCCGGAGCGGACGTGGGGAAGCGTGCGGCAGACGGGATTACGGTCGATCTAACGGATAGTTACGGAAGCGCGGTAGGCGGATGAAGAGAGGCGGCAACGACGCCTCCCCTACTAACGCTGATCACACCCCAGGCGCGGCGTGGGTGGAGGAAACGTGCAGCCGTAGGGATGTGGTCGGCCTAACGGTCTAGAGGTTAACCCGCGCGGCCAGGGCCTACGTGGCTACGGCAGCGCGGCGCACGGCCTGCCTGCATGTGAGTCGCGCGATGCAGGCCGCGCGCCGCCGTGCAGGTTTTGACTTCACGAGCCGGCTCGGCCGGCGGGCCGAAGCCGGGCCGCGCCGGGTTCTACCTCGAGTTAGGCCGCGCGTCGCTGCGTTGGTGCGTTTCGGCAGAAGTACTTTTGGAACTCAGTTGTGACAAATCCAGCCGGACTAAGGCGGCGATGGCACACACGGCACAGTGCGAACTTGTGATGCAGCGGCCAATGTGCCAAAGAACTCTGGTTCCGTACGATCGACGTGTTCCCTTCACTTGAGCGTAGAACGACAACAGAATCTGTTCCGTCTCGCCGAGCCTAGCATCGTCGCGCGGCTTGAGTTTCACCAAGCGACTCGTGAAGTTTAGACAATCCACTCTCGCTAAAACCGCGACGATTTCGTCACGCGTCCCGGCAACTACACGCTGCAGAAGGTCAATACTGATATGAACGTTGTCAGGCAGATCGTGCGAACATCCGTGCACCAAGATTGCCGCGACAATTTCACGCTCGCGCGGAGTCATCAGCGAAAACGAATTGAACATCGATCCCGCTGCTCTTCGCGCGTTCATCATCGCCCGAGGAGTCCTAGCTCGGAGCATTGGCATCAGGCGATCAGGATTTTCAGGAAGGTAGTGCGGTCGCGCGCCGAGCTTGTCTCTAATCAGAACAGCCAACGCTTTCGGCGTGTACCCCTTCAACTCGACGTAGCCAGTCGTCTCTAACAGACCAGGCAACTGAGTGTCGTCGAAACGAGCCGGCAGAATGTATTCTTGTCTTTCGCGAAATGCTCTTGCCTGAGCACTTGTCCGCTCATGATTCGCCCACAGCTTATCCTTGTATGCCCGCGACACGAAGATCACTGTGTAGCGTGCACGCTCCGAATACACCTGCTGGAGATAGGTGTACAAATCCTTTCCCCAAAGTGTAACGGTCTCGTGCTTGTCATAAAAAACCCGGATGCCAATCGATCGAAGTTCTAAGGCGACCTTTTCAACGTATTTGCGATCTTCGCCTGCGAAGGACAACGCTACGTCGAAATCCGGCGTCAGGCCCTGGCCGAGTCGTAATTCGGGATGATGAGCCATAATGTAATCCTACCATGCAGGGCGAGGCCGGTTGATATCCACGCAATGGCTGTGCGATCACCACGACAAAGGACGCGAAGCCCTTAGTCCGCCTAACGAGAATTTTGCGCGTCGGACGGGTGAGCGGGGGAAGATGACGCCGGAACGATCTGTGGTCGGCCTAACGGTCTAGAGGTTAACCCGCGCGGCCAGGGCCCACGTGGCTACGGCAGCGCGGCGCACGGCCTGCCTGCATGTGAGTCGCGCGATGCAGGCCGCGCGCCGCCGTGATGATTTTGACTTCCCGAGCCGGCTCGGCCGGCGGGCCGAAGCCGGGCCGCGCCGGGTTCTACCTCGAGTTAGGCCGCCGAGATTGGACCTTTCGCTATTGCCGACCGCGAGCCGACTTCACATACCAGAATCTGGCAACGGCATTGAGCAGTTTGGGCTCGACGTCGCCCGACCTAACGTATCTCACTCGGATAATGCCGTCTTGTCGATCGATACCAACTACCGTTGCCTCGTGTTTGTAAGCACCGTCGTAAAGTCTAACGCCGATAGCAACGTTTGCCCACGAAAGTGACTCGAACGGCGGTGTGTCGATCTTTGACGGCTGACGCTCGGTGCTCGTTATCTTCGCAGCAATGGCATCTGTACAAACCCTGAGCTTGTTCGCTGACTTCCTGTCGAGCTTCGCTTCACCAAACGAGATGTGACGGGTGTTGTGCGCGTTCGTGTAGACGACCGTTCGGAATCCGCGATCGAACACCATCTTGTTCACACCGCCAGGCAGAATGCGCCCGTACTCGACCGTGCCGTATGCCATCGCCTCCATCATCTGCGGATACAGATTGACCTCGGTGGCGTCCATGTGCAGAACATCGCAGTTCTTCCCACGGACAACGAAATGCAGCCCCCATCCGCCGAGATCTGGCTGGAAAGTGCGCTGTAACTGCGCCGCTGCTTGCACGCGCTGCTGGGCAGGCGTGGCCGCGAGAGCACCCACCGAAACGGACACCATAAACATTACGACGGCTATTCGATCAGTCATGCCCGCTCCTTGACTCAGTCAGTGTTCTCTCAGGAGACACGATTGCCAGGAGTTTGTGGTGACGATACATACCAGGTTAGAAATCGCTTCGCGCGTGTTTTGGGCGCGCTGCCAACCGCGCAGGACGAGATCGTCGCGCGGGGCGGCCGGCACGCCGGTTGCCGCGACGAGTGCGAAGCAATGACTCGCGATCTGCAACCGGCGTGACGGCGGTGGAAACGTGAGGTAATGCCCGTACCCTCTTTCGAGCAGCGTGCCTGAAGAATGCTTGGGTGTGAGCGGCGTCGGCGCAGGCGGGAGCGCGCCGAGGCGAATCTGCGAAGCGGCGGCGCGACAGTTGCGCTCGAGACCCGAGCGGAAACCCGACCTTGAACTGCAACTGGCGTGACGCTGATTCGCTGGTTCGCCGAACGCGCTCAGGGTGGGTGGCGCGTGAGAGAAGCGGCGCCACGACCGTCGCGTAGGAAGGAATGCCATTTCAAGCGTTCGCCTACCGCGGGCGGCGGGTGGACGTGAAGGGGCGAACGCTTGAAATGGCAGGGCGGGCGGAGCGTAAGGTGATGGCGCCGCTTCTCTCACCTCGCGGCGCCGCGAGGTGGAAGCGCACAACAATGAATGCCCGAGCCGCTTGCGATCAGCACACAAAAGCGCGGAGCGGGTGGCGGAAATGTGCGGCCTCCGAAATGTTGGTCGGCCTAACGGTCCGGAGGTTAACCCGCGCGGCCAGGGCCCTCGTGGCTACGGCAGCGCGGCACGCCGCGTGCCCGCATTTGAAGCGCGCGATGCAGGCGGCGTGACGCCGTGCAAGTTGCGCTGCCCGAGGCGGCTCGGCCGCCGAACCGAAGCCGGGCCGCGCCGGGTTCTACCTCGAGTTAGGCCGCGCGATACTCACTTCCGTAATGCCATATACTATGGAATTGCAGGAGTACAGATGACCACTTTAGCAATTGCTGGACACGCCAATTTAGGAAAGACAACACTTATTCGCACTCTCACAAAGCTGAACGTTGGCATAGTATCCGATCGTGCTGGTGCTACGCAGGAAGCCGAACCGGTTGCCTACCCAGCCATTCACGCGACATTCGTTGACACTCCAGGTCTAACACGCGCGAGCGGCGTTCTTGTCATGCTAAGGCATTTGCAAATAGACATTGACGGATTACCTGACGATTATCGACTCGAACGCGTTGCCTTGGCGGCAGTTCGGGCTTCCGATGTCGTTGTATATGTTGCGTCCTACGAGATCGTCCCATCAGATGAGCATCGCGACGAAGTCAGCTTGATTAGAAGCGCCAACCCTAGGATTGTAGCCATTCTTAACAAGCGCAAGCAGCAAACGATTGCCGTTGGCAAGAGCGCGGTCGCAAACCGCGAACTGCTGTGGAGGCAAACACTTCAGGGATGTGGCATCACGGACATCTTCGACTTCGACGCGCACTGGGATCGCTACACAAAAGTTTTGGACCTTTTTCGAAGCTGTTCGAGATACCTGACAATGGAGCGGCAAGCCGAATTTACGCGAGGCGTCACGGAGTTTGATCAAAGCTTAATGAAGCGTCGAGATGCCGCTGGCAAGCTCGGAGCCGGAACAATGCTCGCCTGCCGACAAATCTTCGAGGTAGCAGAAACAGAGAGAGAGGGCGTAGATGCGGGAACACTGCGGCGCCGTCTTCGCGATCGCGTTTCGACGACGGTTGTCGAAAAGCTGGGGGAGTACGCATCAGAAATCCAGAGTCTTTACGAGATGGGTGTCCAAACTGCGAATCAACAACTGACTCTTGCCGAGGCTGAAATAAAGCGCGCTTCTGATCGCGTCGCTTCAATGGCGACCCATAGCGGTGTTGGTATGGGGCTCGGTACTATCATCGGAACGTCAATTGGCGCTCTGATAGCTGGTCCGGTGGGCGCAATTCTTGGAGCTAAGATTGGCGCCGGAGTTGGAGCCGGCGGTGGTTTAACGAGTGGTGCTATTGTTGAAACGAACAGCAGAGTGGAGGTGAAGTTAACCGACAATGATCTCCGTGAGGTCGCATTGTTCTGCCTCGCAATCTTGTGGTGCGTGACGCACCAAGGATTCGGCAAAGATGCGACCGTTGTATTGGCGGACTTCGAAGAGGCGTTCACCCACGTGAAGAAAGAAATCAAGTCAATACGGCATCCGGACTGGGCTCAGTGCACGGAGCTTCAACGCATAGCATGGTTTGAACAGAGCTTGGACACTCTGGACGCCTGACCCGTCGATGAGTCGCTTCGTTCTACGCTGGGATAGCAGATCAGCACGTGCCTTCGGATTGGGCGAATCGCGATGGTTGCGAACAATTAGAGGGCCGGGCGCGGGCGGTGGAAAACGTGAGGCGGCAGGGATCTGGCCGGCCTAACGGTCCGGAGGTTAACCCGCGCGGCCAGGGCCCACGTGGCTACGGCAGGGCGGCACGCCGCATGCCCACATTTGAAGCGCGTGATGCAGGCGGCGTGACGCCGCGCAAATACCGCTGAACGAGCCGGCTCGGCCGGCGGGCCGAAGCCGGGCCGCGCCGGGTTCTACCTCGAGTTAGCCGCCCGGCGTGACACGTGCCCTACGCCGGACACCTACTTGCGAGGTGCGTTAGGCGCGTGGCGCACATAACGAGAAACGCACGCTCTCGCGCCACTATGGACAGAACCAACTGCGGGTCAAGTCTTACGGGCGGCGATGCTCAAGCAACTCTGGGTCGCGGGCTTGATGGAGCACCGCTACAACTACGATGCGGTCTTCCGCTGCGTGGTAGAAGAGTGCGTATGGAAACCGATGAACCAGAATCCTTCGAAATGTTCGATGAACGAACTGGAACGCGAGGGGCCTTTCCTGCGCCAGATTAATCGCCTCGCCTACCCTGCGGACAAAATCGCGCTTCAGCTCCGGCGAGATATTCTGGTACCATTTTTTGCCTCGCGCAGGTCTCGCTTCGCTTCGGCGCGAATGATGACGCGGCGGATCATTCGTCGAGAAGTGACCTCTTCACGTCCTCCCACGGCTCGCCTTCGTCAGGATTCTCCTGGAAAGCGATCCAACGGCGCTCCAACTCGTCCTTCTGGGCAGTAGTGAGTAGAACACCTTCCGGATGATCGAAGACGCTCTCCCAAATCTGCTGTGCGAGCTCGACTCGTTCAGCCGTCGGGAGTTCCAAAATTTGATCGATAGGAACACGGCTCATGGTTCTTCGAATTGTATCTGACGCCCGCAGATTCCTGATCTGTTCCGGCACCGTTGACACCCAAACGTGTCTGCCCGACTGGTCCGCGCGGCGCCTGCGCTGCGGTATCTGACGCCACGCTTCGGCGGTTCCGAGGTTTCTCATGCGCGTGGCATGAGCGATCTCATCCGGATACCCCTTGCCGCCCGACACTGACCAATAGACGGCGATCGTTCAACTCGGCGGAGCTCGGTTCCTACGCCTGTGCGTTGAACGCGTGGAAACCACGGTGCGGCTAACGGTCTAGAGGTTCACCCGCAAGACGCATCAACGCGCGAGCGGACAAGCGGCGCGCCGCTTGCCGCGACAAAAGCAGCCGGTACACGCTGGAGCGTCTGCAAGCGGCGTGACGCCGTCCGTCTCGCGCTGATTTAGCCGGCTCGGCCGGCGGGCGCGGCATTCGGCGTCTTGTCGGGTGCTACCTCGAGTTAGGCGGCTAGGCCTTGACGTGCGCCCGCTCCCAATATTCCGACCAAATCTTGCGTGTTTCCGGAAGGACCGCGCTGGCCATAAACTGGGCTTCTTTGTACGAACCAACCGCGAACTCTATGAGATGCTCGGCTGTGATCACTTGAACTAGAACCGGAGCGGGGTCAGCGCCAGATGGGTACGTGAGTATGTGCGCGCGAGAACACTCAGCAAGCACCTCATTGTTAGCTTCATCGAGGTAATATTCGAAGAGCTGACCCTTGACAACTACGATAGGCAGATAAATGGAGAGCCACTTGGTCGTTCCGCTTCCCTTCAGAAGCGCTGAATAATGTTCGTTCGTGAGCGCCGCGGTCGCCGACATAGCGCCCATAACGGCAGCGAATGGACCAGTGGGATCGGCGGCTCTAGATTCAACAAATGCCTTCGTAATTCCATGCCCAATTCGCGAACCCATAACTAAGGTGTCGAACTTACCTCGGTTGGTAAACACTGCGTACGCAACGGCGTTGGACGATGCGTCGCCGACGGTGAGATGAGGTGCTAAGCGAAGGTCGTCGTCACCGTGCTGTGACGTGAAAATGACCCACGGCTTCCCCACCGATACCTTGCACTCACAAATGAGATGGATGCTCACCATACCCATACCCTTGGTGTCTCCGACATAGGGTCCAAATGATGCCGTCACGTCGACCTCACGGAGCTTGCCGGACTCTGCATCCAGGTAGTGTTGACCGTGAAAGACGTCCCACCCTGCTTCGCGAAGAACCCGTCCGACCCGCAGTTCGAAGGGATAGCCTTCGTTCGTGAGCCATGTTCGGAGCTTGGTTGTAAGGTCGTCATTCATGGGTACGATAACCGTTCGTTGTTTTCATTGCCGAACGTTCAGTTGTTCGATCATCGTACACGAAGCGTGCTCGTGTCGTGATTCGCGCAAGGGCGTTTCAGCGTTAACCGCCGCGAGATCAGCCGAACGTTTTTCTGCGAGTTATGTCGCGTGCAAGCGGGCGATTGTAAGGATCCGCTTTCACGCATCGCCGGTTCACCTGCGCGTCAAAACCCAGCGCGGAAGCCGACTTGGGCGCGGCAGTTGGGCGGGGGACGTTGCCGCCGCCGGAATCGATGTCCGCCTAACGGTCCGGAGGTTAACCCGCGCGGCCAGGGCCCTCATGGCTACGGCAGCGCGGCACGCCGCGTGCCGCATTTGAAGGGCGCGATGCAGGCGGCGTGACGCCGTGCAAGTTGCGCTGACCGAGCCGGCTCGGCCGGCGGGCCGAAGCCGGGCCGCGCCGGGTTCTACCTCGAGTTAGGCCGCGACGATCATACAATTTCCAACGCATTCGGCATTTTGGACCTGATGCGTTTTATCGAGTCGACCTGTTTTGTGTACTCGCGATATTAGGCACTTCGGAACCGCTGCCCTCGATCACATCCCATCGACGACTCCGACCGTCTTATTGGGACGCGAATTGCCGTCCGCTTACCCGGCCTCGTCCGGAGTATTTCACCCGATGAAGGCCGATCACTGGTCGAATTTCTACCTCATATATGTGATAACCAACAGAGCGATCCAAGCCGCGCCACAAAGAAGAGGCGGAAACCACACCAACATGTTTGTCGCTTCCACCTCAAAACGATAACGCTCCTTGTTGAGCTCCCAAGTTTTCGCAACGTCAGGCACATCGTCTTCGATACGCTTGACGAGCGTGTCGAGCATGCGCCGCTTGTCAAACTGCACTAACCACCAAAACACGGCAACCAATAGACCGACCCAGCCGCATATTTGGGCAACCCTGCCGTTTTCCGGCTTTAATCCATTCGCGCTCAATAAGGACGTAAAGAGCAGGGCCTCGATCAACATTGAGAAGTTCATGCGATTGTAAAAGATTGTCTCTTCGTGCATCCCGTGCAGCAGAAGGCGTGTCTGTGCATCTTCGCTCACCGGTACGATGATTATGTTCTTGCTTGAATCGTTCATTCGCTGTGCACCTCCAGTCTAAGGGGTGACGGTCGAGGCGAAACCCCTACCCTACCTGGGTTGCGTCGGATGGAGATTGCTAGCCCGACAGCTAGCATCGACTCGCGACGAATGTGACCTGTGCGGTTTTATCAAGACGAGAACGTGCAAACTGCCCTTGGCCGATAAGCACGGTTGCCGCCGTGAGGCGGCCTCCTTATTTCCTTGGGCGCTATGGTTTATCCGTTCAAGTTTGAATGAGGACGGGTTGGGCGGCGGAAGCGTACGGCCGTAGGGATCTGGCCGGCCTAACGGTCTAGAGGTTAACCCGCGCGGCCAGGGCCCACGGGCCGAAGCCGACGCGGCACGCCGCCTGCCGCATGTAAGTCGCGCGCTGCGGGCGGCGTGCCGCCGTCCAAGTACCGCTGAACGAGCCGGCTCGGCCGGCGGGCCGAAGCCGGGCCGCGGCGGGTTCTACCTCGAGTTAGGCCGCGGTGACGTCAGATCAGTATCGAGGTTCTTCCTGTCGTTCCGGCCGCAGACTCGCACGCTCGATGAGTTCTACCAGCTTGAAGTATTGATGGGGAACTTCGACCAGCCATTCAATTTCCCGTACCGATCGGTCGGTCAGCCTATCTCTAGTTGGGTCGGCGTAGTATTGCTGGTGTGTTTCTAACACGTCGTGCCTTACGATTCCGTATGCCCAAAGTTTGGCCGCCCATCTTCCTAGGGCGCTATTAAGATCCAGCGGCCCTGTTGGCACGTTGGAGATCTGCGCGAAGTATGAATCGATCCGTTCTTTGTTCCACACGATCTTGAGACTCCCCGACTCCGGATCGGGTGGATTTCTTTGTTGTTCAGCGCGAACGAAATGGGCAAACGCGAGCAGCTCGTCATCGGTCAGGCCCTCTGCGGCAGCGAACATGGCATCCTCAGCATCATTCGCTAGGCGCGTAGCGAGTACTAGCTCTGCCGTCAGAATGGCTATGATCCGAGGACCTAGCAATTTGGAACGCGCTAGCGTGACCCGCCGATAGGCGTCGAACAGAACTTCGGAGCAGATCTCGTCAGCAATGATCCTGTCAAGTGCGTACTCGAGCGCCTGCGATGTCCGCTCGGCCGTCGCTATCGAGATCTGAGCACAGAATTCGTCAAAGAATTCCTCGGCACGCTTTCTCGACCAGCGAGCAATCACTCTTGCGTGAAATTCGGCCGAAATTTTGTCGAGAAGCTTTCCTGCAGTCCTACTAACTAGAAATGAGGTAACAGGCTCCATCAGACAAACGCTCCATGAGACGGTTGTGTCAACGAAATTCTATCATTCTGTGTTCCCGCGTACGGGGTCGACGCGCTCGGAGCGTAAGGTCATAGCGCCGCATCTCTCACCTCGCGGCACGTTGAGGTAGAAGCACGCAACAATGATTGTCTGGGCCTTCTTACGATTAGCGCAAGACAGTGGCGAGCATGAGTACACGACGCGGGTAGCGATGACGCCTCCCCTACTGAAGCTGCGCACACACCCACGCGGGCGGGAGGCGGAAACGTGCGGTCGCAGAAATGTTGGTCGGTCTAACGCGTCAGACTCGCATAATGGTCAAGCGACACGGCTAATTTTCGGTACCTAAATACGACCATCATACGAGTCTCGCTTCGTGCGCTCGCGAAGGACGAGGTCATCGCCCGGGGCGGCCGGCGCGCCGGTTGCCGCGACGAGTGCGGAGCAATGACTCGCGATCTGCAACCGGCGTGACGGCGGTGGAAGCGTGCCGACGTAATCGCACCGCCCCACGAGCAGCGTACCGCAAGGATGCTCGGGCGTGAGCGGCGCCGGCGCAGGCGGGAGCGCGCCGAGGCGAATCTGCGAATCAGCGGCGCGACAGTTGCGCGCGCCGCACGAACCGAAGTGACGCTTCTGAGATGCAACCGGCGTGACGCTGATTCGCAGGTTCGCCCGAACGCGCTCAGGGTGGGTGGCGCGTGAGAGAAGCGGCGCCACGACCGTCGCGAGAGGGGGATTGCCAATTTGCGCACTCGCCTACCGCGGGTGGCGGGTCAGTGTGAAGGGGCGAGTGCGCGAATTGGCAGGGCGGGCGGAGCGGAAAGGTGGTGGCGTCGCTTCTCTCACCTCGCGGCGCCGCGAGGGGGAAGTAGGCAACAATGAATGTCTGCACTACGCGCGACAAGGCCACACCGACGCGGAGCGCCTTGGCCAGATGCATGGAATTGACGGTCTAACGCGATAGTCCGTGAGTTGGCCGGCGGGCCGGGGAAAACGTGCGGCTACGGAAATCGATGTCGGCCTAACGGTCCAGAGGTTAACCCGCGCGGCCAGGGCCCACGTGGCTACGGCAGCGCGGCACGCCGCATGCCCGCATTTTGAAGCGCGCGATGCAGGCGGCGTGACGCCGTGAAGATTTTGACTTCCCGAGCCGGCTCGGCCGGCGGGCCGAAGCCGGGCCGCGCCGGGTTCTACCTCGAGTTAGGCCGCGCCTACTTGAAAAGAGTTTCCGCAGTTTTCAGAACATCAAGCGAGCCCGGCACGGCTATGACGACTAGAACAGAACCAGCGTAAAACAACAGTTTTCTATCTTGAAATACTTTGAAACGCCAGATCGCGTAAAGCGGCCGCTGAAGGCCAGACCACAGAGCGCGCTGCACGGCAATGCCGCTAAGCAAGATCGCAAGCGCTAGGGAAATAATACAACCATAGATATTTGTGGCAGCCGCGAAACCTATCGAAGCCATCCACCGCGTGGGTGGTCTTGGCCCCTTCAACCAGACAAACAATGGGATGATCGTGAAGACTAAACCGATCGTCGAAGTCGTCGCAAAAGCCATGAGACCCCGCATGAGGGTTTGTGCCGTCGCAATACTTCGCAATATTCGGCGCGTGACGACAATGAGCACGAAGTCGGACGCAACCCCACCAAGTGAACCTGCAAGTATGACGATAACGTCTAACACAGACCAGCCTGGAAATTCGTTTGTAAAGAGCACCCCGTAAATCATGTAAACGCCGCGACCGAGGTAAATCGCCGCCGTGATGGCGATGAGGTCTCGACACAGCGCGAGACGGGGTGTGACTGCGACGTAAAAAAGTATCGCGCTAAGACAGACGATCCCCACATTGAAGCGCCATGTCTCACCGGCTGCTGTCAAGGTGAAGACGAATAGTGCTAGCGACGAGAGCGAGAGCACGACAGACGCTGCAACAGCCCGGCCCGAGATCAACTTGTCGCCGAACACCTGAGAAAGCCAGGCCGCCACTGCGCGAGCCGCTATTTGGAGATGCCGCAGCGCTCTCTCGCTAGTACGCTTCGCGGCATCGTCGACCTCAATCCACCACCTGGCCAGCGTGTCATCAATCTGGCGCTCTTCGGTTTCATATAAGAGCACGGACCACGCGATCAGGAGCAGTCCCGCTAGAAATGCAAAGATGCGGAGTACCACTATCATTGAATTGGCGCATTGTATCGGACGTGCACCCGCCTGCCTAAAGTAAAGATTTCGGCGGCGCCCCATACCTCGCGTATGACCACCACCCTTCCGACCAGCGACTACCCGGACGTCTGCGGGGCGGAGGAGGAATCCCTCCGGCTGCGCGAATCGATGTCGGCCTATCGGATGTCCGCCGAGTGCCCTTGCGCAGAAAGAAATCGTAGCCGGGACGGCCGGCACGCCGGTTGCCGCGACGAGTGCCGTGCAATGACTCGCGACCTGCGACCGGCGTGACGGCGGTGGAACGTGCCAGCGTAACCGCCCGCCCCATGAGGAGCGTCACTTAAGAATGCTCGGGTGTGAGCGGTGCCGGCGCCTCTCACACCACGCGGTGCCGCGAGGGGGAAGCCAGCGCGATAGCTGTCTTGTGCCACGCACGGTAAACCACAACAACGCGGAGCGCGGATCCAACAGGGCAAAAATGAATTTCGTGGCGGGTGGGCGGTGGAAACGTGCGGCCAGTGAACTGTAGTCGGCCTAACGGTCTAGAGGTTAACCCGCGCGGCCAGGGCCCGCGTGGCTACGGCAGCGCGGCACGCCGTTTGCCCGCATTTGAAGTGCGCGATGCAAGCGGCGTGACGCCGCGCAAGTTACGCTGAACGAGCCGGCTCGGCCGGCGGGCCGAAGCCGGGCCGCGCCGGGTTCTACCTCGAGTTAGCCCGCCGACTAGGTGAGCGTGGCTTTCAGCGGATATTCAAAGACGATGCTTCAGTTCGCGTTCAACAGCGTCAACTTCCTTTCGGAAAGCCTTCGCGAGCGGGCCTTGGCCGCCCAATGCGTTGATTCTCACTTTTAGGTACGCTCTTTCCGCCTCAAGCTGTGCCTTTGACAGGCGCTCGAGTTCCCGTGGTGTCTTCTGACGTCGTGCAGCGCGGGACATCGATTCTCGTCCTCCCTTCTCGCCGTTCCTTCCTTGGGCATGTTGCGAAGTCGCAGCGCCGGCGCGTTGAGCGGGCGCCAAAGGGTACCGATATTAATAGAGCGGCGCTGTAATAAACCCGCCGAACAATAGAAGATTACCCAGAGACCACGACTGTCGTCCACGATGAGATCTCCGCGGAAAGCATCAACGACATCTCGGCCACACGGTAAGAATGCCGATCAAACCGGTCGCGGGCCGTTTAGGCCGCCACGATGTCACTTGCATTGCTGTATGGTAGCAGCCGCATCTGACACTCGCCTCATGAAGTCTTTCAACACGGCGAGCCGGGACACAACACGTTCAGGTTCTCCGTACCGCCCGTGGCGAAGCAACCAGCGGCCGACGTTCGTGCGCTACGTGTCTTCTGGCCACGACGTTCGCAGACAGGCACAGACGCCTATAAGGTCTTTAACGTGCGGAGACCAGCGACGGACGATTAGACGCGGAAAATGTAGCGATCTTCGCTGTCGGTTCGGTGATTAAGGCGCATCACGCATACCGAACAGGTTGAGGGATGCGACAGGGTCCACACTTCGACGTTCGTTTTGAAGCTGGCCCGAGCGCTCGCTGGTATCACCGCCTCGGATTGTGGCAACCTGCCGGTAGCTACATGTGGATGCCACGACCATTTCGGATGCCAATCAGGAGGAATACAAAAGCCATTACCGACAGGAGGACGCAAGTAAATATCCAGAGGGACACCGCAAAAAGCGCGGCCAGACCGCCAGCCAAAAGGAACGGGTGGTCTCTGCTGCTGACCATCTCGGTGCCAAACAACAGGACCAAGAAGGCGACGACCGACGTGGCCAAAACACCGCCTGCTAGGATCAGTGGCGGACGAATGAAACCATGCGGCTCGTGTGACAAGAAAGCATAGATAGCCGCCAGGGCTGATAGAAAATGTCCGGTGAGTAAGGCGAGGACGGCACGAGGTCGCAAGGCCGTGAGTATACGCGCCGCAGGCCGGCACGGTTCTCTCCGTGCGCAACGATTGTCGCGCCTACTGCGTTGTGCCAGGAAGCTGAGCGCGGTGCTTGGCCGTTGGCCGTATCGAATACCGCCGCCGTGAGGCGGCCTCCTTTTCCGGTCGGGCTAACGGTCTAGAGGTTAACCCGCGCGGCCGGGGCCTACGTCGCTACGGCAGCGCGGCACGCCGCATGCCTGCACTTGAAGCGCGCGATGCGTGCGGCGTGCCGCCGCTCAAATACCGCTGAACGAGCCGGCTCGGCCGGCGGGCCGAAGCCGGGCCGCGCCGGGTTCTACCTCGAGTTAGGCCGCCGACCCGTCCTTACTTTCCGATAAGGCACAGATGGCAACATTAAAGCGCGCTTATCTACGACCTACTACGTCTATTTAATGCCGAGTGCGTACGCCACGAGCATGAGAACGATAGCTAGTATCACAAAAAGACCAAGAGCTACGACCAACGGCGGTACACGCATATCACCGGCAAGACGTTCTACGAAAACCTGAAACGCGTCGGGTTTGCGCGACTTAGGCGCCACCGCAATCTTAGGTTCATGCCGGGCCAAATCCCGTGACGCGCTCGAGTCGTTACTGCTGTCGGCGGCCTTCTTCTCACGCAAATTACGTTCATCCGAAGCACGAGCATGGTCGGTCGTAACGACCTCGGACGAAATGATAGGGCTTTCGTCATGAAAACTAGTTGCGTCTACGAGGTGTGGTGCCCGGTCATTCGCGTGCACATCCGCCGCTTTATCGACCGTAGGTCCATCCGTATCTGTTACATCCTCTACACCTGCTCTTTTTTGTGTCAGGTCATTGCTTGGAGAAGGCTTAATGATTTCAAGTCGACACTCGATACGCAACGCTCGTAGTAAATCTGCAACTCCTCGAGAGTAACTTTCGGTGAAATCGACCATTTGAACACGTCGCAGGCGGAATGGAATATTGCACGAACGAAGCAGTATAGGAACAACAGTCTTGTCCGCCTCCAGCGCGTAGGAAATTTCGTCCATTACGTTGTTTGACTCTACCGATTCGGGTGACAGAACAGCGATCATCCCCTGACACTCGGCAAGAGCATCCTCAACCGCTCGATCCCAGCGCTGACCACCACGAATATCTAATTGGTCTAGCCAGAGATTCACGCCGGCATCACGGATCTCGCTCGCCAGCTTGAAAACGAACTCCGCATCGCTGCGCGTATAGCTAAAGAAGTATTGCGCTTCCGGCATATGGCACCTACTTGGATTTAGTTAAGTATACCCCTAACAGATCAGAGGTTCACAGGGTGGGTGGCGCGTGAGAGAAGCGGCGCCACGACCGTCGCGTAGGAAGGAATGCCATTTCAAGCGTTCGCCTACCGCGGGCGGCGGGTGGGCGTGAAGGGGCGAACGCTTGAAATGGCAGGGCGGGTGGAGCGTCAAGGTGGTGGCGCCGCTTCTCTCACCTTGCGGTGCCGCGAGGTGGAAACTAGCACGAAACCTGTCCGTGCCATTCGCCACAAAAACCCACAGCAACGCGAAGCGCGGACCCAGCAGGCAGAAATGTGTTTCGTGGCGCGTGGGCGGTGGAAACGTGCCGCCGTAGGGATGTGGTCGGCCTAACGGTCTAGAGGTTAACCCGCGCGGCCAGGGCCCTCGTCGCTACGGCAGCGCGGCGCACGGCCTGCCTGCATGTGAGTCGCGCGATGCAGGCCGCGCGCCGCCGTGCAGGTTTTGATTTTCCGAGCCGGCTCGGCCGGCGGGCCGAAGCCGGGCCGCGCCGGGTTCTACCTCGAGTTAGGCGGCTTGTTCTGTGGATCGGCGTTGGTTGGACATCCGTATTCGTACGCTGCCTTCACCGTCCAGGCGATGTTGTTTCGATCTTTTGCATAGAAGCTAAGCCAATATGGGCGCGACACAACTGCCATGAACCGGTTGGTGCTGCCTGTCATGGCGCCGTCGAACACGACCATACCGGTCGATCGCTGTGTTTCTTTTAAAACCGGCGCTCCACTCTTGCCCAACAAGCGCACGAAGCGTTCCAATGCGACCTCTTTCGGATCCTCAAACCTCCATGTCGCACCGTTTTCTGCCTGGGCCTGTTCAGCGATTGCTTCCTTGTACCCGACCCCTCCGAGGTGCCTAGAAAAGCACCCGACTCCTGAGATCGGCGGATGCGGGCCGGAAGAGCGGACATCAACACCGAGAAGGTCCTGCGGGTCGACACTCTTGACTTGTTCAATCGCAAGTAGGCAATGCATACCAAAATGCCCATAGCCAACCCATGCTGTGCCACCAGGAAACTTCTGCCTCTCACCTGAGAAAAAGTGCCCACGCAAAGTGGCGTGCACGATTGAGTCCGGTTCTTGTTGAACAAGGCGATCGAAGTCCAGCAGTTTCGCGTCGCGCAAGACAGGAATCTTCATTTGCTCGACCACCAGCGGTTCTGTCCTCGATCGTTCTCGCCCTACGCCACAGCAATACATGGTTCCCGACGCAAATGTGCCGCCGTACTCAAGCCAAATTGATGCCTCTTCCGAGGGGCACCTTGGGTCGAAGAGCGTGAAGTCTTCAAAGCCGTGAGAGACGAATCCAGTGACCTGAATCAATTTGTGGTTATATCGCGCTGGATCTTTAAGAAGGTCACAAAGAGCGACGTCGGTGACCTTCGGCCCACACCGCAGAACAGCGACTGCAAGCAGCATCGCAAACGATCGTCGCATTAGGTGATGATCTCATAGACGCCGTCGTTGATATGTGCCCCGCCCAACCGACTGAAGACGCGATCGCGGAGTGTTCGGGCGGGTGGTGGAACCGCGACAGCGCACCGAGTTGGCCCAACGGCGGTTCGGTGGCGCCATCGAGTGACAGCGAGACTTGCCTGTCAGCACCTACCCTGCCAACGCCACACCCGTTCATGCGTGCGGGGCCGGGCGGTGGAAACGTGAGCCCGCGACAATCGATGTCCGCCTAACGGTCTAGAGGTTAACCCGCGCGGCCAGGGCCCACGTGCCGAAGCCGCAGCGGCACGCCGCATGCCCGCATTTGAACCGCGCGATGCAGGCGGCGTGACGCCGCGCAAATGCCGCTGAACGAGCCGGCTCGGCCGGCGGGCCGAAGCCGGGCCGTGCCGGGTTCTACCTCGAGTTGGGCGGCGCGGCTCCTTATAAGGGCAAAGTAATAATGGTTTTTCACACGAGCGGGCTCGTAACTGCACAGACAAGGGCAAACAAGCGGAACGACCGCACGATACGCTGCATACGAACATACTCCCGTCAGTTCGAACTCGGTAGTTCGACAAGAGGTGGAGCGAACAATGCACAAAGCGGAACGAGTCATGCGGCAATCGGTCCAAGCGGCGGCGGCCGAAGAGGAATATCGATTTGAGATTGCACGTCTGGACTGAGAACTGGCGCAAAGTGCGTTTTCCGTATGCCGCGCCTTCTCGCACACTCCGGACAGAGCCGGAGAGGTTTGAAGGGTGCTCGTGAAGGCCGTTCCTTCCCCTCGTCGATGAGCTGCACTGCCCGCGCGCTCATCTCTTTGCGCTTCCGGTTCCCGAGGAACCCATACGAACGGGATCGCACGAACCGTTTCGGCGGAACATGCATCAGAAACCGTCTCAAAAACTCCTGGCCCTCGAGTGTGCACAACGTCTCTTCGTCCGTGCCAGCCGCCGTGCGACACCAGAACGTGACCTGACGGTTCTCATACGACTCGATCCGTCGATTAGTGATCGCCACTCGGTACATGTACCGCGCCAGATACCGCAGCAGCCCTCCCCCTCCACCGAACGGCGGCTTCGCATAGACCTTCCAGCGATGTGCTCTGGCACGTACGAGAAGTTGTTCGATCTTCACCGTCGATGGTAAACAGTCGAACTTCCCTTTCCGCGCCGCATCCTGCACGAACCGGCACAGCAGCGTCCCGAAGCGCTTCCTCAGAGCCTTGGCCGGCAGATCCCCCGGCTCGAACGGCACCCACTCGCTTCCGCCTTCTGAGAACCCTCCTGCAGGCACGGCGACATGCGCGTGGAGATGCTTGAGCAACTTCTGGGTCCAGGTGTGGAACTGCGTGTAACAACCGAGCTGGATGTGCAGCTCTGACCAGCCCACATCGATGACCGCCTGCCCGGTCGCGCGCATCACTGCGTCGTAGAACGCTCGTGGACAGTACTGCGCGAGAACATAGAACTCTCGCGGGACGGCGAAGACAACGTGCAGATACTGCACCGGAAGGAGCTCCTCTTCCCGCGCCTCCAGCCACTTCTTCCGCGCTTCGCCCGCACACAGCGGACAACTGCGGTTCCCACAGGAACCCAACAACCGGTACTCGGCTTCACAGTCGTCGCATGTCGCCGGCATCGACCCGAGTGCCTCCGTCTGGCACTGCCCGATGTCTCGCCATGCTTTACGCTGAACGGGCCACACATCATGCGTCAGCAGGTACTGCGCGCCCTCGCCCCGCACAATTTCGCCAAGATCGACCACCCGGCCGAGGCTACCTCGGCGCTTACGCGCAACAGCGGTTTACTACCCCATGTAGAAAAATGAACGAGTTGGGCTTACGCCGGGCGGGTGGTGGAAACGTGCGGCCGTAGAGATCGACGTCCGCCCAACGGTCTAGAGGTTAACCCGCGCGGCCAGGGCCCTCGTGGCTACGGCAGCGCGGCACGCCGCGTGCCCGCATTTGAAGCGCGCGATGCAGGCGGCGTGACGCCGCCCAAATACCGCTGAACGAGCCGGCTCGGCCGGCGGGCCGAAGCCGGGCCGCGGCGGGTTCTACCTCGAGTTAGGCCGCCGGTGATCTGCCCGCTCAACGGATATCATCGAAAATCGCCGGCCACTGCTCTCGCGCCAAACGGCAACGTCCGAATCGGAGACGTTGAATGTAAACGGAGCGCTTATCGTGAATTTCGACGCGGTTAGCCGCGCTGAAATAACACCGGTGTAATTCGCCGACTCCGCGAACAACGACTCGGAGGTGCGAAAGGTCAGCATTTCCGCACGAACTGTATTCTGCGCGATGATGATTGGAGAGGCTTCGTCTGCGTATTCGATATGGACTTCGCGCCGTGAGCTGTCCCAAACTGGCTTGGACTTCTCGACGTACTCCAGCACACACACCGCTCCGCCGCTTCGTACAATTGTAAGAGCGAGATGATCAGCTACTTCCGCTCGGGTGCTCCGCCCGACGTTGAGAAAGATAACCTGCATGTAGATGAATGCCGGCCCACCGTTGACTGAGCCAGTAACCCGCACCCGCGACGGAAGCAATAGCTGAATCCGAGGACGCCGCTGCGTCAAAATAAAACGTGATCAGAGAGATCGATAGCGAAATGACCGACGTGATCAAGGCAAGCCACCCGATAAGCCATGTTGGCGGCGATGACATGGTGCCGACGATCATGATTGCATTGTAGTGCCGCGGGGGCGAACTTTGGACGAGAGCGCGGCGAAACGCTCGCGACAAGGGCGCTCGTAACGAGCGACGTGAGAACGTACCCACAATTGCTATCGTGCCCGACCTCGCGGACGCGTTGAAGTTGAGGCGGGCGATTTGTTCAGGGAGATTGCTCCAAAACGAAGGCTCGCAGCACCGTGAGCAAATGTGATCTGCACGATTCTCCCAGGACAACGAACGCCCAAACTGCCCTTGGCCAGCAATCAAAGTTGCCGCCGTGAGGCGGCTTCCTTACGGCCTTCGCCCTCTGGGTTATCGAGTCAGGTCCGAATGATGCGGGCGGGCGGTGGAAACGTGCGGCCGTAGGGATCTGGCCGGCCTAACGGTCAAACAGTTAAGCCGCGAGAGGCAACCACGCGCAAAGACGGACGCGGCGCGCCGCTTGCCGCGACTAACGAGTTTCTTGGGCGGGAGCGTTTGCAAGCGGCGTGACGCCGTCCGTCTTGCGCTGATGTAGCCGGCTCGGCCGGCGGGCCCGAAACCCAGCCTCTCGTCGGCTTCTACTGTGAGTTGGGCGGCGCCGAGGCAGTTTCACCTCTTTAGGCGGTTCGCCTTCCCGACAGTACAGTGCCGACGCGGGCTCCTTTGATCTTGGCCTGCAGAGATGCGGCAGAACCGCCGTGCCGAAGCCGCCGCACTTCAATCTCGCCTCGCGGCAGAATGCTTGCTCGGAGATTTCGGCGCTTGGCGCCATACACGTGCTGACCACGTTCCGAAGCCGGGGCGTGCGGCGCTTGCGGCCGCGACAGAATTCTCCCGCCTCACGCCGAAGCCGGAACACGTGAGGACTGCAGGCGCCGCCGGACGCAACCCACTTTACGAATAGAGTGCGAAGAGGCGGCGCCTGGCGAACGATTAGTGAGCCCGCACGTGCCGAAGTACGGCCGGCGCACAGGAGGCAGCAACCAAGTCTCCCCCGCGCCGAAGCTTCTGCGGCGGGCATGTGATTCTGTCGCCGTTGACGCGGCGAACACGGCGTACACGCGTCTCGTAATCGTGCCGAAGAATGACAGTGCGGACGGAGCGAATCGTTGACTCGGCCCGTCCGCCCAACGGTCTAGAGGTTAACCCGCGCGGCCAGGGCCCTCGTGGCTACGGCAGCGCGGCACGCCGCATGCCCGCATTTGAAGCGCGCGATGCAGGCGGCGTGACGCCGTCCGGATACCGGCGAACGAGCCGGCTCGGCCGGCGGACCGAAGCCGGGCCGCGACGGGTTCTACCTCGAGTTAGCCGGCCGTGCGCGAAGTTAGCCGCACTCTACTCTTTCGTTGATTTTGAGCCCAGGTGGTCAATTAGACGAGCGGACGCCGCCACGAGTTCTGGATTGTCGTCGGCAATGCCGGTATTTAACGGCGAAACAATCGTGTCAATCAGCAAGCGAAAAATTTCAAATTGTTGTTCGCGAGGGGCCGCCTCGACGAAGGCGGCGACGCTATTTACAACGCGGCTCCGATGAGCAGTAATGTGAACCAGATTGAGGTGTCCCTTGAGCATTCGAAGACAGAAACTGGCGACAGCACCGATACCACCAATGATGACGATGCGAATGCCAGTGTAATAGGCAATCTGCCAAGTCCATTCCTGTGGAAGGTTCTGCTCGGCGGCAAGTATCGTGCTATAGCGAAAAAAAGAATAGATCGCAAGCGCCGCCGCCGCCAACCAGGCGCCGACCTGAGCCCACAGCCACTTCCGAGAGCGATCGAACTCGCTCTTGGCGGTCTCCAGCAGTGTGTCGCGAACCTCTTTCTTTGCTCGGGCAACTACTTCGCTGCCCCGGACACTCAGATCCTGAATGAGCGATTCCTGATTCGCCTTGAGGCTTATGCGGGCTGCCTCAACCTCCCCTTTCAACTGAAGCGTGAGCGCCTCTTGGTCATGCACGACGCTGAGCGCCGCGGAACGCGCTGACTCATAAGCAGTCCGCACCATCGCGGCCAGCGCAGCCGACTCGGTGAGAGTGCTCGTCGCCTGCTCGCAGGCCGTCAGCAGAGATTGCAGTCTAGATTGATCTTGGGGCGCAGCGACCGTGGCTACAAAGGTTGATCTAAACTCATCAATTGCGCTCGTCAGATCAGCAGCTCGCAGAGCGGGAAACGCGAAGGCTACCGGCAGCAGTAGCTCCAAAGTTTGACGTACTGCTATCAGAGCCTGATGAACGTTACTAGGGAAGACGCCGAAGTACGCACCAACCGGCGTGTCTGACATGCTGTTCCGCATTGTTGCGACCGTGTCGAGCAGCTGGCGACGGAGGACGTCGGCCTCCGCAGATCTCGGAACAGCGTTGCCAACTACGGATTCTATGACAGCCGATATTTCGGACGGTTCCATCGTGCGGATTGTACTCGTACACAGGGCATACTGACCCACGTGGCGGTGGGCGGGGGAATGAGGGGGCCAGCGAAAATTGATGTCCGGCTAACGGTCTAGAGGTTAACCCGCGCGGCCAGGGCCCTCGTGGCTACGGCAGCGCGGCACGCCGCTTGCCCGCATTTGAGTCGCGCGATGCAGGCGGCGTGACGCCGCTCAAATACCGCTGAACGAGCCGGCTCGGCCGGCGGGCCGAAGCCGGGCCGCGCCGGGTTCTACCTCGAGTTAGGCGGCGAGCCTTGGTCGGTTGTCAGTGACAGCCACTTAGCGATACGACCAGAAAAGTTCAGAAAACACAAAGCAGTGCGTCTAGCGGCCTCGTATAACACGGCAGATCCCGTGAGATCGCGGAGATGAGAAGCCAACTGTGAGGCTGGCCGACACCTCTTAGAAACCTGATCCGGCAGTCAGCGACGTTGCGCGACTGAACGCTGCGTTCTGAATATTGCTTTGTGAATTAGGACGACAAGCAGTCGCGGGACGATGGTCGCCCGACCCTCCAACTCACGCGCTGGTGTCTGCCGCCTGTCAGACGTTTATACGCCTATTCAACGCCAGAAGACCGGCAAGGCCGAGCAAGCCGAGAAGGCCCCAAGGAAAGTGCTTGCTCTCGCGTGCCGAACTCGTATTCGTGATCCCGTTTAACGCATCCAACACACCGCGCTCCCCGTTGGCTCCCTGCAAGCGCCTCGCGGGTGTTGTGCCTATACAGCCGTCGTCCTTGTCGCAAATGACAGAACAAGTTCCGCCCGTGCATTTCTTTGAGCAGCCGTAGGTCTGACCGTCGGACAGGAATTTGGCGCCTACGCTTTCGCATGTGGCCTTAATATCATCGGGTTTATGCTTACCGAGATCTACGTCCTCAGCCATCACCGCGCTGCTAACTAGTCCCAGCACCAGAACCACCACGGATCGCATTGCAACGGTTCTTGAGCGCATCATTGTCTCCTTCGTAACAGTTTTTGGTTGACTCAAGCTGAATATCGTCGCGTTCGGGCAAGGAGACGCGATGCTGGCGACGGGTACTGCTGCCGACAGGACACTTACGGACAAAGAAAAGCGCGAGACACAATCAAGGTTGGTCCATTGTGCGTCACAGTCAAGCGGCAATTCCGGAATTAATGACTCTGGCTCCCGCGAACACTCTGGCTGCCGAGACTACGGATCGCTTACGCCGTCAGGGTCGTGAACCATGCTTAGCCCGCCTAACAGTCTGGAGGTTCAACTGCGCGGCCAAGTCCTACGTGGCTACGGCAACGCGGCGCACGGTCCGCCCGCACACCGTGTTGGCGAGCAGCTCACAAGAAAATGCGACGTCGGTTGGGTGTGCGGGGGAAACGTGAGGCCGTAGAAACTGAGGTCCGCCTAACGGTCAAACAGTTAAGCCGCGAGAGGTTTACTCGAGCAAAGACGGACGCGGCGCGCCGCTTGCCGCGACTAACTAAGTTTCTTGGGCGGGAGCGTTTGCAAGCGGCGTGACGCCGTCCGTCTTGCGCAAATGTAGCCGGCTCGGCCGGCGGGCCAGAAACCCAGCCTCTCGTCGGCTTCTACTGTGAGTTGTGCGGCGCCGAAGCAGCTCATGCCCTTCAGTCTTTGATGTTCCGACGGAAAACTGCTGACGCAGAACAGGTTCGAACTTGGCCTTCCGAGAGTGTGGCAGAACCTCGGTGCCGAAGCACATGTCTGCGGCGCTGGCCTTGCGGCAGACATGAATAGTGAGTGATCTTGGCGCTTGGACACGATGCTCGTGCTGATCACGCGCCGAAGCCGCGGGGCGTGGCCCTCGCCTCTTCGGCAGAATGCTCCGGCTTCACTCCGAAGCTCGAGATGTTCAAAGTTTCAGGCATCGCGCCGCTAACCTGCCGGTGATAGTGACTCCACCGCGGTGCCTGGCGAACGAATAGTGAGCCGTTCACGTGCCGAAGCCCGTGTGGCGTTTGCGATGCCGTGGCGAGCCGCATGGGGCCGAAGGATCTGCGGCAGACATGGGTTCTGTGTGCTGCGTTGGCGGCGGCGATGCTCATGCATCTTGGAATCGTGCCGAGGATTTGACAGTGCGGACGGAGCGGAGACGCTGCTCGGCCCGTCCGCACAACGGATTAGGCGTTAAGCTGCGCGGCCAGGGCCCACGTGCCGAAGGCAGCGCGGCGCACGGCCTGCCTGCATGTGAGGCGCGCGATGCAGGCCGCGCGCCGCCGTCGGGTTTTGATTTTAACGAGGCGCTTCAGCGCCGGGCCGAAGCCGGGCCGCGTCGGCTTCTACGGCGAGTTAGGCCGCGGAGGAGAAACTCGGGTAGGCGGCAAGAAGCGGGACGTTGTTCAAAGTTGAACTTCAGGTTCGACCTTAGTTGCTGCTGGTCCGGTAATTTCGGGCTTTGGCGCGATGAGATTCTCGGGCGCACCGCGCAGAATAATTTGAAGCCCACCACCCATAACAAAGCCGAACAGAAACACATGAATGCTTGCGAGCAGCTTCGCCATGATGATGTATAGGATGAAGACGCCGGTTGTGGAAAGAAACAACACGTACAGCGGAGGGCCGACCTCAATATCGGATTTTAACAACCGCTTTCCGCATTCGAGAAGAAACACGCCGGCGCCTGCACCAACGATGAACTTAAGCCACGACGGAAGCCATTGCACCAGCGCCGTCAGCGAATCACCAGGCTCCGAATCTGTGATCACTACAAATACCAGCGCCGCCACGGGAAGGACGGCTGCCGTTGCGGTTCTCATTGACGGCCGTCTATTAATGACGAAGCCTATCATCCCGATTATGAATACGAAGATACCAACAATGACAGATGGGTAACCGGCGTACGTAAAGACGTTCCTCAGCACACTGCTTACTTCCTGCATTCTCATCTCCGGTTCTCGGATATCGGCGTTTGCCTTCACGACAGGAGTGTCAGAAAGAGGCATCTCCCCTACCTCGGCCTCTACAAATCTACCGACGCCGACTGCCGACTAGATGAGCGTGGCTCGCAACACTGCGAAGCCAAAGGCCCGAAGAGCACGTGCGGTCTCTCGGCTTGGCGCCGCTAACGAACGCTGGGCGGCGTAAGGGGCCTGGTCTACGCGGACACGAGGATTTGCCTCACAGGAACGGTCGAGAGGGCCGGCATTTCAAGCACCAACAGATGGGCGGAGACCGCCGCTGGGCTGACTGCGCGACCCCACCGACCGGCTTAAGCGGCGTAGCGATGAGATGCGGATAATCGCGCCGCGATGTCACCCTGCCAACGCTGATCACGCCACGGTCGGTGAAGGGCGGAGGAAACGTGAGGCCGGAGGAAACGTGGTCGGCCTAACGGTCAGACTCGGATAATGGTCACGCGGGACGGGCCAATTTCAGTGCCGAAAACCGACCATCATGCGAGTCTTTTGGCGCGTCGAGCACTCGCGCAGGACGAGATCGTCGATCGGGGTGGCCGGCACGCCGGTTGCCGCGACGAGTGCGGAGCAATGACTCGCGATCTGCAACCGGCGTGACGGCGGTGGAAACGTGCCGACTGACCGCACGCCCAATGAGCAGCGTCCCTCAAGAATGCTCGGGTGTGAGCGGCGCCGGCGCAGGCGGGAGCGCGCCGAGGCGAATCTGCGAAGCAGCGGCGCGACAGTTGCGCTCGAGTAGTGCGCAGAGAGGATGGCTCTGCATTGCAACTGTCGTGACGTTGATTCGCTGGTTCGCCGAACGCGCTCAGGGTGGGTGGCGCGTGAGAGAAGCGGCGCCACGACCGTCGCGAGAGGGGGAATGCCATTTCACGCGTTCGCCTACCGCGGGCGGCGGGCGGATGTGAAGGGGCGAACGCGTGAAATGGCAGGGCGGGCGGAGCGGTAAGGTGGTGGCGCCGCTTCTCTCACCTCGCGGCGCCGCGCGGGGGAAGCAAGCACAATAGACGTCTGAGCTCAGCGCCGTAAGGCCACAATAACGCGGAGCGCGTTGACCCGATGCGCGGACTGCCTTCTAACAAATAGTCCGTGAGTTGGCCCGGCGGGCGGTGGAAAAGGTGAGGCTACGGAAATCGTGGTCGGCCTAACGGTCTAGAGGTTAACCCGCGCGGCCAGGGCCCTCGTGGCTATGGCAGCGCGGCACGCCGCTTGCCCGCATTTGAAGCGCGCAATGCAGGCGGCGTGACGCCGCTCAAATACCGCTGAACGAGCCGGCTCGGCCGGCGGGCCGAAGCCGGGCCGCGCCGGGTTCTACCTCGAGTTAGGCGCCCGCGAAACGTGCGTCTCGACCCATTCTGAGAATTCTTCACGCGACATTGCACCAGAGGCAACGGCTAACACGACGTGCTCTTGTTCGTCGGTTGTGGCCCCAAGCTCCAAACCGTTCAGAACCAGCATGACTTCGAGCGCCGCATGGCCCACACGCTTGTTGCCGTCGACAAACGGGTGATTGCGAATGATGAAGAAACCCAACGCAGCCGCCTTGGCTGCCAGCGATGGATATAAATCTTCGCCGGCGAATGTTTGGAACGGCTGTGCCACCGCGGATTCGAGTGCACCCGGATCACGAATACCTTCCGCTCCACGCGTTTGCAGCAGTATTCGCCGATGAAGTTCGATAATCTCCGCAACGGAAACTTGTCTCATCTCGACAAGCGTTCGTAGAGCGCTTTGTTCTTCGCAAGCACTCTCGTGGCGGCATCGTCGAACTCAGCGTCCCGCTCCAGTTTCTCTTCGATCGTTGACTGGAGCAGTTCTTCAACGGACACGCCATGTGAGTGCGCTGCCGCTTCTATCTTGGCGGCGACATCATCGGGCACTTGGATCTCGAGGGTTCTCATGCGGATGAATGTACCCGAAAGCGTCGTTCAGGGCGAGTGCGGCAGGTCCATGCCCGGAGCTCTCTCAGCCTCGTTCGAGCGCCCCCCTTGCTCTCGTCATAGCGGTTCGCCGTCTACGCCATTGGCGATCGAGGCTTGGTGGGAGATGTGCGCCACGTCACCACGTGGAAAGGGCAGGGACGCGACGACACAGAATGACTCGGGCGAAATGAGCACATCGCGAAAGCATTCGCGTGGATGAGCGCGGCTGGATCAGACACTCGAGGCACGAGAGCAGTTCCATCATCAATGATCGCCGAAGGCGCACCTTTGATGCGGCGCGCCTAACGGTCTAGAGGTTAACCCGCGCGGCCAGGGCCCTCGTGCCGAAGCCGACGCGGCGCACGGCCTGCCTGCATGTGAGTCGCGCGATGCAGGCCGCGCGCCGCCGGGCAGATGTTGACTTCACGAGCCGGCTCGGCCGGCGGGCCGAAGCCGGGCCGCGTCGGGTTCTACCTCGAGTTAGGCCGCGCTGCGAGGCCGCGTCGGATTACTCGTGAGTGATGATTAAGGATTGCTGATGCGCGTATGACCAAAATGAATTCAGAAACGCAAAGAGACTATGCTGCTGAGCAGCAAGTAGCATCGGCCAAAATCGCGAATCTCGCAGCTTCGCGAGAAACTCCGGTTTATAACGAGCCACAGACCCCAAGTGAAAGAATGCCAGAATAATTGGGAGTTCCTCCGGCCATAACAACTTTCGAGTTGACAGCGGCGTACGATAACGCCCGCCGACACGGTACAGTAAGAAGGGGCGAATGTGAGATCTCAGATAGGAGAATGTCGAGACTCCCTTCGGTTGTAGCGGCCCGACGAAACGGCCAACAGTGGAGTGGTCAATCTTGAATCCCGAAAGTAATAGCTTTACCTCTACTCGAGAGATCCGGCGAGGTTGCAATGGCAAAATCGTCACTACGGGACGCTCGCGACCAGTTGGCGTCGAAAGTGAAGAGAGGCTTAGTTCCGCCATTTGCGCCATACGGCCGCTTGCTAGTTGGTACTCCGCGCCGACTCCGGCAACGTAGGGATACACGTCGGCCATTCGGAGCTTGATATCACTTCGAATGCGAGTCCCGGTTAGCGTTTCGTATAGAAGTGGCAAGGCACCTCCTCTCCGAATGCGTATCTCCTCTGTCAGTAAGCTGTGACTATTTTTGGCGTGCCCCTCGTACATGGCACCGTGCCACCGATTAGCCTGCAGGTCGGCGTGCCGTGGACCCAGGAGGATATAAATCTTGGCAAGATTCAAGAGTGCGTAATAAATTGGCAGGAATGCAACATCTCGAGGTCCGTTGACTGCCTGGTCGACGTAATCAATCGCTGTGGTGATGTGCGGAACGATCTGCCTCGCACGACTCAGGGCGTCATTACTACGAATATTGTGCGCGCTGACTATCGTGTCGACGACGTAATCTTTAGACGACAATGATCTAACCAATGTGAGCACGTCTTTGAAGGGATCAAGATGGAAGTGATCCGGTACGTCCGCTCATAACGGTGAAATGCATCATCGATCATCGCCATTGGTTCGCGCAGTATACGCGCCTCTGAGGCCTTACCTGCTGAGTTGAGCCGAGATTTCTTGATCGCCTAACGGCCGGGAGGTAAGCCCAGGCATTTGCGCAAGAACGAGATCGTCACCGTGCGGCCGGCACGCCGGTTGCCGCGACGAGTGCAGCGCGATGACTCGCGATCTGCAAGCGGCGTGACGGCGGTGGAAATGTGCCGACGTGACCGCACGTCCCCACGAAAAGCGTTCCCTGAAGAATGCTTGGGTGTGCGCGGCGCCGGCGCGGGCGCGCGGGAGGCGGCGTGGTGTGAAGGGGTGAGTGCGCGAATTGGCAGGGCGGCGGAGCGGTAAGGTGGTGGCGCCGCTTCTCTCACCTCGCGGCGCCGCGAGGTGGACGTAAGCAACACTGAATGTCTGGCGCTACGCACCACAAGGCCACACCGACGCGGAGCGCCTTGCCCGATGCACGGAATGACGGTCTTACGCGATAGTCCGTGAGTTGGCCCGGCGGGCGGGATGAGATGAGAAGGCCAACCTCCTCGGCGCAGTCGCAAAATTGCGCTGCAGGTTCTAACGCACTCGAGGGTGCAAGAAAGGAGATTGGCCGTGAACAAGTCTACACCGAACAGCAGCGTGAAGAAGACAACGAAAGGCGCAGCAAAAGGAAGAGCGGTTGCTGTCGATTGGACTCGCGTCGCGAC
>Ga0207676_10000541_pt1 | contig 31495 bp, 19 predicted proteins | sample KBSSwiS72_FD_184307 | JGI IMG/M metagenome (GOLD analysis project Ga0207676, IMG submission 184307) | Switchgrass rhizosphere microbial communities from Kellogg Biological Station, Michigan, USA - KBS Switchgrass S7-2 (SPAdes) (version 2) | ecosystem: Host-associated > Plants > Roots >...
CACGATACTTCCCATAATATTTTTGACCGTCACTCGAGCTGTCGCTTTCCTGGCAGTTGTTCATGCTGGCACCCTCGGCGTAATGGAGACCAGACCATTTCTGGTCAGCTCGAAACTCTGTTTCAACTCGCCCTGTTTGAGATTGGTAGTAACGCTCTTAACAAAGTAGAGACCGTCAAAAGCCATGCCTACGCCACGCACGCCCACCAGTTGCCGCGCTTTCAAAAGCCGGCCGTAACGGACAACGTCAAGCGAGCCTTTTCCCGATACCGCATCTGCCGAGCGCGACGCGGCTGCCAGACCTCTGCCAATAGCAGCCATCGGAGAAAGTTTTGCCGTGTCCTTTAGCAACGTGATATTGGTGACTGGCGCGGGTATCAATCCCAGCGGAGGTTGAAGCGGATTCAGTTTAGGAATCGGAAGCGGTATCGCGAACTTGGTAAAAGAGTTCTGAATAAAGACGACCGGCAGGGTCGTGTTCGCACTATCAAAGTTGAAACTCAGTGACTCGACATTGGTGTGCGCGTCCATGTCGTAATTGAGCGCTGGTTGCGGTACGCCTATTTTTATTTCGGGACCCCAATAGGCCACGTTCGTGCCTGGAATTGGGCCAGCGTCCAGGTAGAAGACATAACCAACATGCCGCGCCAGCTTCTCGATATATGCCAGATCAGTGCACTTGTGTTTGGGAATGCGTTCCACTGGAATTGGGAAATCGGTGAATGGAGATGGTATTACCAACGGAATAATTCCAAACATCGCGTACTTTGCAATTATCAAAGTTACACGCACCTCTGGTGACATCGCCGGGTAAGGGAGCCCGCTGAAGTCTTGCAACGCCATGACCTTCGTCAGATCGTCGCCGGTAATCGTCAGCGTAGATTCGCCCGGCGTGTTGCCGGCGCTCACCTGTTGATTCGTCATCACTCCGTCCATCAGCACGTGAGGTGTTCCGTTTATGGTCAAAATTATGATGACGCGCATCAGTGGCGCCTGTGCTCCGGCAATCAGGAATAACGTGTGGAGCGGCGATCGATTATTCAAAGAGAAAGTAAGTTGAAACCCGCTTGCTGAACCTGCCGCGACCGTGACTTGAACACTGGTCAACGCATCAAGAACGGACTTGGGCACCGGTACCGGCACGACTGGTCCAACTAATAATGCGAGATAAAAGCCTTTAAGCATTCGGAGTTCCGGGTATACCTTCCGGCAGAGTTATTCTGATTCGACGTCCGATGGTTTCAACCAGCTCATCAGGACGAACTGCGCCATTCGCGTCACACACGCGCCAGAATTGTTCGGGGTCGCCCAGGTACTGCGCCGTGATGTTGTCGACTCGTTCACCTTCGGTGACAACATGTTCGACCAAGAGTTCGAAGCGTTCCGGGGGTGGAACAAAACGGCGTCGGACGTAGTTGATCTTTTTGCCATCCGCCCTTTCCAGCGTGACCGTCGCAATGCCGTAGTAACGGCTCGTAATCGAAAACATATTTACCTCACTGTATGCTGGTGATGCCGGTTGACCGCAGATTGCCTCTCGCCGACTTCTTCGCCAGATTCTCTTTCTGCTGTTGATAAGCGAGGAAAAGACTGCTGCCTTTATGACTGAATGGCAGATCGTTCACACTTAGGACCCTCATACCCAAGCTCACCTTCGCGCGAATCGGATTGAGCGACGGATCAAAAGCTTCTTCCGTAATACTAAATTCAGTGAGGCGAACCGGTAGCACTCGGCTCTTACTCCAGATAAACAGAGTAAGCGGTGTCTCCATTGGGATGATCTCGAGCGTCCCGCTCCTGGCTAAAGAATTGTTTGATTGAATTTGCGAACTGCTGGGATAAACAATCGTCTCCAGAGCCGCCAGCTCCGGCTGTATTCCAAATTCTGTAGTGTTCGCATTCTGATCGGGAAACTCCAACTTATCTGTCGCATCAATCTCAACCTCGATCTTGATCGTCTCGACTGGTGGACCAGTCAGTCGCATCGCGTCCGAGCGATCCCCACCCTCCGCCAGCGCTTTGATCTGAAGCGAGCGCGTCAGCGTGTCAGGGTTGTACTGCAACGTGATCGTGCGAAGAACAGTTGATGTGTTCGGATCGATCAACACGATGCCGCCTTTTAGGAGTCGGGGAGAGTTTGGAAAACTATTCATAGTTGTTTTATGCCTCGTTCGAAGTAAAAACCGTGGGGCACCTAAAAGCCATGCGATTCCAAATCTTACGTAAATCTGATTCCACCCAAGCACTTACCAACCTGGTACTTCCATCCTTGGTTTTGCACTTTGTGTTGACAGCGCGACCACCTTCGATTCGCCAAAGCTCAAACCACTCATAGTCTCCCTGGCTCTGCATTAATGGGGAGAGCTTGCTAGTAATTGGCCCCGATTTATTGACAAAATAGTCACCCTCCTTCAGGTTCCTTTCAGCTTCCTCCGGTGTCAGCATCCTCATGTCTTGAGGTAAGGCGTAAGCCTTGGTTGTTACGGTGCCGAAACCCTCGCGACTGAGACCCAAATGTTCGCCAGTATCTCCAAACTCTCCGAAATCGATATAACCCTGTGTGTACATCTGGGCTAGCCAATCAAGTGCATTCAGATCGAGTGCAGGTAATGCTCCTTTGACAAATCTGCCAAACTTGGACCCAGCTCGACCTCTGGGTGCCTTTCCTAAGTCAGGTAGGTCGGTCGGCTTCGGCGTCATTGAGCCACGTCGAGGTGGAACAGGGTTGTTCGGTATAGCCACCTCAGCCACCAATACATCTCCGTTGTAATGAGTCGAGATAGCCAATCCACAGTGTTGGCAGACCGGTCGTGAGACCGCAAGCGCTTCAACCCTTAGATTCATCGCTTTGGCTGCGTTTAAGCACAGTTGCTCTGCATCGGCAGCTGCTCCTGTAATCGAGCGCTTTCCAACCAGTTCTGGGGTTGGATCCCAGCGAGTTAAGCCCATTCGGTTGGCCGCTTGCGCCAAATCGGGATTGATCCAGTTTCCACTAACCGTAAAAACGCGGGCAAAGAATCCTCGTGGTCCACTTACCCAACCGATAGCGATAGTCTTGTTTCTGGTAAGTCCGATCCGCGTCTCAGGAGATAGCATTTCGAAAAGTTTCACCATTGTCATCTCCAACTCTCCCCCGCCGCGGTTGGTGGGACTCGTAGCTCCGCCGGTTAGTGGAGGAGCCGGTGCACGCTGCAAGCTATTTCCAACTTTTAGATCTCCATGAACGCCCGCGTTGGACTGCTGTATGACGTGTGTCAACTCATGGGCAACCAAGCGTCTTCCTTGGGCGGTTTGCGGTGCCCACTGACCCAAACCGAAGACGAGGTGTTGTCCGACTGTGTAAGCGCGCGCACTCACATCCTGGGCAGACTGTTCGGCAACACCGCCGTTATGCACCCGCACTCGGGAAAAGTCGTGGCCAAAGCGTCGCTCCATGTCATACCTCAACGATGGATCGAGCGGTCTGCCTAGACTAGCCAGGGCTTGGTCCACGCTGGCTGGCGCGTCATTCATCGGTACATTCGATGGTCCTGAGAAGCGTTGGATTTGCGGTGGTCCGTTAGTAACGCCGTAATCCGCGGGTGTTGCTATCACCTGATCTGCAACCCGGTCCGCTTCCCGTTCATAGACATCCCCTAGCTCACTAACCTTGAGTTTGGCTTGAAGTCCAAGTCGTTTCTTACTCGTGCAACTTTCACACCCGCCTGCCAGACCACTCGATCCTCCACACGCGCATTTGCGCTGCATTACACCGAAAGGTAACGGCGCAAAGGATGAAGCCGGTGCTAACGCGGTTTCTGAGTGCACTCTTGTTTTCATCATCTCACTCATAGAGTTCGTAGCCTTGCGAGCGCGTCAGCGTGTCCGGGTTGTACTGCAACGTGATCGTCGGCAGCACGGCCGATGTGTTCGGATCGATCAGCACGATGCCACCTTTTGAGGAGACGTGGAGAGCTTGAAAAACTACTCATGAATACCTCGTACCTTTCGACATAAATGGAACATTGCGCCGTTCTCACTCCGACCGTTGTTGGGATAGCGCTTTGAGATCATTGCAAGTCTTCCCTAGAACGGCGCTTTTCTGAGATTCATTCCCAGTGCCTCTATAACTCGTCGAGAGAACTCGCTGTCGCACCAGGCGAGGATGACCTCTCCACCGCTCTGCACAACGGCCTTGAGTTCGGCGTTGGTCATGGTCGCTACATTATGGATCGTGATGTTCCTAGCCGCCGGTGCAACGCCGTAGTCTTCGATCAGGAAGTTGATTTCTTTGCTCAAATATCCAGCTCTATTACCGTGCGTACCCGTAATAATTTCAATAGCTTTCCCTGGAGAAAGGCCTTGCTGGAACTGAGTGACCAGATCCTCGATATGGAGATGACTGACGGCATCGGTGGTCACCCAAACACGACCACCCTGACCTGTCTCAAGACCGATAAAATCGACGGGGTTGGGTTTTAGGGAAGGAGGCACGTTGGTAGTGACCCTTTTGCTAAAGGGCAGATATTCGGAGAGCGACCGACCTTTGAAGGGGTTCCAATTTATGCCTGAGCGCACCGCTGAATGTAGAAGGTGTTCCCCGCCCTGCACGGAGGTCTCCAGTGCTACCGTCCCCGCAACCTTTCCTGCGACACTCGGTGCGATGCGCGTAACGGCTTGCGCGGTGGTGGGGGCAACCTGTGATAAGACAACGTCGCCGGCGGTCTTCGCTGCGGAGCTGGTAACGACCTGTCTTACTCCCTGTTGCCCGACCTGCCCGACCACCAGCGTGGTGGTTGTGCGGCTCGCCACACCTGCGAGTGCCGTCGGAGCAACATCGGCAGTCCCGATCATTGCCGCTGTTAACCCAGACCGTCCCGCTCTCGCAATGGGTGCAACCAGCTTCCCCACAGGAAGAGTAGGCGCAAGCGCTTCCACAGCGGTAGCAAGAACATTCAACCCAAATGCCTTATCGGTCGCGTTGGCAAATTCGAGCATTGTTTCGGCGGGCACACAGTATTCGGTCTTGTCGTCCCCGCTTGCGTCTCCCGTCAGATTTAAGTTGTACCAGTGCGGCACCTCGTAGTGCCGCACGCGCACAATCTCATTCTTCATGAGTCGCGTTCCATCGAGGAACGTGTCGGACGGAAGCGTAGCTACTTCCTTCGGAAAATTGCCGCCCGTCTTCACGTGCATAGGCAACTTCACGACGATTTCATCGCCATCCCGGTGCGCCATGATCGGAGCACCCCCAAAGCGAGTCGTGCGGAACGGGAATGTCTTTACACGGGCTCCCATCTGGCACTCGCGCAACCGGTCCTGCGGCGTATATCCGACGATCTCGCCCAGCTCCTCATCGTCCTCTTCCTCGTCTTCGGAAAATGATATGGTCAACCGATCCAGAACAAACGCAACGCTACGATTGAGAGAGCGATCCGCGCTTTCCACATTATCAGTCACGCAAGCGCCGGCCGGTGCTTCATCGTAAGAGACGATCTGAGAGCGGAGCGCCTCGGGTAGGGCACGTAGCACGGCAGCCGCTCGATCTTTGCCCAACGATGTGTTGCCGGCCTCCCTTTCGTGGCAGTCGGTAAACCCGAGGAGTTTCCAGTAACTGCGCTCCTTGGTCATTAACTTGAGGAATTGCTGCCAGTAAACGGTGCGATATAGATTGTTCTTTACAGTAGACTTGCCGATGTCGAAATTAGCGAGCAGCGCGTGGGCTGCGTCTGTGCCCGGCATTGAGAGAAACACCATGCCGGCCTGCGCGCGCTGCGCCTCTCCCGTGTCACGATCAGGGCAGTCCTTCCCAGAAGTGTTGGCCTCGAAACAGGCTGCCCACCGCTGCACAGCCTGAGCACCATGCTCTTGTTGAACGACGTGAACCAATTCATGCGTCAGGAGTTTGCGACCGTCCGCGTCTTCGGGGTCGAAGCGACCTCTAGCAAACGCGATATCGTGCCCTATAGTGTAGGCATGCGCGTTAACGTCCCGCGCCGATTGCTCGGCGGCCGTGTCGGAGTGCACACGCACTTGCGAAAAGTCGTGGCCGAAGCGCTGCTCCATGTCATAACGTAACGATGGTTCCAGTGGTCTGCCGGGACTCGCGAGGGCTTGGTCGACACTGGCTGGCGCTGCATTCATCTGTCCGTTCGATGGTCCTGAGAAGCGTTGGATTTGCGGTGGTCCGCTACTAACGCCGTGATGCGACGGCGATGCCATTACCTGATCGGCGATCCGGTCGGCTTCACGTTCGTAGATATCACCGGGCTCGTTAACCTTGAGTTTGGTTTGCAGACCAAGTCGTTTCTTACTCGTGCAACTTTCACACCCACCCGACAGACCACTCGATCCACCGCAAGCACACTTGCGTTGCAATAAGCCGCTCGGGACAGGTGTAACGGAAGGCACCATCACCCGTGGTTTTGCAACCGCTTGCGCGCGCTCGTTCATTTCGTCAACCCTCCATGAACAGCCTGCGCGATCTGAGCGCCAATGGCATTGGGCTTGGCGTTCGGCGTGACGTCAAAGCTTCCGGCATCGAGGTGCGCGTGTTCGCCGTTGTTAGCTAATGAAGGTTGAACGCCGTGCTCGGCGAATTGCGATGCGAGAAGCTGCGACAGCTCTCTTTGTACTGCGTCTGCGATCGTATGACGATCTCCAGGCGCGAAGCCGTGGAGCACCAGTTCTTCGATGTGGAGTTTGATGTTCGGGCCTTTCATACCCAGCCTCCAACTTCGGCATCGGTCAACGACTTCTCAAGCTTCATATACTCACTCTGCGCGGCGCGAAGTAAATGCGTCATCCGCACAGGCTCAGCGGCATCGGCGGCGAGGAATGCGGCGTTCAATGCGATGTTGCGAATGTTGCCGCCCGTAACGTTCAGCCTGGACAGCCGATCGATGTTCAACTCCTCAGTCGGTGTCTCGCGTGGAAAGATGCGTCGCCAGATTTCTGCGCGATGTGAGGAATCGGGAAATGGGAAATGGACTATGAAGCGAATGCGGCGCAGAAAGGAGGTGTCGAGCCCGCTCTTCAAATTCGTCGTCAGGATCGCGAGCCCGCGATACGCCTCCATGCGCTGCAAGAGATAACTAACCTCTATATTCGCGTAACGATCGTGACTGTCTTTGACTTCGCTTCGCTTGCCAAAGAGCGCATCGGCCTCGTCAAACAACAGAATTGCGCCGCCCTCTTCTGCGGCATCGAATACCCGCCGCAAATTCTTTTCCGTCTCGCCTATGTACTTGCTGACGACGGCGCTCAAATCTATTCGATAAAGATCGAGTCGCAGTTCGTTTGCGAGCACCTCAGCCGCCATGGTCTTTCCCGTTCCGCTGACACCGGAAAACAACGCGCTTATTCCCAACCCTCGTCCGTCCTTTGTCGCGAAGCCCCACGTCTCATAAACGGTGATCCGATGGCGCACGTGCATCGCAACATCACGCAAGGTCTGGAGTTGCGATTCAGGTAAAACCAGTTCGTTCCACGTCGCAGCTGATTCGATCCGTTGTGCAAGGTCGTCGAGGCGCGGGCGTGCCTGCATGCGGCACGCATCCCACAGCGCGTTTCCAAAATCAGCTCCGCCGTCACTCAATTCCTGGCGACCCAGGGCATCCGTACGTGCGGCATAAACTTTCTGTGCACTTAGATTGAACTGCGAAACAAGCGCTTGCACCTGGCCGTTTAGATCAACCGGTATCCCACTTAGCGCCTCTTGCCAAATGTCTCTTTGCTCGGCTGCCGGCGGCTTGTCCACGTCTAACGTAAGCATTGACGTATGCGACGTGTGCCGGCGTTCAACGGTGCTGATGATGAGCAGACTGTTGAGACTTTCGATGATCCTATTGATGGAAGCATTGCGTGCCGTGTCGCTTGCTTCAAGTTCGTGACAATCGAGAAGTAGCGCACAGTTACTCAAAATCGCCTCGCGCCCCCAGAGCCGAATGAAACCATCGACCTCGCCGGCGCCAACCGGAAGCGACGACGCGGGGATAGCGCCGACATGCAGCCCCACCGCAACACAAGCAGCTACCGCAATAGCTCGCTGGTCCGCCGCTTCGGCGCCGCAGAGTTGAACAACAGGGACGCCAGTGCCTTCAACTGATTGCGTCCAGTACGCTACGATGCGCTGGGCCAGCGCATCATGAGAAGGAGCGAGTTCCCTCGTCTCATGCAACTGTTCGATGAGACCTGCGAGTCGCTCGTCGATGTGTTGCACTCCGGTAAGATAATTCAGTATGCGTTCATCAATCCGCAGTGCGCTCACTGTCAACACCATCCCACTCACGACCTCGATAAGGCGCCAGCGACGCAACGGGGCAGCCGGACTCATTGCGTTCCACTGAGCTTCAGGAAGAGCCGCCAAAGCGAGGCTAAACGTCGGGAAAGGACGCGACGGGTCGTCTTGCGCTCGAGCACAAAGAGTAGCGAAAGTGGAATCAAGTTCGACGCCTGCACACATGAGAAGAAGATCACGTTCAAAAGCAGAGAGTCCGAACATCGAACAAAGCATTTCCAACGCCGAAGGCGAAGGCATCGCGGCTGCCGCGTTCTGTAATTCCTTTTGCGCCGCGTGCGCTCTGCCTGCGGAATCTTCTAGTGGTGGAGTTTGGTCATCTTGTTGTGAGCGAAGTATGTGGAGCTTGACCGCTTCGCGTACGACACCAAACGCCGCCATCAGGTAGCGTTGGTTAGCTTCGGCCCAGTTGTTCAACTGCTCGCTCAAATTGTTACCTTTGGACCAATGAAAAGCGGGTTGTTTTCGTCCGTTGACGTTTCGAGTGGGCTATCCGCGCCATCCACTTGCACACGCACCAGATACTCGGCGGGCTTTACTCTGCTAATGGGAAATACGAGCGTGTCGGTCACTTCCGGATCAGCCGGTTTGTTGTGCGGCTCGGATTCAAAACTGTATGCGCGCGGGGCCACAGCGCTTGGCGGAAGCGCCGGAACTATTTCACTCAAGAGCAAAACAGCGCGTTGCTTTTTTGAGACAGTGGGACTGACCTTGACAGTGACGTTGCCCGATCGCATTCCGTCAGCGTCGGTAACGAGCGCCGACACCGTAATGTCAGGAGTGTCATCGGGCTTTTTCTTAATCTTAGGGTGGATCACGAAGGCAGCGAGGTTTGACTCGACACCCTTATGAGGAACAGGTGGCGTCCCCATGTCCATGAGTTGGACCACTTGCAGACCCTGAACTCCCGCACGAAGGTTCGCCGGCATCGGTAAGGTGACCTGGGTGTCGCTGACATTTTCGATGGCGGGAGCTACGTCAAGACCACCAACTCTAACCTGAGTCACATCGCCACGAAGCCGCTCGCCTGAAATGACAATCGTAGAGTCTGAGAATATAGGCTCGCCTTCACCAACCGCCGACCGGACCCGTTCGATGAGCGGCTGTCGAAAAGGCGTGACGTAAATATTCCGTGCACGCACAGGCAGCGCTGCTTGCGTCGATTCTTCGCTTTCGATCAAGACTACAGTGCCCTGATAAGCGATTGAGAGGCTGTAGTGAGTTTGAAAGTAGACAGACCAGAGTTTTGATAGTTCCTCGAGCGACAGTGGTGTAGGCGTAAACTTAACCAGCTCGACGGCATCTGCAAGGTTTGAGTTGACTAAGAACGGAATAAACTCGGCTTTAGCAATCGTCCGGCGAATGAGATCACGAGTGAGCACAGGTCGCGCGTGCAGTGTACGCACCACGCTCCCAAGCACACGTTGCGGCTCGAGTAACGATTCTTCGCCATAAAAGGTCAGCAGGTAATGCAGATCAAGGGCGGCCTGCGGCCTCCGAATCAAATCCCCGTTCCCGCGGCGTGTAGGTAAATCGACGTTGTGCCACGCCGCATTTTGTGTCACCTGATAAAGAAAAATATTGACTCCGGTCGTCGGCAGCGCTCCGCGTTCGCCGTCTGGGTGAACCATGGTGACGTCAGCGCCGCTAACGTCCGGGACAACGGCCTCCAATAAGACCTGACTGAGCGCGGCGGTCACTGTCGCGATTGCCAGGAAGTTGCTCATCGGCGTCTCCCGCTTCGTTGTTTGAGGTACTCATCGAGCGACATGGGAGCGCGTGGTTGGGCTCGGTTGACTGTGGTCGAGGGCGGCGGAGAGAAGACTGCTCGCACATCGACACGCCCGATCGTTACACTAATTGTTTCAGGCCCGTCTGCTGCCGGAGCTTTCGCGTGAAAGCTGCGAGACGGCGCTCCAGTTACGCCGTCCTCACGGTTAGCGGCACCAGCGGAAATTGATGTCCTGGGCCGAATGATCAGAGACGTCTGACCCCGCTCTCCATTCACTGGTAGCGATGGATCGGTCTGAGGAATGACCAACTGAGAAGCAACGCGCGGGGGATGTTGCGGAGAAACCAACTCAAACGAGTGAGGTTGGACAACTGCACCTCTTGATTGTTCACGATGGTCGTGCCTTTCGGCGTTGACATCCCGCTCTATCGTTTCGATGTGGACCTCGTTTCTCCTCCTGGTTTGGTTTAGTGACAAATCCTCACCCTCAAACCACTCATTTCCTTGATTGGCACCCGACGCAGAAACAGGCTCAAACAACGAGCCCAGGCGCGGCTGGACCACGGGCGCGAGATTCAGGGTTCGAGCCACGAGATTGTGCAGGTAATCGCTCATCTGCCTACCAGACCTAGATAGAACTGACGGCGCCACGGGCTAAGACTCAGAATCTCCCTCTCGCGCCAGCCGTAAGCACTGGCCAGCGTGTGCACCTCTGACAGGATGCGCTGAGCCCAAACGTTAATTTCACTCCAGAAAAAAGTTTCAATATCGAATAGCGCTTGCCAACGATTACCGCATGCCGGACATGCCAGGTCGACTTGCGTGTCAGCCTGTGGATCCGCTTCACCCATCCGCTTTACGACTGTATCTGCGACGGCGCCGGGCAACTCGCTCGACGATATCTCCTGACCTTCCCGCTCGACCGCCGAAATGCATCTTTCCAGCATCGACCAGCGCGCCATCTCCGCATCAGTACAGCCGGCAACGGCGGCGAGGTCCAAACTGTTAGGCAAACGAAAACTGACGCGATAGTGATCCACTTCCAACGAAAGCTCACCGGGCATCTCGCCTTGTTTTGCCGAACTCAAATCCGCTGTGTCAGCTGTCCATTCCAATTGTTCACTACACACAGGACAACTGATCACACTCTCCAGTTGTGGACCAAAGATCCATGATCGCAGGGTTAACAAACGTCGATCGCGTTCTCCGATACTAAGAATGGCAACGACTTCAGTCGAACTATCCGGCGATGCCGCGGCCAGCAAGGCGAGTGCTCGCCTGCAAGCAGGTTCAGATAGTCCCTGTTCCCAGGCGTCTAACAATTGCGCTGCTGATAGCGGGTTCATGAGCGATTAAACGGGCGGTTCCGTGAAGGTCGGCTCGGATGGTTCGGTCACATCAAAGTCACGCTCCCAACCTTCGTTTTCCAGCTTTAGGGTTTGAATCGCGACTGCGTTTGCGTTGGCGTCAAGGTCGGGGAGCGCCTGGTATTCCGAGACCCAGCAGCGGAACAACTTGTATGAGATCGCAAGCTGGCCCGCTTCGTTATAGAAATCGATGATGATGTCTTTGCGGAAATCTTTCAGCGAAACCTCAGCTCCGAGACCGGAGCCGAAGTTCCAAATCTTGTTGGCCCACTTTTCAAATTCCGTGTCATGAGTTACTCCGCGTTCAAGAGTGATCGCTTCGTACTTCGTACGTCCCGGCGACTTGCGACCGGTGCTCGGATCACCACCCTCTCTGTGCTCGACAACTTCAGTCGTGCGTTTGAGACCGCCAACTTTGCAGACGCCCGCGACGTACTTGCCGTCCCACTTGACGCGAAACTTGAAATTCTTGTACGGATCAAAACGTTGTGCGTTGACGCTGAATTGGGCCATTACATCCTCCTGCTACTTATCGTTTTTCTTGTTTGCGCCGGTTGCGCATAACGTTGCAAACACTCAAGACGGCCTACGCTTCAACTTGTCCGGCCATCTGCTGAATCTTGATAACAACAAACTCCGCAGGCTTGAGAGGCGCAAAGCCCACCAGTATGTTGACGATGCCGAGGTTGATGTCGTTTTGAGTAGTCGTTTCCTTGTCACACTTGACGAAGTAGGCTTCTCGCGGTGTCTTGCCCTGAAATGCTCCCTGGCGAAACAGGTTTTGCATGAAAGCGCCAAGGTTCAATCGTATTTGTGCCCATAACGGTTCATCGTTGGGCTCGAACACTACCCACTGCGTGCCGCGAAACAAGCTTTCTTCGATAAAGAGCGCGGTGCGTCGAACCGGGATGTACTTCCACTCCGAAGCAAGCCGGTCGTTTCCCTGCAAAGTTCGAACTCCCCAAACAACGCGACCTACAGCAGGCATAGCACGAAGACAATTAACGCCGAGCGGATTCAACTGACCATTTTCTGCGTCCGTAAGTGAAACGCTCAGTGCCGGAACACCGGCGAGCGTAGCGTCCAAGCCTGCAGGTGCCTTCCACACTCCGCGCGTTGTGTCCGTGCGGGCCATCACACCTGCAATTGCGCCACATGGAACGAAATCCTCGAGTTGGTTTTCGCGTAAAGGATTTGGTTGACGAAGCCGCGGAAAATAGAGAGCGGCGTTCTTGCTGGTAGTTCCAACATCAACGCTGCCACTGGCCACCTGAGCAACCGTCCTCCATGAAACTAACGGATCGACCAGGAGCATGGCGCGCTGTTTCTCGCAGAAAGCGGCTGCCGCAGAAATCACTGAATCGTCCATGTCGCCATCAGACTCAAATGGCGGGAGGCATAGCAGATTGAAGAGATCCGCTTTAAGTAAAGCAAAGATACCGCGCTTATTAGCCTCGCCTCCTAGAGGCGTGAAATCGGTATCTGCCAGCGCACGGCCATCCGAGGCTCGTCCTAGGGGATCCACGCCGTTTGAATTGGCGGCACTAAACAGGTCATCGCCAGGTGGGACCACCGCTGGAGCATTGGCCTCCGGTCTCGTGGCTGGAAGTGCGCCGCGACTGCGTGCAAGTTGAGATTCCGCCGCAAGAACCTTGTCAACGCGTCGCGAACTCGTCGCGTCCACAGAAAGATTGCGATGTATCTCTGTTTGACCTGTCTTTGTATTCTTAATCGAGAGATTGAAGAGATTGGTTGCGCCATCCTTAACGTCGTAATCAACCCGAACGCGCAGGTCATTGCCCCAGCTCCCTTCATTCGCGGCTTCGAGATTAAGCGCTGTGGCGCCGCCGACTGTTAGGCGTGCCCTGGTGATCGGCGCGGCGATGGAGGCCGCGGAGGCGACGGCCTCGGCGCGCGCATTACCTGCGGCGGTAACTACTGCTTGTCGGTCCGTGGCAGCGCTCGACCCAGGTGTAAGGCCCGCGGCCGTAACAGCACTTTGAGCCACGGCGTTAGCAGCCGCTAAAGCTGAAGGACCTGCCGCACCGGCAGTGCCAGCCGCCGTCGTAGCCGCCGCTGCGATATCCTCAACTGTTGTCGTGGGGCCAGTTCCATTGGCGGCTTCGGCTGCGTTGAAAACTGCAGTCGCAGCCGTCTGGGCTTCCAGTTGGGCGGCCTCGAATGCATCCTCCTGCTCTGCGTCAGTGGGCGCGAAGAGGCGCACTATGATCGCCTGACTGCCGCCGTTCAGATAAAAATCACGCACGGCATAGCTCAGGCTGCTATTCAGCCAAAGTCCACCAAAGTTGCGTTCAAAGTCGCCAAAACTATTAATCGTCACTGCCTCATTCACAGGCCCCATCAAAGTACGACCCACAAAAGCGGTGATTGAGGTTGCCACACCCGTTATTGTTCTAACTCCACTGGCAACCTCCTCAATGTATACACCCGGGTAAGTAACTGCTATTGGCATTCGCGGTCCTTCCTTTCAGTTAATACATACGCAGCATGGGCCAATGATCTATAGAGGTGATTTGCAGTTATGACTCGTCATTGAGAAACGCGTTGATCTCAGACAAGCCGTTCTCGTTAAGTGAATAGATCGTTTCGGATTGAGGTGAGCGGCGTGCAATTAACCAGCCTTTGGTCACCAGCAGATCACATGTTTCTTCCAACTTTCGTTTTCCTTCTCCACTTGTGCTCTTGGACAGCCAGCATTTCTGGATGCCGTTGATCGTGTCCTTCGCCATCGGATGCGTCACTAGATAGCGTAAAACCTTTACGATTAACTCATCACGCAGCTCTTCTGAGTCGATGCCTTTCTCATTACACATCTATTAAGACATGGCAGAGCAAACCTGATACCAACTCAAGTAGATAGTTATTGCTGAACTTTTGAATCTTACGCGCGAGCAGATGTGGCTTTGGCACCGCACCCGGATTCCTTTCCAGCGGTAAGAAAGGCGAGATTTGTTGTGAGTTGAGATGCGGGTACTTGCCCGCACTAACGCGGCGAAAGACCCGCACAACCGGGTTGGTTTTGTTTACGGAATCTGGATTTTGAAAGACTTCCGATCAAGGGCGTACTTGCTAACCAGGCGTTGAAACGAGCGCCGGTCCTTACCCGCTGCTTTTGCTGCGCGCGAAATATTTCCACCGTGAGCAGCAAGTAGTCGACCAACGAACTCCCGTTCGAACTGCCCAATGGCAAGCGACCTCCCGAGCCGAAACAGTTCGGGTTGACATCCGTTTTGATCCTTGGATTTGGGTAGCTCGAGATCATCTGGTGTCAGTACTTTGGAGTCGCGCAAGACAATAGCGCGCTGAATAACTCCTTCCAACTCGCGGACATTTCCTGGCCAGGAGTAATTCAGAAGCTTTTGCCAAGCGCCTTCGGAAAGCTGTGGTGTTGTACGCTCATGCTCCCTGGCGAAAAGAGACAGAAAGTGTGACGTGAGCTCCAGTACATCACTACCTCGGTCGCGTAGCGGCGGGATTGAAAGTGAAAGCACGTTTAGCCGATAGTGGAGATCTTCCCGAAAAAGCTTGCTCTCAACACAGTGGTCCAGATCCGTATTTGTGGCGGCGATAATGCGCACGTCCGCAACGGCAGTGCGCGAGGACCCAAGAGGCCGATACTCACCCCTCTGCAGAAAGCGAAGCAGCTTGATTTGACCGGCTGGAGATAAAGAGTCCACTTCGTCGAGAAGTAATGTTCCTCCTTCAGCTTCAGCAATCAGGCCCTTTTCATTCGACGAAGCATTGGTGTATGCACCCTTCATATGCCCAAAGAGCTCGTTTTCAAATAGATCATCGGGAAGCGCTCCGCAATTGACAGGAATGAAAGGCCTCGCCTTTCTAGCGCTCTGATAATGAATGGCACGCGCGAATAGTTCTTTTCCACTTCCAGTTTCCCCCGAAATAACAATCGGCGCCTTCGACTGGGCTAACAGGGCGACCTTATTAAGAGCTCGCAAGAACGTCTCACTTTCGCCGACTAATAAGTCCAGCTCTCGCGGGTTTTCTGCGTTCTGATCGTTGGAGTTCGATACCGTTTGGCGTTGACTCTTGAGAAGACGCTTGATCCGAAGCAAGAACTCATTCTCTTCATAGGGACAAACCAGGAAATCATCCACGTCAATCAGCGCCGGTGGAATCTGCACTTTGTGTTTAACTACCTGGTCACATAAGACAGCAAACGTTTTGGCAGAAGCCCACGTGCGTTTCCAGAGTTTCATGCTTTGCCGGGCCCAGTCCTTAGGTAAGAAGCGCTGCAAAATGAGGTCGGGAACAACATTCATGTTTGTCTGAGGACATTCAACAGATGTTTCGTGAACAAGATCGAAAAAGTTGGCGCGCCGAAGCAGAGTAATCAGCGAACCGCAATGATGTGAACAAGGGATGAGTCCATTTCCGTTGACAATAAGTGCGTTTCTCAAGTGGGTGTACCCCAGGCTAAGCCTGCTTCTAGTAGGACGTTAAAGGCTCCCCGACGCGTGCCTGGGGGGAACGCTCGAAACTATACACTCCTCGGTTGTCTGTTGACGCGCCGTGACGGTGATGCCACCAAACTCTTTGACGAATAACGCAATCGAAGAGGTGCTGCGATGTTACCGGTAATCAGTGGGAGTCAGCCTGTCGGCGACGAGTAGAGCCAATTCGCACCAATGTGGAATCTATCACTGACCGTTTGAGGGCTGGCAGCAAAATAGAGTGAAAAAAGAAACCTATCCGTGCGCTACCACACTTATAGGTCATTTTTTCTTCATCATCCCAACACCCCGATTATTGGACCAATTCCAAGAGTTAAAAAATGGCTTTTTGATTGGCTCGGGTTGTTGCCATCGGTCACGATTCGCTCGGCGTCGGTGGGCCCGGGCTGTATTCTTGCAGAGCGTTGGCCTCTGACCAATCTGCGAACACGAGAATCGCCCGCAGTGGGAGCTGCGGGCGATCCTGGGTTGCCTGATACGCGGCTAGCTCAACGGAATCCAGATCCTATCGGTCTCGTGATAGTCCTTTCCTCCGCTGATTCGAAAGGTGCTTCGGCGAAAATTTGGGTTTACGTTAACGTAGCAAGGTATCAACAAAAATAAAGACCCCGAGGGTCTTTACAAAGAAACTTATGTGTCACGTGTTGCTTCAAACACTTGTATAGATTCGTTATAAATGGACCAACATTGTCGATGATCACTTAGGAAACACTGACAGTGAACATGGGGTATCTCGCTCCAGAACCAAACTGAGGAAGCGGCCGATCTCAGTAAAGAGAAGTCGTTTCTCTCGCAGCAACCCAATCTCCCGCTCGGCATCGAAGCCAGTCAGATGACCGAACTTCCGCGTGATGTCTACCAGGTCTTTCGGTTTATTCAGGTACTTGAGTAAGTCTCTACCTACTGCGCCTACGTCGTGCTCAATCGCATCACCGAAGCGAGTGTCGAGAATGATCGTTCCGTCTCGTTCTTCTTTGAAAAACAACTTCGGTATAGTGGCGCGGCCGGGTTGCTGCCACTTTTTGACCCACGGCGTGACTTGCTCTCTCACCGGTCCTATCCAGCGAAAAGTTGTTTGAGCATACTCCGCATCAATGTTTGTGTCGGCGAAGAAGTACGCCATGTTTTCCAAATCGTTTTCCTCGAAGGGATAGATCAGCGAGTAGTAATCCAACGGATGCAAATCCAGCATGTACTCCTCAGCCTTCATGAAATAAGGGCTGTAACGATCAAATCTGACCGGATACGCTCCTGACGGCGGCGGTAGATGCACCAGTAAAGGAACGTCCTCAATGTATTTCCGATAGACGTCCTCTTTCTCGCCGGGGAAACCCATCAAAAGATTCCACGCCGGACTGACACCATAAAGCAGGCAGTTCTTTAGCAGTATCAAGTTCTGGAACGACGATGTTCCCTTCTTCATCAACTTCAAAGTCGAGGTGGTCAGGGATTCGATTCCCGGCTGGATCGCTCTCACGCCTGCCTTCGAAAGCACTTCTATATCGTGCTCTGTCAAGTCGGCTTTCACTTCATAGAAGAGCGTCATGTTCTCCGGAGGGTTAATAAAGGGCAAGACCTCCTGCACGTAATTCTTCGGCAAGATGTTATCGACTGATTCCAATCGTGAGACTGTCGGAGAAAACTTGAAAAGCTCGCTGATCAGATCTATCGCTAACTCCGGCTTCATCGAGCGATAGGCCATGGTCGACCCATTCAAACCACAAAAAGTGCAGTGCGCCCGCTCCCCCCACCAGCATCCGCGCGATGTCTCAAATAACAAGATCGGTTTAGCTCCGGTGTTGGCGAAGTTCTCGTTCCAGGTGGACAGGAAGGAGTCATATTCCAGCTTAGTCGGCACATCGATGCTCAACTCTTCACCGATGGCATCAGGGCCAGTGTGAAAAAAGTAGTTGCGCTTGGAGAATACTCCCTTAATTGAACTACACTTCCATTCCTCATGGTCCAAACAGTGCTGCACAAACTCTGGCAGGCTCTTCAACGCCGGGCCGGAGAATACATAATCGACCTGCTTGACGTTCTTGACGATCACTTGCCCCATGGGTGATTCGCAGTTAGCGCCACCCATGATGATCGTGACCTTCGTATTTCGTTCCTTGATCTTTTGCGCCATCGCAAACACGGCTACGTTCTGCATGAACATGGAAGTAAAGCCGACCAAATCTGCTTTATCGAGCTCATACTTTGTGATGAGATCTTCCATTAATTGCTCGAGGCCCTGGCGGCTTTTCAGGATGTGTCCTTTGAACCTGTTGCTCTGATCGTTACGTTGCGGGAAGTAGCGAGTGAGATACACGCCCGTATTATTTGGGAACCCCGGAAAAGCGATCTGCCGGAAGAACCAATCGCCTAATCCTGAATTTTGAGACTCTTGCAAATTCGAAACGTTATTATAGAAATCTACTCCCATGTGGTTCGCAAAGTTATGATTCAGGTAGTAGACGTCGACGCAAATCTGATCCTCGAAGCGTTCTTCCAGTATTGACTTCAGTTGCGTGAGGGCTAAAGAGGGCATGTTCAGATTGGCGAAAGGCATGTTGATTAATGCAACTCTATACATCTCAGGTCTCTTTCTACTGCTAGTGATCAGCAACCAAACTCAGGTCCAGGGCCACTAAACGCAGTTCGTTGGTGTAGCGATTTCCCTCCGCATCCAGCAGCCACAGTTCGTCGTGTGCCGGATACATCTCGGTTACCGAGATCGACATATTCGGCGCGTTTGCCTCTTTCGTCCGCCGGACAATCCTGGCGAAGATGTTGATCAGTGTGGGGCTGTCCAGATCGAGATAGAAAGGTTTCTCTTCGACGGGCGATTTGATGAACACGAAGCGTGGCAGATCAAACTCGTGCTTCCAGCGCCGTGCTCCCACAAATCGCTTCACTTCATCCGTTTCGAAAGCAAAGCTCAACTCCGCCGCTCCAAAGCGCCATGCCTCACGAGTAATCGTCACCTGATCGATTGTGATTCGTGGCGTGTGCCGCAGCGGAGGCAGCGGATGAAAGAAGTTAATGATGAGACCCGAAAGAAACTCGCCAAAAGCCTCGATAATCTCGAATTGCATACGCTCATCGATAGTCCGCATGATCAACTGTCCGTCTCTGTCTTCCACCACCAGGTCGCTGATCGGCACCGCCTGTGACGGCGCCACTCCACACACGTCCGGCGACATTAACAACCGGTAGTTTCGCGGAGAGACAAACTCGATATGGGTCCGCGTCGTCATCTTCGGCCAGTGCTTCGGCGCCACTGGCACCAGGCAAGGCCATGGGAAATCTGAGGTGATCGCCTCGTGAATCTCTCCCATGTGCGGGTGCTGCGCGATAAACAAGCTGCTGTTGACACAGTTGACCCCTAAGTGAACTTCACCAATGGTGATCTGAAACTCACCTCTGTGGATCGCTTCCACACTGCTGGCAGCGATCATCACATCAGGACTCTGGTATCGCGCACGCATCCAACCAGGGCCCGGGGCAGCGAAGGCTGCTTCAATGCGCGGACGCAACTGTTCGTAACTGAACTCAACCCGCCGTGACTCAGGTGAAAACTCCAACACCTCGGCCCAACGCTGCTGAAACCGCGGCACTATATTCTCCGCGAAGTGCGTACCTTTCTTGTAGAAGAACGGATCGCACTTGATCCAAAAATCTACCGCGCTCACTACTCGCGAACCGGTCTTTTGCGCCAACTCCTCATACACCGGACGTAAGGCGGCGCGGTACAGTTGCGCCATTTTCCACGTCAGCCAGCGCGCGCTTCGCAGCAGCAGTGATAAAGGCCGAGCCAGCGCCTTCAGGACCGCCGGTCCTACTTTGGCCTCGATGTCGCGCCGGCAGTCTTCGTAAATAAGCGTACGCGCACCGTAGGTCTGGCCTGCTGCACGATTCGGCGCCACTCCGGTGAAGCGGCTAAACTCCTCTTCAAATTCCATCAACGCGTGGTCCAACTGATCCGGATCGCCAACCGCCGCCATGATCCGCCGCCGTCCCGCTTCAAACTTTTCCAGCACTGCCAATGCCTCGCGCCGCACTCGCTCATCACCGACGCGCTCGAGCAAACTTCGCAGACGATCCATTGCCCACTGACTGATCGGCACTTCCAATTTCCATACCAGCAGACCACGTTTGCAGTAGGTATCGAGACATTGATAGACCTCCGCTTCGCTCTTTATTCCCAACCCTCTGTCGTTGCTCAGCGTAGCCGCCAGTTCTTTCGCAGCGCGCTGCCCGTCACAAGCGGCCAGGATGGCAGCGTCCTTCACCGGTAACTTCATTGAAGCTCCGCCGGGCAGTGTCAGCGTTCCATCGACCAAACCCACAAACGGGACACGACGCGGCGCCAGCCACGGTCGCAGCGCTTGATCTCGCCCGATCGTTTCGGCCAACGCATCGATGCACCAACCCTCGAAGTAAACATTCCGCGCGGCGAGTAATCCAGGTCCCGGACGCACGTCGATCGCTTCACCTTCAGGGACAAACTGCGCCCAGCCAACCGGACCAAAGAAGCCGATCGTATCGTTCTTCGTGCAATAGCGTTGCAAGTACATCGCGATCAGTTCTTCGTGCTGCCGTTGCTTGGAAGAGCGTTTGGATGGATGAATGGGCTCGAGTATTTGCTGTTTTATCCCACGATGCCACGCGCCACGGTTCTGCCAGATGACAGCTTCTTGGAAACGCGGCGATGAGGCCACCTCCTTGAGCACGTGTGATACGTGCAACTGAGCGGTCAGGAGTTCGCCGTCCAGGCTTGAGCGCAACGATTCGACGTGGCCGAGTCGTAGGTTGTAGTTCGCCAGCGCAGTTGCCAGATCGCTCGATTCGTTGCCGGATTTGACTTCGCGTCCGGCATTAAGGCGTGTGATCACAGCAAGCAAAGGCGCTCGTTTGGTTCTATCCTTCCAAAGACCTTCCCGCCTGATTTCATCGAGAGCAGCGTTGACGTCCGAAATTGCGGCGCTCTTCGCAGTCTCCAATTCCCTTTCAGCTTCGAGGTACTGATCGACCATAGCTACGAATTGCGGCGATGCCAATTTCAACACCTGCGCCGCCGGAAACCCCGGACTGCGCACGACAACCTGCTTCCACACGGCCCATTGTCCGGCCTCGAGCAACAGCAGATGTGGTGCAAGATCCGACGAATCGCCGGTCATCTGCGTCGCAGCTATTGCGAGTGTGTGATTCGTATTGTGAAGCTGTTGCATCATTTCTCATTAAAAAGAATTAGTCTTTTTTATCATCAGAAAGTCCGGCGGGATTGATGCTGTACTCCGAGTCCATCACGATCTTTCCGTTCAGATCGATTTTCACCAGGCTCGAAGCCGTAATCTCATCAAAGCATCCCATACGGATTGATCAGAAAATAATGCTCCGGCCCAGGCACGCGCGCCGAAATATGCGTAAACAACCATCCACGCGCACTTGCCACTCTTCCAGCGAAACGAGATCGCGAATCTTCATAGTCAACCTTTTCTAATCAGTGTTTTGAGAGTGGGAGGTGAGTCAGATGTGGAGCGCAGACGTAACGCAACCTGCGACTGGACCTGGATTCGTTGATTTAGTGGCTAACTGACGGACAGGCTACTATGCACTGCTTCGGCCCGCACGTGGCTGTCTGAAGAGGCATAAAATGATTTGATCACATCGCCTTTTTGCTCCGCCAGAGCTCGTGAATACACCAGATTGCTCACAGCGATATCGAGTATGCCAAGTCCGAACGGGCTGAATATGCAAGTGCTTTCGTCGTTTCCTCTCGGCGCCGTTGCGCCAACCAGAATCTCCGGAAGTGTGCAACGGATGAAGTTGCGGTTTCCCGTGACCTCTTCTGCCAGTTGTACAGATGTCCGAGCCCTACAAACGTGATCGACGTCATCCACTACGTTGTCGGCGGATAGAATTCCCTCACTCGAGATGTCTCGCAGGGAGATGTGGAGAATGGTACTCCCCGCACTGCAAACCGATAAGCCGTGCACATGGGGTTCCACAGCCGTGGTTGCAAATGAGATGAGAAGGCACTGGGCTAGTACTTCCCGAATGTTCGTCACAACGTGGACTTCCACGCCGGCAAAGACGCTCTCGCATCGTCGGCTGAATTGATTTGACCTCTCGGCATCGAGATCGAAGACGACGAACGAGTTTGCTCCATCATAGACGCTTCGGAGGAATCGAATTATTTCAAAATTAATCACGCCACATCCGATGATGCCGATCTGAGATACCGACCGGTCCCTGTGAAGAACTTGCGCTGCCAGAGCGGCACTGGCTGCTGTTCTTCTCGCACTAATCATCGATCCCTCAAGAATCGCTGTCGCTCTGCCAGTCTTCAGGGAATTCAGAATTACGACGGCGGATGCCCGATTCAGTCCGAGATTCAGATTCGTCGGAAACGAGGCGATCCATTTGATACCTGCACTATCGTACTCACCACCAAGATACGCAGGCAGAGCGATGATTCGGCTGCCTCGCTCGGCCGGAAATGTTAAGAAACTCGACTGCGGCAAGGACGTCTGTCCTCGCGCATGAGCCTCGTAGGCCGCTCGAACTGCGTCCATGAGCTCCAGCTCTCTGCCATCAAGCAAGGAGCACACTTCATTTTCTCTGACTATGAGTATGTCGTCTTCAGACACAACCCCACCTCCAGGTTGTTATGAGATTCTGGTTCAGCTCACGATTCCGAACTGTGCCTACCTCCGGTGAGATACGGAGGCCGAGGATGGACCGAGGTAACAAAAGGTGTCTTGGCTACGGGACACGCCAAAGACACTCTGCTTCTAATTCGCCCTTATGTAACGAGCGTCCAGTCAGTCAACTCTCAACGCCTTGATCGGATCAATTTTTGTCGCTCTCCGAGCAGGAAACCAACAAGCAACCAAAGCAACTACAAACATTGTGCACGCAACTATGATGTAGGTTGACAGGTCATGGGTCTTCACTCCGTAAAGCATAGAGCTCAGTTTTACGGTCTTCTCCAGATACATTTCCAACCCATAAGACATTATCAATCCCAACGATAATCCAACCAACGTCACCAATGTCCCCTGGCGGAAAATCATTTTCAGCACTGCTCTACGATCTGCACCAAGCGCCATGCGAAGACCTATTTCATTTGTGCGGCGCTTAACCGAATATGCTAGAACGCCATACAATCCAATCGCCGTAAGAAGCAGAGCAAACGCTGCAAACAGGCCCAGGATCCTCGCGAAAAGCCGTTCCGCATGCAATGTCTTATCAGCTTGCTCTTCCTGTGTCCTGATATTGCTGACCGGCAAATTCTTATCGACATCATATACCGCTCTGCGGACACCTGAGACTATGGAATACGGATCATTACTCGTTCGCAACTCGATAGTCGCACGAAACATCTGGTCCATACCCTGACGCCATGGTAAGTACACCATTGGCCGAATCTCCCTCCGCTGCATGTCATATTTAGTATCCTTTGCTATACCGACGATTTCGATCGCATCAGGTTTCTTCACATTAAACGTGAATCGTTTTCCTATTGCGGATTCATTTGGGAAGAACCGCTTTGCAAAAGTCTCACTTACTATTGCCACTGGTGAAGAGTTCGAATCATCGTGGCGCTCCAAAGGCCGCCCTTGTAGTAAAGGTATTTGCATCACGTCGAGGAAATTCTCATATCCATAATTTACGTAGACATTTCCGCTAGGCGGTATTCGGCCGTTTGCATCGGGCGTAGCTTGCAACGCCTCACGCAGATAGACACTTCTTCCAAACCTGGTATTTGCGAGTAAGGGGATCCGGGAAATCGTGGCTGCGCTAACTCCCGGAATGGTATTAAACTTCTCGATCAAAGCCGGATATAGTTGCTCGAGTTCTTTGTCCTCATATCCGTTCGATTCTGGAGAGATGTCAACCAAGAGCACGTTATGCGCGTTAAAGCCCGTCTCCGTTCGCTTCAGATTGTATAGCGTCTGAAAAAACAACCCTGCGCCAATCGCCAACGCCAAAGACAAAGCGATTTGCGTAACGATTAATATCCTACTTAACAATGAGCGAGACGTAACTCTTGCTCCAGACCTAAGATTTAATAGAATCTTTGCATCCGTGTTGGCTGACTTCCAGGCTGGCACAACACCACAAATAATTCCTGTTGCTATTGAAAGTAAGGCTGTAAAACTTAAAACACGCCAATCGAGCTTTGTGTTCAGAGCATTCAGGTTTCCCCCGCCCCAGTCTTCTACCTTAAGCAAAACTTCCTTAATCCAAATGGCGAATAGTATTCCGAGCCCTCCTCCGATACTGGCGAGAACTAGACTCTCAATTAGCATTTGACGAACTATTTGCCAACGACTGGCACCGAGCGCCAATCTGGTCGCGATTTCCCGTCCTTGATCCACTCGGCGCGAAAACTGCAAGTTTGCCACACTGATACATACTATTAATAAAACTAAGCTGAGCCCGCCGACGAGCAGAGACAGACTTGGAGCATATTCTTCTCTCACGTCCACTTGTCCCCTGCTGCCGGTTTTTAGCTTCAACAGTGGATAATTCTGGGGCTCCAATGTTTTTATTTGACGCGCCGCGCTCTGTTCTATAACTGACTGCTGAAACACAGTATTCAATTTTGCGGTTGCCTGTTCGATAGTTGTGCCTGGGCTCAACCTCGCCATAACTTGCAACCACCAGTTATCAGGTTTATATGTCTGCGAATCTTTTGGGTCAGATTTGATCTTAGGCTCCCATCCAAGCGGGATCGTAATATCCTGCGCTGATCCGACTTCTCCTGTTCCGTTAAAGTTGGCGGGAGTAACACCTATAACAGTGAAGGCGGTGTTATTGATGGTAAGTTGCTTGCCTATAACGCTGGGGCTGCCACCAAATCTCTGGTGCCAATAACGATGACTAATAACAGCTACAGGGGGGGCGGCTGGTGTATCGTCGGCATCGGTAATTGTGCGGCCAACAACTGCTTGTAAACGTAATCCAGAATAGTAATTGCCGGAAGCAATCTGACCCTTTACAACATCAGAGCGACCATCAGCATTTACATTTAGGGTTAAAGGGCTAAACGCAAAAACATCAGCTAAGCCTGCTGCGTTTTCTCGGAAGCGAATGAATGACGGATGAGTAAAAGCCGTCAATCTAAGTCTGCCAGATGAATCTACCTTCGTGCTTCCTGACGTACTTCCATAATCAAAGTTCTCCGGAGCACTCACTTCGAACAAGACAAGTCTATCGGGGTCTTCAACCGGTAATTGTTCGATGAGAAGTGCATTTATCACCGTGAATAAAGCAGTGTTTGCACCAATGCCTATACCTAATATAAGAATCGCCGAGAACGTTAGCACAGGCGCCTTCAACAGCACCCTTATTACATATTTACAATTCTGTATGAGTGTTCGCATAACCTCTTCCTCCACATTAGATAAGAGATAATTCACACCCAAGCAGCGGGAAATGCTACCGCGCAAGGCTCCGATTTAAGTTCAAAAAGACTCGCGATTCCCTCATCCGACTGAGGGTTTAGAATCACATCCAGGTTGGCTAGGCGCTGGATTGTAGCACAGTCCGGAGTATCCTTCGCATACCTGAGAGTACACGCCATTAACTTTTTGCAAGCAGATGGGCGTTGCAGCGAGGGATGGTGCTTTAGGTAACGTTCATCCCATTGCCACAAGAATCTTGCGGTCCCCAGAATAGGGTTGGCGACCGTGCATTATGAGAAGATTGTCGCAGAGCAAAACGTCCCCTGTCTGCCAGTTAAAGACCCGCTCCTCAGCCGCCATGGCTATTCGGATATTCTCTAGATCTGACTTGCTAAGTGGGGACCCATCTCCGAGAAATGCATTGTGTGGAAATTCTTCTTCGCTGAGGATTAAAAGGAGGTCCTCCAGCAGGGTGCTGTCCAAACTTGACGAGTGCCATTGCTCCGCCTGATTGATCCACACCTCTTCCTGGGTCGCTGGATGACGCGAGGTCGCGGGCGCATGCATGAAAATTCGAAGTGTGCCGTTTGGTCTCCACTCGAAAGCGTGGCCATCGCCTTCCAGACGTTTCTCTACTTCCTTGCGATCCTCCGTGCAATAAGTCTCCATCCACGATTTGCCAAGTCCCCTCCCTCCATGCAAGTTGTTCACGTATCGAACGCCACTGCGATCAAACCGGCTGCGCACTTGGGGATCGATGCGACTCAGGACACGCCGGCAATCTGCGAGCGGCGTGGCCCCTCCTTCCGCGGCTGGCTCCAGACAGAAAAAGAGGACACGGCCAGGCATGTGTTTTAGATAAGAAGCTTCATTGTGCAGCGAAATCCGCTCCTCTTTTGGATATTCAGTGGAAGTAAAAACATTAGAGGCCACCCTGGTGCGTGGTGAGTTGCCACCTACATAACTTCCGAATTCATTACAAAAGATACCGGAAATGTGCTGAAACTCTTCTACGGACGCGACTCCGAATCCTCTGAACAGGAGAGCCCCATGGATATAGAGGAGTTGGTCAATTTCCTCTTTGTTGGCCAGGAGCCATTTCTGCAAGTGCTGGCCACTAGACGGCTGTTCCTGAGCCATTCCAATTAACGGTAAAACGGCGGCATCTGTTTTCCATTCGATCATGGACAAACCTCCCCGAGCGAGCCTTGCGTTGCAAAGTCGGAAATTATTGTTGAATCGGGTCACCGGTAGCGATCTGGTTCAAGTGCGATTCGTACTTTTGAGGTAAGACTGCCGGTGAGTTCGTTCTAAAAGACTCTAAAAGACCTGGCCCGATTCATGACAAACCATCTTGAATCAAGTGGGCCAGCGTCTGGGCGTGAGGCGTTTTGAGCATAGTCAAGTGGTTGCCAGGCCCGTGCACGCTAACTAGACCAGGCGCGTAATCTTTCCAGTCCTTGATGACCTTTTGCTGCTGTTGCCGGTTGGTTGCATGGTCCAGGCGCGGGTCATCGACGAGCACTAGCTTCAATGGCCCTGGATAGGACTTGCCCGGTACGTAGCGAGCACGGGTTGAGGCGCCGAAGACTCGTAATGGACCACGTAATTCATCAGGATTGGATCTCGGAGGCATGAGGCCCACTCTTACTAAGTTAGTATGCAAGATTTCTCTTTGGGTAGCTGCTGGAAGCCATTCAATATCGGCTCTATTGATCCCCAGCGGATGTCCTAAAACCAGCTCGCAGTCATCTATCCAATTCATCAGTATGTCGGTGTGGCTGTACTCGAGGACAACGCTGTCCGCCCGATCCGGGGCCTCTTTGTCCAGAATGATAAGTGACGCGATGGTACGGCCACTTTCGAGTAACAAATGAGCCATCTGGAAAGCCACCAAACCACCAAATGAGTGACCGAGGAGATGCACTGGGCCTCGGGGATACACCTCATTGAGGGCCTGCACATAATATTCAGCAGCAGCTTCGACAGTAGAATGAGGAACAGCTTCATCTTCCAGGCCGCGCGGTTGCAGCCCGTACACTGGAATCGTTCTATCCAGATGGGTGACCACTTCCGCGAAGTTGATTACGGTAGCGCCAGCTCCGGGTACCCAAAAGTGGGTAGCAGCATTCTGGCGACCGGATTGCAAACAAAACAAGGGAGAATCATGTCTCTCTGGCTTTCCTCTCGAGATTTCGGCTGCCTCACGAAGCGCGTTCGACAAAACTCGAGTAAACCCGACAACATTAGCGGGGCCCATGATTGACTGATGGGAGCCTTCTACACGTAGGAGGTGAAGCAACTCTGGTGGCACAACAGATTTCCAGCCCGCCACGGTTAGATCTCCGCTCTCGCGAGCAGCAAAAAAATGAACCGGAATCGGTAGTGGATGGGCACAGTACTGCAACAACGCTATCATGATCGTGCGATTGCGAGTCAGATAGTAGTGGATTTGTGGACCAGTAAAATGGTCATAAAACTCCGGCAATACCAGCCTTTCCTGACACTTCCGTAAGAATGTGGCTAGATCCAGGGTCGCGGCGTACAGCTTAAACTCGTTGACGTCTTCCTGTGAGACACGGCGCGGAAACATATCCGGCATGGTGTACGCCTTTTCGATGATACCCAATAAGATATGGTTATCGTCATTCTGGTACTGTTCAAGAGTTTGCCGAGCCTGGGACGAGTAATCATTTTCACCGGGCCAGTAATGAGCATCAAACAGACCAACAAATTCAACCTTCTGCTCGGCGCCGATCAGTTGCGTGGCGATTTCATAGGCAATCGGCCCTCCGCCAGAATAGCCGGCAATCCGGTAGGGTCCCTCTGGCTGAACAGCGCGCATCATTTGCACCAGTCTCATGGCCATTCCTTCAACGGTACGTTCCGAAGGATCACTCAGTGGCCTTGGAGGCAGGTCATAAACGGGGAAGCCAGGAGCAAGATACTCAGCGAAGTTACGAAGAAAGTATCCATAGTTCGCTGGATGCACCGTGAACAGAGGTGGCTCTGAACCGCCTTCTCTCAAACAGACGGCCCTGTGGCCCGAGGTCTGTTTATCTGCCGACTCAATTTTTCTGGCAAGCGATTCAATCGTTGGGTTGGTAAAAAGATCGGCTAACGTTAGGGTGTTATCAATCTCCTGCAGCAGACTGTGCAAGCGTACTGCCAGGATCGAGTGACCCCCAAGTTCATAGAAGTTATCGTGGCGGCCGACTCGATCGAGTTGGAGCGTTTTCTGCCAAATCACCGCCAGTTTGATTTCTAACTCCCCAACCGGTGCTTCGTATCCAGTTGCCGCGTAAGCGTCTCCATCCGGTACTGGCAACCTTCGCCGATCTACCTTCCCGTTCGGGTTTAATGGCATCTTCTCCAAGCGCACATACGCCACCGGCACCATGTAGTGCGGCAGCCTGGTGGACAGATGACTGCGCAACTCTTCCGCCCCAGTCTCGCTCTCCGTTCCCTCCACACAGGTGTAATAAGCCACCAGCCGCTTCTCCCCAGCCGCTTCTCCCTGTACCACCACCACCGCCTCGTTCACCCCTTCATGCTCAGCCAATCGCGCCTCGATCTCTCCCAACTCGATCCGGAACCCTCGGATCTTCACCTGATAATCATTCCGGCCTAAAAACTCGATCTCTCCTGCCCTGGTCCACCGTCCCAGGTCTCCCGTCCGGTACAGCCGCTCGCCCAACTCGCCTCCCAACCCATCGGGTACAAACCTCTCCGCCGTCAAATCCGGTCGCTTCAGATATCCTTCTGCTACTCCGGGGCCTCCGATGTACAGCTCACCCCGCACTCCTACCGGCGTCGGCTCCAGTTTTCCGTCCAGGATGTACACTTGCGTGTTCGCTATCGGCTTGCCCACCGGGATGTTCTTCGTTTGGTCCCTCACCTCCCTGATCTCATGCGTCAGCGCAAACACCGTCGCCTCCGTCGGCCCGTAGCCATTCAACAAATGCTCCGGCGCTTTCCCTCTTAGTATTCCCGCCATCACTCTCGCGTCTACCACGTCCCCGCCTGTCATCAGGTATCTCAACCTGCCCAGCGTTTCTCCCAATCGCTCCGCGTACTGGTTCATCAGCCCCGCCGTCATCCACATCACGCTCACTCCATGCTTTTTCAAGCTCGCCTCGAACTCTCCGGCGTCCAGCACCTGCTCCTGCTCCATCACTACTATGCTCCCGCCATTCAGCAGTGCAGTCCACACTTCCAGCGTCGTCGCGTCGAAGGCTGGGCTGGCCTCATACGCCACCCGGTCTTCCTTATTAAAGGAGGCGTACCCGCAGTTCAGCACCACACGTCCGATCCCCCGGTGCGGCACCATCACTCCCTTCGGTGTTCCCGTTGACCCCGACGTGTACAGCACACACGCCGTCATCTTGCTGCTTATCTCTATACCCGGATTCGTCTCGCTCCACTCTCCCATCACCTCTTGCTCCCCGAGCTCCACCCACCGTACCGCCAGGCTTTCTGACAGCCGGCGCCTCGCGCTCGTTAGCACCACCGCCGCTCCGCTGTCCCGCACCATCATGGCCTGCCGCTCTTCCGGAAACGTAGGATCGATCGGCGCGTACGCTGCGCCGCTCTTCAATACCGCTAGCAGCGCCACCACCAGCCCCGTCGAACGCTCCAGCAACAGCGCCACCCGCTCACCAGGCATCACTCCCAGCGCGCGCAGATAATGCGCCAACTGATTGGCGCGCCGGTTTAGCTCGCCGTAACTCAACGTCCCCTCTTCAGCTACGATCGCCACCGCATCCGGCGCCTGCTCCACCTGCGCTTCAAACAACTCATGCACACAGCGCTCTCGCGGATACTCCGCCTCAGTCGCGTTCCACTCATACAACAACTGACATCGCTCTGCTTCAGGTAGCACTTCCAGAACACTCAATCGTCTGGACGGCTCGCTCTCCAAAGCCTCTACCAGCGACTCCAGTGCCCGGTGCATGTACTGACAGACTCGCTCCGCATCGACTGTGGCCTCCACAAGCGTTGTGAGGCTGAAGCCTTCGCCCAGATCATTAACAGAAATGTTCAAGGGATAGTTGGTGCGCTCCTCCCCGTAGAATTCCCGAATGCCTTCCAAAGCACGCGCCTTCTCTTGCGCGTGCGCTTGCTCAGTCACCGCTCTGTACCGGTAGTTGAACAATGAGGTGAATAATGGCGCCGGAGCCGGCACCCCGCTGCAGCGCTGCGCCAGTGCAAGCGACGCATGCTCATGCCGCATTAACTTCGCCAACTGCCGGTGCACCTCTCGCACACTCTCTGCCGCTTCCAGTTCCCCTACTCGCATTCTCACTGGCAGCGTGTTGACAAACATTCCCATAGCTCGGTCCGCGCCTTCTCCGCCCTGCATCCGCCCGAACAGCACCGTCCCGAACACCACGTCCTCCCGGCCCGTGGCCCGCGCTGCCACCTGCGCCCAGGCCACGTGACACAAACTCGCCGCGCTCACCCCAAGCTTGCGCGCGCGCTCCCGTATCCGCCGCGCCAAGCCCGCCTCCACTCTCATCTGCGCCAGTGCGGTTCCCGTCCCATCTCCCTGCACATTCGTTAACCCGAACGGCGCCGTCGGCTCCTCTACGTCTCCCAGCAACTCCCGGAAATAGCCTTCGTGCTCTTCCCGGCTGATCCCCAACCGCGCCTGTGCCACCAGATTGCGAAACGGCTGCGGTGTGGGCAAACGATCTCCTTGCCCCAGCAGATATGCCTCGATCTCCTCCTGCATCACATCCAGCGTCGTGTGATCTCCGATCAGATGATGCTGTAACAACATCATCAACCAGCGCCCCTGTTCCTCGTCCTGGGCGAGCGCCACGTGCAGCATTGGCGCACACCGCACATCCAGCCGGTATGACCGCGGGTTGTAGCGCGCGCGCAATTGCGCTACTCCATCGCCCGCGCCAACTTCAAGCGCTACCTCTTCCACTGGTAACACCGCCTTGCGCCATACCACCTGCACCGGCTCAGCCAGTCCTTCCCACACCACTCCTGTCCGCAGGATGTCGTGACGATCAATCACCGCCTGCATGGCGGCGAGATAGCTTTCCAAACGCTCGCGGCTGTCAAAGCTGTACATGCTGCCGGCTATATAAGGATCGCTCTCACCTTCCATCAGGTGGTGAAAGAGTATGCCCTCCTGTAATGGAGCCAGCGGGTAGATGTCCTGCACGTTCGCCGCTCCATCCGGCACCCCTTTCACAATCTTCTCTATCTCT
>Ga0207676_10000542_pt1 | contig 31480 bp, 10 predicted proteins | sample KBSSwiS72_FD_184307 | JGI IMG/M metagenome (GOLD analysis project Ga0207676, IMG submission 184307) | Switchgrass rhizosphere microbial communities from Kellogg Biological Station, Michigan, USA - KBS Switchgrass S7-2 (SPAdes) (version 2) | ecosystem: Host-associated > Plants > Roots >...
AGTAGCGCCGCGACACACACCACGCAGTTCGCTCATGGTTACTCGATACTAAGATTCGGTAAGGTCGGTAGGACTATTGCGCCCGGTTGAAGTCAGGCCGAGGGCGAGTGTCCTTTCAGAGGTTGCCCACCCCGGTCGCGAGCAACTCGACGCGGCGAGCCAAGTCGGCGAGCGTCGCGGTTTCAAAGAACTGACTGAGGGGGAGTTCGACGTTGAAGCAGTCGCGCACCCGCGAGATGACCTGCATGGCCCGGAGCGAGTGGCCGCCCAGTTCGAAGAAGTCATCCTCGACACCGACCGCTTGCACTCCGAGGACCTCGGCGTAGAACCCGGCCAGCCGGCGCTCGACCGTCGAGCGCGGTGCAACGAACTTCGTCTCCAACTCGGGCCGCCCTTCGTCGGGCGGAGGCAGTGCCCTGCGATCCAACTTGCCGTTGGCGTTGAGCGGGAACACATCGAGCGGCACGAACGCCGAGGGGACCATGTAGACCGGCAAGCGTGCGGCGAGGTGGCGGCGCAATTCGCTCGCTCCGCACATCTGGCCCTCTTTCGCCACGAAGTAGGCCACAAGGCGGCGGTCACCCGATCCGTCTTCGCGCGCGACGACAGCAGCCTGTGCGACGTGCGGGTGCGCCGAAAGCAGCGCCTCGACTTCGCCAGGCTCGACGCGGAAACCGCGAATCTTGACCTGCTGGTCGCTGCGCCCGAGGAACTCGACGCAGCCATCGGGGAGGAAGCGTGCGAGGTCGCCAGTTTTGTATAGGCGCGCGCCCGGCTCCGAAGAGAACGGGTCGGGGATGAATCGTTCGGCAGTGAGCGCGGGCCGATCGAGGTAGCCGCGCGCCAGCCCGCAGCCCCCGACGTACAGTCCGCCCGTAACGCCGACGGGCACGGGCCGCAGGAGTTCGTCTAAAAGGTAGATTTGGACGTTCGTCAGGGGGCGACCGATGGGGACGAGATGCGCCTGCTCGCCGACGCTCGTAACCTCTTGCCAGGTCGCGAAGGTCGTCGTCTCCGTTGGGCCGTAGACGTGCAGGAGCCGCCCTGGTCGCCCCTTCTCCAAGACCTCCCTAACCCATTTCGGCTCGACCGCCTCGCCCCCAAACAGAAGGTGCCGCAGCCCCCGGAAGGCCGCCGGGAGCTCACGCGCCATGTGGTTGAAAAGGGCCGTCGTCAGGAACATGACGGTGACGCCGTGCGCTTCGAGTTGCGCAGCCAACGCGTGGGGCGCGAGAGCTACATCCTTCTCGATGATGACAAGACGCGCACCCGACAACAAAGCACCCCAGATCTCGAAAGTGGCGGCGTCGAAGGAACTGTTCGATGCTTGCGCCACCACGTCTGACTCATCAAGCGTGACATAGTTCGTATCGCGGACGAGGTTATGAACCGCCCGGTGCGGGACAGCCACGCCCTTCGGCTGCCCTGTCGAACCTGAGGTATAGATGACGTAAGCGAGGTTCTCCGCGCCAGCCGTCGGCATTCCGATCTCCGTTGCCTCTTCCTCGTCTCCTTCTGCGTCCAGAAGGATGGTGTAACCCCAATAATCGTTGAACTTCTCCGCGAGGCTCGATTGTGTTAGCAGCACGTGGGCCTGCGCGTCGTCGAGCATGAACGCGAGCCGTTCCTGTGGGTACGAAGGGTCGAGCGGGACGTAAGCGCCGCCCGCTTTGAGCACGCCGAGCATGCCGACAACCATCTCAGCCGAACGCTCCGTGCACACGCCGACCAGCGCCCCTGGACCAACGCCGAGGCTGCGGAGGCGGCGCGCGAGCCGTCCGGAGCGATGGTCCAACTCCGCGTAGGAGAGTGTACGCTCGCCGCAGACGACAGCCGTGCGGTTACCCATCCGGCGGGCGACCTGAGCGAACTCCTCGTGAAGGCAGCGAAACTCTCGCGCGCCACGCGCTTCGTCGTTCCACCCGGCGACGACTTGTCTCTGTTGTGCTTCCGTCATCAGCGCTAGCTCCGACAGGCGACGCGCGGGATGGCGGGCTGCGTCTTCGAGCAGTGTGCAGAAGTAGTCGAGCGTGCGCGCCACCGTCGCCGAGTCGAAAAGGTCCGTGTTGAAGTCGCAATCGAGTTGCAGGACGTCGCCGTGGTCCATCACGTTCAGGCCCAGGTCGAATTTGCTGTGGCCGACGGGCGCCGAGATCCACTCGACCTTCAGTCCGAACATCGACGGGACGGAGAGCGGTTCGAGGTTAAAGGTTGTAGAGAAGAGCGGAAAGCGACTCGCGTCGCGCGGGCGGCGCAGCTTTTCGACGAGGGTAAGTACGGAGTAGTCCGCGTGCTCGTAGGCTTCGAGCAGCAGGCCGCGGACGTGTGCTATGAGCTCGGCGAACGTCGGATCGCCATCGAGGCGGCTGCGGAGAGGGAGTGGGCGTGTGCAGAAGCCGACGAGCCGCGCCTCGGCGCGACCCTCGCGGCCCGCGACCGGGATACCGATAACCACGTCTGACTGCCCCGTCAGACGATGGACCAGCGCGAGGTATCCGGCCAGCATCGTCATGAAGAGCGTAGCGCCGTGTCGCCGGCCAAGACTCTTCAGATCCTCGCAGAGTTGCCGTTCGACGGACGTGTGCAGGCGTGCGCCGCGGTAGGTCTGCGCGGGAGCGCGCGGGCGATCGGCGGGCAGATCGGCGTGCGGTGGATCGCCGCTCAGCCGCGTAACCCAGAAAGACTCATCGTCGGCCCGCTTCGCCAGCTTCTCAGGCCGCCGCAGACTCTCGGCGTAATCGCCGAACTGCAAAGGCGCGTCCGGCTCCCACGCGACACCTCGGCACCCCGCTTCGTAGGCCGCGCAGATCTCATCCAGCAGCACTCCGACCGACCACCCATCCGAGACGACGTGATGCGTGGAGAGCACGAAGAGGTGATGCTCTGCTTCGAGCCTGAGGACGTGTGTGCGCAGCAGCGGAGCGACGCCGAGGTCGAATTTCCGTCTACACTCGTCCGCCAGCCAGTGCACGGCTTCTGCCTCGTCGTTGAAGTCAATGAGCGTCAGCTCGCGCGGCGAGGGGGCATGCTCGTGAACAAGCTGCTCCGCACCGTCGTCGCTGAGGCTCGTCCACAGCGCCTCGTGGCGGGCGACGGCGACACGAACAGCGCTGGCGAAAGCCGTCAGGTTGAGCGGGCCGCGGAGCCGCAAGCAGAGCGTTTCGTTATAGGCGCACGAGGCGTCGTCGCTCATCTGTGCCAGAACCCAGAGCTGCCGCTGCGCCTCGGTCGCCGGCAAACGCCGGACTATGTGGGCCGGGTCGCTGGCGAGTTCATAAGTGGGGGCGGACGGTTGCGGACGGCAACGCTCGCGCAGCGCGTCGAGGTGCGGAAAACTGCCGAGCACCGTTGCAGCCTCGACCCCGAAATCGATGAAGCAGGCAAGTTCGTCAACGCCGATCCCGGCCAGACGTTGGACGATTGGCGCGCAGGTCTCAGGCGTGCCGATCAGTGCGCTTGTCCGCACGTAACGCTCGTAAGCGGATGATAGGAGGTAGTCCAGGTCGTCCTCTGAAAGTCTCTCGAAGTCAATCTGTAAGCCCTGACTGCGGACGAGGTTTTGCAAGAGGTCGAGGGACGACTTGAGGTAGTCGCAGAAGGGGCGGCGTGCGCACTCGCGCACGGCCTCGGCTTCAACCCCGACAAACGTGTGTACCAGCAGCGTGACATGACCGCGCGTGGGGTCGTGGCCGTGGTCAGCCAACGCCCGGCGGTAGAGGGCGACGTTGCGCGCGAGGTCTTCCACGGTTTGTCCCATCAGGTTCGTCAGAATGCCGGCGCCGATCTCGCCCGCGCGCCGGTACGTTTCCGGGTTGTTGACGACCGTAATCCAGACGGGCAGTTCGCGCTGCATGGGCTGCGGGAAAAGGCGGACGTGGATTTCGTTGCCCGCGCCGCCGCGCGCCTTGACCGACTCGCCACGCCAGAGCTGCCGCACCTCCTCGATCTTCTCGAACATCAACTCGCGGTGACGCCCGTAAGCCTCGGGCGCGAAGACGAAGTCGTCCGGGTGCCAGCCTGAGGCGAAGGAGACGCCGGCGCGCCCCTGCGAGAGATTATCCACCACCGACCACTCCTCGGCGACGCGCACGGCGTGATGGAGCGGCAGCACGACGCTGCCCGCACGCAAGCGGACGTGCTCCGTCTCTCTTGCGAGCGCTGCGGCGATGACCGAAGGGTTGGGCGAAAAGCCCCCGAAGGCGTGGAAATGTCGCTCTGGAATCCAGACTGCCTCGAAGCCGTGACGGTCGGCGAACTTCGCGCCCTCGATGAGCAGATCGTACTTGTGTCCGTCGAAGGCTGCCTCGTAGTTGCCGAAGAAGGAGAGGCTGAACCGGACAGCCTTGTCAGGACATGTCAGTGGCACAGGCGCGCGTACCTCCACCCTGGCGCGGGCGCCGACTAGCGCGGGCTTCATCTCACGCCGTCCCCAGAACCCGAGCGCCTGTTGCCCGCTCACCTGTTGGACAGGTGGGGGGCGCGTGCCGTTCGTAGGCCCGCCGGGCTTATCCGGGATGAAGCCGCCAGCGCGCATCTCCGCGGCGCTTTCAACAACGGCGCGGACGATGTGGTCAATGTCCTGGTCCGTATGCGCTGTTGAGAGGAAGCAGTTGCGCCACTCCCACACGTAAACGCCCTTCGTAAGCAGGTGGTAGAAGAGCAAATCCATGTTGCCCGTATAGTTGAAGCGGAAGAGCGAGCCGAAGTGCGCGACCCGCAGCGGCATCTCCTCGCGCGCGAAGTGCTCGTTGAGCGTCGCCGCCAGACGCGAGGTGCGCTCGTTCAGCTCCGCTTGCAGCGACGGGCCGCGCTCCTTGAGGTGTGCGAGCACGGCGCGCGCTGAGGCCATCGCCAGCGGATGCTGGCAGAAGGTGCCGCCGAAGTAGGTGGTCTCGGCGGGCGGGTAGGAGGCGTCGCCGTACTCCCAGAGGCCTCCGTCAATGGCGTCCATGAAGGGCGCGCGGCCCGCGACGATGCCGATGGGCAGGCCGCCGCCAGCGATCTTGCCGTAGGTGACGAGGTCGGCTGCGATGCCGAACCACGCCTGCGCCCCGCCGGGGTGGACGCGGAAACCCGTCACCATCTCGTCGAAGATCAAAACGACGCCAGTTGCCTGCGTCCACGCCCGCAACTCGTGCAGGAACTCGCGCGGTTGCAACTCCGGGTGGCGACTCTGTACCGGCTCGACGAGGACGGCGGCGAGTTCGTTGGCGTGTGCCTGCAGGAGTTCGAGTGCGCGTGGGCTTCCGTATTCGAGCACCAGCACGTCCTCGGCGACGCGCGGCGGGATGCCAGGCGCGAGCGGTGCCGAGAGGCAGTCGCCACCCTGCGCGCGGGCGAGTGTGCCATCGGAGTGGCCGTGGTAGGAGCCAGCGAAGATGGCGACCTTCGTCCGGCCCGTACGCGCGCGCGCGAGCCGCAGTGCCGTCATTACCGCCTCCGTACCGGAGTTGCAGAAGGTCGCTCGCTCCATCCCCGTTAGCTCGCAGACGAGCGCGGCGACCTCTCCGGCGAGGGCCGGGCGCGGTCCCATCTCGATGCCCCGCCGGAGCTGTTGCTCGAGGGCTGTGGTGACGAACGACGGGCGGTGGCCGAAGAGGTGGACGCCGAAGCCCATCGTGATGTCAACGTACTCGTTGCCGTCGACATCGCGCAGCCGCGCGCCATCGGCCCCCGCCCCGACAATCGGGTAGAGCATCTCCTTAATGGAGAGGCGGAAGCCGACCACGGCCCGGCTGTCGGCAAGCACCGGTCGATACTGTCGTGCCAACAGCTTTGAAGTTGCTGTACGGCCCGTGAAGCGTGCGACGAGTTCGCTCAGGTGTTGTTGTTGCCGCTCGCTGAGTCCTCCGGTGGCACCGGGCTGAACGGGTTTGAAAGGTACATAGGGAGCGCGAGCCGCGACCCCGCCGTTTACAAGCGCGGATGGCGGCGGTTGAGGCCGAGTGTCGAATGTCGTGCTCGGTCTCTGTGCGGGCTGCTTGTGGGGTTCTTCGTGCGCTTTGACGGCGGTGGACGGCAGTGCGAGCGGGCGACCCTGGCCGAGTACGGAGAGTTGCTGCGACATGAGGCCGGAGAACTGCGCGAGGAGGTCGAGCTGCCTCGATATGATGTGCTGCGGCGACCCAGCGTGGAGGCTCACGCCCGAGTCAACCGCCGCTTCAACCGCGACCAGTTCCGGTGCGGGTGCGATCATCTCGGCGAGGCTCTGTGCGGCCGGCATGGGCATGGCGCAAACGGGCAGACTCGGAGGCGTCGCTGGTGTCGCCGTCTGCTCGATGTGCTCGGCCAGCGCGTCGAGCGTCTTGAACTGCTCAAACAGTTGGCGGATGGAGATTCTCAGCAGGAAGGTGTCTTCGATGATACGGATCGCTTCGGTGAGGACGATGGAGTCCGCGCCCATTTCCAAGAACGAGGCGTGCGCGTCTAAAGTCTCCGGCGCGGTCTGGAGCAAACGTCCGACGATGGCGCGCAGTGTTTCGAGAATGGCCTCCTTGCGACGCGGGTCAGTCGATACAGCTTCAATCGTCATGGTGTTGTCTCCTTCGGGTAGCCAGTAACTCTTTCTTTCGAATGGGTAGGTCGGGAGAGAGAGGCGGCGGCGCGGGTAGTCGCGGTCGAAACTACTCCAGTCAATCTTGGTTCCCGCGACGTAAAGCGCCGACAAACTGCTGAGTAACACACGCCAATCGTTCTGCCCGCGCCGGAGTGTGGGCAGCCAGCTGATGTCTGTGCCGGGCAGACACCGGCGGCCCATATTAAGAAGCGGCGTGTCCGGCCCGACCTCGACGAACACCTCGCAGCCTTGTGCCGCTAGCGTCCGCAGCGCGATGTCGAAGCGTACTGGCTCGCGCGTGTTCCGCAGCCAGTGGCTGGCCTCCACGTGAGTGCCTGCTGGGAGTATCTCGCCGGTCAGCCCAGAGATCAGCGGAAGGCGGAGCGGGCGTACGGGCACGCGGCGCAACGCCCGCTCGAAGTCGGCCAACACCGGCTCCATTAGAGGCGAGTGGAAGGCATGCGAGACATTTAGGGCGCGCGTCGTGATGCCGTCCGCCGCGAGCCGGCGCAGCGCCGAGCGCAACGCTTCGCGCTGGCCAGAGATGACCGTGTGCGCAGGGCCGTTGACGGCGGCGATGGAGACTTCCCCCCGCTCAGGTTCGATCGCAGCAGCGACTCTCTCCGCGCCGGTGAAGACGGCAGCCATATCGCCCGATGGCGGAAGCGACTGCATGAGGCGCGCGCGGTCTGCCACAAGCCCAAGCCCCTCTTCGAGCGTGAACGCGCCTGCGAAGCATGCCGCCGCGTACTCGCCGACGCTGTGCCCGAAGACGAAGTCAGGCTCAATGCCCCACAGCCGCCACAACTCGGCGAGCGCGTATTCGAGAGCGAAAAGCGCGGGCTGCGTGTAAGCCGTCTCGTCGAGCCAAGCCGTCGGCTCCGTCTCCTCGTAGAGCACCGCGAGCAGCGGTCGTTCGAGGATCGGGCGCAGGATTTCGTCGCATCGCTCCAGCGTGCGGCGGAAGCTAGGCTGCGTCTTGTAAAGCTCGCTCCCCATATTGAGGTATTGCGCGCCTTGTCCGGTGAAAAGCAAGGCGGTCCGCGGATGGCGACGGGTATGCGCATGATGCAGGCCATCGGCCTGCTGGCCGCGGGCGAAGGAGTGCAGGGTCAGGCGGAGTTGGTCACGCGTATCGCACATCAGCGCCAGCCGGTGCGCGAAGTGTGTCCGTCCGACGTTCGCCGTGAAGCACACGTCCGCGAGGGGCTGCTCGGGGTGGAGCGTGAGATGATCGGCGAATCGATGCGCCAGTTCGCGGAGCACGCCGTCGCTTTGCGCCGACAGGCAGAAGACGTGCGCGGGCCGTTCGGGAATGACTTGCACGTCGCTGTGTACGGCGGGCGCTTCTTCAAGGACGACGTGCGCGTTGGTGCCGCCAAAGCCGAAGCTGCTCACGCCTGCGAAGCGAGGGGGGCCACCGCGTCTCCACTCCCGGCCGCGTGTCGCGATCTCCAATGGCGAGTCGGCAATCGCAAGGCGCGGGTTGAGTTCGCGGACGTGCAGATGTGGCGGGACGTGTTCACGCTCAAGGCAGAGCGCGACTTTGATGAGGCCGGCGATCCCCGCAGCCGCTTCAAGGTGGCCAATATTAGTCTTGACCGATCCGACGTAACACGGCGCGGTGTTCAGCCGGCCCTCGCGCAAGACGGCGCTGAGAGCAGCGAACTCGATGGGGTCGCCGAGCGGAGTGCCTGTGCCATGCGCCTCGACATAACCGATATCTGCCGCGGCTACACCCGCCTGGTCCAACGCCTCTCGAACGAGCGCCTGTTGCGCCAGTCCGTTCGGGGCGGTCAGCCCGTTGCTCCGCCCGTCCTGGTTGATGGCCGAGCCGCGGATCAGCGCTACGACGTGGTCGCCGTCTGCTAAAGCGTGAGAGAGCCGCTTGAGCACGACGACGCCGCAGCCTTCCGAGCGCACGTAGCCGTCAGCCGCCGCGTCGAAAGTCTTACAGCGCCCGTCAGCCGACATCATCCCAGCGCGGGTCAGCGCCTCGGTCAGCTTGGGTGTGAGGAGGAGGTTGACCCCGCCCGCGAGGGTGGCCCGCGACTCGCCCGCGCGGAGACTCTGGCAGGCCGCATGCACGGCGACGAGCGAGGACGAGCAGGCAGTGTCAATGGCCATGCTCGGCCCGTTCAGGTCGAGCAGGTAGGAGAGACGGTTGGCGGCGATGCTGAGGGCGGAGCCAGTGCCCGCGTAAGCATCGGGACTCGCGCCGGCGTTGAATTGGAGCAGCGCGTAGTCGCTGTTACTGATGCCGACGAAGACCCCTGTGCGTGTACCGCCAAGCTGATCGGGTGCGTAGCCTGCGTCCTCCAGCGCCTCCCAGGCGACTTCAAGCAGGAGCCGTTGCTGCGGGTCGATCTGCGCCGCCTCGCGAGGCGAGATTCCGAAGAACTGCGTGTCAAAGCCGTCCACCTGCTTGAGAAAGCCGCCGCGGCTCGCGAAGCCGTGCAGGCCGGTCTCCCATCGTCCCGGCGGAGCTTCCGTAATGGCGTCGACGCCGTCGCGCAGCAACTGCCAAAAAGCCTCGATGTTCTCCGCGCCGGGGAAGCGACAGGCCATCCCGATGATGGCGATTGGCTCTACCGCGGCGCTCTCCGTCAATGTGGGAGATTCGGGCACAGTCTCCCCGCCGACGTGCCGCGCGACGCGCTCGATGGTCGGGTAGTCCCAGAAGAAGGTGGGCGGCAAAGGACGGCCAAGCCACGCACTGAAATCGCCTACCATCTCGACTACCCGCGCCGAGTCGAAGCCGTAGTATCGGAACGGCTGACTGGCGTTAACCTCTGCGGGCGGGATGCCGGTTCGCCGTGAGATGGCCGCCGCGAGCCATTCCCGGACGGCCTCCACCGCCGGAGTCTTACGCGAGGCGGCGCCGCTTAAGCGAGTTTCGTCGCCGCTGTCCTCGGGCGTCTGCCAACGGGCGACCGCCTCCAGCGTCCCTTCGAGAAACTCACGGCGACTGGCGTGGCGCTTAATCTTCCCGCTCGAAGTCTTGTTGATCGTGCCCGTCTTGACGAGGACGATGGCGTAGGGCTGAAGCTCGTGGCGCTCGGCTACACGCTCGCGGATGGCCTCAACCACCTCCCGCTCGTCCGCCGGGCCGAACTCGCGCCGCACTTCCAGCACGAGGACGAGTCTCTCTTCGAGACCGGCTTCAACCGCGAAGCCAGCGCAGCAGCCAGGCCGGAGCAGGCGGTGGCTCCGCTCGGCAGTCCACTCCACGTCCTGCGGGTAGTAATTCTGCCCGCGGATGATGATGAGGTCTTTGACCCGGCTGCCGATGAACAGCTCGCCGTAGCGCATGAAACCGAGATCGCCCGTCCGCATGAAAGGGCCGTCATGCGTGTCAGCAGTGCGCGCCTGGAATTTCTCCTCGGTCTCCTCGGGACGCTGCCAGTAGCCGCGCGCCAGCCCTGCACACTTCACCCAAATTTCGCCGAGCTCGTCTGGCGCGCAACGGCGGTGAGTCTCCGGATCGACGATGGCGATTTCAGTGTCAGCGATGGGCTGGCCGCAGCCGACGAGGGAGCGCGCGCCCGGCTCGTCGGGTGCGATCTCAACTACGCGCCGCTCCTGTTCGAGTGCTGATGCCCGCGCCGTGATGAAGAGCGGCGCACGCGGTTCTGGACCACCGGCAGAGACCATCAGCGTCGCCTCGGCGAGTCCGAACGAAGGGTAGAAGGCTTCGCGGCGGAAGCCGCAGGATGCGAACGTTTCGGCGAACCGTTCAATCGTCTCGCGGTGAACGGGTTCGGCGGCGTTGCCTGCTACGCGCCAGCCGCTGAGATCGAGCCGAGCGCGCTCTTCCGGAGTGACTTTACGCGCACACAACTCGTACGCGAAGTTGGGGCCGGAGCTGTGCGTCACGCCGTAGCGTGTGATGATCTCCAGCCAGCGCGCGGGCCTTTGCACGAAGGCAAGCGGCGAGAACAGGTAAGCAGGAACGCCGCAGACAGCCGGGTGGACAATGCCCTCGACCAGCCCGTAGTCGTGGAAGTTGGGCATCCAGGTGGCGCTCACGCTCTCCGGCATGTAGCCGTAGGCGCTCGCGAGGTGCTCAGACTGATGGACCAGGCAGAAGTGTGTGACTATCACACCTTTCGGCGTCGAGGTCGAGCCGGACGTGTACTGCAGATATGCAAGATCGTCGCCCGTCTGAGGAGGAGCTTGCCAGCGCGCGGACGCTCCGGGATCGAACTCATCTACTTTGAGCCAGCGTAGCTCGCGCAAGTCGGGTGCTCCCTCGATCATGGAGAGGAGCGTGGCAGTAGTGAGGGCGAGAACCGGGCGTGAGTCGCTGGCAATGGCTTGTACTCTGGGCAGCGTGCGACCGAGCCGCGCGGGGTGCGGCGGGGGTGCGGGCACCGCCACTGCGCCCGCGTACAGGCAGCCGAAGAACGAGGTAACAAATTCCAGCCCAGCGTCGAACAGCAGCAGCACACGCTCGCCCCGCGCGCCGGACTCATCGAGCAATGCGGCAACCGCACGCGCCTGTTGGTCCAACTCGGCGTAAGTCAGGCGTGCTGTTTCGACTTCACCATCGGCGAGGAAAGTGAAGGCTGTGTGGTCGGGTTGCTGTTGCGCCCTCCGGCGCAGGATTTCCGTGAGCGTGGTTACTCCGTGTTCAGACATCTCGAAGCCTTCCGATATATGCGAGAAGATTACTCGTGCAAAGGCGCAAAGGCGCAAAGCGCTACCGCGTTTCTATGAGTTTTCTTTGCGCCTTTGCGCCTTTGCGCGAGACATTTTTTCTTCAGCCTGCCGCCGTCTCAGTTCACGTTGCCGGCTCAGCGATGCGGCCCGGCCCTCAGACTCGCTCCGCCCCGCGCGCGGTTGCGCTTTGCCCTTCGATCGGCTCAGGTGCTCGGCCAGCGCGCTCACCGTCGGGTACTTGAACAACTCAACGACGGGCAGTTCCATCCGCAACGCCTCGCGAAGCCGGTTGTTGACGCGAATCAACAGCAGCGAGTGGCCGCCGAGGTTGAAGAAGTTATCTTGGACGCCGACCCGCTCGACCCCGAGCGCCTCCCGCCACACGCCGGCGATCAAACGCTCCAACTCCGAGCGCGGCGCGACGTACGGCCCGTCCGCCTCGCAGCCCGCGCCGTCTGGGGCGGGCAGCGCTTTGCGGTCGAGTTTGCCGTTCGGCGTTAATGGAAAAACTTTGAGCGGCACGATGGCCGACGGAAGCATGTACTCAGGCAGCCTTTGCTTCATGTAATTGCGCAACTCCGCGATCTGAAGATCGCCGTTGTTTGCGACGACGTAAGCGACCAGTTGCGTGCTGCCGCGATCGTCCTCGCGCGCCACCACAACGCTCTCGCGAACACCAGCGTGTTGCGCCAGCACGGCTTCAACTTCTCCAACCTCGATCCTGAACCCCCTGATCTTTACCTGCTCGTCGACGCGTCCCAGAAACTCGATGTTTCCATCCGCTCGATACCGTGCGAGATCGCCGGTGCGGTAGAGACGTTCTCCCGCGTTCTTACTGTAAGGATGAGGAATGAACCGCTCTGCTGTTTGCGCCGGCTGGTTGTGATAGCCACGCGCGAGACCCGCACCGCCGATGTACAACTCGCCGGCCACACCCGTCGGAACCAATTGCTGCGCAGGATCGAGCACGTACAGCTCGGCGTTCAACGACGGCCGTCCGATGGGCACGACGCTCTTTTCCTCGCGTGCCGAGCTCGTCGTTGCAGGCTCGTAGTTGCTGACGGTTATCGTCGTCTCGCTTGGTCCATACGCGTTACACCACTCAACCTGCTGACCCACCGTGCGTTGCCACTTCGCGAGCGTCTCTTCGAGCGTCTTCTCGTTGCCCACGATCACACGCCGCAACGTGCTCGGTATCTCGAGGCCCTTGTCATTCATCGCCGTCAGCCACTCGAGCCAGAACGACGCCGGAAGATTCACAATCGTTACTTCTTCTTGCCGCAACAGCGACACAAAGTCGGCGTACGAAATCACTGCCTCAGGCCGCATGACGATGCAACCTCCACTCAACCACGCCGAGAAGAATTCTTCAGCCGCCACGTCGAAGCTCAGCGAAGCGAACTGCAAAAGGTGGTCGCGCTCAGTCATCCGATGATTGTTGATGAAAGCGTAAGCTGCGTTGACGAGCGATCGATGTTCGATGACGATGCCTTTCGGTCGGCCGGTCGATCCCGATGTGTAGACGAGATAGACGATGTTCGAGGGCTCGGCGTCGCTGTGCACGTTCTGCGTATCGCGCTCGGTAATTGCATCACGCTCGACATCGAGAAGGATCGAGTGAACCTGAAAATCGTTTGGCATCAGATTCTGCTGCGTGAGCAACAGCGTCACGCCGGAATCTTCGAGCATGTAGCGCAAACGCTCGGCTGGATACGACGGATCGAAGGCGACGTATCCACCGCCCGCCTTGAGAACCGCCAGCAGCGCCACCGCCATCTCAACTGACCGCTCCAGCAGGATGCCGACGCGCGTCTCGGCCTTCAGCCCACACGTGCACAGGTGATGGCCCAACTGGTTGGCCCGCGCGTTGAGTTCCGCATAGGTCAGCCGTTCGTCGCCGCAGACAAGCGCGACGGCTTCGGGCGCACGCGCCACCTGCTCCTCGAAGAGTTCGTGGACGCAACCGTCGCGCGGAAAGTCGCGGCGCGTCTCGTTCCATTCGAAGAGGAGTTGGTGCCGCTCTTGATCCGTGAGCAGCGGCAGGGCGCCGAGGCTCGCGGACGGATCGGTTACGGCGGCGTTGAGCAGCACCGCGAAATGCTTGAGCATCCGCCTGACGGTCGCACCGCTAAAGAGGTCGGTGTTGTACTCCAGCGTGCACAGCAACCCGTCAGCGCGCTCGGTCACGTCGAAAGAGAGATCGAACTGCGACACCTCCGTCTCGTCGTCCAACAGGCTGATCTCGATATCGCCCATTCTCAGCGGCGGCAGCGGCGCGTTCTGCAAGGAGAACATGACCTGGAAGAGCGGGGTGCGGCTCGTGTCGCGCTCCGGCTGCAACTCCTCGACCAGCTTCTCGAAGGGCACGTCCTGGCGGGCGAAGGCCCCGAGCGTCACGTCCCTGACGCGGCCAAGCAACTCCCGGAAGGTGGGGTCGCCCGACAGGTCTGTGCGCAGGACGAGAGTGTTGACGAAAAACCCGATGAGCGGCTCCAACTCCGTGCGGTTGCGGTTGGCTACGGGCGTGCCGACGACGATGTCGTCCTGTCTCGTGTAGCGCCCGAGGAGCGTCTTGAAGACGGCTAGCAGAAACATGTAGGGCGTCACCCTTTCGCGGCGGGCCAATGCTTTCAGCTGCCCGGTCAGGCGCAGGTCCATCAGGTGCGTGAGAGATGCTCCGCGATAACTCTGCACGGGCGGGCGTGGTCTGTCAGTCGGCAGTTCAAGCGTCGGGACCTTCTCACCCAGCCGCTCTTTCCAATATTTCATCTGCCGATCCAAGGTCTCACCTTGCAGCCACGCGCGCTGCCAGACGGCGAAGTCAGCGTACTGGATGGGCAGCTTCGGCAACTCCGGCTGTCGCCCCGAAGCGAAGGCTTCGTAAGCCGCGCTCAATTCCTTGAGGAGCACGCCGATTGACCAGCCGTCCGAAACGATGTGGTGCATCAGGAACCAGAAGTGATATTCCTCCTCGGCCAGCCGCAGCAGCGCGGCGCCAACTAGTGGACCACGCACGAAGTCGAACGGTTGCCCGCGCAGCCGCGCCGCAATTCGTTTGAGTCGCTCGGCCCGTTCGACTTCCGGTAGCCGGCTCAAGTCTTCGACCGGGATGGATAGCGTCAGCCGCGGCGCGACGATCTGCACTGGTCGCCCTTCGATCTCAGCGAACGTGGTGCGCAGAACTTCGTGTCGACTGATGATTTCGTTAACGCTCCGTTCGAGCGCCGCGACTTGGAGAGGGCCGCGGAGTCGGAAGGTGGCGGGCACCTTGTAAGGGCCGTCAGGCTCTAACTGTTCGAGAAACCAGAGACGCTGTTGCGCGAAAGAGAGCGGGTAGTGCGCAGCCGTGCCGCGCCGCGGGATAGACTGTGCGCCCTCCCGCTCCGCCGCTCGCTGCTGTTTCAGACGCGACACGAGCGCCGCGCGCTCCGTCGGCGACAACTCGGCGATGTGTTGAGCATTGTTCGGCATTCAGCTCTTAACCTGAAAAAGTTACTCGGCGTCAAGAGGGAAGCGATGACGATGGAAAGGGAAGCGGAGGTTTATGAGGGTAATAGACTCTTACTTGTTTCCATTAAGTTTGTCACCATTAAGAACGAGACTGAGGTAGCGATCGTCTTCCTGAAACAGCAATCCCTTTTCGCGCAAGATTGCGATTTCTTGTGCCGCATTGAATCCCGCAATATCGCTGAATTCTCGAGCCACATCGCCCACTCGTTTCGCTTTGTCAGCTAAGAAGTCGAGGATTCTGCCGCTAATTGGTTCTAAACGGTATTCGTTTACTGCGCCTGAACGCGAATCAGTAATCACGCATTGATCGCCATTTCGGTTGAGAAGAAGTTTTGGAGGATCCTCGTTATCTTTCCAGGCGTTGACCCAGCGATCGATCTTCTCTTTTATTCGACCGATCCACTGAAACATCGTTTGAACATATGCGGCGCCCGTATTGGTATCGTCAAAGTAGTAAGCCAGATTGTCCAATGCGTCTTGCGGGAAGGGATAAATCAGCGAGTAGTAATCTAATGGGTGCAGATCTAGTCCGTATTCCTTGCTCTTCACGAAGTAGGGACTGTACCGGTCGAATCGTACGGGATACACGCCCGTGGGTGGCGAGAGATGTACGAGCAGAGGAAGATCGTCAATATACTTCCGATACACGTCTTCACCTTCGCCGGGAAAGCCGATGAGGAGGTTCCATGCCGGTTCGATATCATAAATGGCACAGAACTTCATCAGGCAGATGTTACGAAAGGCAGTGGTTCCTTTCTTCATCAACTTCAACGTCGAGGTGGACAGGGATTCAATTCCCGGTTGAATGAGTTTCACTCGCGCCTTCGCCAGGATCTGCACCTCTGACTCACTCAGATCGGCCTTCACTTCATAGAAGATAGAAGTACTTTCCGGCGTCTTAAGAAAAGGCAACACTTCCTGAAGATAACTTTTTGGAAGGATGTTATCGACGGCCCCCAACCGGGGCACTTTGGGAGCAAATTCAAAGAGCGAGTCAAATTGTTTGAGGGCCAGGTCTGGACTCATCGCCCGATATGCCATCGACATTCCATTCAAACCGCAAAACGTACAATGCGCACGTTCACCCCACCAACAACCACGCGAAGTCTCAAACAACAAAATAGGCTCGATATTATTTTGGGGGAAGTTTTCTGCTAGCTTATTCAGAAATGGTTTGTAGTCCATCTCGATGGGTATATCAATGCTCACCTCTTCACCGATCGCTTCGGGTCCCGACTGAAAGAAATAGTTTCGTTTGGTAAACACACCTTTCATCGAGTCGATTTTCCGCGACTCCTTGTTCAAGCAGTGCTGCACCAACTCTGGAAAAGTTTTGAGTGCCGGCCCGGAAAATACGTAGTCAATCGCCGGAACGTGTTTCGCAATCACCTGGCCCATCGGTGATTCACAGTTCGCGCCACCAATTACGATGGTGATCGTCGAATCACGCGCCTTGAGCTTTCGAGCCATTGAAAAAACCGCAGCGTTCTGCATGAACATTGAGGTAAACCCGACGAGTTGCGCATGATCGAGAGCATATTTCGAAACTAAGCCGTCCATAAAGCGATCCAGCCCATGACGTTTTTCCACTATACGACTCTTTAATGTGTTCGTTTGCTCCGTGTGGTAAGGGAAGTACCGGGAAAGATACACGCCCGTATTGTTCGTCTCGTCGGGAAAAGCAACCTGGCGAAAGAACCAATCGCCGAGACCGGAGTTTTGTGAGTCGGCGAATTCTGTTATCCGATCATAAAGCTCCAACCCGAGATAGTTGGCGAAGTCGTGATTGAAGTAGTGGACGTCAACTGACACTTCATTCTCGAATCTTTTTTCAACAACAGACTTCAACTGTGTCAAGGCGATCGATGGCATTTGAAGATTTGCAAACGGCATGTTGATCAGAGCGATCTTGTACATGAGAACCTCCGGCTTTGATTGCTGCTGGAGTGGGTCAGAATGTGCGGCGAATCAGGTAAGACACTTTAACAAAGAAGGTGCGTCCATTACGTCTCAAACCAGGCTCCGGTTGACCAGTGAAGGGATTGAATCCGCTGTAATTCAGATCGTCGTTATAGCCTATGTAAAAAGAAGTCCCTGGATTAGGGGTCCAGCCGAGCAGAAATTGCCCACGCAAGTTTGCCTCGAGAGTGTCGTAATCAATTCGCGCACGCACGAAGGTGAAAGGCGTGAACTGATAAGTTGAGCGTAGCGCGTAGATATTATCGTCGAAAGCAACCAGTCCGGTGTCGTTGCGAACCAATCGATTTTTCGTGTAACCAAAGTCGCAGCGCAGGGTGCTGATTGGCTGGTAGGTGACGTTAACGTCGGCGAGAAACTCTCTGCCGGGGCCCGGATCCTGTAATGCGTTCGGATCGAGCAGAGCCGCCGGGCTCACACGCGGGAACTTGGGCCCCGCGCCCTCGTCGAGATCAAAAGAATTCCATGTATGGCTGACAGTGAAGTTAACTGACAACTGTTTCGAGGGAGTAGTTACGCCGGTTACACTCACGCTTTGGCGCGAAGTGGAGCGTTCAGGATCAACCAGAAATGTCCCAACTGGCCCAAACTCCGTTTCGAAAAGTCGTTCATAGCCATTTGTATATCCGAAAAGAATCGCGCTTTGGCGTTGAAGGTTAACCAGGAATCGCGACGTGTTGTTCCAGCTTTGCGTCCGTCCCTGCCAATCGAAGTTCATGCCTGCGCTATGCGCGTATTTCCATGACACCAGTTTTCCGTCGGGCTTGGGTTCGGAATCGTAACTGATGACGAAGTCCTCACGGTTTGTGTTGCGCCTCTGGGTGAAGCCGAGGTCGGCGCGGTAGTCTTCCGTGCGGCCGCTTCCAGTCAAGCTGTACGTGAGGTGTCGCCCGCCACGATCGTATTTAAAGTAATAGGCCAGGCCATTTCCATTGCGATAGACACTTTCTCCCTGCTGCGGATCAAAGAAGAAACGTCGTGAGGTTGTACCCAGCAGCTGAAATGAGAAGATCGTTTTCGGATTAAGTCTTAACTGGCCATCCGCACCCGCCAGGTGATTATGCTTCTCGATAAAGTTGTAAGTGGTGGCAATCAACCCGATGCTTGACTCGTCACCAACATCTCGCTTGAGACGCAAAATCCCAACGTGAGCATTCTTGCCAAGGAAACGAAAATTGTTTTGGTCAAGACGTTCATCACCCCTGAAGTCGCCTGGAGCATTATCGCTCGCGAACAAAAAACCAAACGTGGTGCGCCGGACTTTACCGGTTATCTTTGCTGCATAATCCGGATCGATGATCGTTCGCGTATGAACGGCTTGCAGAGGTGTTTGGAAGATGTCGATGCCCTCAAGAAAGAAAGGCCGTTTTTCTTCAAAGAAGATAGGGAACCGTTGATTTGCTGTGACGACTGTTTCGTCGGCTTCAACCTGAGCAAAGTCGGGGTTCACCGTAAAGTCGAGCGTCACCTTTGGGTTAATTCCGTATTTCACTGTTAAGCCAGGGTCTAACTTAACCGGTTCGTTAACGAAGCGTCCAAAATCGATGAGCGCAGGGTCAGCAGCAAGCACGTCCGGACGTATTGTCGCAACGCGCTTGCCGGTCTCTGACAGTGTGAGGCTGGGGATTATCTCGATCGGGCGCTCAGTCGATATGCCTTCCAGTCCCGTAAGGCGTCCGGTTTGATTGAGGAAGCCGGTGCGGTCGCGTGACAATGGCATCCATGAATCAGTTTCGTCGTTGAATCGTTTTATGACTCGTTGGAACTGTACTCCCCAGAGAACGCCCTTACCGGCTTCATAACGCAGCGACTTGAAAGGAATGCTGACTTCAACAACGTAGCCTGTTTCAGCAAGTTGGCCTTTCGACTCCATCACGATATCAATGCTGAAATCTTCATCTTTTCCTTCGGTAAAAATGCCATCAGCCTGAATGCCGAACGGGTTGAAAAACAGCTCATATGCTCTTCGTTGGTCGTTGAAAGTATCGAACAGCACGCCGACGTAATCATCATTGAAAATGTCATCACGTTTCGCCAGGGTGGCGCGCACCTTGTTGGGTTCGTCATAAGCATGAAAAGCTACGTAGAGCATCCTGGAGTCGTAACCAAGGAAAACTTCGGTGGGCTTCGAGGGCGCGATGTTATCGCCCGGATAGGTTTGGTAGAAGTCCTTGAACACTGCGGCTGATTTCCAGACTTCATCATCGAGCCGGCCGTCAATGACTGGCGGCGACTCGAAACGTGGAATTGATACTGGATTCAGTTTCTCCGGCGGCAGTGGTTTCGCCGATTGCGCCTGCGTGGTGGACGCCATGACAAAGGAGACTACGATCAGTATCAGGTTCCGTTTCATTGTGTGCTATAGGGAAAGTTTTCGCGCAAAGGCGCAAAGCGCTACCGCGTTTCAAATGGCTTTCTTTGCGCCTTTGCGCCTTTGCGCGAGAAACTGTTCTTAATCAGACTGGAAGACTCTCGACAAGCTCGTCTTGCCGGGTTTGATAGAGACTCAGCTGATAGAGCAGCCAATAGAGTCCACGCTGACGCAGTAGTTCCTGATGCGTTCCTGATTCACGCACTTCGCCTTTGTGCAGCACGATGATGTTGTCGACGGCCTGCACGGTCGAGAGTCGATGCGCAATTACAATTGAGGTACGTCCTGTCATTAAGCGCTTCACCGCGTCATGAATCAGAACTTCAGTCTCGGTATCAATGGAACTGGTTGCCTCGTCGAGGATCAGCACCCGTGGGTTGAAAGCGAGAGCACGTGCGAAGCTGATCAGTTGTTTCTGGCCCACCGAGATCCCGGCCCCACGCTCATGAAGCCTGGTGAAATACTGGCCGCTCAGTTTGTTGATAAAGCCATCGGCATTCACTTGCCGCGCAGCTTCGCGCAGGTGTTCGTCGCTGATATTACTGTTGCCGAGCCTGATGTTACTGGAAATATCATCTGAGAAAAGGAAGACATCCTGAGGTACGATGCTGAAACGCGCCCGTAACTCCGCCGGGTGGAGGTTGCGTATATCGATGCCATCCAGAAGTATCTGCCCGCGTTGGATTTCATAAAATCGCAGCAGAAGGTTTGTGATAGTAGTCTTTCCTGCGCCGGTGTGACCGACAAAAGCCACGCTTTGACCTGGCTGGACCACAAATGAAACATTCTTCAATACCCAGTCTTCATCCTGGTACGCAAACCAGACGTCGCGAAATTCAATGTGGCCTCGAATTTGATCGCTACACGCTGCGCGCACGCTGCCGGCCGGCATTGGTTCTTTGGGCGATTTGATTGTGACCGGCTCATCCAGCAACTGGAAGATTCGCTCCGAAGCCGACATCGCCGATTGCAGCATGTTATATCTCTCGCTCATATCTCCAATCGGCTCGTAAAGTATCTGCGCCATTTGCAGGAAAGCTATGACGGTGCCGAGCGTCACCAGGCCTTGCAGAACCTGACCCCCGCCGTACCAAATAATTAGCGCCATGCCCGCGGCCGCGATGATGTCAATGGCTGGGAAGAAAACGGCGTTGTAGAAGATCGCATCGACATTTGCCTTGCGATAGTCGCGGTTAATCTCTTTGAACTTTTGCAGCTCACTCTGCTCTCGATTGAACAGTTGGACCACGGACATGCCACTCAAGCGTTCCTGCAAAAACGTACTGATTCTTGCTAAGTGCACGCGGACGGAGCGAAAAGCAGTGCGTGAGCGAAGCCGGAACCAGATGGTTAGAGCCGCCATCGGCGGCAGTATCAGCAACGAGACAAGTGCTAAGCGCCAATCGAGTAAAAACATCCAGAAGACGATGTAAAGCAGCATCGTCAGGTCACCGAAGAACGAGACGACGACTGCGCTAAACAGTTCATTGAGTGCTTCAACATCGCTGGTCATCCGGCTCATCAAACGACCGACCGGATGACGGTCGTAAAACTGAAGCGGGAGTCCCTGCAAGTGGGCAAAGATTTCGTTGCGCAGGTCATACATGACGTGCTGTCCCATTCGTTGGACCACAAAGGACTCTAAATACAGAACGAGCATCGCTGCGAAGTTAGCGAGCAGTAGCAACAAAGAAATAAAAGCGACTCCTGATGCCGCCTGGCCGCCGAAGCCAAATCGTTCAGCAGTCTGTCTGATGACCAGCGTGTAACCTTCCGTGGCGTGCGCCGGATCAGGCAGCAGATACAGGTCGACTGCGGCCTTAACTAAAGGAGGACGCGCAACCACCAGGACGCCGCCTAACATCGTCAGGATAAGCGAGGCCACGACGTATCGCTTGTAAGGCCACAAATAACCGAGCAAGCGCCGCATCAGCCGGCCATCGTAAGCCTTGTCGAGCTCGTCTTCTTCGGCGCTCATTAATCAGGCCACTGTTAGTTTCTGTTCGAAGATTTGTTTTTCGTGAAGTCTGGCGTAGAGCCCACCATACGTGAGGAGCTCGCTGTGCGTGCCACGTTCGACTATGTAGCCGTCCTCAAGGACGACAATCAGATCAGCATCCTTGATCGTCGAGATCCGGTGCGACACGATCAGAGTAGTTCGCTGGAACCTCACGCGCCGCAGATGCGCGAGAATTTTTGCCTCGGTTTGTGTGTCTACCGCCGACAGTGAATCATCCATGATGAGGATGCGGGGCTGGCGTATCAGAGCACGAGCGAGAGCTGTCCGTTGTTTCTGGCCTCCGGATAGAGTGATGCCACGCTCACCAATGCTTGTCGCATACCCATTGGGAAACGCTTCGACATCCTGCGCGAGTCCTGCTTCAAGAGCCGACCGCTCAACCTCTTTTGAGTCTGCGTGCGGGGCACCGAAGGCGATGTTCGCCAGGATCGTATCGCTGAAGAGAAACGTTTCCTGTGGAACGTAGCCTAAGTTCGCGCGCAGTTCCTGGAGCGGGATGGTGTGAATCGGCCGGCCATCAATCAGGATCTGTCCGGGCTCGGCATCGAGCAGACGCGGCACAAGGCTCACGAGCGTCGATTTACCCGACCCGACGTTTCCTACAAAAGCGACTGTTTGTCCGGGCTGAATGCGAAGGTTGATCTCCCTGAGTGCCGGCTCTTTGTTACCGGGATAAGTGAAATAGAGATGCCGGAATTCGATTTCGCCTTTGACGTCTGTTACTTCATCACTGGCCGCGCTGTCACCGATGGCAGGCTCAATCGACATCACCTCATGCAGTCGACTCATCGAAGCCATGCCGCGTTGGAAGTAATTTACGATGATGCCGAGCTGGAGCATTGGATATATCAAAAATTCAAGGTAGAGGATGAACTGAAAGAGCTGGCCGAGGGTCAATTGGCCTCTCAAAGTGAGCAGCCCTCCGTACCAGACGCCGGCCACGACGGCAATACCGATGATGAAATTTACTACCGGCGCAAAGAAAGAGTTGAGGTGAATGAGTCTTACATTTCGCCGCACAAGTTCGGTATTAACGCGCTTGAAGTTCTCCATCTCCGCACCTTCCTGCACGTAGGCGCGGATGACCCGCACGCCCGCCAACGATTCTTGCAACCGGTTAGAGACGGTTCCGAAATGTTCCTGAACCCGCGTCGATTCGTCGTGGATGCTTTTCGAAACAATTTTTGTCGTGAGCGTAACGAACGGGAGCGGTAGAAATGCAAGGAGTGTAAGTCGCCAGTTCATCGACAACATCAATGGCAAAATCAAGGCGATGCCAAAGAGTGTGTTCACTGCGTACATCAATGCTGCAGCGACGATCATACGCACGGCTGACATATCGCTGGTCGCACGGGACATCAGGTCTCCGGTGCGAGAGGTTTGGTAGAACTCTAACGGAAGTTTTTGCAGGTGCGCATAAAAGTCGTTTGAGAGGTCGTACTCGAAATTACGAGCTACAGTCGGTATCACACGGCGTTGGAGGAAAATGAAGAAACCGGCAACCAGGTTGATGCCGATAAACGCGCCGCCGTAGTAGAGCAGTTTTGCTTGCGTGACGCCGCTGGTTAGATCATCAATACCATCGCGCAAAACAATTGGTCCGATCATCTGGCCCAAGTTCGCTATGAAGATACACACTACCCCCCAGCCCAACAGGGCCTTGTAGCGACGGACGTAGCGCCACAATCTTTGACCAGCACTCATCACGGCTAGTGTTTTTTAAGATCCAGCCTTACAACTCTTGAACATGATAATGTGGCAGTCATGCTCCGCCTCAATCACCATCGTTTCGCCAGCTCGTATAGCCACTTCCGTGTCTAAACATTGCAGCGCCTGCTCCCAGTGAGTCGTGGAACCGGGCTCGTTCGAGATTGAGGTCTCCGAATCGAGCCGCATGTTGAACCAGAAAACGATGCAGTGGCCCTCGCCGTCACGCTTCGCGCGAACAGTAATGGTCTTGCGGTCAGGAATGATCGCGCCATTCGCAAAGTCGAAGTGAAAAACTTCAAACGGGTCGGTGAGCGGCGTGTAATCGAAAGCGCCCAGGCGCACTGGAAAATAGTGGGCTACCGCATACCGGTTAATGAGGCTCACGTCGAACCCTGCCGCCGTTCGAGCAGAATTCAGATTGCGAAGGGGTGGACTCTCCACGACCATCGCATACACCGTTGCGCCGCAGGGAACGATCTGCGCATCTTCGGTCAACAGGTTAGCCTTGGCATGCGCGATGGAAGCAACAATGCCCTCAGCGAGCAAACCACAGTCAACTGTTTCGGTGACGAGCAGATTGGCTTTGCGCATCATCTGCTTGCCGATAACCAGCGACATTGACTTGTTACCGAGCGTCACAATACGGTCGGCCAGCCCGTTTCGCTCCACTGTTTCACGCGCCAACTCCGCCAATGCCGGTACCATTTCGCAAGTGAAAATGTGTTTTGCTCCTGCCCGCGCCGCCATCATCGCCAGCAGTCCTGTTCCCGAACCGATGTCGAGCACAACTGTGTCGGAGGTAATGGCGTCCCTCAGTGCTTGTTCAAAAGCCGCGTTGCGCTGCTCATCGTTGAGCATCTCGAAATGCCAGCGCGGGATTATCTGGCAATGGGCCCGATTACGGCCAAGTTGCGCCTGACGACTCTGCGAGTCGAGAGATAACGCCAGCTCAAAGCAATCAAGAGCGTCGGCGAACTGGTTGTTTTCGAGGTGTGCTTCACCTTTTGCCGTCAGATTGGTAATCCTGCTCGGCGATGGAGAATCCATAATTGCTACTTGAGCTGTTTCGCTCAGATGATTCTCTTCTGCCAGGATTGTTTCATTCTGAACCATTCCCTTTGAACCTCCTGAAAACATCGAAATAAAGTCCTGCTTACGAAGACCGTCTTCTCTGCGGCTCCCTGCGTATCTCTGCGTTCTCTGCGGTTAATGCCCTTTCAACGCAGAGGCCGCAAAGATACGCAGAGGGCCCGCAGAGAAAACGAATCGGGATTTGGATTGCGTTAGAGGTTAGCGGGGGAAAAGATTCAAGGCGGTGATATCTATCTGATAGATGTCTCCCAGCCCATTACCCGCACGCCGCAGTTTCGTCAGGAGGTCCGAATAAGTAAGCGGTTTCGGTTGTGACGCTGAGGCTAAGCTTCTGGTGCTGGACCAGAAGAAATATTTTCCATCGGGAGACACGATCGGCGAATACTCAGAACCTTTCGAGTTGATCTTATCTCCGAGGTTAACCGCCTTGGTCCAGTGCCCATTCTGTTGATAACTAATGTAAAGGTCGGTGCCACCGAGACCATCAGGGCGCGCGGCCATAAAGATGAGATAGCTTTGATCCGGTGAGATGTAAGGCTCGAACTCGTCAAACTGAGTATTAATGCTCTCTCCAAGATTTTCCGGCGCCAGGTATTTCCCCTCAACTAAACGTGAGCGATAAATATCCGTGCGTCCCTTTCCTCCCTCGCGATCCGAGCCGAAATATAATGTGCCATCCAAAGCAATGGTCGGATACCACTCGTCTCCGCTACTGTTCACTGGTGATCCCAAATTCCGAGGTGCACTCCAACTCTTCCCCGCCTTCTCCATCACCCAGATATCCAAAGACCTTTTTTCTTGCTTCCTACCTGGGTCACTGTTCGGGCGGTCTGAGATAAAGTAAAACCTGGACCCATCCTTAGTGATAAACGGATCTGCATCACGGTATTGGCCGGAGATTGAAATCACTTCCGGCGAACTCCACTTATTGTTTTTGAAATGCGTAGCTACGATCGTCCAAAAGTTGAACGTCGGACTACTTCTCAAGAAGTAAAGTGTTTTTCCGTCTGGCGTGAACGCCGGATGAGAATCAAAGTCGCCGGTGGAAACCACACCCTCGGCAAAGATGGTAGGTTCTGGCAGCGGCTTGCTGGACGCATAAGGAGGCCGCGACGTATCGCCACCTGAGGCCGTCACAGAGAATGCTAACGAGCCTGCTAGCATCCAAACGAATACCAGCGCGCCGATCCAAAACTCTTTTGCCTCTAACCGTTTCATGTCAAACGTAAAAAGCTATCGCCGAAGAGGCAGCGCGTTCAGATCTATTTGATAAATATCACCAAGACTATTGCCGGCACTGTGCAATTTGTTTGACAGTTCAGCATAGCTGAGCTGTTTAACCTGCTGATCTTCGAACCCGTAGCCTCTGGTGCTCATCCAGAAAAAATATTTTCCATCGGGTGATATTCTGGGTGCGGAGTCCACACCGCTTGAATTGATCTTGTTCCCGAGATTGACAGGCTTGGACCACGCGCCGTCAATTCGCTGACTGAGATAAAGATCAACGCTGCCGATTCCATCCGTTCGTCCGGCCGCAGCAAAAATCAAGATTTGTTCATCAGCGCTGGTGAACACCTGAATTTCCGGAGCCGGTGAGTTAATCGTGTCTCCCAGATTCTCCGGAGCACTGTAATCACGGTCGCCTGGTTTCGCACGGTAAAGATCGGCTGCGCCTTTGCCGCCATCGCGGTTGGAGCTGAAATAGAGGGTCCCGTCTGCCGTCGCTGACGGTGAAGTCTCCTGGTTGTCACTGTTCACCGGCGCTTTGAGATGACGCGGTTCGCCCCATCCCGTATTCGTCAGTTCCACGAACCAAAGATCGTAATCTGCTTTAGGAGTAGTGCCTGTAATGGGACGACGCGATGTAAAGAAAAGTTTTTTTCCATCCGGTGAAAGGCACGGATCGGTATCGATATATTGTCCTGAAAATGAGGTGACTTCCGGCGTACTCCACTTGCCCTGCTCGAATCGAGAGACCACGATGACACGAAAACTGAGGTCAGGCGTGGATTTTACAAAATAAGCGGTCTTGCTATCCGGTGTGAACGTGATGCTCGATTCATAATCGCGTGTGGAGATCACGCCTTCAGCGAATATAACCGGCTCAGGCATCTGCATCGCAGCATTTACCAGCACCACGAGTACCGCAAAGAAGCACAAAAAGCGCAAATGACAGGCCCTCCTCTACGCGCAGGGTTGGGCAAGGATTATCTTCTTCACTAGCTGAATCGGAATTGACGGGTCAGTATCCAACACGGTGGTGACGGACCCTGATCGCTGAATCAACGGCCTTGCACGACTTCGCAAAACCCTCTCTGAATACTTTGTCCTATGCCAGGGACAGACCAGACATTTGGCCTCCCCATCCCAATGGCCGAGATGCAATGGCCCACCTCGATGATCGCAGACGTCATTGTATAGAACGAAACTGCCGTCTGGAAATCTTAGCAGGAAATACGACTTCTCTCCGGCCGTTATAAAGTTAAACTTATCAGGATCGAACGTTACAACAAGCACGACTGATAATTCCCCAAATCATAAATGTGATACCGGCACTCTTCGGAAACAACGGCAGTGCCGTGCAAACATTGGCGCGGCACGATGATGGATTCCCCAGCGTCGAGTCGCACCGATTGATCCGGCCCAATCACCAGATCCAGCGCCCCGGATTCTACGACGTAGAGTTTATCCTGATCGAACACTTGCGTAACCACCGACTGATCTCGATTCTCAACATGAGTAGTCTTCGATTTTCGCAGCCTTCCCGCAAGGACCTGCTGGTGAATTTGTTGAGCTTGAGTCCTGAGACTATCTACCGCGTCAGAAAAAGCGATCTGTGCCTTAAAATCGTCATCGGCGATTGAAGTTAACAATTGCATTTCCTCCAGACCGCGAACGATGTCGGGAATCACCTCGTCGCCATGCTTTGCAATCGCGGGAGCGACCACATAATCAAAAGCCATCCGTCCGTGATGTGCATCGATGTGGAAATGCTCGTCGAAATAGTAAGTATCAACAGTCTTTCCAAAGACTGTGCGCAGCATTTTCGAGATTTGCCGGCAGGTATGTGAAAACATAGCCTCCGCCACTGCAATCGCTCCGATCGCCTGAAAGTACTTACTATGATCGCGTGAGACGTAGTGGTAATAATTACTGAGCGCCAGCGAGGAGGAAAGGTAAAACTGCCAGTACGCATGCACATCTGACATCAGCCCGCAGGTCGACAGCGTGTTTTCAAAAAGTGTGCTGTGCTTAGCCGCATGAACACCGTACCCATAATCGTCAATAACGATCTTGAAAAACTCCGATTGTATTTCGCCGTACTTGCCGAGAATGTTGCGCGACGACGCGGACGCCTCTGAAAGAAAATCACCCGCCACCTGAATCAACAAACTCCGGCACGCGCGTTCCCGATCGGCTGAGCCCAGGATAGCGTTACAGATTTCGAGCTCAGATTGCTCATGTTTGGCGACGATCAATTGTAAGTAGGACTTTAAGGCTTCGACTGACCATCTGCCAGTTACGTTGATTTCATCTTTCAGGAAGTTGAATACGTGAGCTTCGAGTGTTGGTCGAATCAGTTCGCCAAGCAATTTGTTATCGTTGGAATAATAGCTGGCAAAGTCGTTCCTCTTAGCGGTGAAATCGCTCGCCGGCAGGAAGATCAAGTCTGTTTCGTAGATGTTCAGCAACATCCGGTGTGCGGCGAGCGCGTTGGCGCCAAGAATTCTTGCTCGGTTGAGAGGTCTGCTGAAATCGAGTTGCTGAACCGCGTTACAATTCACTGGTCGACGGTATGGATTATCTCGGATGATCCATTCTGGAGTGTTATCAAAGAGAGGTCTTGCAGCATACAGCTCGATTAGTCTTTTTATTTCATCCGGCTGCAATAACGATCCCGCCATATCCGGCGATGCAACATTCAAAGCACTAGCCACCATGTTTACGGCCTCCACGTGTGTGTTAAGGGCTTTGCACGAAAGTGCGAAATCTGATTCATTTTCTCTGCGGCCCCTCTGCGTATCTCTGCGTTCTGTGCGGTTAATGGCCCTTTCAACCAGAGGCCACAAAGATACGCAGAGGGCCGCAGAGAAGACTGTCTTCGCGTGCTTTTGTGGGAATCTCAAACGGAGATTGTATTCAGTTCACTACTGGTCAGGTCGATGCAAACCTTCAGCCACTCAGCCATGACTTGCACTGCCGGCTCTCTTAACATCGTGTAGTGGTCGCCGGGCACGACATGAACTTCGACTCCATCGCCTGCCATATTTCGCCAATCCTTCGCCGGATCTATGGAGTCATCAGCAATTTGTTCGCCGGCACGAAAGAACGTGATTCGTCCTGGATAGAATTGAGGCTTGTAACTCAGCAGGGCGCACACATTTGTTCGAAAGACCTCAAACAGCCGGGTAAGTTGTTTGAGGTTCAGGTCAGGCAACGCACATCCCTTGCGCATGACCTCTTGCAGAAGAGACGCCAGGCGTTCCTCGATCGTGCGTGATTGTAAATCGGTTTCCTGCATCAGTGATTCTTCCAGGTCGTACAGACCGCTGATGTCGGATATAAATTGGACCAATAGCGCGTCATCATCGATTTCTGTGGGTGGTCCAGGCGTGGCTGGAACATAACTATCAAAAAGAGCAAGCAAAGACACCTCGAGGCCCTGGCCACATAGCTGCTGCGCCATTTCGAAAGCAACCACCCCGCCGAGCGACCAGCCTCCAAGCATGTAAGGCCCTTCACTCTGCACCCCTCGCAACTCTTCAATGTAGCGGGCGGCCATAGACTCGATTTGGGTGAGAGGTGGTTGAGCAGCTCCATCTAGTCCCGGTGTTTGGATTCCGTAGAAGGGTTGTTCAACGCCAAGATGGCGCGACAAGGCTGAGTAGCAGATGATGCCGCCGCCAGCCGGATGGACGCAGAAGAACGGTGGCTTCCGACCATGCGGCTGAATCGCGATCACGGGTGAAGTATCTTGCGGCTCGATCTCCTGCCGCAAGAATGCCGCCAGTGCCTGGACAGTTTGCTTCTGGAGGATCAGCGCCAGAGGCAACTCTCGCCCGATTTGACGAGATAGCTGGGCCATCATGCGAACAGACAGGAGGGAGTGACCGCCACGCTCAAAAAAATTATCGGTGATGCCGATAGGCCGAGTGTTGAGGACGTCTTCCCACAAGCGCCCGATTCGAAGTTCCAACGCATCACGCGGAGCTACAAAAGCAGCCCCGTGTTCATTTCTGTTTTTGGCGTGAGCAAGCAATGCCTGCCGGTTGATCTTTCCATTCGGAGTTAAAGGCATCTCGTCGAGCGGCATAAATGCCGACGGTATCATGTACTCCGGCAACTTCTCTCTCAGGTAGTGACGTAAGGCTTCGTCACTTAAGTTCGCCTCAGTGGCAGCGACGACATACGCCACCAACTGCCGATCGCTATCGATTTCTTCCCGTGCGAACACCACAACTGCCCGCACTGCTGGGTGTTGCTTTAGTTGCGCTTCGATTTCACCAGGCTCGATGCGGAAACCACGAATCTTTACCTGCTGATCGATGCGACCCAGATAATCGATACTGCCATCCGCCAGGTAACGCGCCAGGTCGCCCGTCCGGTACAAACGCGCCCCACTCCGGCCACTCAATCCATCAGGCACAAACTTCTCCGCCGTCAGCTCCGCTCGCTTCAAATACCCACGCGCTAATCCTTTGCCCCCCAGCCACAACTCGCCCGTTACTCCCTGCGGTACTACCCGGCCCTGCGCGTCTACCACATACGCCTGCGTGTTGGCGATCGGTCGCCCGATAACCACCCGCCCTGCCTCCCCGCGCCTCAGCACCGCGCAAGTGGAATAAGTCGTGTCCTCCGATGGCCCATAGAGATTTACCACTCGCGCGATCGTTTCCTGTTTATACAAATGATCCACCAAAGAGCGCTGCAACGCTTCGCCCGCTAGATTTACCACTCGCACTCCAACCGGTAGCTCGGCCATGCGCACCAACTCACTGAGCACCGATGGCACCGTGTTGATGAGCCGCACTTCTCCTTTCGCCGCCAGCGTTGGCAGCGCCAGCGCATTCTCTGCCAGGATCACTTGCCCACCCCAACTCAACGGCGCGAACAACTCAAACACCGAGAGATCGAAACAGATCGAGGTGGCCGCGAGCACTCCCTGCAACTCTTCTTCAGCAAAAGTCTCGCGCGCCCATTGCAGCAACGTCACTGCACTGTGATGTTCGATAGCTACCCCTTTCGGACGTCCCGTGGAACCCGAGGTGTAGATCACGTACGCGAGATTTCCGCTCGTCACGTCCACTTGCGGGTTCTCTGTTCCTTCTCCGCGCCATTTCTCTTCTTCAATCTCAATCACCTGGCTCATGGCACTACCGCCAAGGCGCTCGCGCCAGCCAGCCTGCGTAATCAAAACTTTCAGTGCAGCATCTTCAATCATGAAAGCCAGCCGCTCTCCCGGATAACGCGGGTCGAGCGGCACATAAGCACCACCAGCCTTGAGCACCCCCAGCATGGCAATGATCATTTCCAGCGAACGATCCAGCAGAATGCCCACCTGCATTTCAGGGCCTACGCCGAGGCGTCGCAGATAATGCGCTAACTGATTTGCCCGGCGGTTGAGTTCGCGGTAGCTGACGCGCGCTTCATCGAACACCACGGCCACGGCCTCAGGTGTCCGCGTCACCTGTCCTTCAACCAACTCGTGAATGCAGTTATCTGACCTGTATTCGCGGTCAGTCTGGTTCCACTCCGCGAATACTTGTTGCTCCGCTGCGGTTAGCAATGACAACTCTGAGAGGTGTTGCTCGGGATTAGCCACAATGCTGTCTAACAGAAGCTCAAAATGCTTCACCATTCGCTTGATGGTCATCGTATCGAACAGATCAGTGTTGTAGACGAAGGCTCCCCTGAGTAGACCTGCTCGCACTTCTATTCCAAGGCACAAATCGAATTTAATTGCGTCACTCTCCACCTCGAGCGAACTCGCTTCAAGTCCAGCTAGTTTCAACTCTCCCTGCGTTGCATCGTTAAGAGTAAACAAGACTTGAAACAGCGGCTGCTGGCTCAGGCTACGCTCCGGCTGCAACTCCTCCACGAGCTTCTCAAACGGGACGTCCTGATGCTCATAAGCTCCCAGGGTTGTTTCTCTCACCTGCTCGAGCAAGTCGCGAAAACTCATCTCAGCACGCGCCCTGGTGCACAACACCAGCGTGTTAACAAAAAAGCCGATTAGACTTTCAGTTTCTGCCCGGTTGCGATTGGCTATCGGTGTGCCGACGAGAATTTCGTCTTGGTGGGTGTAGCGCCATAACAGTGCATTGAATGCAGCGAGCAATGTCATAAACAGCGTCGCGTCATTGGCTCGTCCGATCTCCTTCAGCCGCCGGCTTACCTCTTCATTTAGCTCAAACCCTTCCTCTGTTCCGCGATAGGTTTGCATGGGCGGGCGTGGCCGATCGATGGGCAACTCCAGGAGCGGCAACTCTCCCCCCAACTGCTTGCGCCAATAAGCCAGTTGTTTCTCCAGCACTTCTCCTTGCAGCCACTCTCGCTGCCACACTGCAAAGTCCGCATACTG